>ERZ1027217.10-NODE-10-length-109513-cov-12.242568_pt1 | contig 109513 bp, 98 predicted proteins | sample MGYA00519268_ERZ1027217 | MGnify/ENA primary metagenome ERZ1027217 (study PRJEB26926, sample SAMN06164537) | human gut metagenome | biome: ENVO:00009003; feature: ENVO:2100002; material: ENVO:00002003 | host: Homo sapiens | place: USA | collected 2012 ...
ACAAGGTCAGCAGGAATTTTTTACATAAATGGACATGAATGTATATAACCTAAAACACTACTGTCCACTAAAAAATGGACGGGGTTAAAAATTAAATAAATTCGGTTCACTTGAATCACAGAGGACATTGACATTTTTGAAATTCGATTTGTCGAAGAGGTCTCGCAGACTGGTTTTGTCTGTCAACGAGATACCAAGAATCTGAAGTACTTCATAGATGCTTCGCTCCAGTTTCATGTCGTGCTGCGCTATTGCTACAAGACAATAAGTGATTATGGCACAATAGATTTGGATACGGACAGCATTCTCCGATGTTCCCCAGAGCTTCTTGACACGCAGGCGCTGTTTGATCCATTTGAAGAACAGCTCCACGCTCCAACGATTACGGTAAAGTTCGGCGATTGTTTCGGCTGATGCCGTCAGATTGTTGGTCAGGAAGATGTATCTTGTACCGTCTTCCGGGTCGATGCAGACCACCTTCCGCAGTTTTTCCGGGTAATCCCTTGCGCTTTTATAAACCATGAAGTAACCGATTGCATCCGAAACCACATTTGGAGGAAGCCTGCGTTTCCATATCACAGGCTTGAATCGGACATTGGTTTTCGCCCTGACGACGAAGAATGCTTCTATACGGTTTATCGTGTAAAGATTGCCAAAATCGTTGTAGCCACGGTCAAAGATATAATGGGCGCCGTTCTCATACGGAATCTCAGGCATAGCCTTTGAATCGTGGACTTTCGCCTCGGTAATATGCACGAATGCAGGAACTTGAGCCTCCACATCGTAAAGCGTGTGCATCTTGATGCCGCCCTTATGCTTGCGGAACTTAGCCCACTCGAACACCGACAGACACAGGGCGATGGTGGTTGAACTATAAAATCCCTCAAATAGACGTAATATTCGACAATTACATGATAATCAATTCCCTATTCTTCCTGGGCATATTCCATCTTGGGATAATATTGAAATTTTCAATAGGCTGGTTTTGTGGTATTTATAATCATATTACGCCAGATTTTGGGATTTTATAGGTTGAATCGAATGCGTATACATGACCGTCAAGCTCAAAGATTTTCTGTATCCGCCGCTTGCGGGCCTCAGCAATCATGAAGAAGGCAAATTCCTCGAAGATGAGGTAATCCCGCTGCTCGTTGGTTTTGCTAAGATTGCTTCGGGACACGGACTTTCCGATTCCGAGGTGATAGACCTTGCCCGCATGTGCTTCCAAAGCGACGATGACATCCCGCAGGCTCTCTCGGTTTGAAAGCTGACCAAAAAACATTGTAAGTAGCTGATTCCAACAAGTATAACTCTTTACGTACTTGTCTCCATCATACTTCCTTACAAGATAGTTGAAGTGATTTCTATCCATGAACTGGACTAATTGGGAGAAAACGAATGAGTCTTTATGCATAAAGGTCTGATTATGACCGCAAATGTAATTTGAAATCCGTTGACTCCAAAATCTCTTGCAACAGATTGAAATTCAGTTATTTCAAAGAACTCTTATGATTTTTTAGTGGACACTAATGACTCCGAGTAACAAAACAGTAACAAATATACGACATTTATGCGACATGGCAACAACACGAGAACGGACAAACGAAAACGGCAACACGTTAGGATTCAAGGCCTAACGTGCTGCCGCGATGTCGTGGGCATGCCGTGGGGATGCTGTTTTCGGGGGACTAAAATTCGCTGGAGAAATGGAAGCGGATGTCGGGGAAGTCTTGCTGAGCCATGGTCAGGACGTAGCCGCTGTCGGCGAGGAAAACGTCGCGTCCTTCGCGGTCTATGGCCATGAACTGGTGTTTGCGCTTCTTGAATGACTCAAGCTGCTCTTTGTTGTCGCTCTCTATCCAGCATGCCTTGGTGAGGGATATGGGCTCCCAGCGGCATTGTGCCCCGTATTCATGGAGCAGACGGTATTGGATGACTTCAAACTGGAGCTGTCCGACGGTGCCGATAATCTTGCGGCCGTTGAACTGGTTGACGAAAAGCTGCGCCACGCCCTCGTCCATGAGCTGCTTGATGCCTTTTTCAAGCTGCTTTGACTTCATGGGGTCAGTGTTCTCGATATATTTGAACATCTCAGGTGAGAACGAAGGCAGCCCCTTGAAATGCAGCTGCTCGCCGGATGTAAGCGTATCGCCTATCTTGAAGTTGCCGGTGTCGGGGATACCGACAATATCTCCGGGATACGCCTCGTCAACTATGTTCTTTTTCTGAGCCATGAAAGCCGTTGGAGCGGCAAATTTCATGTTTTTGCCCGAACGGACATGGAGATACGGTGCATTTCGCTCGAATTTGCCTGAGCAGACTTTGACAAATGCTATGCAGCTGCGATGGCTCGGGTCCATATTGGCATGTATCTTGAACACGAATCCCGAGAATTTCTCCTCCTCGGGGCGTATCTCGCGTTCCTCGGCCTTGACGGGTTTGGGAGCCGGCGCGATTTTCACGAAGCAGTCAAGCAGCTCTTTCACTCCAAAGGTATTGAGTGCCGAGCCGAAAAACACCGGGGCCACTTTGCCTTGCAGATACTCGCTCTCATCAAATTCGGGATAGACGCCATCAATCAGCTCGATGTCTTCACGCAGTTTGGCGGCATCGTGCTCCCCTACAGCTTCATCTATGCGCTTGTCATCAATCGAATCAATCTCCACGCGCTCACTTACGCGCTGCTTGTCGGGTGTGAATAAATCCAGCGAATGCTCGAAAATATTGTAGACGCCCTTGAATTTCGCACCTATATTTATAGGCCAGCTCAGAGGGCGCACTGATATTTTCAGTTCCTTCTCTAATTCATCAAGAATATCGAAAGGGTCACGGCCTTCGCGGTCAAGTTTGTTGACGAAAATGATTACGGGAGTGTTGCGCATGCGGCACACTTCCATCAGCTTCCGCGTCTGTTGCTCCACGCCCTTGGCCACATCGACCACAATGATTACGCTGTCAACCGCTGTCAGCGTCCGGTAGGTGTCTTCGGCAAAGTCCTGGTGACCGGGGGTGTCAAGAATGTTGATTTTATAATCGCCATAATTGAAGCCCATGACAGAGGTAGCCACGGAGATGCCGCGTTGCTTCTCTATCTCCATCCAGTCACTGGTGGCGGTCTTCTTTATTTTGTTTGACTTCACCGCACCTGCTATATGTATGGCACCACCGAAAAGCAGCAGCTTCTCGGTGAGTGTGGTCTTGCCGGCATCAGGGTGCGAGATTATGGCAAATGTGCGACGGCGTGATATTTCGTCTGTTAGCTGTGACACTTAAATCGATGTAGGGTTAGCTTGATGTATTCTATATGCTGACACTTCACTTTGACTCCATCTCGTCAAGAGTCTCGATGCACTTGACGAGGCTCTCCTCCCAGTGTGGTATGGTGATGCCGAAAGTCTTTTTGATCTTTGACTTGTCAAGTATGGAGTATGCCGGACGTGTGGCCGGAGTGGGATAATCAGCCGTTGTGATAGGCTTGACATTGCAGCCTTTTATGCCGCTGATGCGGTGGATGGCTTTGGTGAAGTCATACCAAGAGGCAGCCCCTTCATCGGTGAAGTGGTAGATGCCGGGCATCCACTGTGGTGCAGTCAGTATGGCATATATGGCGTCGGCGAGGTCACGGGCCGCAGTGGGAGTTCCGACCTGATCGGCTACCACACCAAGTTCAGAGCGTTCGCGGCCGAGACGGCGCATGGTCTTAACGAAGTTGTTGCCATAGGGTGAATAGAGCCATGCCGTGCGTACTATTACGCTCTCCGGGAGCAACGCCAGCAGCGTAGCCTCGCCCTGACGCTTTGTCACTCCGTAATGGCTCACGGGATGTACAGCATCCGACTCCTTGTAGGGGATGTGGCCTGTACCGTCAAAAACATAATCTGTAGATACATGTATCACCTTGGCTCCTTGCTCATAGGCTGCGTCGGCTAAGTTCTTTACGGCATCCACATTGATGCGTGAGCACAGTCCTTGATCGGTCTCGGCCTTGTCAACCGCTGTATATGCGGCACAATTGACGATATGAGTGATGTCGTTTGCCGCAACAAATGATTTGACCGCGTCAGCATCAGTAAGATCGAGTTCAGCCACATCGGTGTAGATGGTCTTACCGGGCATTTTATCTTCAAGGACGTTGCGCATCTCGGTGCCAAGCTGTCCGTTACAACCTGTAATAAGGATTTTCATTGTGAGAAGATTATAAGTGTACGTATATTTTATGACTGCAAATTTAAGAAAAATACGTCAAATAGAGGCAACCGTCCATGGATATTGTCATGCCGCCACTGCCTCGGGCGGTATTGATAACGCAAAAGATTATTTATTATTAATCTAAATTACCATTTTCATGGATACGGTTCATTGTTGCGCAAACTAAACAGTAGACTGCGTCACAAACAGGTATCCCGATATCAAAATTTGAGTTTGAGTGCAAAATAGGAAATATAATAATTCAACATGATATATTGAAAAAGTGGGGCCGCTGCGGTCCCACCTTTTTCGGTTGTGTGTATATTTGTAGGGTATCAGTCAAATACGTGGCGGAGCTTGCTGAATATGCGTTCCTTGGTCGACTGGGATGCCTGCATGTTGGGAGAGCCTTGGAGCTTCTCAAATGTAGCTTTTTCGTCGGCGGTAAGGTTTTCGGGGACGTAAACCATCACGTTGACAAGTTCGTCGCCTGTGCCATAACCTTCGGTGCTGGGGAGACCCTTGCCGCGCAGACGGAGCACTTTGCCCGGCTGAGTTCCCGGGGCAATCTTCAGGCGTGCACGTCCGGTGATGGTAGGCACTTCCACACTGCCTCCGAGGACAGCGGTGGGCATGTCAAGCATCAGGTTGTAGATGACGTCATTGCCGTCACGGATAAGCTCCGGATTCTTGATTTCCTCGATTACTACAAGCAGGTCACCGTTGATGCCGCCATGAGGAGCTGCATTGCCTTTGCCCTGGATGGTCAGCACCTGCCCGTCAGAGACACCGGCAGGAATGGTAAATGTTATCTGCTGCTCTTTGCGCACCACGCCTTCGCCGTTGCAGTGGGGGCACTTCTCAGTGATGATCTTTCCCTCGCCATGGCAGTGGGGGCACTCGGCCTCGCTCTGCATGGTGCCGAATGGCGTATGCTGGGCGGTTATGACTACGCCTGTGCCATTACAGGTGGTACAGGTAGTGAACGCTTTGCCGTCCTTGGCACCTGTGCCGTTACAATAGTCACACTTGACGAGAGTAGGAATCTTGAGGGTTTTGGTAACGCCTTTGGCTATATCCTCCAGGGTCATTTTGACCTTGATGCGGAGGTCGCTGCCCTTGCGGCGACGGGTACGGTTGCTGCGCGAACGTCCGCCGGCACCTTCGAATCCGCCCATGCCGCCAAACGAGCCGCCGAATATATCGCCGAAATGGCTGAAAATATCTTCCATGGACCATCCGCCGGCCGAAGAGAATCCTCCGGCTCCACCTCCGGGAAAGCCTTGCGGTCCCATACTGTGGCCAAACTGGTCATATTTGGCACGCTTGTCGGCATCTGACAATACATCATAAGCCTCGGCCGCCTCCTTGAATTTCTCCTCGGCTTCTTTGTCGCCGGGATTGCGGTCGGGGTGATATTTCAGGGCGAGCTTGCGGTATGCCTTTTTCAGCTCGTCGGCTGTGGCGTTTTTCTGCACGCCCAGCACTTCATAATAATCTCTTTTATTGCTCATTGTGTGTGATTGTCATTATTGGCCTACAGCCACTTTTGCGTGACGCAACACTTTATCGTTAATCATATATCCCTTGGTGGGCGTATCAATTACCTTGCCTTTTTTCGACTCGTCATCTACCGGCACCATGGCTATGGCATCGTGAAGTTCAGGATTGAAATCGGCACCGGTGCTTTCAATGGCTTTGACACCGTTCTGCTCCAGAAGTTTCACGAGCTTATTGTAAATCAGCTGCATGCCTTCACGTATGGCCTGAGGGTCTTCGGCATTCTTGGTTGCCTCCAAGCCACGCTCCATATCATCGACTATGGGCAGAAGCTGCTTCATTACCGATTCGGAGGCATTTTTAATCAGCTCTCCCCTCTCCTTGATATTACGTTTGCGGAAATTGTCAAACTCAGCCATGAGAAACAGATATTCCTTTTTCTCTTTTTCGAGAGCTGCCGAAGTTTCATCATATTTCTTCTGCAAGGCCTCGATTTCTGTGAGTTCGGCGTTTAGCTCATTTTTTGCATCTTCAGAAATCTCCTGGTCATCAGCCTGTTCTATGTCATACATGATTTCCGGCTGCTCCACATCGTCCATGGGACGGGAATCAGCATTATTGTGATTTTCGCTCATATCTTGCTTGTTTCGTTTATTCTTTGACATGGTGTATATAATATATGTATAACAAATTGATTGCCAATTATGCCTGTGGCGGACCACGCAATTACTTGCGCATCAAATAACCGGAAGCATCTAATCAGATAACAATCAATCTGATTATAACGTTCACTGTATGATGACTCTGCATACACGCCACCGTGCACCCGACGGTAGCTCAGACATCCCGTCTGTCAAAATGGCAGATGGGAATATGCCAAAAACGGCAGAACCGCTGCCTGTCATCTCGGCATAGACAGCACCATGACCCCTGAGCCACTCTATGGCTTCGGTTATCTCCGGGACTTTGGAAGCCACTGATGCCGTAAAATCGTTGCCTAACCGGCCAGCCCATGACGCTATGCCATCAGATGCTGTCAGCGTTTCTTTCAAATCCTCGGCGGTGCGACAACTTGATATGGCATCGGCATACGCTTCTGCCGTAGACACGCTGCCCTGAGGCTTGATAATCAACAGATTTTCCAGACCATCCAGCGGCAATGCAATCTCTGTCAGCGTCGTGCCCGTGCCGGTGGCGAGCATAGGTCTGTTGTAGATGAAAAACGGGCAGTCGCTCCCTATTTTTGCAGCCATAGCCGCAAGCTCATCGAGGCTGAAAGGGTGTCCTGTCATATCGTTGAGCAGACGCAACGCAAATGCCGCATCGCTTGAGCCTCCGCCCATACCGGCACCGTCAGGAATCTCCTTGTGGAGATGTATTTCCATGGGAGGTGTGGCCGGATGAGCCTCACAGAATGCCCGGTAGGCTTTCATCACGAGATTTTTCTCTGCCGGACACGGCAACGAGTGGCCTGTGACAGTCAGAGTCGTTTCGCCTGACGATGCCGGCACCATCTCCAGGATGTCACACCAGTCAACCGGCACCATGGCCGTTACAATCTCATGGTAGCCGTTAGGCAATGTCTGGCCGATATACAGGCCAAGATTAATCTTAGCGTTAGGAAAAGTTATCATCAGCAAACAAAGTTACAACATTTTATGCTAATTTTGTACAATAATTTTTGCTCCCATCATACCGATCATGCCCGGAGATTTCAAATCCAACAAACCGCGAAACGACTACAACAAGAAAGGTCCCAACAACATAGAGGCACAGGCTATCGCCGAAATAGCCGGACGCAAGGCACCTCGTGACAAGGAACTGGAAGAGGCCGTGTTAGGTGCTCTGATGCTTGAGAAGGACGCATACACCATAGTCTGCGACCTGCTTAAGCCCGAGAGTTTCTATGAGCCTGAAAACCAGGTCATCTATGAGGCCATACAGCATCTCGGTGCTTCACAGCAGCCTATAGATATGCTGACTGTCACGGAGCGTCTGCGTCTTGACGGCAACCTTGACAAGGCCGGTGGAGCTTTGCGCATAACGGAGCTGACCACACGTGTCACTTCGGCGGCGCACGTGGAGTTCCATGCACGCATCATCAGCCAGAAATATCTCGCACGTGAGCTGATTTCGTTTGCGTCACGCATCGAGCAGATGGCCTTTGACGAAAGCAACGATGTGGAGGACCTGCTTCAGGAGGCCGAGGGAAAACTGTTTGAAATCTCACAGCGCAATGTCAAGAAGGATGTGGTGCAGATTGACCCGGTGATTTCCCAGGCCATAGAAACAATACAGACCGCAGCCAACCGCACGTCAGGCCTGTCGGGTCTGCAATCGGGCTTCCACAAACTTGATGACCTGACATCGGGCTGGCAAAATTCCGACCTTATCATCATCGCTGCCCGTCCGGCCATGGGCAAGACGGCGTTTGTGCTCTCCATGGCACGCAACATGGCCGTGGAATACAGCACTCCTGTGGCCGTGTTCTCTCTGGAAATGAGCAAGGTGCAGCTCGTCAACCGTCTGATAAGCAACGTCACCGAGCTTGAGGGCGAAAAAATCAAGAGCGGACAACTGAGCCAGATGGAGTGGGACCAGCTGATGGGACGCATCAAGAAGCTATACGGTGCGCCACTGTATATCGACGACACAGCATCATTGTCAATATTTGAGCTCCGCACCAAGGCGCGACGCCTCGTCAGGGAGCATCAAGTAAAGTTCATCATAATCGACTATCTGCAGCTGATGAACGCTTCGGGCATGAAATTCGGCTCTCGCGAGCAGGAGGTCAGCATGATATCGCGTAATCTGAAGCAGCTCGCCAAGGAGCTTGACATCCCCATCGTAGCCCTGTCACAGCTCAACCGTTCGGTGGAGTCACGCGGCGACAGTGCCGCCGGCAAACGACCCCAGCTTAGCGACCTGCGAGAATCCGGAGCCATCGAGCAGGATGCCGACATCGTGTGCTTCATCCACCGCCCCGAGTATTATCTCCGTTCGGGCGTCGATGCGTCAGGCAACGACATCCGCGGTCTGGCCGAATTTATCGTGGCCAAACACCGTAGCGGTCGTGTGGATGATGTCAAAATGCGGTTCAGGGCCAAATATGCGCGATTTGAAAACTGGGAAGACGACACCACATTCTCAGCCGCAACCGTAGGAAGCCGCATGAATTCCGACGACAGTTTCGGCGACGTAGGGAGCAATCCCTTCAATGGAGGCACCGCCAACCTGACCCCTACCGACCCTAACGAGAAGGCACCGTTTTAACGCGCAACGCTGCGGTGGGGATTCGGCAGAGCTTTCGGGCCATATACGGTGCTGACCACAGCCCCGAGAATCATCACGGCTATCGACACTGCCAACACGAGCACTATGCCGCCGAGATGGAGCATCACCGGCATTATGATTACGCCTATGATAGCTCCGACCTTGCCGAGCATCGAGGCTATGCCCACTCCGGCACCGCGGATAGCTACTGGATATATCTGCGAAGGTATCACGTAGGTGACAAGGTGCGGACCTGCGTTGAGGAAGATTTCAAATATGAAAAATCCCACGATAGACACCCACATCGGCCATCCCAGCAGATGGGCAAGAAGCAGCACCAACAATCCGAGGGCACATACGTAGAATCCACTTGTCAGCATGGTTATATGCCACATGCGTCGCAGATAGCACAGTCCGAGTATGAAGCCGGGGAGAATAAAGAAATTGATCCAGGCCGTGATTTCCACCGACAGTTCTATGCGGTGTAATCCATGGGCATCGGCAGGCATCAGTCCGAGAGCAGACACCAACATAGGCAGAAATACACCTATACCGTAGACTCCCACCCCCTCACATGCCCAGGGTATGCCGCTGAGGATGACGCGAGGCATATTTTCACGGCTGAAAAGCGATGACCAGGAAGCGTTGGCTACCGTTTTCTTCTCGACAGGAAGCACAGTCACGCCGTCGCCGAAGAAACGCCGGGCTGCAGCGACAGCCTTGTCGGGCATGCCGTGAGCCATCAGCCACGCCGGGCTCTCCCACCACCGCAATCTCATCAGGAAAGTGACGAGTCCGAGGACGCCCACTATAAGCATCAGATAGATCCATGCGTCGGCATCTCCTGTCAGCTTGATTATAAAGTAGCATCCTACAGCTCCAAGTATAAATCCTATGGCAGATGTAGACTTGGCGATACCCACACATATGAATCTTCGTGACTGCGGCATCAGCTCGGATATATAGTCAGAGTCAAGGCTATAGCCTCCGCCAACCCCCAATCCGGCAAGAAACATGCCGGTAAGAAACAGGGCAAGCGAATCGGCGGCAAACAATTCGATAACGGCACCGGCCATAATCAATGCCGGGCATAACCGGAAATAGAACAAATAGCCCTGACGGTCACTGAGACGGCCTATGACCATCGAACCGACCGCAATGCCCACAAGCGACACCGCAGCCGAGATGCCCTGCATGAACGATGACAGATGCGGCAACCCGACCAATACAATCATCGGCACCATGACACCCACCACAGCCGCCACAGCCGACCCGATAAGCTGCTCCATGCTGCTGACAGCAAGGTAATACACATGTCTGCGCCCAAACGGGAGCTTTGCCACAGGGACCGGGGCTGATGTTACAGGTGTCATGATACTATGATTTTTTCGGTATGATTAAGCAGTCTCCTTCTTATTGAGCTTATAGGCCGGCAGCATGAACAGCCATGTGGCTATACAGAAGGGACCTGTAAGTGTAGGTATGCCGAGCGGCATCATAAACGCATCCATACCGGCCTGTATAAACACGGTAGCTACTATGGCGGCAAGACTCCAGAGTGCCGAACGCCATGACGGTTTATAGAATGTCATGCCCACCGCGATACCTGTCAGTACAGGACTGAAACCCATGAGACCTGCGGAAATGTCCGCACCATTGAACTGGAAGAGAATCGAAAGAGCCAATGCCACAGCCGACCCGATTGCTGCCCACAATGCAGCCCAGTAGCTGCACAGAGCCAAGCCAACCAGGAAGAAGATACCGCATACCCATGAATTTACGAGGAACACCTGTGAGATGCCCTTTAGCCAGTATATGACTAGATCGCCAAATGACGGATCATGGAGAGTGGTCATGGCCGCAGACAATTCGGGGGTTGACAATGTAGCTTCAGGCATGCCGTGCGACATACGCGAGGCAAGCAGGAAAACCCAAGTCAGGAATACAAACGGGAAGGTATATGAATTGACTTTCCACGGCAACATGACATTGTTCAAGCCTTGACGTACCCAAGTAGTACACATCGCACAGAATACCAGAGCCACCCACATCAGCCATGTGTTTTCAAGAAATGTGGGGAACGCACATCCCACCAGGATTCCGTTGAAGCCCCACAGACCGTCCTTGCCATCCTGGATGTTTTCACCAAGCAGAAATCCGGCTATGGTAGATGCAAACAGACCGACTATGGCTCCGTAGGCTACCTGTGGAATACCGCACTCGTAACTGCCCCAGAATATGCCGACAAGTATGAAAAAGCCTGTCCATGCTGAGTTTTGGAACATCACCTGTCCTACGCCTCTGAGGCATGAGCGTATCGCTGTGTAAAAACTGTTTTCCTTGTCCATTTTGTCAAATGATTAAGAATTATACTGATTATATCGGCATCGCCGGCTGTCATCGCCATGGAAATTCGGCTGGTATAGGATGTCCTTTTACGGCCATTCGCACCGCCGAACAGAAATCTCTGACAGCCTTCTTGACCGGTCCCGGTTCCATGCCGAGAACTTTATAGAGCAATCCGGCATCGTTAGGCAGACGGGTGATGCCGGCCATCAGCGGTATGTCGCTGTCGTTGACGGCCTGTATGCCAGCAAACACTTCCTCGGCTTTATCCTTTGGAAGCATCACCACTACATTGCCAAAGACATCAAAGCGACCCATGCACCCCAAATCCCTGACCGAACGCTTTCCCGGCTCAATTATAAACTTCTCTCTGAAAAGCGGATCTCCGTCAGGACGGGCACCTTCGGTCTCAACGCTGAGTATGTCGTACTCAAACAATTCGCCGTCGGCATAGTATTTACGTCCGCCCATGTATATCTCTGAATATACCAACGTGCCTGTCTCGGCAACTTCGGCCTTGGTCTGACAGATGAAGCGCGTATGGGCCGATGGATATACCGGTTCGGGCAAAAACTCGAGATATGCACCTTCGTCAACCCTTATGTGCTGCACCATGCCGCTGAAATTGTATTTCATAACGGCAAGTTTGGTAGCCGCACCTGTGGAGACAAATGCCATCGCATCCCTCTTGACATGGATGTTCTGGCTATATCGGTCACCATCTACATTGGGGCCGCCCGACGAGAGGATATACACACACGGCATGTCGGGCATTTCCTCGTCGAAATACAGTTCCTGCTGCACTATCAACGGCGCACGGCGGTCAAGGTCACGCAATATTGATTTGCCGTCGGCATCCAGTTCAAATCCAAGGCGCAGATACCCGTTTTTGCCGGGCACACCCACATACATGGCCTTCGGCTCGGTAAGATATGGCGTCATCTCAGGTATATGGTCGAATACAGGCACCTTGACATCAGAAAACTGACGCTTAAATCCGGGTTTTATGTCATTGATAGTATTAGCCATAGAAATAATGTAGAAATTATGGTTTGAGGGTCAACGAGTGAGGGAGCGTATCAGTCCTTCACTTTGTCAAAGAGAGCCATCTTGAAGAGCAAATCAACAAACTCATCTATGCCCTCTCCTTTCATGGAGTTGGTGAACACAAACGGCTTGCCGGGACGCATCAGTTCGCTGTCATGTTTCATAACCTCAAGCGATGCTCCCACATATGGGGCAAGGTCAGTCTTGTTGATTACAAGAATATCGCTCTGAGAGATGCCGGGGCCGTCCTTACGAGGAATCTTATCACCTGCGGCCACATCAATTACATACACAAAGAAATCAACAAGTGCAGGTGAGAACGTCAGAGTCAGATTGTCACCGCCGGATTCTATCAGCACCACGTCGGCATCAGGAAATTTGGCTTCCATCTCCTCTACGGCGGCGATGTTCATCGAGGGGTCTTCACGGACTGCTGTATGGGGGCATGCACCGGTTTCGACACCGATTATCTGGTCTTCGGCAAGGACGCCTTTGAGGGTCTTGCGCACATGCTTTGCATCTTCGGTGGTCACAATATCATTAGTGATGATAAGCGTTTTCAGCCCACGGTCAAGCAGTTTGGGTGTGATGGCTTCAATCAGAGCGGTTTTACCCGATCCTACCGGGCCACCTATGCCTATTCTACAGGTACTCATAGTAATTAGTTGTGGTTATGGAAGTTATGTACAGGATAATGTGTGAATTAATTCATAAACATACGCATATTGCCTTTTTCGTGGAGGGATGCGAGAATATCCATCTGAGGCACGAAACAATTGATGTCATTCATGCTCAATGTCCTGACATGCTCATATATTTCAGGTATCTGCAATGACATCTCCTCGAGAATCAGCTGGGTATCATAGTGGCTGACCCTGACAAGACGTAATGCCGCTCCAAGCACCATGTTGATGACACCATACTGGTGGGACGCAAACAGGGCCTCCTCTGACAACCCTTTGACAGCAAACACTATGCCTTGAGTGACAGGATAGCTGCCCGATATTTCTCCGGCATTGATGGCTTCCAGCCATCCGGCCAGCAGTCCGTTGCCGGGGACCAGACGCACGGCAAGCTCGCTGAGTTTCTTGCCCATGCGTATGAGCATCAGACGGGCTTCATCATTGAGCTTACACATCATCAGCTTGCGGTCTATCTCCTTGAGTGTCTCCAGTTCGCCGTTGAGGGCGCTACGGTAAGCATGTATTGATGCTATGCCGTCAGTATATGCTCCCTGAAGCGATACGGAAGTGACATATTGCTTCAGCGTATCGGCATCATGCACCATCTTCTCATATGCTGCTGTCTCAAGACCGTTGCTAAACGAGAATGTACCGACCGGAAAAGTGGAGTCACTCATCTGGAGCAGTTGCATCAATGCTGTTATGTCATTTGCTGCCTTCATAAAAATGCGTATTCTACGGTAGTGTGTATATCAGACCTAAAGGTCGTGATGGTGGTGGTGGTGACCTCCTAAGCGGTGGCTTTCATGGCCGGCACCCCCAAAAAGTCTGCGTACTTCGTCAGGAGCCATATAGGGAATCACCTGCTGACCCTGCTCGAATTCGTAAGTGACGTTTTCAAAATGATGTGTATCCATCACTCCGAGCATCACTTTCTTATCGACTGTAAGAGGGACATATACCTTGTCGTTCTTGACTACGGCCGGCCAATGCTGGTTGCCTATGGCATGTCCTAATTCCACACAGTGGCGTATGATTTCGTCCGGCGAGAGATTTGCCCAATTTTTGAGGTCGATTACGAGGACATCGTTAAGTTTCAGTCTGAGCACTATGGCATGACGGGTTTCATCGTCCCATGAAATAATGTCTCCGTCCTTGATTTCTGTATGGCGCTTGAACGCTACAGCCACATCATTTCCTTCGTCACTTTTGGCAAGGAATCTGCTTTTCTGTGCAGTCCATTGGTCAAGGAAAACGGATTCGATAACGGCATCGTTGAGTTTGTCAGTCCAGGGAGTCTCGTGAATGTTTCCGAGAACTTCATCATATACAATCATAATGTGGCGAATGTAATGTTTTGGATTAAGTTTAAATCAACATAGAGGCGGGATTGCCCCGTCTCTATGTTGGATATATCAAGGCTGTTAGCTGAACCAGTAGAGCTGGCCAAGCGGCAACTCTTTAGCCGGCGGCACTGTGGCAAGCACACCGTCGACGGTGACTTCGAATGTCTCGGGATCAACCTCGATCTGCGGAGTGGCATTGTTGCGTACCATATCGTTTTTCGACAACTGACGCATGCCGTGGACGCCGTAAATCTGGCTCTTAAGACCCAGACGTTCCTTAAGTCCGGCCTGTGCGGCAGCCTGAGAGACGAATGTAACACGTGTCTCGGCGAGCTCTTTGCCAAATGCACCAAACATCGGGCGCATGATACACGGCTGAGGAGTAGGCAGAGAAGCGTTGGGGTCGCCCATGTTGGCCCAGTTGATCAGACCGTTCTTTATCACCATCTTAGGCTTGGCACCGAAGAAGGCGGGTTCCCAGAGCACAAGGTCAGCCATCTTGCCTACCTCTACCGACCCGAGGATATCGTTGATACCGTAGGTGATAGCCGGGTTGATGGTAATCTGGGCGAGGTAACGGAGCACGCGGAAGTTATCGTTCTGATCGGAATCTTCGGGCAGTTTGCCACGTGCGGTCTTCATGTAGCTTGCCATCTGGAATGTACGCATAAACGATTCGCCTACACGTCCCATGGCTTGTGAGTCAGATGACACCATGGATATGATACCAAGATCATGGAATACGTTTTCGGCAGCCTGGGTCTCAGGACGCACACGGCTTTCGGCAAAAGCTACGTCTGACGGGATGGTCGGGTTAAGGTTGTGACACACCATAATCATGTCAAACAGCTCTGCTTCAGAATTGACGCCGAAAGGCAGTGTCGGGTTGGTCGACGACGGCAGCACATTTTCGAGTGAGGCCACTTTCAGAAGGTCGGGAGCGTGGCCGCCACCTGCACCCTCGGTATGATATGTATGGATGGTACGTCCATCGATTGCAGCGATAGAATCCTCTACATAACCGCCCTCGTTGAGTGTATCGGTATGTATTGCCACCTGCACATCATAGTTGTCGGCACTGGCCATACATGCGCGGATTGCTGCGGGTGTGGAACCCCAGTCTTCGTGGATTTTGAAGCCGCATGCACCGGCCACGATCTGCTCGTCAAGAGTCTCGCGTACCGAAGAGTTGCCTTTGGCAAGGAAGCCCATATTGATAGGAAGTCCCTCGGCAGCTTTAAACATCTGCTCGAGATTCCATCGGCCTGATGTTATGGTTGTGCCGTTTGTGCCGTCAGTCGGGCCTATGCCACCACCGATAAGAGTGGTGATACCGTTAGACAGACAGTCGTAAGCCTGCTGAGGAGCGATAAAATGTACGTGGCCGTCAATGCCGGCTGCGGTCAGTATGAGGTGCTCACCTGAAATAGCATCGGTAGAAGGGCCTGTGCACAGTGTCGGGGTCACACCTTCCATGACATTGGGGTTACCGGCCTTGCCTATACCTGCTATCTTGCCATCCTTGACACCGACGTCGGCTTTGACTACGCCTATGATAGGGTCGATAATGGTGACATTGGTTATGACGAGATCAAGCGAACCGCCATCGCTGGTGATGGTATTGGCTGTGCCCATGCCGTCACGAAGGGTCTTGCCGCCGCCATAGACAGCTTCATCGCCCAAAACACGTAAATCTTTTTCAATCTCTACGTACAAGTCCGTATTTCCTAAGCGGATTTTATCACCCACTGTAGGGCCGAACAAGTTATTGTTTTCTTGTCTTGAAATAGTTGCCATATCTTTATCTGTGGGTTATTTGGAAGTCGTAGAAGTCTGTTTGGGAGAAATCTGATTCTGTGTGTATTCTGCTTCGGCATCCTCCTCTGAAATAGTACGGAATCCGTATTTGTTGACGCGGCGTATAGCACGCTCTTTCAACGGATAGTAGACCGGAGTATCTTCAAGACCTGCGTAACCGTCCACGAGGTCATTGAATCCGATAATGCGCTGCTTGCCGGCAAAGCTGACAAGCTCAACCTCTTTTTCTTCTCCAGGCTCAAAACGTATGGCTGTGGTAGCCGGGATGTTGAGATGGTAACCAAACGCTGCCGCACGGTCAAACTCCATGTATCGGTTGACCTCCATGAAGTGGAAGTGGGAGCCGATCTGTATAGGACGGTCGCCGGTGTTGCGAACGGTTATTTTCTTTGTGCGGCGGTTGACGTTATACTCCAGATCATCCTTAGCCAGGATGACACCGCCGACAGGCACATATGTGTCAGGTTTGAATCCGGGAGTCTCAGGATACTGGATCTGAGGTCTTCCTTGGTAAACTCCAATGGGAGTCGTATAGGATTGCTGAATTGCCATGTCGATTAGAATTTTGGTAATGTGAAAGAAATCTGGGTGGTAACCGGCCGGTGGCAGGTTACTTGATAGGATGGTGGATACTTACCAGACGTGTGCCGTCGGTAAATACAGCCTCTACTTGCAGGAGATTAATCATGTCGGCGACACCTTCCATAACCTGCTCCTTGGTGAGCCGCTGGGTGGCATCGTGCATAACTTCCTCTACAGTCTTACCCTCACGCGCACCTTCGAGAGCGCATGAAGTGATGTAAGCTACCGCTTCCGGATAATTGAGCTTGAGACCTTTGTTGAGTCGTCGTTCTGCAATCAGTCCGAGAGTAAGCAGTTTCAGCTTATCTTCTTCTTTAGGAGTTAGATGCATAGTAAATAAAATTAAGTATTAGAGGTTGAGTTAAAAGTTTTCAATATTAATAACCATATTGTGGGCTATAATGTTTCAGCCCGGGCAAAAAAAACGCCGAGGTTCCTTTATCAGAAACCTCGGCGTTAAAACTATTTATAAAACCGCTGTTTATTTGGCAGCAGCATTGCGCTGCTCAACGAGCGACTTGAATTCGTCTATTGTGACATCCTTGTTGTCGATTGTAACAGCATTACGTACAGCCTCGAAAATCTTCAGCAAGCCGACCTGCTGGGCCAGACGCGAACGTGAGTTCTTGTCAGCAAGCATGCGCTTTGCATAATCGGCATACACGTCGTCGGAGAGGTTTGACATGCCATACTGGGCGAACTGCTGACGGGCCATCATAGTGGCGAACTGGAGCATATCTGCTTCCTCGACTTTGACTCCGAGCTTTTCGGCGATGTTGTCACGGATAAGCTGCCACTTGAGGTCGGGCATGAGCTGGGCGAACACGCTATCGATATTCTCGTCATTGACATCCTTGTTGATGCTCATGTACCATTTCTTGAGCACATCCTCAGCCACTACGATGTCATTGTCGTAGCGCGATGTGTAGTACTTATATACATCGTCCTGGAAAAGGTTTTCGCTGTTGCCACGGAGCTGGTCGGCAATCATCTGCTTGACAGCGTTGCGGTATTCGTCTTCGGTCTTTACCTTGTCCTTGCCGAATACATTGGTGTAGAACTCCTCATTGTGCTCGGCCGGGCGGAGCACAATGATTTCAGAGATAGCGAGCTCGAAATCGCCCTTGACATCGGCTGCTTTCTCCTTGTCAATCTGAAGCATAGAAGACAGCTCGGTAGCATCGCCTTCACATGTGGCCCAAGGATTGAATGTCACCTTGTCACCTACTTTCTTGCCGACGAACTTCTCAGCCTGAGCCTTGTCCTTGAAATACATGGGGGCAACGATGCCGTCAACTACCTGGATGGCGTCTTCGGTCTCCTTCACAGTGCCGTCCTCGTTGAGTTCCATGATGCTGCCCTTGACGAGAGAATCCGATTCAAATTCCTCACCGGGCACCTGTGCGCCGAAACGCTTGCAGAGGGCCTTGTCCTGCTCATCGATCATCTCGTCAGAGACAGTGATGGTGTAATAAGGAAGTGTCACGTTCTTGTCCACCTCTATGTCAAGAGCCGGAGCTATGGCAAGTTCATACTTGAATGTATAGTCTTTCTTGTTGTCAAGGTCGAGGGCCACAACATCTACAGGCACCGGAGCTCCGAGGATGTCGATTTTGTTATCCTGAAGATATTTGATGGCTGCATCATATACCTCGTTGTTGATAACGTCTGAAGCCACTTCCTTGCCGAAACGCTTTTCCAGCATACCGAAAGGTACGTGACCCTTACGGAATCCGGGGAGTGAATGTGTAGCACCGAGATGCTTCAACTGCTTCTTAACCTTGTCAGCGTAGTCGCTTTCCACGACATCGATAGTAAGCAGGGCTTTGTTATTGTCCTGTTTGTCAAATGTTAAGTTCATTGTGTCTTAAATATCTGTATATATAGAATTCCTTTAATCCGTATATTTCAAGGTGCAAAATTAATATTTCAAATTAACATTAGCAATTCAGGAGCTGAAATTATGAAATATTTGCACAGCGGCTGACGAGTATGGCGATTTATTCTTAACTTTGCAACATTATATTTACAAACAATCCGACTATCCTATTGTTCTGATGTCTGACAACTCGCTGCTTTCACGCCTTGACGGCATTGAATCAAGATTTGCCGAAGTAAGCACCCTGATTACCGACCCCGATGTCATCGCCGACATGAAGCGATATGTGCGGCTCACCAAGGAATACAAAGACCTTGAGAAACTGGTGTCGACGACACGCAATTACAGGAATCTGCTGGGCAACATAGACGAGGCCCGGCATGTGCTTGAGACAGAGAGCGATGAAGAGATGCGGCAGATGGCCAAAGAAGAGCTTGATGAAGCCACGTCGGCCCTGCCGGCTCTTGAAGAGGAAATCAAACTGCTGCTCATACCTGCCGACCCCGAGGATTCCAAAAACGCCATTTTGGAAATACGCGGAGGCACAGGCGGTGACGAGGCCGCCATATTCGCCGGCGACCTGGCCAAGATGTACATGAAATATTGCGAGTCAAAGGGATGGAATGTCGCCATCACCAGCGCAAGCGAAGGAGCTGCCGGCGGCTATAAGGAGATAGTGATGTCAGTGTCGGGCGAGGGTGTCTACGGAATCCTCAAATATGAGAGCGGTGTGCACCGTGTGCAGCGTGTACCGGCCACCGAAACCCAGGGGCGCGTCCACACTTCGGCAGCCACAGTGGCTGTTTTGCCCGAGGCTGAGCCTTTTGATGTGGAAATCAACGAGGGCGAAATCAAGTGGGACACTTTCCGTAGCGGTGGTGCCGGAGGCCAGAACGTCAACAAGGTGGAGTCCGGTGTGCGTCTGCGCTATATGTGGCGAAATCCCAATACCGGGATATCGGAGGAGATACTCATCGAGTGTACCGAGACACGAGACCAGCCTAAGAATAAGGAAAGAGCACTCAGCCGCCTTCGCACCTTCATATATGATAAGGAGCATCAGAAATATATAGATGACATAGCATCCCGGCGCAAGACCATGGTGTCAACAGGCGACCGCTCGGCCAAGATACGCACCTATAATTATCCCCAGGGGCGCATCACTGATCACCGCATCAACTACACCATATATAATCTGCAAGCATTTGTCGACGGCGACATCCAGGATGTCATCGACCACCTCATAATAGCCGAAAATGCCGAAAAGCTCAAAGCCACTGAGCTTTAAGCATCTGTTTGACATCACATACACCATACTAAACTAACACCTCCATATTATTACCCGTATGTCCAACACAATTCTGACAATTGTCGCTGTTGCATTTATTATTTATCTTGTTATCAATTCGTTTAAATGGTTTGTTTTTATAATCTTAAGCCCGATACTTCCAGCATATTTCAGATTTCAATCACGAGACAAGCGAGTAAAGCGTCAGAGAGAAAAGGAATTCAGTCCTGCCTACGAAGGAGAGACAGGTAATATAGGGAGGGTTAAATTGCTAAAAGACAGCTATTTACAAAGAATAATGCGTCTTATAAACCATTATTTGGCTGGATATCTGCGATTCATGGACTTCAAAATAGGATTGATTCCGTCCCATACAATCCGTAATTTCATATACCGCAAAATAATGGGAGTAAAATTGATGCCGGGTGCAATAATTTATCATGGCGCCGAAATTCGCTCTCCGATGGATTTAACGGTCGGTCGTGGCTCCATAATCGGCGACCGTGCGATACTTGATGCCCGCAACGGAATTGTCATAGGGGAAAATGTTAATTTCAGTTCAGATGTACATATTTGGACTGAACAGCATGACCACAGAGACCCATATTTTAGATGCACAAGCACACCGGATTTCAAGGTTTCTATAGGCAACCGCGCCTGGGTTGGGCCTGGAGTTACGATACTCCACTCGGTCACCATAGGCGAAGGAGCGGTAATCGGCGCAGGAGCCGTAGTAACAAAAGATGTCGAACCCTACTCCATAGTCGCTGGCATACCAGCTCGCAAAATGGGGACACGAAATAAGAATTTGAAGTACGAGTTTTCTGACAAACCAATGGCATTCTATTAATTTAATGCCATTTGTGAAATTAATTCACATAAGTAATTCTCTTTGCTCTTGTTTATCTCGCGCAGATTTCGTATCTTTGCACAGATTTTTCACAAAATCATATATCACAAATCAATTATCAACCAAAATGAACCACTACGAAACCGTTTTCATTTTAACTCCCGTTTTATCTGACGAACAGATGAAGGAAGCGGTAGAAAAGTTCTCCAAGGTACTCACCGACAACGGTGCTGCCATCGTGAACACCGAGATGTGGGGCCTTCGCAAGCTGGCCTATCCCATCCAGAAGAAATCTACCGGTTTTTACACACTTGTCGAATTTGACGCCAACCCCGAGGTTGTAAGCAAGCTCGAGACAGCTTTCCGCCGTGACGAGCGCGTTCTCCGCTTCCTCACATTCCGTCTTGACAAGTATGCTCATGAATATGCTATCAAGCGTCGCAACCTCAAAGCCAACAAGGCTGCCGAGCCCGTTGCTGAAGTAGTAGCAGAAGTAGAAACAATAACAAAGGAGGACTAAACCATGGCACAGGCTAATTCAGAAATCCGTTATTTGACACCCCTTTCGGTTGACGTCAAGAAGAAAAAATACTGCCGGTTCAAGCGTGCAGGTATCAAGTATATCGATTACAAGGATCCCGAATTCCTCAAGAAGTTCCTCAACGAGCAGGGCAAAATCCTTCCCCGTCGTATCACAGGAACATCGCTGAAGTTCCAGCGTCGCGTGGCTCAGGCCGTTAAGCGTGCCCGTCACCTCGCACTCCTCCCCTATGTAACCGATTTGATGAAATAACTTTAAAGCCACGAGTACACATCATATGAAGATTATACTTAAAGAAGACATCAACAACCTTGGATACAAGGATGATGTCGTGGAAGTGAAGAACGGCTATGGCCGCAACTATCTCATTCCCCAGGGCAAAGCTGTAATCGCCACACCGTCGGCTCTTAAAGTTCTTGCTGAGAACCAGCGCCAGCAGGCTCACAAGCTCGCCAAAATCAAGGCTGATGCTGAAGCTGCAGCTGAGGCACTTAAGGATGTTTCGCTCACCATCGGAGCAAAAGCCAGCTCTACCGGCACTATCTTCGGTTCTGTCAACAACATCCAGATTGCAGAAGCTCTCGAGAAACTCGGCCACAATGTGGACCGCAAGCTCATCTCTCTCAAGCAGAGCGTTAAGGAGCTTGGCAAATACAACGCTACCATCCGTTTCCACAAGGAAGTTTCAGTGGAAATACCTTTTGAGGTAGTAGCCGAGTAAGTCAACTGAACTCATACTCATATCAAGTATAAGGCTGCATCGTATGTCACGGTGCAGCCTTCTTATATCTATAAACTTTTACGGATGCTTTTTGTTATAATTTTATCACGTTATAACTGTTTGTTTTAGAGGATGGGGATTGGTCTTTGCAGCCTGCCATTTCGTAGAGCTGACAAGATGTAACTCCTGTCGTGACCGTGTTCAAGACAGGAGTTTGCTTTTATGCTCGCACCACAACAAAAAAGCCTGACCGTTTGTTACATCTTAAGTTAAAGATAGATATAAAGACCCTATACATCATTTTCTATGGAGACAGTTTATTTCAAAGGCACACCGTGCCATACATACGGTTCGCTGCCCCAGGTAGGTAGCGAAGCCCCTTGCTTCCATCTGACAGGCATCAATCTCGACCAGATAACATGCGAGACCTTCAAAGGCAAGCGCATAGTGCTCAACGTATTCCCGAGTCTTGATACTGACGTATGCGCCCGCTCGGTGCGGAAATTCAATGTTGAAGCAGCCAAGCTCGACAATGTCGCAGTAGTATGCGTATCTATGGACCTGCCATTTGCGATGGCAAGATTCTGCACTATCAACAATATCGAAAACGTCACACCGGCATCTGCTTTCCGCTCACCGCTGTTCGGACAGAAATACGGCGTACAGCTCTGTTACGGCCCGTTGGCCGGACTGCTTGCAAGAGCCGTGATAGTCATCGACACAGACGGCAAAGTCCTCTATCAACAGCTCGTCGAGGAAATCACCAACGAACCCGATTACGAGGGCGCACTGTCTGTGCTGAAATAGCATGCAGATACACTGCCGATAGCAGTTGTAGCTAATAATTTAAATGCGTAACTTTGCATGTAACAAGTTGCGCATTTACTTTTTTTATGCCAACCTGGATTTTGGTTTGAAATAACAGATATTTGATGAGTCAGGACTCCCAACAGATAGTTTCATTCGGTCAGATAGACCTTAATTCCGAAATGCTTAAAAACAAGCCTGAGACATCGGACCTGCCGATTCTGCCTACCCGTGACATGGTGTTGTTTCCGGGTATCACAGTGCCGATATCATTGGGCCGAGAGACATCGCTGCGCACCGCCGAAGCCGCTCATGCCAAGAATGTGGTAATCGGCGTAGTATGCCAGAGTTCGCCCGACATCGAGGCTCCGACAGTGCATCAGCTGCGCCAATATGGCGTGACAGCACGCATCCTTCAGATTTTTGATGTGCCCGATGGCGGCAAGATGGCCATAGTTCATGCGTTTGAAAAATTCAAGCTGATCGGTCCGTCGGAAGGCGCGACTTTGCCTGAAGCATCGGTTTCAGCCCAGGTACGCATCATCAAGGAGACAATACCTCGTCCGTCAGACAAGGAATTCAAGGCCCTCATAAACGGCATAACCAAGACCACGCTCGCTCTGATTGAAAATTCAGGGCCAGCGATGGCCGAACTGGCTATAAACATAAAAAATGCCGAGGGCACCAATATGCTTATCAATCTCATCAGCACGCATGCCCCTTTCAGCTCCGATTTCAAGATAGAGCTTCTGCGCGAAAGCCGGCTCAAGGAACGTGCGTTCAAACTGATGGTGGCCCTCTCGCGTGACGAGCAGAAATCAGTGCTGTTCAAGGTCATCATGGACCGCACAAAAGCGATGCTTGATGATCATCAGCGCAAAGCATTTCTACGCGCCCAGCTTGACACAATCAAGGAGGAATTGTACGGCGAGGATGAAGATATAGCTCAGCTCAAAGAACAGTCACAATCTGTGAACTTTCCTGAAAATGTCAGAGCGACATTTGACAAGGAGGTTGAGAAACTGGAGCGCATACAGCCCCAAAGTCCCGATTACTCAGTGCAATATTCTTATCTCCAGACTCTGTTAGGGCTTCCGTGGAGCATAGAGGATGAAGGCAACAAGGATTTCCATAAGGCCGAAGAAATACTTGACAGCAAACATTTCGGATTGGAGAAGGTCAAGGAGCGCATTCTGGAGCAGCTGGCTGTAATAATGAATGCGCCCGACAGCCATGCACCCATTATCTGTCTGGTTGGTGCACCCGGTGTAGGCAAGACCTCCCTGGGGCAATCGATTGCGAGCGCCATGGGCCGTAAATATGAGCGTGTGGCCTTGGGTGGTCTGCATGACGAGGCCGAGATCCGTGGTCACAGACGCACCTATATAGGGGCTATGCCCGGACGCATCATATCAGCGCTGAAACGATGCGGCACATCAAATCCGGTGATGCTGCTTGACGAGATAGACAAAATCGGCAGCGACTACCGTGGAGACCCGTCGGCAGCTCTGCTTGAAGTGCTCGATCCCGAACAGAATTGCCGTTTCCATGACAACTACGTGGATGTGGACTTTGACCTGTCACATGTGCTGTTCATCGCCACAGCCAACAGTCTCACTGGAGTACCTCAGCCGTTGCTTGACCGCATGGAAGTAATCGAAATCAGCGGTTACCTGCTTGAAGAGAAGCTCGAGATAGCCAAACGTCATCTACTCCCACGCCTACAGAAAGAAATGGGCATCCAGCAGGGAGACGTAACTGTGACCGATGCAGCCATAATCACCATCATTGAGTCATACACTGCCGAAAGCGGAGTGCGTCAGCTTGAAAAGAAATTGGCATCGCTCCTGCGCAAATCCGTGCTCAACAAGATGCGCAACGGCTCCAACGCAATCTCCATCGACTCTGCTGACATCAAGCAGTATCTCGGTGCGGCTCCTTATATCAAGGATAAATACGAGGGCAATGAATACCCCGGCGTGGTGACTGGTCTTGCATGGACACAGGCCGGTGGCGAAATATTATTCATTGAGTCATCACTTGCCCCCGGCAAAGCCGAAAAAATTTCCCTGACCGGAAATCTCGGCGATGTTATGAAGGAATCAGCTGTCATAGCATTGCAGTATATCAAAGCGCATGCTTCACAGTGGTCTATAGACCCTGAAATTTTTGACAAGAACACCCTGCATATCCATGTGCCCGAAGGTGCCATACCCAAGGACGGTCCATCGGCAGGAATAACCATGGCGACCTCGATAGCTTCAATCCTGACAGGCCGCAAGGTGAAGGAACGCATCGCCATGACAGGTGAAATCACTTTGCGTGGCAAGGTGCTGCCTGTCGGCGGCATCAAAGAGAAAATTCTCGCAGCCAAGCGTGCCGGCATCGACACCATAATACTGTCAGAAGCAAACCGCAAGGACATTGAGGAAATCAAACAGGAATATGTTGACGGCCTCAGATTCATATACGTGCAAAATGTCAAAGAGGTCATAGACTACGCTTTGATATGAGAAATATACGCCAGCGATAACCGATATTGCAAATTATACCACATATGAAGAAATATTGCTTAGATTTCAGAGTGGAAAAGTCTGAGGCGATACATGCGCTCTATTCACTGCTGACACTTACACCAAGCAACCCCAAAATCAATCTGCCGGAAATTATACCCGGACAGTTTGTGCAGGTAAGGATTGACAACGCCGGGACATTTCTGCGCCGTCCTATATCGGTCAATGACGTTGACCGTGACCGCCAGACTCTGAGTCTTCTGGTAAGAAATGCCGGTGAAGGCTCACGATGGCTTATGAAACGTCAAGAGGGCGATACCGTCAATCTGCTTCTTCCTCTCGGCAACGGATTTGCCGACATTGACGGCTCTGACCGCCGTCCTCTGCTTGTAGGCGGCGGCGTGGGCATTGCTCCTATGCTGTATCTGGGCAAATGTATGAGTCTGCAACATGCCATCCGCCCGACATTCCTTGTAGGAGCCCGAAGTGCAGCGGATGTACTCCAGCTTAAGTCCCTGCAGCAGTGGGGCGATGTGTTCGTGACCACTGAAGACGGCACCATGGGCGAGAAAGGCTTAGTGACCGCGTCAACCGCATGGAACGAAAAATGGACATCAGTCTATTGCTGTGGCCCGGCTCCTATGATGAAAGCCATCGCGCAGATGTGCCACAGGGCCGGTCTGCCCTGCAAAGTGTCATTAGAAAACATGATGGCCTGCGGCCTCGGAGCATGTCTGTGCTGCGTTGAAAAAACGGTCAGAGGCAATGTATGCGTCTGCACCGAAGGGCCTGTATTTGACACGACCGAACTTACCTGGTAACTAAACAATTTTGATTACAACGATGGCTAATCTTGAAGTAAACATAGGCAATCTGAAACTCAAAAATCCTGTTCTTACCGCATCAGGCACATTTGGATACGGCGAAGAATTTCAGGATTTCATAGACCTTGAAAGACTCGGAGGTTTCATAGTCAAAGGCACGACTCTTAACCCACGCGAAGGCAATGACTATCCTCGCATGGCCGAAACTCCGTCCGGTATGCTCAATGCCGTAGGTCTGCAAAACAAGGGCGTGGACTACTTCATCAATCATATATACCCACGCATCAAGGATCTTGACACCCAGGTGATGGTGAATGTCTCCGGAGCCTCTGTGGCTGACTATGTGGCCGTATGCGAGAAACTGAAAGCTTGTGACAATATCAATGCCATAGAGGTCAATATCTCCTGCCCCAACGTGAAGCAGGGAGGTATGGCTTTCGGAACTACCTGCTCGGGTGCGTCCGAAGTGACCGCTGCCGTGCGAAAGGCCTGGGACAAGACTCTTATCGTAAAACTGTCGCCTAATGTGACTTCCATAACGGATATAGCCAAAGCGGTTGAAGCCGAAGGAGCCGACTCGGTATCGCTCATCAACACAATGCTGGGCATGGCTATCGACGTGGAGCGTCGCCGTCCGATGCTCTCCACTATCACCGGCGGCTTGTCAGGTCCGGCTGTGCGTCCGGTTGCGGTCAGGATGGTGTGGCAGGTAAGCAAAGCTGTAGATATACCCGTCATCGGACTCGGCGGCATCATGAACGGCCGGGATGCCTTGGAGTTTATAATGGCCGGAGCTTCGGCCATAGAAGTCGGCACAGCAAACTTCATAGACCCTGCCGTCACCGTGAAAATCATTGACGAAATCAACGATTATCTTGACCGTCACAATTTCCGCGACATAGCAGACATCAAGGGCATAATCTGATGCCATTGATGTCAGACCGATACAGGCTCTCACTCAAACAGCGCGGCGACCTGCTCTCCTGATATAAGAGTCATCACGGTCAGGCCGTCAGGGGTCATAGCCGGAGATTTGAGCTTGAATAATTCACTCAGAAGGTGTTCTATCTCCTTCTGAGTCATTTTATGTCCGGCCCTTACCGCAGCAGCTCTTGCCATTCCCATGGTAATCATGCTGTCAACGTCCGCTTCAACATCTCCTCCGCTCTCAGCGGCATTATCAAGAATCTTTCTTATGGAATCAACCGCGTTGACATTTGCAAGCATTGACGGGACAGCGTTGATGCTCCATGTATTGTCACCTAAATAAGCCAAGGCATACCCCAACTCCGACAGTTTGTCGATGATGGAATCCAACATCTGTGTTTCAGACGCAGAAAGCTCTATCGTTTCCGGGAACAGCAGTGTCTGGCCCGAAATGCCTTTACGGTCTATCTCGGAGATGTACTTATTATACAGCACATTGAGGTGTGCCCTATGCTGATCGACAACCAGAATACCCTCATGCGACGGAGTGATTATAAACCTGTTACGCACCTGAAAAGCACCGGGTATAGAAGTCTCGACCTCCATGTCAAGCATGTCACCACCTGTGCCCATATCTTTGTTGATGGCACTGGCTGTCACATTAGGCATTGTCAAATCCTCGTCAGGAACAGAAGGATTATTGACGTTGAAGCTCTCATATAATTTCTCCCAGTCATTGAGCACCTTACTCCTTCCTCCATGAGAAGGCATTGTGATGCCTGACGGGACAGAGGCATTACGCGGCGTGCCGCTTGACACAGGCGGTCTGTAGCCGTCGTCGACTTCGGCAAACGGATTATATGACGGATCAAAATCTACATCATGGTTGGCATCCGAGTCAGGGGTAAACGCAGGGATGTCAGGCACATCGGTAGACTCGAAATCTATGGCCGGTACCGCGTTGAACCGTCCGAGCGACTCCCTGATAGCCGCAATGATTATCTGCCGGATGGCAAACTCATTGACAAACTTAATTTCCTTCTTTGTCGGATGTATATTTACATCTATAGTGTCCGGCTCAACCTCGAAATCCAGAAAGAAATTAGGCTTGGCATCGTGTGCTATCAGATTCTCATAGCATGTCTGTATGGCTTTCTGAAACAACGGATGCCGCATATTGCGGCCATTGACTGTCAGAAATTGCAAAGCTCCCTTTTTACGCGCATATTCAGGCATGCAAATGAAGCCCGACAGTTTTACCAGCGGAGTCTCGGTGCTGACAGGGATGAGCTGCGTAGCCATCGACTTTCCGAATAAATCTATGATACGCTGCTTTATGGTAGTTGCTGCAAGCCTGTGCACGGTCACATCGTTGTGGATAAGGGTCAGCTCTACTCCGGGATTAACCAAAGCAAGGCGCTCAAACTCCTTGACGATATTGCCAAACTCCACCGAATCCTTCTTCAGAAACTTGCGACGGCCCGGGACATTGAAAAACAGATTCTTGACAGCAAGATTCGTGCCTTTAGGACAGGCAATAGGCTCGGTAGCTACAACCTTTGCTCCCGAAATTTCTATACGTGACCCGATTTCATCACACTCCCTTCGGGTCCTCATATCCACCTGGGCTACAGCTGCGATGGAGGCAAGAGCTTCTCCACGGAATCCCATGGTATGTAATGTAAACAGATCATCGGCCTTGGCAATCTTCGATGTAGCATGGCGTTCAAAAGCCATACGTGCATCAGTCTCACTCATGCCGATGCCGTCATCAATGACCTGAATCAGAGTACGGCCGGCGTCCTTGATATAAATGGTGATATGCTTTGCTCCGGCATCCACCGAGTTCTCCACCAGCTCCTTTATGGCTGATGAAGGCTGCTGCACTACTTCGCCGGCGGCAATCTGGTTGGCTACAGAGTCAGGCAATAAATGGATTATATCACTCACTGTTCGTTTTCCTCCTCTAACTTAGTAGGCGTGGCGAGAGACTTCTCTTCTACGGCATTATCGTCAGCAGGGGACTCTCTCTCGGTCTTATTCATAGGTTGTATCTGCTCGATATGGTCAGGAGCAGTTGACATCTCAGGAAGCACCTCCGATGCGATTGAATCAGAGCCGGAGTTGACAGAATCGCCTGCGACGCTGTCGGCAGACTGCGCCGTTCTGGATTTGAGCAACGCTCTCCATGGAGCTTCCTTAGAGAGAGCGGCAGCATTAGCGGTGGGCACCGGCTTCAGGAGTCCTTCTTTATCCTCTACCGTCAGGAAAACAGATTGCGGCGATGTAGGCTTAAAACGCTCCAGCCACTTGAATTTAGGCAAAAAATAGGAATTCTTGGCGGCAAGATACAGCGGTGTTATTGTCCCGGTGGTTTCGGGCCACATCCTGACCGTATCCACCTGGCCATTCTTAAAATACGCATCCATGAAACTGGTTTCGGTAAATGCGTATTTATTATATACCGAATCCTTCTCCATCGGGAACATAATGGTCTGCACGCTGCCCTCTACATACAGCCGGCGTAACGTAGAGTCAGCCATCCATGCGGTCATCTTGTCACCTGAAAGCTGATTGAAGCAGTCCTCACCGATAAACTCAGCCATCATACCGAAATCAGGCAGATGGGCACGGTCAGCGGTGGAATCGTTGAGGTGCACCTCTATCAGATTGCCGAAAATCTGACGTTCGCCGCTCCAGATCACAGGATTATAATACATACGCATGGTTGAATCCACATCCGCCATGCTCAGTGAATCGCATATACCCTGAAAATCTGACCTGTAGAAGCGTACATTGTGGAACGCATTGGTCAGACGCACACTGTCGGGCAAAACGAGATAGGCATTTATGGTATCTCCGTGGAGATAAAGGGTATCCTTTCCATTCTTGTATTCCTTGGCCAAAGCCCGACCTGTGACAAAAGCGCTGTCGCGAAGTTCATCGTAATAGCCGTAATCACCCAGCAGACTGCTCTTGCGTGCCGAGTCCGTCAGGATAACGTTTCCGAAACCTTCGCCGAAACCTTTGGCACGGTCATAAAACAGGGTATCACCCGTTAGTGTGTTGCCCTTGTTGGAGTACACAGTGGAACGGTGGTACAAGTCCCCTACTCCGCTGTTAGTGTTGTAATAGCCCGATGACGTGTTGATGCGGCCATCACGGTTAATGATGCGTGTCGGAGCCGAAATGGTCGCGATATGCGTATTGGTGTTGTAATGCAGTATATCGGTGTACATAAACAATGTATCACCCTGGCGCAGACTCTTAAGTTCCACGTCATCATAGAAATCGGCATCCTTGGTGTCGGGATAATACTCCCCTCTCATTGATTCAAGCCGGTTTTGCTTATCGGTCAGCACGCCTCCGACATCATAGAAACCATAGTTCTGTCCGAGGTCATAATAGAATATGTCCGTCACGAGCTTCACATCGCGGTTAATCAGCCGCACAGGCCGTCCGGCAGAGCCATAGAGAGTGGCAAACTCCTCCGGCCCGTTATAGTTAAGCTCGTCACCGTAGACAAACAGTGTATCGCCCTGCTCCATCCTGACATTTGAGAAAGCATCAAGCGAATTGGTCTTGTCGTAAAAATAAGCACTGTCACAGTACATGAACATGTTATCTTTGCGAAACACCACATTGCCTTTGAGTATCTGATATTCGCCGCCGCTCACCTGCTGATCCATGTTAAGCACATCGGCATGCTCAAGAAACACCTTGCCGGGCTGATGACGGTCAGCCGAAGGAATCGTAGGTCGGATGGGCTGCTGTGCCGTCGCATTTTGACTCCGCTTGGTTAGCGCATCTTTTGTCTGCTGCGGTTTGGTATTGACAGCAAGCGAAGGGAGGCATAAAGCAAGTATTGCCGCAACGATTCCCCAGGAAGCGTTGCGGCCACTATGATTGTCAGTATTGCGGTTATGCCTTTGATACATATTTTCTATGCTATATTGGAGGCGAGTTAATATGTTGTGCTCTGCTGGGTGTTTTTCAGCCAGCCTTTATGCTCAAATTCGCAGTCACGCCAGCCATCTTCAATCCTTATGTATGTCGAGGCTATTTTCTTATCCAGCCAGTCCTTGAGAATCTTGGTCTTTTGGGCACCCTCATACATGGATTTGATTGTCTGGAAGTCATCGGCGATATTGGCTTTATGACCCGGGATACGTGCTGTCAGCTTTACCATGGCTATGATATCGCTGTTTTTGCGTGGATCCTTCATTATAAACGGTTCGGACACATCACCCGGCTGCATCGCCGCAACTTTACGGGATACTTCCTGAGGCAACTGCTTCATCTCAAAACGAGCATTGCCGGTCTCCTCGTTGACCATGACGCCGTTGTTGTTTCGGGTGTCCTTGTCGGCTGAGATATATCGCGCAGCTTCCTCAAAGGTGAATTTCTTGTTGTCGACCATGTCTGCACGTATGCTGTCCATACGCCCCAGAGCATCAGTGAGCGACTGTTCGGACACCTTCGGACGAAGCAAGATGTGGCGTGTGTTGACACGGTCACCTCGGCGGTCAATCAGCTGTATGATATGGTAGCCATATTGTGACTCGACTATCTTCGACACACGTTTAGGGTCGCTTAGATTGAAAGCCACAGCAGCATATGCAGGGTCAAGATTGGCACGGCCGAGATAGCCGACTTCTCCGCCTCTCACCGCACTGCCCTGATCCTCGCTATAAAGGATGGCAAGCGTCGAGAATTCCTTCTCGCCCCTGTTGGCCTGGTCGGCATACTCACGCAGACGGGCCTTGACATCCTCTATTTCCTCACGTGGAATCACGGGATTAATGGTTATTATCTGCACCTCGACCTGTGTGGGCACATAAGGTATGCTGTCTTCGGGAAGTTCATCAAAATATTTGCGCACATCACTCGGAGTCACCTTCAGGTCGCTGGTCAGATTATCCTGGACCTGACGTATGCGTGACGAGTTACGCATGTTTTCAATCAACTCCGCGCGTATATCCGGCAGACTCTTGCGGAAATACTGCTCCACCTTCTCGCGGGTACCGAGATTGGCCGTGAAGTAATTGATACGTGATTCTACCTGACTTGCCACCAGTGACTCCTGGATTTCTATGGTATCGAGGTCAGCCTGATGCAGATACAGCTTTTCTACTGCGATTCTTTCGGGGATGAAGCAATACGGATTGCCGTCGATAGTGGTATTCTCATACTTATACTGATCATAGGCCTCCTCTATCTGTGACCTCCATATAGGTTCGTCACCGACCACCCATGCCACTTCTTCCACGATATTGTTGTCACGGGCATATGCGACGATACCGACCATGGCAATCACGGCCGGCATTATCGCGAGTTTTTCAAGATTATATTTCACGTGATGAAAAACTATTAATCATTTTTTATCTTTTCAAAAATCTTGGTGTTGACCACCACAGGATACTGGTCGCGAAGCTGCTTGATCCATTCCTGCTCAAGTACCTGCTGATAGTCAGTGCTGACAAGTCCCTTGACATCCTGAGCCGACTGGGGTTGCGACAGTATGGTGCCTTCATAGCTGAAATAGTCAGTCCAGCGGCTCTTTGACAGGTCGGGACGCTCGCCTCCGAAAGCCACATTATCCACTATCTTGTTATCACCCTCGGCAGCCAGGACACGTTCGGCTTTGGCTCTACGGTCATATTTCTGCTTGATAAGAGCAGGGACATTAGAAGCCGGGCCATTATATGTGCTCAGGAATTCCTTTACCTCGGCCGTGATTGACGGGCCGTTAGTGAATATGATGGTTCCCTTGTAATGAGGCTTGTCCCATTTGTATTCGTCCTTGTGTTCCTGGAAATATTTATCAAGTCCGGCAGTGTCATTCAGAGCCTTATCCCAGACATTGCGGTTGCTTACTTCAAAAAGCAGTATGCCGTCACGATACTCGTTGAGGATATTCCTATAGTCCTCATACTTTTCAGGCAGCTCTTCAATCATCATGTCTGTGGCCTTGTTGTCGAGAGCTGACTTCACACGCTCTTTAAAAAGCGACATCCATTTATAGACAGGCATATTGCTGCCAGGTGCCAGACCGGCGGCAACCTCCGAAGCATAGATATGCTGCTTGCCTATCTTCGCTACAGGGATTTTTACCATGTCGGCGACACGTGCATATGCCACGCTATCCATCACGGAATCCTTACTTAAAGCCTGGGCTACCTTTTTGATGCCTTTCTCATCTATCGAAGCCTTTTTGGACTTGAGATAAGACGAGAGCTTGGCGTTTTTGGCCATATCGCGGCGGTCATCACGCCACATGTTGCGGAGGATGGCTTCACGTTCGTCGTCAAGCGACGGGATACCGCGATGTCCGTGACGCATGATGATATGATAGCCAAACTGGGTAGCAAACGGAGCTGAGATTTCGCCGTCCTTGAGGGCAAAAGCCACAGCCTCAAATTCAGGCACCATCTCTCCTGCTCCGAACCATGAGAGCTGTCCGCCATTCTGACGGCTTCCCGGATCCTCGCTTTCCATCTTGGCAACTTCAGCGAACTTCGCAGCATCACCACCTTTTATAAGCGCATAAATTGAGTCTATCTGCGCTTTCTTGTTGGCCTGAGCCACGCTGTCAAGACCGGCAGTCAGCTTGAGGATATGGCTTGCATTGACCTTGCCCGGATCGGGTTTAAAGCCGTGGACCTTGATAATGTGGAAACCGAAAGGTGTCTCCATCACCTGCGAGATTTCACCCACAGGAGTGGCATATGCCACATTTTCAAAAGTATAAGGGTATGTATTGGCCTTCATCCACCCCATATGTCCCTTATTACGCTTGACCTGCGGATCAATCGAATATTTAAGGGCCATATCTTCCAGAGTCTCCTGACCTGACACGATGAGAGTGCGGATGCTGTCAAGCATGTGCTTGACACTGTCATTCTGTGACGGGGTCATACCTTTGCGGAGCATCACATGACTGACATCGACCAGCCGGTCCATGTGGCTGTAGATGTCATTGATGAGAGAGTTCTCCACATCCATGTCCTTGAGATAGGGTTTGGCAAGCTCCATGCGGTGCTGCTCCAACTCGTCTTTAAACGCCTTGGTAGTGTCTATACCATGAGCCTCGGCATCGGCCACCTTGAGTTTGTAATTGAGAAACATATCAAGATACTCCTCAGGAGACTGACGTTCTATCTGCTGGTTGTTGTTTTTGTTGTAGAGATACTCAAATTCGCTGACAGGGATATTCTTACCGTTGACAGTCAGCAGCGTTGCGTCGGGAGCGACTTTTTGTTTAGCTGAAACAGCGATAGCAATAACCGCTATCGCTGCAACAGGAAGGATATATTTTTTCATTTAGGGAAAATGACGAAGTGTCTCATGGCATGGTCAGACCATGATATTACTGGTTAGCTTTACTATAGTTAGGTGCTTCGCTGGTGATTGCCACATCGTGGGGATGGCTCTCGGCGACACCTGCATTGGTTATACGTGTGAATTTGGCTTTATGGAGTGCGTCGATATCACGTGCTCCGCAATATCCCATACCTGAGCGAAGACCGCCAAGAATCTGATATACCACCTCATAGAGGAGTCCTTTATAAGGCACACGAGCCGCGATACCTTCGGGTACGAGTTTCTTGGCATCGGTCTCATTAGCCTGGAAATAGCGGTCCTTTGAGCCCTTTTCCATCGCCTCAAGCGACCCCATGCCACGGTAGCTCTTGTATTTACGTCCGTTGAATATGATGGTCTCGCCGGGAGATTCCTCGACACCTGCAAGCATGCCGCCGAGCATCACACTATTTCCGCCGGCAGCGAGTGCTTTTACTATGTCACCGCTATAGCGGATGCCGCCATCGGCTATCAGAGACACACCGGTGCCCTCAAGAGCCTTTGCAACATCATAGACAGCTGAAAGCTGTGGCACTCCGACACCGGCTATCACACGGGTAGTACAGATTGAGCCCGGGCCGATACCGACCTTCACGCCGTCAGCTCCGTTTTCAACGAGATATTTTGCGGCATCTCCCGTGGCAATATTGCCTACGACAACATCAAGATGGGGATATTTCTCCTTGACAGCCTTTAGGACGCCGATTACACCTCTTGAGTGTCCGTGGGCGGTATCAATAACGATGGCATCGACACCGGCTTCTACAAGAGCATCCACTCGATCCATCGAGTCGGCAGTTACTCCGACACCGGCAGCCACACGCAGACGGCCTCTTTCATCCTTGCAGGCATAAGGCTTGTCCTTAGCCTTGGTAATATCCTTGTATGTCACCAGACCTACCAGACGGCCATCATTGTCGACAACGGGCAGCTTCTCAATCTTGTGTTCCTGAAGTATCTGGGCTGCTTCCTCAAGATCCGTCGACTGATGGGTCACTACGAGATTTTCTTTGGTCATAACCTCGTCGATCTTACGGTCGAGATTACGCTCAAAACGCAAATCGCGGTTTGTGACAATACCTACCAGACGGCCTTCGTCATCAACCACAGGTATGCCGCCGATATGATATTCTTTCATCATATTTAAGGCATCGCTGACAGTGCTGCCGCGCTTGATGGTCACAGGGTCATAGATCATGCCGTTTTCAGCACGTTTCACCGCATGCACCTGACGGGCCTGTTCGGCAATAGGCATATTCTTGTGTATCACACCGATGCCACCCTCGCGTGCAAGCGCTATGGCAAGCTGGGCTTCGGTAACTGTATCCATCGCTGCTGAAACGATAGGCACATTTAGGGTGATGTTACGCGAAAACTTAGTGCGAAGGTCTACTTCACGTGGCAATACTTCTGAATAAGCTGGAATAAGCAGGACGTCGTCAAATGTAAGGCCGTCCATTTTTACTCTATCGGCAATAAATGACATGATGACAGGATTATTATGTTATCAGTACTTGGGTATGTTTTTTATTGCATGCAAAGATACTCATTTTTCGCCAAAAAATTCCGACTGTTAACTATTATTTAGAGGGTGTTTGGTAAACTGCCAAAAAAAACGTAATTTTGCGCCCACAATCAGGCCATTTCACGGTCTTGACTGATGTCTCCGTAGTTCAATGGATAGAATATTGGATTCCGGTTCCAACGATTGGGGTTCGACTCCCCACGGGGATACTAAAAGCCTCCGCAGCCATATCGGCCGGCGGAGGCTTTAATATTATCTATGTTATCTATTGAGATTATCTGCGTGTAGCGAAATACTTCCACAGCGGTGCTGCCATCAGTGCCTGTTTGATGTTGTCATTGTCAAGCAACGAGCGCACCTCGGACTCTGACATGAGCCTGACGCCGACATCCTCGGTCTCGTCCAGATGCTGACTGCCGAGCAGCTCGACACCTGTTGCCAGATATGAGTATGTAAGGTTGTTCATATTGCCGGGATTGGGTCCCAGCACGGTCAGAAGCGACCATGTACCACCACCAAAACCGGTCTCCTCAGCCAGCTCGCGCTTGGCTGCCTCCAGCGGCGGTTCGTCTTTCTCCACCACACCGGCCACAAGTTCCGTAAAGACCTCGCCTAATCCGTGACGATACTGTTCCACCATGACAAACCGCCCATCCTTGGTAATCGCTATGACATTGATCCATGACGGGTATTCAAGCACATAGTATTCATCTATCACTGCGTTGTTGGGCAATTGCAGACAGTCCTTACGCACTGTCAGCCATGGCCGTTTAAACAGATATTCCGATGAAAGCACCTTCCACTTCTTCATATTCGTGATATATTATATGCAAATATACGCAGTATTTATTTTGTGTGGATTGAATAAAGATGTAAATTTGCAGATAAAGTATATTCCATATGGAGTGTGCATTTGTAAACATCTAACAATTCTTTATAAATCACCAAATTATTAGACAACACTGATGATCCTGGATGTTATAACCTGTTCGATTTTTGATGCTTCGGCCATCTTCCAGTGGGTAGTTGAAAATGCGTCCTACCTGCTTGTGTTCCTGCTCATGGCTGTAGAAAGCTCGTTTATACCCTTCCCCAGCGAAGTGGTCGTACCTCCGGCCGCATTTCTTGCAGCCCAGTCAGTGCGCCAGCTCCAGTACCACGGCACCACCATACAGGTCGCCGACATGAACGTATATATTATAGTGCTCGTAGCCACAGCCGGTGCCATAGTCGGTGCGTTGGTCAATTATGGCTTGTCAATATGGATCGGTCGTCCGCTTGTTTATCGGTTCGCTGATTCACGTGCAGGTCATGCATGTCTGATAAACAAGGAGAAAGTCATCAAGGCCGAGGCATATTTTGACAAACACGGTGCCATCTCCACTTTCGTAGGACGTCTTGTCCCTGCGGTGCGCCAGCTTATAAGCATCCCTGCCGGCATCGCAAGGATGAATCTATGGAAATTCGTCCTTTACACAGGCCTTGGTGCTATGGTATGGAACGCTGTTCTCGCCGGTCTTGGCTACTGGTTAGGTCTGCATGTCAATATTGACGGTTTGTTTACGCAAGTGGAGAAATATAACGATTACCTGACTTACGTAGGTCTGGGTATCGGTGTCATCTGCATAGGTATAATCCTATTCAATGCATTCAAGCCCAAAGCTAAAAACGAAGAAATCTAATCTCGCATATGGTCAAGATAGCCCCCTCACTGCTTTCGGCTGACTTCGCCAATCTCGGCAGAGACGTCGAGATGCTCAATAACAGCGACACAGCCTACATGCACCTCGATGTCATGGACGGTGTGTTTGTGCCTAACATCAGTTTCGGATTTCCTGTGATGAAATCCATCGCCAAGTATGCTAAAAAGCCGCTTGACGTGCATCTGATGATTGTTAATCCTCAGAACTATATATCACAGGTGCGTGATCTCGGCGCGGAATTTATGAACGTCCATGTCGAAGCATGCACCCACCTCCATCGCACAGTCCAGGCCATCCGTGATGCCGGGATGCGCCCTGCGGTTACACTCAATCCGGCCACGCCCGTGGTCATGCTTGAGGACATCATCAACGACGTTGATATGGTGCTTCTTATGTCGGTAAATCCAGGATTTGGCGGACAGAAGTTCATAGAGAATACCATCAACAAGCTCCACAGGCTCGTGGAGCTTCGTAAGAAATCCGGCTCCGATGCACTCATAGAGATAGACGGAGGTGTCAATCTGGAGACCGGCCGACGCCTGGTGGATGCAGGTGCAGATGTATTGGTAGCCGGCAGTTTTGTGTTTAATTCGCCCGACCCGGTGAAGACAATCAGCCAGCTGACACATCTGTAATACATCGCACAAAACGCCATCGCCCTATAGCCCTCCTTTTTTGACCAGCAGAACATTCACCCACAACACCCCTCATCACATCGAGTATAATGTCAAGATTTAATGCCACGACAGGCAGTCTGGATTCACTTAGCGATATGGATCTTCCCACCTTCGACGGCGGCGATGACCCTATGGACTTATCGTATGCACAACAATCCGAGTCTGAGACCAGAGACACGTCATCACCTGCCGGGGATGAAACCACATACTCCCCTACTGTAAGCAAGCCATCATCCACTCGTCGGAAAGTGTCTCAATCCCGAGACACAGCCTCCGACAAGAGAGATACTGCTCAGCCGCTACATAAATCCGCAAATGCACATCGAGGATTTACACACCGGTTGTTTGCCGATGGCAGGGCCAAGATGTTTTTGGGTATCGTATTGGCACTTACAGCTATTTACCTCTTTATATCGACTATAGGGTATCTAACCACCGGAGCAATAGACCAGAGCGCGGTGACAAACAGTTCGTTGACAGAGCTTGCCGCTGACAGTGATAGCGTTAAGAATGCAGGCGGTCCTTTAGGTGCATGGATATCCAATGCAATCTTTTCATCCACTCTCGGTGTCGCGGGGTTCATAATGATATTTTATATCGCCGCTCTGAGCCTTACGCTTCTGAAAGAGAAGAAATTCAGATTTTGGCCGCTGACAGCCAAATGCCTTGTCTCCACAGTTGCTGTATCCATCATACTCGGTTTAGTAACATATGACCACGAAGGATTCATATATTGGGGTGGCAAACACGGCTATTATATCAACAAGCTGCTGATAGCATATTCCGGGATAATAGGTGCTATCTCCATAAGCGTGATTATGGGAGCCTTGATGCTTCTGGTGTTCCTCCCCACCTTACAGAATGCTTGGAACTTCGTCAGGACTCAAATACAGAAACGCACAGCACGCATAAGGGCCTTAAAATCCCGACATGCGGCACAACATCCGAAATCATCCACATCTACGGCATCACAACCTGTAGAAGATACTACATCCTATAAGGGTGCTGACACATCGGATTCACACGACACCGATGTCCCTGATGTCATGCCGGATGTAAACTTAAACTCTTACGCGCCATCAGATTATCCACAGGCATCATCCATAGATGTCACTGAGGAAGCACCCTATGCTTACGACAATGCCAATGACCGCCCAACATCAGATGCAGCAGAGGCCGTCATGGACGATGTGGATGCTCTGTCTGACCCGGTTTATGAAGATCTCACGGAAGCTACTGACACTCCGGCTGAAACATTCAGCATAAGCACCGGAGAGATAGAAGTCGCAAAAGCTGTAGAGCAAGAGCCTTATGATCCGACTGCAGACCTCCCCCGTTACCGTTTCCCGTCAATTGACTGCCTGATTGACCGCAAAGTCAAGGAAAACAATGTAGACCTCGCAGAACAGGAAGAAAACAAAGAACGAATCACCAAGACGCTCAACGACTACGGCATCGGCATATCACATATCGAAGCTACCGTAGGACCTACTGTTACTCTATATGAAATAATCCCTGCCGAAGGTGTCAGAATCGCGAAAATCAAACGTCTCGAAGATGACATCGCACTAAGCCTTGCAGCCCTCGGCATACGTATAATCGCTCCTATTCCCGGTCGTGGCACCATAGGTATAGAAGTGCCTAACAAAGAGCCTCAGACAGTATCAATGCGCTCCATCATCACATCGCGTGACTATCAGGAATGCAACATGGAGCTGCCTATGGCCATGGGTTCTACAATTTCAGGCGAAGTTTTCATTGCCGACCTCACTAAGATGCCCCATCTGCTTGTCGCAGGTGCCACGGGTATGGGTAAGTCGGTAGGTTTGAATGCAATCATAGCATCACTGCTTTACAAAAAGCATCCGGCCGAACTGAAATTTGTGCTGATTGACCCCAAAATGGTGGAATTCAGCCTTTATAGCCGAATTGAGAATCATTATCTGGCCAAACTCCCCGATGAGGAAGAAGCCATCATCACCGACCCGTCAAAAGTAGTGACTACATTGAAATCGCTATGCCTGTTGATGGACCAGCGATATGCACTGCTCAAAGAGGCCAACCTCAGGAATATCAAGGAATATAACGCACGCTTCGTACAACGCCGCCTTAACCCCGAAAACGGACATCACTATATGCCCTACATCGTGGTCATTGTCGACGAGTTTGCCGACCTCATAATGACCGCCGGCAAAGAGGTGGAAACTCCTATCGCACGTATAGCCCAGAAAGCGCGTGCGGTGGGTATGCACATGATTCTTGCCACCCAGCGTCCTTCTACCAATGTCATCACCGGCATCATCAAAGCCAATTTCCCTGGACGTGTGGCTTTCAGGGTGACCCAGATGGTCGATTCACGTACCATCCTTGACCGCCCCGGAGCCAACCAGCTTATAGGCCGAGGCGATATGCTCTTCTCTCGTGACGGTGAAATCTCACGTGTGCAGTGTGCTTTTATCGACACTCCTGAGGTAGAAGCGATATGCGAGGAAATAGACATGCAAGCCGGCTACGAGCATGCATTCTATCTGCCCGAATGCCTGCCCGAAGAAGGTGAGACAATATCTTCCGGTTCATTCGGCGAACGGGATCCTCTCTTTGACGAAGCTGCCATGGCGGTGTTAAGTTCGGGCGTGGCATCCACATCCTCACTGCAACGGCGTTTCTCAATCGGATATAACCGTGCCGGCAAGATTATGGACCAGATGGAAGCAGCAGGAATCGTCGGACCATCACAAGGAGGCAAACCTCGACAGATATTGATTGACCCGATGTCGTTAGATGCCATCCTGTCTCAGAAATGACATCTTCCGGCATGGCAATATGTAACTTTTCACTCGCTGAAATGTTAATACGACATGGACAAACTATTAAATCACATTTTCAGAGTAATTCTCGTGGTAACGGCAATGGGTCCCCTCAGCTCATTTGCCGCCAATGATGCCGCCAAACTGTTAGACCAGTCAGCCGCTAAAATCAAGTCGGCCAAAAGCATAAGTGCGTCATACACACTGCAATCGGGAGGTAACAGCATCAAAGGCACATTGCTGCTTTCAGGCGACAAGTTCACCACTGCCAACAATGCCATGACAACATGGTATGACGGCAAGACACAATGGACTTACGCACCATCCACAGCCGAGGTCAATATAATAGAGCCTACCGATGAGGAACTTGCCGCATCAAATCCGCTTGCGATAATCAGCGGCCTGAAAAACAGATACACGGCCTCAATCATCAAAAGCGCCCCGGGCTACCGCACTATCCTGCTCAAGGCGATAAGCAAAGCCAATGAATGGCCGCAGATAACCGTCACTCTCAAATCATCTACCCTGCTGCCATCGGCCATCAGCATTAAGGGAAACGACGGAAGCATCACCAACATAGCCATACCGTCAATCCAGATTCGCAACACACCTGTGAGTGACAGTGCATTTCGTTTTGACCGCAAGAAGTATCCTACAGCCAAAATCGTTGACTTGCGTTGATTGAATAAAAAACTAATAATCCTACATCAGACATAATCATGGAAACCAACAAGACCCATTGCCTCATAATAGGTTCAGGACCTGCCGGATATACCGCAGCGATATATGCATCACGAGCCAACCTCAGCCCGATAGTCTACGAAGGCAGCCAGCCGGGCGGACAGCTCACCACCACCTCCGAAGTTGAAAATTTTCCCGGTTATCCCGAAGGAATCCAGGGACCCGAACTGATGGATGACCTGCGCAAGCAATCAGCCAAAGTGGGAGCCGATCTGAGATTCGGCGAAGTTTCCAAAGTGGATTTTTCAAAGCGGCCTTTTGAAGCTGTCATATCCGACGGACGCACCGTGCTGGCCGATACCGTCATTATAGCTACAGGTGCCTCGGCAAAATATCTCGGACTGGAAGATGAGGAGAAATTCAAGGGGCTCGGCGTCTCGGCGTGTGCCACTTGTGACGGCTTCTTCTATCGCGGACGCAAAGTGGCGGTAGTCGGCGGCGGTGATACCGCATGCGAAGAAGCATTGTACCTGTCAAATCTCGCATCAGAGGTATATCTGATAGTCCGCAAGAACTTCCTTCGTGCATCAAAAGCGATGCAGCAGCGCGTCAACGACAAAGAAAACATACATATCCTCTACAACACCAACACCGTCGGGCTTTATGGCGAAGAAGTGCTTGAGGGTGCCACACTCGTAGAGCATAAAGGAGAAGAAAACGAGCGGATATACGAACTGCCTATCGACGGCTTTTTCCTCGCAATCGGCCATCAGCCCAACACTGATTTGTTCAAGGGTGCCATAGAACTTGACTCTAACGGTTATATCATCACAGCCTCCCCTTCCACTGCGACCAATATCCCCGGAGTATTCGCAGCCGGAGATGTCGCAGATCCTCACTATCAACAGGCAGTAGTGGCCGCAGCTTCAGGATGCAAGGCAGCACTTGACGCAGAGGAATTTATCATGCTCAACGGTTCGGTCATACCGTCGTGACAGATGAAAAACGATATAGAGAAAAGATACTATAAGACATCGGAAGTAGCCGGGATTCTTAATATCCCGGCTACAACCTTACGGTACTGGGAGATGGAATTTCCCCGACTGTCACCAAAGCGTACACGCACAGGCCAACGTCTCTACACCTCTGCCGACATACGTAAAGTAGAGATGATAAACTATCTGCTTAAAGACAAAGGACTCAAGATAGAGGCTGCCAAAGCATATCTCAAAGACAATCCTACCGGCCACTCCAAAGAAGCCGATGTAGTGCTCCGGCTTCGTGATATAAAGAGCCGTCTGGAATCACTTCTTGCCAGGTTATGACCGACAATCGGTCTCTGAACTAATTATAGAAGCAAACGTTTTAAAAGTATATTCGTTTCATCTATAATTATCTACTGATATGAAGAAGCTGATTCTATTTGCAACCACTCTGGTACTGCTTGCCACTACAGGTTGTAGCCAGTTTTCTCTCGTCAACAGCGAGACCTATAACAATGCAAATCTTGCCCAGTATCATACATTCCGCATAGTCACACCTGCCGATGGCCACATGATTCCGGGCATGCAGATGGTTACATACTACAACATTGCCGCCGCCATACGAGAGCAGATGATCGAACGAGGCTTTGTTGAGGATTCTACAAGTAACCTTCTTGTAAACATAGCCCTTACGGTCAAGAACGAAATCGCCACCGAACCGGCCATACCTCCGGGCTATATGCCCTACGCCGGCCCGATGTACAACGGACTCTATCCTTTCTACATGTATCCCTACGGCTATTGGAACAACTATTATGCTTCATATTACAACAATGCGCAGGTAATAACAGGCATATATAAGGAGGGCGTGCTGACTATGGATATGGTCAACATCAAAGATCAGCTGCCGCTCTACAGCGCATCGGTGGCCACAATCCTCAACCAGGGCAGCGGACAGTTCAGAAACCTCAACGAAATAAGCCAGGCTGTATCAACACTGTTCTCAAAATTCCCCGTGCCGCTTCTGCCTCAGTATAAAAACAAATAATCACCGACAATACGCCTACACATATGCGACCAAAAAGATTATTGGTTACATTGCTTACGATTGCAGCCGCTCATCTGTTGTGGCTGCAATCGGCATTTTCCCAACAGGCCTACCGTTCGTGGGCTCCTGACATACTGGGAGACGGTCTGGAGATGCACTACGTGAAGCATCCTAACGACTATGAAGGCCATGTAAGGTCGACAATCATCCGTAAGCTTTGCCTGAAGGACACGCTTTCACGCGGCATACTATATATCCATGGTTTCAACGACTACTTCTTCAATACCGAGATGGCCGATGAATTTGTCAATCATGGATATGATTTCTATGCCGTAGACCTCAGAAAATACGGGCGGTCAATCATCAAAGGCCAGCAGAAGTTTAATGTCCGGGATTTAACGGAATATTTCCCTGATATCGACTCTGCCCTTGTCACTATGAAGCAGTCAGGACTGAGGGAGATAGTCATGATGGGACACAGCACCGGCGGACTTATAGCATCATACTATCTGGCCATGAAAGCAAATCCTGTGCGTGTAAACGCCCTTATACTCAATTCACCGTTTCTTGACTGGAATCTGGGAAAAATCGAGTGGCTCGTGCCGGCTGTTTCAGCACTCGGATACGTTTTCCCGGGGACACCGGTGCCTCAAAGCAAATCTACCGCCTACGGCGAAAGCCTCCTCAAAGAATATAAGGGCGAGTGGAACTATGACACCCAATGGAAGCTACCGCAAAGCCCTACGGTAAGTGCAGGATGGGTACGCGCCATCAATAATGCCCAGGAGTATCTGCATAAAGGAGTCCACAAAATCAACATCCCCATTCTGCTTATGTACAGCGCGAAAAGCATGACCGTAGACGAGTGGACACCTGACTGCCAGAACGCCGACATAGTTCTTGATGCCGGAGAAATCAAAAAATACGGGCTACTCCTTGGCAGCGATGTCACGTGCGTCAAAGTCAACGGCGGACTCCATGACTTGTTGCTGTCAAAAAAAGGCCTTAGAATACCACTTTATAACGAAATATTCCTCTGGCTTAACAATCATCTCTGAACTATATGCCTCGGTTGTCTGTTTTAAGGATATAACATCTGAATGATAAACATAACCATAACATAAAAACATAAGATTATGGAAAAGAACAAGGAATCCAAGATAGAACCCGAGGACAAGTACCGTGGAGTAACCGTTGATCAGGCGGATGACGAAAAGGTCACCCCAAAGATGGTCAAGGAGGATGTCAAAGAACTCAACAACAATCCCCACAGCGAAGGCCTCTGATAAGAAAGTTTCATTTTTCACAATATAGCTTTAAGTCCGGGAAAAATATTGACGGAGTATTCCCCAATATTTATTCCGGGCTTTTTTGTAATCTATCCGACGCTGTATCATTAATATTGCCTAACTTTGCAGAAGTGTTTCTATGGATTAAAAATGGATAAGGTAGCCTCTTGTCATACTGCATTGCCGTCAGTCAGTGTAATCATCCCCTCGGGTGATTCACATACCACCATAGCGGCCGCTATTGACAGTGTATTAAGCCAATCCTACCCCTCCATTGAAATTATAGTAGTGCTTAACGGCGACACGGGTACCACCCCAGATGTCATACGCAGATACACCTCAATCAGCGTCTTTACGCTCCCCGATGGAAACGGCTACGAAGCACGTAGTTACGGTGCATCCAAAGCACATGGCGAATATCTTATTTCACTTGATGCTGACGACTGTCTGCATCCCAACGCCATAGCTGATGCAGTCAAAACCGCCCGTGAGACTTCGGCGGATATAGTCCAACTCAGATTAGTGCAATTTGCCCGGAAGGCCGGCATCAATATCCGCTGGAAATTTCCATGCCTTTATGACTCTGACAATGCTCTTAAAGGCATCTTGTCAGACTCCACTGTCTACAATCCAGGCATCCCGGCCAAGCTCTACAGGCGCAGTCTGGTAGTACCGTTCCCTGACATCGGCTACAAAGGATTCTGGGGAGAGGACCGCCTCTTTAGCATGCACATATTCTCCAAAAATCCCAAAACGGCATACGCCCCTGATGCTGTCTACTACTACAGATACGGAGGCCGGAGCCGGGATATGACGCGCAAAGGGCTTTCTGACGAGATGTTACAGGTCAGAGACTTGCAAATCAAGTATCTGCGTGACAACAAGCTGGAGCAGTACATACCATCTGTCAAAGAAGGCTACCGCCATCTGCTGGATATAATCGCGCGGTATAAGTCACCCAATATGTTTCTCCGCCTGAAATTACTAATTGCCAAACTAATGTCATAGACATATCTCACATATATGGATGAAAAAATAATGTTGTCGTTGCCTCATATGGGCGGCAATGAGCAGAAATGGATTAATAGTGCGTTTGCTGACAACTGGGTGGTCCCTTTAGGCCCGAATGTCAACGATTTTGAGCATTTGTTAGATGAATACCTCGGCCATGGGAATGTCGTGGCTCTGTCGTCAGGCACTTCAGCCATACATTTAGGATTGGTCATGCTCGGTGTGTCAAAAGATGACGAGGTAATCTGCCAGTCGCTCACATTCTCAGCCAGTGCCAACCCTGTGGTATATTGCGGAGCAACCCCCGTATTTGTCGACAGTGAATCCCAGACGTGGAACATGGATCCTGCCCTCCTTGAAGAAGCCATCAAAGACCGCATCGCCAAGAAAGGCAAAGCTCCTAAAGCCATCATCGTGGTACACCTCTACGGCATGCCGGCCAAAATGAATGAAATCCTGGCGATAGCTGCCAAATACAACATTCCGGTGCTTGAAGATGCCGCTGAAGGACTCGGAAGCACATATAAGGGCCGTAAAGCCGGCACACTCGGCAATTACGGAGCACTGAGCTTCAACGGCAATAAAATCATTACCACATCAGGCGGCGGTGCGCTGATATGCCCGTCAGACGAAGCGGCTGCAAAGGTCAAGTTCTATGCCACCCAGTCACGTGAAAACAAGCCTTATTACTACCACAAGGAACTTGGATTCAATTACCGCATGAGCAATATATGCGCCGGCATCGGATGCGGTCAGATGGAGGTGCTTCCAGAGCGTGTCAACCGACGCCGAGAGATACATAACCTCTATACGACCTTGCTTAGCGATATCGAAGGCATCACCGTCCACGATAATCCATCGGCTGAATTTGACTCGAACTTCTGGCTTTCAACCCTGCAAATAGACCCTGCCACCGGGATTACGCCCGAGGAGTTGCGGCTGCATCTGCTCAGCAAAAATATCGAAGGCCGGCTCTTATGGCGACCGATGCATATGCAGCCATTCTATGCCGATGCCCCGAGCTATCAAAACGGTGTATCCGGGAAACTGTTTGACCGAGGTTTCTGTCTGCCGAGCGGCTCTATATTGACCGACTCACAGATTAAGCGAGTGGCGGCTGAGATACGCAACCTGTTCGCCTCAAAGTAGCCTCTTGAGTTTACCTGTCGAAGTATATTCCAATTTCTTGCGGATAATGCTCTTGGGTGCATGATATTTGGGCAACGCTGCCGCAAGTTTTTCTAATGTGACATCCGTCTCTACGTCCCGGTCGATGACCAGGACAAGACGGCTGCCCAACACATCATCAGGCATTGATGATATGAAATATCTTCCGGCAGGCAGCAGATGAGCCAATGCTTTCTCTATCTGCTCGGGATAAAGTTTTATCCCACCGCTGTTGATGACATTGTCATATCGCGAAAGCCATCGGAAAGAATGATTGTCTGAGAGTTCCACCACATCATTGGTAACGAGTCTGCGCCATGACATATTGGGGTTCTCTATTACTAAGCATCCACGGTCATCTGTGGAAAAGCTGTAACCGGGCAGTCCGATGAACAGATCCTCATCCCTGCCGCCGATATGCCGCAAAGCCACATGCGATGCGGTTTCAGTCATCCCGTATGTCGCATAGGCTTCAAACGGTGCTTTCTTCAAAATCTCCTCTTGCCGGAGCGAAAGCGGAGCACCTCCCACTATGACATTTTCTATCTTGTCAAGACAAGGCGATTTCATCAATCCCTCAATCTGCATCGGGACGATGGCCACCAGCGACAATCTGTCGCACTGAAATGCACTGTCGGCCAATGGCTTGGAGCTCGGAATCTCACATGTAAGCGTGCATCCGCTTACAATGCTGCGCACTACCATCATTTTCCCTGCTATGTAATCAAGCGATAGAGGCAGATGGATATGTGATGCCTTATCAAGTCCAAAAAATTTGACTGTCATCCTCGCTGACTCCGTCATATCCACTTTCAAGAGACGTATCTCCTTAGGGGTGCCGGTAGAGCCTGATGTGTGCGCCGAGATATACGGCACCGACGAATTCCATTCTTTCAGGAAATCAGACAGTTCCATATCAAATGCCTTGACTTGAAAATTCTATGCCTGAAAAATCCCAGCCTTGCGAGGCATCATAATACATGCGTTCACCTCGTAAGACCAGAGGCGAGGGAATATTGTTATGGTAAAGCATACCCGTACCGAGACCCTGCGGACGCTTTACATTGTGTTTGGCGGCGAGCTGGGCTATAGCATTGAGCCCTACATTTGACTCCAGTGCCGATGTCAGCCACCAGCCTGTATGATGCTCTTTTGCAGTTTCTATCCATCTGTCGGTCGCATCGAGGCCTCCGCACAGTGACGGTTTAAGTATGATATATGCCGGTTTGATGATGTTCAACATCGTATCCCGACGCACCTTGTCGCTCTCCCCTATCAATTCTTCATCCAGAGCTACGGGAATTGGGGAGCGGCGGCAGATGTCGGCCATCGCAAACCATTGGCCGGCACGTATAGGCTGCTCGATGGAATGGATGCAATATTTGCTGAGGCGGTCAAGTTTTGACAAAGCATCCTTGGGGTCAAACGCACCGTTGGCGTCCAAACGCAATTCAAGAGTCTTGTTGTCAAATTCACGGCGTATGATGTCAAGGAGCCTCAGTTCGCTCTTGAAATCTATACCTCCGATTTTAAGTTTAAGGCATTTGAAACCTTCGTCAAGTTTCCGCGCTATACGCTCTGACATCTCGGCCTCGCTGCCCATCCATATAAGACCGTTGGTACGTATGCCATGTTTTCCTTCCAGCCAGTCCGATGGGAATATCACCTGCTTGCCGCCATTATCCAGATCGTGCATGGCGGTCTCAAGACCAAATGAGAGAGAAGAACTCAATTTAGGCAATTTCTCGCCCTTATTTATCGCTATACATAGCTTCTGTAGTTTTCTCTCATACTCGGGTGAATCCTCGGCACTGAGACCTCGAAACAATGCGCATTCACCGATGCCGTTTTTCCCGGTCACACTGTCGGTGAGGCGTATGAAATATGTCTCTTTAGTCTCCATGCTCTGACGCGACGTTACCGCCTTGAACTTGAAATCAAGCACATAACGGCAGTAGTCGGCACGGATGTTCTCAGCAAGTCTCATTATCCCGGGAATTTGGGGAATTGGTCGAAATCAGGGTCACGCTTCTCAAGGAAAGCGTTTTTGCCCTCCTGAGCCTCAGCCATAAGATAGTACATGAGAGTGGCATCGCCGGCAAATTCCATCATGCCTCGCTGTCCGTCAAGCTCTGCATTCAATGCTCTCTTTATCATACGTATGGCCATAGGGCTGCGTTTGAGTATAGTCTCGCACCATTCTACAGTCTCGTCTTCAAGGTGCTCAAACGGCACGACCTTGTTGACCATGCCCATCTCCTCTGCCTCCTTGGCTGTGTACTGACGACACAGGAACCATATCTCGCGGGCCTTCTTCTGACCCACGCAACGAGCCAGATAGCTTGAACCGAAACCTGCATCAAAGCTGCCCACTTTGGGGCCTGTCTGGCCGAAACGAGCGTTTTCCGAAGCTATAGTCAGGTCACATACCACATGCAGCACGTGGCCGCCGCCGATAGCATAACCGTTGACCATGGCAATCACCGGCTTAGGGATGCTGCGTATGGCCTTGTGCAGGTCAAGCACATTGAGACGCGGTGTGCCGTTTTCATCAATATACCCACCTATGCCCTTAACTTTCTGGTCGCCTCCCGAGCAAAACGCCTTGTCACCTATACCGGTCAGAATGACGACACCGATTTCAGGACTTTCACGACAGTAGGCCATAGCATCCAGCATCTCACGGTTAGTCTGCGGACGGAAAGCATTGTAGACCTCCGGGCGGTTGATTGTAATCTTGGCAATTTTGCCATACTTCTGAAAGAGTATGTCAGTGTACTCTTTTATTGTGGTCCATTCTCTCATTGCTTCTATATTTGATTTATTGATTTGATTCTGTCAGATATGCAAAATATCCTTTCCACACAGCTGCATCATATTTGCCGTCAGACTTGATTACAAGTATGCAGGGCTTACCGTCATCCACTACAAAAGATTTCATGGCGGCGTCAAGGCCGGATTCATCGTCGGCTTCCAGATACTTCCAGCCGCAAGAACTGGCAAATGCGCCAAACGGTGTGTCTATGCCCATCTCCAGGCAGTCTTCAAGCTCCGGCAACGATTCAGTGGTCGGTATGCAACGGAATATATTTCCGCCACCGTTATCCATCACTATGACACGCATACGGCCTGTCACCTGTTTCGTGCCGAGAGCCGTCAGGTCATAGGCAAGGCTCATGTCTCCGGTGATAAGCAAAGTGTGGCCATGGCGGTAAGCAAGTTGAGAGCCTACGGCAGTAGAAGTGCTTCCGTCAATGCCGCTGACACCACGGTTACAATCCCACCTGTGGATATGGGGCGCATGTATCTGCTGTGCCAGTCTGACACTCATACCGTTGCTCAGCTGAATATTCCATCGGGCCGGAACTGCATCAAGCACTTTTGACATGGCCTTAAGCGATGACCATGAGATATTGTCAAGGTATTTTTGAGTACTGCATCTGACTGTTTCGCCCAGACGCATCCACATATCGGCATAATCACAGTACTCACGGAGGGGATACATAGCACTTGCGAGCTGAGGAAGAAACACATCAGGCTCCATATCTATCCTCAGAGTCAGAGACTGGAATGTATCAATCAGACTAACCTCCGTCCCCACATACCAGAGCTGCTGCGGTTTGCGGGACCTGATATATTGTTTCAATTTGCCAGAGACTATGCTGCCGCCCATGTATATGACAGTGTCAGGACGATAGCGTTCACCGTCAGCTTTATTCTCCACCATGGATACAGCTGCATCAATCTGGGTCAACACCCTATCGGCGTGCACATTGGCCAGATTTTCAGCCAATATTATGATATTAGGCAGCGCGGAAAGTTTTGTAACGGCTTTGGTTATCCTCTGTGAAGGAGGCATGTTGCCAATAACTATCATCACCTTATGCGGCGAAGCGATTCTTGAGCCTAATTCCCGGGCAAAACCGGTGTCAAGTTTGCCTGACGGTCTTATTGAGTCTATTTTTGTGGCATTGACCTGACAATCATCCGTCAGTCCGTTAAACGGCACGCCAAACTGCATATTGATATGCACCGGACCCCTGTTGCTGCCGTAGCAAGCAGAGAGGGCTTCGTTGATGACACGGTTACACCACCAGCATTTATTCTCGTCATCACTCCGGAAGTCGGGTATATCAACCGATTTGATGGCATACGGCTCCAAGCCATGCGGCTGAGCCAAAGTCTGTGAATCCTTCTGGCCTATCCATTCCGAAGGGCGGTCGGCGGTGATGACCAGCAGAGGTATCTGTCGGTGATAGGCTTCCGCCAATGCCGGCAGATAATTGAGCATGGCAGTCCCTGAAGTACACAGCAGTGCCACCGGCCGGGCTGCAATAGCTGCATACCCCATAGCCATGAACGCAGCACTGCGCTCATCCACCACCATCTCTATGTCAATATCCGCATCTCGGGTGAATGCTATAATCAAGGGCACATTGCGCGACCCCGGGGAGGCAAACACCTTCCGTATCCCGTATTGCACCATAAGAGATGCCAGCATCAGTGCAGATGTCTTATCTGTAGTCATCATCGTCATGCTTGCGTTTTTTGTCCTGCCACTACAGTCAATGCAGCATCAGACTTGAAGTATTTAGAGGCCATCTCACTCAATGATTCTGCCGATAGCGCATCCAGGGCATTGAGCTGCTGGGCAAAATAGTCAGCAGGTATCTTGGCTATATAGCTGCTCTCATAGAAATCAGTCACGCTGAAAGGCGACTCAAGTATAGCTGACAGCGATGTCATATAGAACCGCTTGAGACGCGCTATCTCATCAGCTGTATAATCACCTGATTCCATCCGATGCAACTCGTGGTGTATCTCCGATATCACGGTATCGGTATAGCGGTTGTCACACTGGCACGATATGTTGATAGCCCCGTAACCGTCAATACCGATTATTGACGCCGCTATGCCATACGTAAGGCCTTTAGCCTCCCTTATGTTGGCATTAAGACGGCTTCCAAAATATCCTCCGAGAGCACATACGGCTATCCTGAGCATTTCGTAATCATCATGCTCGCGTGATACTGCCGGTATCGTCATCCTTACCGCCGCCTGGGCTGCTCCGGGAAGTCCGACATGATGGACATCCTGTGACCATATGCCTTGCGGTAGCCTGACATCCAGTTGGTAAGGCTCATTTTCAGCCTTGATGCTGCCGAAAATATCGGCCACGGCATTGATGGTCTTGTCATTGATTTTTCCGGTAAGAAACAGACTGATATTCGATGCGTCACATCGCGAACCGTGGAAATCACGTATATCTCCAGCCGTCAGATTGCGTATGTCGTCAGGCCGCTCCAACCGTGCCATCGGATGTCCCTGACCCAAAAATATACGGTCAGACTCGCGCATTGCCACAGTCGCCACCTTACACAGCTCGGTCTCAAGCGCACGCGCTTTATTTTCACGAAATATGTTGAATACATCGTCTGAAAGTTCGGGATTCAACACCATGTCGGCAACGCCCGGCAATATCCGGCAAAACCTGTTGTTGAGCGAATATATATGCACCGATGTATGGTGGGTGTGGGCCGAAGTATCGAGCCACGCACCGTTGCGCTCAAACAGATCGGCAAGCGCACTGCCCGGATAATCCTTTGACCCCTCGCGAATCAAAGATGACGCCAAGGCCGCTATCGACTGAGTGCGGTTCTCAGCCGATCCGCCACGCATGAATATGCCCAACCGGCATACATCCGCGTCGCCTCTGTCAAGGACGTTGAGCGTTATACCGTTAGGCAGCTGTAACCGCTGCAACGGCGGCAATGCGAGTCCCGACAGTTCATGCACTTCGGGGGCCTGTTTGCGCCACGGTTCATCAATCATATTGTCATAAGCCATATCCTATCCTCCTCCTTGTCTGATTACATCAATCATGCTCATATGTAGCTCTAAGATAAGCGACAGCCCTATCCAGATCATCGGGGGTGTCTATACCTACGGTTTCATATGATGTGATTCCTGTCTTGATTTTATAACCTGCCTGTAACCAGCGAAGCTGCTCCAACGATTCAGCCAACTCAAGAGTCGACTGGGGCAAAGCCGTAATAGCTCGCAGAGTTTCCGCCCGGTAGGCATACATGCCCACATGCGTATAATATTGGTGGCTACGAGGCCAGTCTTCACAATCCTTGCCTCGGAGATAAGGGATGACCGACCGGCTGAAATACAGGGCATTCCTGTCATCATCAATCACCACTTTGGGCGAATTAGGATTAGACAGGCTGCTGTAGCTGCCGTCGGAAGGGAACTGACGTATAAGAGTAGCGATAGTCACAGCCTCGTCGGTATAGCAACTTTTCAATTCTTCAATCTGCTCCGGATGTATGAACGGCTCATCACCCTGGATATTGATGATGACATCAGCCTTATATCCGAATCGGTCATAGGCTTCCAGACAGCGGTCTGTGCCACTACGATGCTCGGTGGATGTCATTACCACATCATAGCCGTAATGCTTGACTTCATCATATATACGGGTGTCATCGGTGGCGACAACCACGGTATCAAGTGCTTTAAGAGCCTGACGCACCACACGGATAATCATAGGCACACCGTCAATATCGGCCAACGGTTTGCCCGGGAAACGTGTGGAAGCATATCGTGCTGGTATTATACCTATAAATTTCATGATATAAGGATGATTAGTTAGATTTCTTTTTGTTGTGTCGCATTTGTATGCCTTGACGTACCCATCCCGGCACTATACATGCTCCTATGATGAGGTAGATATAGTAACTGATTATACGCCAAAACAGGGCTATCACTACGGCAAGCCCGTAATCGTTGAGCAAGTCTCCATAGTATTCGGTAAAGAGCCATTCGCTCAATCCGCTGCCTCCGGGCGTAGGGCTGATAGTCAAGACTATCCATACGACAAACTGCCGGCCGAACACTACCAGCTGTGACGCATACGGAGCGAACGCCAGAAACAGCATGTTGACCACGAGGTATCTTGACGACCATGACAGCCCGGTGGCAGCAAAAGCCTTTATCCACCACCCCAAGGAACGATGTCTCAAATCCCTGCCCGTGGCCTCCATATTATCTGTCAATCTGACAGCCTTGGGCTGCCAGCGTCTAAGGAAGCGGATGCGGAATATAGAATTGATTACCTTCTTGATAACCGCAGGACGGGCGATAACGCCGAAGAACAGAAAGGATGTCCACAAGACTATACCGGCATAAACCAGCCAGAAAACTGTGCGCAACCCGGATGTGAAAGCATCACTGTTAAATCCAAACAGGATTTCAGGCGATATTATCCACATCAGTATCGGGCAGAATATGACGAAAAACGATTCGTCAAGTATCAGCGTGGTCATCATCAGCGTGGTGGCACGCCCGAAGGGTATGCCCTCACGGTGCAGGTAAATCATCCCGAAAGTCGAGCCGCCTACCGATGAGGGTGTGACAGCTGAGGTAAATTCACAGAGCATGTTGACCCTGATGGCCTGCTTCCATTTCAACTGACGGTCAGTTATGGCCCTGAAACGCCAGCTGAGTCCGAAGTCACGCCCTAACATACACAGCCATGCCAGGGCTATGCACCCTATGACATGGCCGTCAAAACGTATGCTTTTCCATACGTCCTCGCTAAATTCATCATGAAAAAGCCATGCCACGACACCCAACCCTATGAATACGGGTATAAGTATCTTATATGAAAGATTGCTTGACAGGAATTTTTTCCCGTCATTAAGGGTCTTGGCATCCGGCTCGTTCATGGCAGCCAGTTATTGTCAGCTGAACACTATGGTGCGGTTATCGTAGGTCAGGATTTTGCGCTGTATATGCTTCTCAACAGCACGCGACAGCACAATCTTCTCAAGATCGCGGCCTTTTTTGACCAGGTCCGGAATAGTGTCCTTATGGGAGATGCGTACTACCTCCTGCTCTATAATCGGTCCGGCATCAAGCTCGGTAGTGACATAGTGGCTCGTAGCTCCTATGAGCTTGACACCCCTTTCATAAGCCTGGTGATAAGGCTTCGCACCGACAAAAGCCGGCAGGAACGAGTGGTGTATATTGATAATCCTGTTAGGATAGCGGTTGATGAAATTTTCAGAAAGCACCTGCATATATCGCGCAAGCACTATGAAATCCACATTATACTTGTCAAGTATATCAAATTCCACCTGTTCCATCTCATCCTTGTTGTCACGAGTCACAGGCACGACCTCAAAAGGAATACCGAACTGCTGTCCGGCCATGGCCAGATCAGGATGATTGCTTATGATGACAGGAATCTCCACATCCCACTCTCCGGCCACATAGCGTGACAGCATGTCATACAGACAATGCGACATCTTGCTGACAAATATTGCCATACGCTGCACGTGGCTTGAGAAGCTGAGCTTGTATGTCAGGCTGTAGCGTTGCGCATAGAGGGTATTGAAATAATCGTCAATCTTCTCGCTGGGAATCAGGAAGCGGTCAAGCTCCCACTCCACTCTCATGTAGAATACACCGTTAACCCTATCGACATACTGGTCAAGGTATATGATATTACCCTGGTTTTCGGTGATAAATTGTGTTATAACAGCGATGATGCCTGGCTGGTCCGGACAATGCATGCGGAGTATAGCCGTCTTTTTGTGTTGTTGTTTCAACTCTGTACTCTTTTATGGTTACATATCATGTCATGATATCCGCACTTTCTGTTCAGGTCAGTAAACCCAAAAACGATCCTATTTTAACAGATACGGATATCGCTATACCTATTGATGCTGGGCCATACTATCTTTCATAGATTACAGGTGTATGGAACTTAAGCATATGCAAATTTACAATTTTTTCCTTAACAACCATTTTATAGATGTTACTTAATCACTGGTCACATTTACAACTTATATTCTCGCACCAAGCTTTTTAATGTATTTTAACTTTATTAAGCGAACTTTTATCCTTAACTTTATGTTGTTCAAATCAGAGAGTTTTTATTTACTTCATTTTTTCACATTTTACAGGATATTGATTATGGATAAATTTTCTTACGCACATGATGCCTTCTTTGGCAGCCTGGTAGGTGAAAGCGTTTCTGAACCTGCTCCTGCAAAGACTTCAGGCCATGATTTCGTAGCCGAATGGCTTGTAGCATCAATCACCGATGATGCCATCACATCTATTCATACGGAATCAAAGCCAAAACGTGTCATCAACGACATCTGGCACTCCTGACCCCACGAGGTCAACCTGATGCAAAAAAAAGAATCAGACAGGCACACATCCCATATGGGGCGTGTGCCTGTCTGATTTCCTATCAGTCGTTTATGGCATTTTTTACTATTGTACACCATTGGTCTATGCGTTCAGGCGACATCTGCGACTCGTTTGTTTCATCAAGCAGAAGTCCTACGGCCTTACCGTCACGCACAGCTGTAGAATGCTCAAATCCATAACCGTCAGCATTGAAAGCTCCGATAAACTCGGCTCCGGTATCCTTAAGCTCATCATAAAGAGTGCCCACTCCGTTACAGAAGGTATCGCTCATGGTCTCATCGCCGCAGCCAAACAGCGCAATCTGCTTACCGGTCAGATCTATTACTTTCAGACCGTTCACAAAATCGGCCCAATCATCCTGTATGTCGCCTGAGCCCCAGGTGGATGTGCCGAGTATCAGCACTTCATAGTCTGCTACATCGGTGGGAGCGCTTTCAGCCACATTATGCACGTCGCTTTTATCTACACCCAGAAGAGCGGCAATCTGCTTGGCTACTTCTTCTGTAGTGCCTGTTGTCGAACCATAAAATATGCCCGTCTTTTTCATAACTGAATTAAATTAATTGATTCAGTTATAAAACGCCATATCCACGGCCATAGTTCATCTGGACGACAATCAAATCACGACGACCTGTCTGCTCTTCACCCGGCCATCACATTGACACTGCGGAACTTATCACTATGCCGCTTCCATCGACCATTACATCTTTAATCTCGGCGGCAAGAAGACATGTATGGCCAAAAGAAAGTTCAAAATGAGTGCCGGGGTAATTTATAGTGACCGAACCCTCTATACAGGTCAATATAGTGAAACTGTCAAGCGGAAATTCCAGACTGCATGTACCATCGACATGATGCTTCCTTACAGTCGCCCAATCCTTCATCAGCAGAATCTGGTCATTTGAATGCCGCCAATAAGGGCTCGGGATAAAGCTGTCGTATTTATCAAGAGACATGACACGGCGAGCCTCCTCGGTATGCAGCTGGCGTTTCCTGCCGGACTTGTCCTTGCGGTCATAGTCATACACACGGTAGGTGATGCCGCTCGTCTGCTGTATCTCCATCAGGAAATTGCCGGCACCTATGGCATGGATATTTCCTCCAGGGAGATAGAACGTGTCACCCGAACGGGAACTATGCGTAGAGATAAAATCAAGGATGGTTTTGGACTCTATCGCACGCTCGTACTCCTCGGGAGTCAACGCTTTCTTGAATCCGGCATAGATTTTGGCACCTCCCTGGCTGCGTATGATATACCACAATTCATTTTTTCCTCCTATGAGTCCGGAATCCTTGGCTGTCGCATCGTCAGGGTGGACCTGCACTGACAGGTCACGCGCAGCATCGATAAACTTAACGAGTATGGGGAATCTCGTGCCGAATTTTGCATACACACGCTTGCCCATAAGCCTTGCTCCCAGACGTGCTATCAGTTCCGAGATGCTAAGGCCGTCATACTCTCCCCCCTCCACGATGGACTCATCGCTTTCAAGACCTGAGATTTCCCAGCATTCGCCTATAGTGCCGCCGCCGGAATATGTGTCAAGCGACTTGAAATATTTCATAAAAGATCCGCCCCATATGACTGGCTTCAATATGGGATGAAATACTATGGGCGGCAGATATGAATTGTTTACTGGCTTTTGGTCCATCAGATTTTATAGAGACATCGTTTACAGGAGAAATGTCAACACATTTTCCTTGAGATTTGTATTATTGATATGCACCTCGATTGCATCAAGCGACTGGTGCTCTGACAGATAGCGGGTCAGGTCAAAAGAGATGTAATAAACGCGGTCAAATGTGGCGTCGGCAGGTGCCTGATGCACTAAATATAACACACCTTCATCTTCGGCCGACGGCACAAGGGCAAGCACCCTCGGAGACTCGCTGAACGCAAGCTTACAACGGATGTTGAGATAGCTCCCGGCACGCCATGCCGACAACAGATACACCCCCGACTTGTCCCAATCGGGATACCGGGATATATCCTTATCGCTGACATCCATGGTCGTAACCGCCGCAAGCGACGTCGGCTCTACAAACCCCGACGCGGATTCATCACCTCCGACAGGGATATATGTCATAAGATACCGCTGCCCGGCTACGACATAGCCATCCATCTGCACTCCGGTGTAGAGCCGCGCCGGCGTGGCATCGTCGATACTTATGTAATCGAATACCGCACCATCGGTCATGCCGACATACGTCACAAGATTAGTGACCGCTGCCTCGCGATACTCCGGATTGTCGTCAGTATCGTTACACGAAGTCATAATCGCCGAAAGGGCAAGACAACCGACACCAATCAGCCTCAGCATATATATCCGTGCTCTATACATATATTCTTATGACATTGACAATACGGATTAACACTGAGATATGCCGGCATTTGTATCAATACGCTCAATCACTCCGTCACGCAGATGCACTATCTTGTCACAATCCGCGGCAAGCGATTCGTCATGGGTCACTATGGCAAATGATGCGCCCATATCACGCCGTATATCGAAAAACAGGCGGTGTAATTCAGCCCGATTATGCGAGTCAAGGCTTCCTGTAGGCTCATCGGCGAGGATTATAGACGGATTATTCATCAAAGCCCTCGCAACAGCGCCACGCTGGCTCTCTCCTCCTGACAGCTGGGCCGGACGGTGTGACAGACGGTTTGATATGCCGAGGTAATCACACAGATACTTCGCCCTCTCAGTGGCTTCTCTGACCGGGATGCCACCGATAAGCGCAGGCATGATGACATTTTCAAGCAAAGAAAACTCCGGCAACAGCTGGTGAAACTGGAAAACGAATCCGATATGCGAGTTACGGAACGATGAAAGCCTTCTCTCCGACATGCCAAACAGCGGTTCGCCGTTGTAACGCACCTCGCCGCTGTCAGGCCGGTCAAGCGCACCTATGATTTGGAGCAATGTGGTCTTGCCGGCACCACTCGGCCCGACAATGGCAGTAATCTCCGAATCTGACAATGAGATACTCACATTATCAAGCACACGAAGTGTCCCATAGGATTTGGATATGTCGGTCGCTTCAATCATAATTGATGCAAATTTAGCTTTTTATTGGTAATTCCTGTATTTCTTAAAGTTGAAAAATCCACCCATAGATGGATTTTATCAAGGATAATGACTAAATTTGCATATATCAACCTTTAAAATTTTACAAACATGGCAGAAAACAAACAACAGGAAATCAAAATAGAGCTCACACCCGAGGTAGCAAACGGCCACTATGCCAATCTGGCCGTCATATCCCACTCTGGCAATGAATTTTTCCTTGATTTCATATCCGTAGCTCCCAACATGCCCCAGGCAAAAGTACAGAGCCGCATCATAATGACTCCAGAAAACGCCAAGAACCTCATGTTTGCCCTGACTGACAACATCAAGAAGTATGAGACGAATTTCGGCGTAATCCAGCAGAAGAAGCCCCTCAACAACAATCAGAACAACGGTAACAACGGCGAAATCCCCAACCCGTTCATGATGGGCGGAAAAGCATAATCTGTCTAATGGAGCTTTACAATACACTGACGCGCACCAAGCAGTTTTTCAAGCCTCTGCACGAAGGACGTGTAGGCATGTATGTGTGCGGCCCCACAGTCTATGGCGACGGGCATCTCGGACATGCACGTCCGGCTATCACATTTGACGTATTGTTTCGCTACCTCCTCCATCAGGGCTATAAAGTGCGCTATGTGCGCAACATCACCGATGTAGGCCATCTTGAGCATGACGCCGACGACGGAGAAGACAAGATAGCCAAGAAAGCCCGGCTTGACCAGCTCGAGCCTATGGAAGTGGTGCAACACTATCTCATCCGCTATCACAAGGCGATGGAGAAACTCAATGTGCTCCCCCCGTCAATCGAGCCCCACGCTTCCGGACATATCATAGAGCAGATCGAGTATATCAAAAAAATACTTGAAAGCGGCTATGCCTACGAAAGTAACGGCTCCGTGTATTTCGATGTGCCGAAATACAACAGCGAACACCCTTACGGCAAGCTGTCGGGACGCAACATTGACGAGCTGCTGGCTACCACACGCACCCTTGACGGACAGGAAGAGAAACGCAATCCGGCAGACTTCGCATTGTGGAAAAAGGCATCACCCATGCACATCATGCATTGGCCGTCACCATGGAGCGAAGGGTTCCCGGGATGGCATCTCGAATGCTCGACCATGAGCGAGAAATATCTCGGTCAGCAGTTTGACATACATGGCGGCGGCATGGACCTCATGTTCCCCCACCATGAATGCGAGATAGCCCAGTCGGTAGCCCATAACGGCAAGGACAGTGTGAAATACTGGCTGCACAACAATATGATTACCATCAACGGAAAGAAGATGGGCAAATCGCTCGGCAACTTCATCACGCTTGACGAGTTTTTCACCGGCAGCCATCCGCTTCTCACACAGGCCTACTCTCCCATGACCATACGTTTCTTCATCTTGCAGGCCCATTACCGCGGCACCGTGGATTTCAGCAACGAAGCTCTGCAAGGCGCTGAGAAAGCACTGCAACGTATGACGGAGGGTTACAAGAGACTGATGTCGCTGAAACCGTCCGACACGTCGACCGTAGATATATCCGGCATCAAAGCGGCATGTTACGAAGCCATGGACGATGACCTCAATACTCCCATGGTTATCGCACATCTTTTCGATCTTTGCAAGATTATCAATCAGGTCAACGACGGCAATGCCAAAGCCACCCAGGCCGACATCGACGAGATGAAGGATATAATGAATACGTTCCTCATTGATATTCTCGGCATCAAACCTGACGGAGGCGTAACCTCGGAAGCAGCTGAAGGCGACAACAAAATGAAACCTTTTGAAGAGGCTGTAGAACTACTGCTCAAAATGAGAGCAAAAGCCAAGGCATCCAAAGATTGGGCCACCGCTGATGCCCTGCGAGACAAAATGAGCGAAATAGGCTTCAATGTCAAGGATACGAAAGATGGATTTGAGTGGTCATTGAAGTGACACCACAATCCATACCAATAAAAGTATCGGGGGCTTCCTGACAGGAAGCCCCCGATACTTTTATGTTCTTACAATATTATGCGGTACCTATGCCTGAATAGATAAATCCGTTTTCACGGACCTCGGCAGCATCGTATATGTTTCGGCCATCAATGATGACATGCCGTTTCATCAGTTTGTGCAAGGCATTCCATGACGGCATGCGGAATATTTTCCACTCAGTCAGGAGGAGCACAGCATCAGCATCAAGAGCCGCATCATACATATCCGAAGCATATGATATGCCTGATTTATCGCCTATGCGACGCTTGCACTCATCCATAGCCACCGGGTCATATACCGAAATCTGACATCCGCTGCCCAAGAGCTTATCTATCACCACCAAAGATGTGGCCTCACGCATATCATCGGTCTCAGGTTTGAAAGCCAGACCCCAGATTGCGATTTTTTTGCCTTTCAAATCGCCGCCTAACTGCTTTACGAGTTTCTCATATACACGGAGCTTCTGCATCTCGTTGACCTCCTCAACAGCTGTCAATACCTTCATATCGTAGCCCAGATTCTGAGCAGTACGCACAAGAGCTTTTACATCCTTGGGGAAACAACTGCCACCGTAGCCACATCCGGGATAGAGGAACTTGGAGCCGATACGGGAGTCAGACCCGATGCCTTTGCGTACCATATTGACATCCGCCCCTACAAGCTCACATAGATTCGCAATATCGTTCATAAACGATATGCGCGTAGCAAGCATAGAGTTTGCGGCATATTTGATCATCTCGGCCGACGGAATATCGGTGAATATGACGCGGAAATTATTAAGAAGGAAAGGCCTGTAAAGACGCTCCATCATACGGCGGGCATCGTCACTCTCCACTCCTACCACCACTCGGTCAGGGCTCATAAAATCTTTTATGGCATTGCCCTCTTTGAGAAATTCAGGATTGGATGCCACATCAAACGGTATATCCACACCTCGTTTCTGTAGCTCGGCCTGTATAACCGCTTTGACCTTCTTGGCAGTTCCTACGGGGACAGTCGATTTTGTAACAAGGACCGTGTACTTATTAATCAGCTGACCAAATTCACGAGCTACCTCAAGTACATACTGCAAATCCGCAGAACCGTCCTCATCAGGAGGAGTGCCGACAGCACTGAACACCATCGACACATCGTCAATACATGAAGCAAGGTCAGTGGTGAAGTGCAATCTGCCATCCTTGACATTGCGAAGCACCATCTCCTTCAGGCCAGGCTCATAGATAGGGATGTTGCCCTGAAGAAGTTCCTGTATCTTTGCCTCGTCTATGTCAACGCATGTGACATCTGCACCCATTTCAGCAAAACAAGTGCCTGATACCAATCCGACATAGCCGGTGCCAACTATTGCAATATTCATCTACCTGTATGGGTTGTATGATATTTACTCACAGATAGCGCGAATCAAAAGATGCCGAAACGTTTCTTTTTCGTATCATGGTCATAACCATAGCCATAACCATATCCGGCTTTGCTCTCAACACCGTTGACCACAAGCACCATCTTAGGCAAGCGATCGGCAGCATAGATACTATTGGCATACTTAAGGTCTCTTGCAAGCGTATAGTCGACACGAGAGACATAGAGTGTGGCATCGGCAAGTTTCGCAAACGAGAACGAATCACTCACAGCACCTACAGGAGCCGAGTCGATTATTATATAATCATAGTGCTCACGAGCCCACTCAATCAGGGATGCAATCTTAGGTGACATAAGCAATTCGGCAGGGTTCGGAGGAATCGGGCCGGCTGTTATTATGTCAAGAAACTCATTATCGGGCATATGACTAATCAGCATGTTGACTGTGATGTCATCGCTGGCTATGTACTGCGTCAGTCCCCATTTAGGCTGTATGCCGAAATATTCAGCCAGACGGGGCTTGCGGATGTCGGCTCCTATGATAAGAGTCTTCTTCTTAAGGAGAGCAAACGAGCATGCGATATTTGTGGAGATGAAGCTCTTGCCTTCGCCTGATTTTGATGATGTCACAAGTATCACCTTCTGACTTGCATCAGTCAGCACGAAATTGAGATTGGTACGCATCAGCCTGAACAGCTCAGCCGAAGAACTTGAAGCGTTACGTCCTATCACGATATGATTACCGGACTTGCTCTCGCATATTTCGCCGATAACAGGCATGGCGGAGAGCTTTTCGGCCTCATCACGTGTATGGAATTTCTGCTTCATCATCATCATCAGGTATATCAGGCCTAACGGTATCAGTATGCCGACAAATACCCCGGCCATCAGAGCTTTCTTCAGTCCGATACCTATCGGCTCGGAATATACAAACGCATTGTCCACTATCTCAGCACGTGACATTGCATTTGATATGTTAAGCTCTGTCTCTTCACGCAGCTGTAACAGGTACATGTAGAGACCCTCCTGTACTGTCTGCTGACGCTTGATATTTACATAGGTCCTCTCGTCAGCCGGGAGCTGGCTGAGACGACCTGCAGTCATGCTATTTTCGTTACGAAGATTGGAAACAATGATTTTCTGGCTATTGTAACTCTTGTTGAGAGAGAGGGAGATATTATCACGCAGTGCATCAAGCTGTTCCTCGATATTACGGAGCGCGATATTGTTTCCCTTGGCATTGTTAGTCAGAGTCACCCTCTTCAATACCAGAGCATTATATTCCTGTATGCCCTTGTTGTCAATTGAGCTGTTGGCATCATTGGAACTGTTTATCACAGGGATGAGATTATATTTATTTTCCGGATCTGCGATAAAAGTCCTGGCAAGATTTATAATTTCCAGCTGGGTTTCAGCCTCAAGAAGTTTTTTCTGGACCTCGCCCATCTTATTGAGGGTGAACGATGCATCGGCAGCAATATCGGTAAGCTGATTTTTCTGCTTGAACTTCTCTATGTTGCTTTCGCTGGAAGCAAGTTCGTCATTAAGCATGCGGAGTCGCTCATTGACAAATTCAAGTGTGCGTTGCTGCTGCACCCTCTTACGTGCAATCTCCTGGGACTGATATACATTGATCAGATTATCCAGCAGTTTACATCCGAATTCCGGATCGGTAGATTTATATGACAGACGTATATCGTTAGACTTGCGAGAAGGGATAGAGATGCTCACATCCGCTTTAAGATTTTCGGTTGTAGCGGTGTAAGGTGATAAAACTATGACTTCTTTCAGCGATTTTTTAGGATTGTAGTCGGCGGTCTTATCAATAATGAAGAGGCCGTAGGGAGTTTTGACGGTTGTCGGCAAAGAATTTGCTTTAACTTCCGCCATAACCTTATTATAGGTCAATTCCTTGGCTACAATCTCTATGTCCGATGCACCCTTACCCATTTTAACCTTAAACAGCAGGGAGGTAGACAGGGTATCAGCCAAGGCTGGATCCACACCTAATTTAAGCGGAGATGACAGCGGCTTCTCCACTGTCTTGAGCAGATTTTTCTTGACATAATAGCTGATATTGAGCTGCATATCCTTGACCACCTGATTCATGACCGAATAAGATGATATGAAAGCAAGCTCATCATCCACCTCCTGTGACTGTAGATTCCCCAGGCCGAGGTCAAAAGAGGAGGCAATGCTACCGAGAGAGCTCTTCTCCGGGCGAACCATTATGTTTGCTTCGACAACAAATAACGGCGATTTACGGTAAGCATAAAGCAAACCTACTGCCGAGCAGAATAAAATTGAAATTACAAACCACCACCAATGGAGACGGCACTGGCTCAATATAGCTTCGTAGTCAAAAACGTTAGATGACTTTCGGACACTTTCCATGAATATGGATATTTTTATTTATAAAGTGTGTTTAGGTTTAGCGTGTCAGAGCGATTACGAGAGATGCAACTACCGAAACGGCACTTACAACAGTAGAAATCACAGAAATCTTATATGAACTGTACTGATTATACCGCGCATTCTCCTTGCGTATATTATTGGGCTCTACATATACCACATCATTCTGCTGCAGGTAGAAGTAGGGCGATGAGAGAGTGGATACATCGTTGAGATTTATGGTGTGATATGTGCGCTTGCCGTTTTCTTCACGAATCAGAAGCACATTGCTACGCTCGCCATAGGGTGTAAGGTCACCGGCATCGGCGATGGCATCAAGTATGGAGAATCGTTCACGGGAAATCTTCTGGCTTCCGGGGCGGGCAACCTCACCGAGCACATTTATTCGGAAGTTGACCAGCTCGACCTTTACAAGGGCGTCGGCTACATCCTTCTCCACCTCTTTTTGTATGATTGCAGCTACCTGCGGTGTCTCAAGGCCGGCCACATGCAGTGTGCCGATAACAGGCATCGTTATATCACCCTTCTCATTAACTATATAAGTAGCAATCTTAGGCTGGGTTGACATCTCGAGTGAACCAAGCATACCCGGGTTGCTCAACGGCAGGTTATACGGAGCTGTAGCGTCCGGAATCAGGGAGGTAATGGTTATAAACAACTCATCGCCAGGCTCGATTTTCACCATATAGTTCTCCGTAGGGATAACCGGGGCCGAGATAGTGTCTCTGTTTGTGAAATAAGTAAGAGTGGTCCTCTTTTTGCTGCTGCAGCCGGTAAGGACAACAAGCATGACGAGCAGACTCAGAGTAGAGAATAAATGTTTTTTTAAATTCATACCGTGCGTGTAAAGCATCTATCACAGAGTGACGAATGGCCTGTATGTTAATATTGGTTATTCTATATTGTGTGCAAAATTAGCTAAATAATAGGTCGCACACAAGTTTGTAACGTGATATTATATGGCATTATTGCATCGCACAACCAAAAAACATCGCCAACTAAATATAACGCATGGATATGTTGATGCAAATAGATGAAAATAGCTCCCGGTTTCGTGGATTTTCACTAAATTTGCAGTTCTGTTAGGCAGATATACATAAGTCTATACTCGTAAAGGCTCATACATCAAACTTATCGATGTTTTCAATTAATTTCCCCATAATAGTATATATACTGGCAGCAGCCTCCGCATTAAGCGCCCTGTTGTTTGCCCTGCTGACATTCGGCAAGCTGAAAAGGGTCATGCGCCGTTCGCTCACCGACGGCAAACTTTCCATGCCCAAAGACGATGAATTTCCATCAGTTTCCATCATCGTGCATGACGATGCAAGAGCATGGAATCTCATAGAACTGCTGCCGCGTCTGCTTGAACAGGATTATCCTGCCGAGACTGAAGTGATTGTGGTCAACGACGGCTCAAAGAGTGCTGCCGAAGATGTCATAGCACGGCTGGAAGGACGGTTCTCAAACCTCTACATGACTTTTCTCCCCGAGCAGTCACGCAATCTGAGCCGGCGCAAGTTGGCCGTCATGCTCGGCGTGAAGGCGGCACGGTATGACATGGTCATACTTATCGGAGGCAACTGCATGGTCGACTCCCCCATGTGGCTTAGAGCCATGATGAGGCACGCCACTCGCGGCAAGCAGCTGATTATCGGATGGGCATATCCCGCGTTGACTCCCAACGCTCAAAATCCGCGCATATCAGGCAGCCGGTGCAGATCATTTGACATAATCCGCACTGCGGTGCAATACCTTGCCTGGGCAGCAGCACGGCATCCTTGGCGAGCCAACGGCAACAACCTCGCCTTTTCACGTGAATTATTCTACAATAACCGCGGATATGCTTCTACGCTCAACCTGATGCGCGGCGACGACGACATATGGATAAAGGAGGTAGCCACCAAAGACAATTGCGCCGTTGAACTGTCGCCGGAATCAATGATTGCAGTGATGGATGATGACCAGGTTACCACCCACCGCCTCGACAAACTGAGCCATGAATTTACATCTCGCCGTCCGGGACGTGCCGCACGGTGGACCTCCGCTCTGGCTTCATGGGCGTGGTGGGGATGGATAGGCTGCGGCATCGCATGTATATTGCTCGGTCTGCCATCGCTCATACCTCTCATATTTATGGCCGTGGTCACTCTGGTGCTGTGCGTTCCTTATATGGTAAGGTGGCGCAGAGTTTCGTCACGGCTGCATGGAAGAAAACTGTTCTTACTCGTGCCATGGTTCACGACATGGCATCCCCTGTACAGTCTGCTCTACAAGATGCGCAGCATTTCGCGTCGCCGTCAGAATTATACGGCCGGACGTCTGTAAACGCTCCCCGTAGCACCCATACTCTTACAATATCAATCAGCCCGGGATTATCTCGGGCTGATTACACGTTCGCCCATAAACACCGCAAACTGTTTGCGCAGCCCTATAATCTCTGCGGTCTGCTGGAGCAGCGATGACAATTGAGCATCATATCCGTCAGCATTGACATCCAGAGCGGCTATCTGAGCCTTCAGTTCATCAAGACGGCATCCGAGTATCGCATCTTTCCACTCGGCAATAGCCCGGGGGATAATATCGCCGAGACGGTCCTCATCCTTTTCAACGGTAGCATATTTTGTATGTACCTTACTCAATACATATTTATCCGGTACAAGCTCATTGGCTATGCGGCGCACTACATCATCGGCCGATGACAGTAAACGTTTCTGGAGATACAGCTTCTTAAACTCCTTTACATATTCCTCACGGTCATGCTCCGCTTTCTCCTGCATCACCAGTTCATTGGCCTGGATCGTGGCCATATCGGAGGCATTACGCGAAATCTCTTCATGGCCGGCTCGTAAGGCTTCCTGATATATGGCCTCAGCCTCATTCATTGCCGCCGTCAGCTCCCGGTCAAATCCCTCATGAGCCAATGCGACACAAGCCTCATAGGCATGTCTGAGTTCGGCATCGGAAAAATCGATATCATCTATAGCCAACTCGTTGGATATGACATCAATGACCGGGATTGCAAACTCGTTGCCATCGGCATCGACCGCATTAAAATCCATCATGCCGTATTTCATCAGGTATCTCATCACCTGACGCTCAAACAGTCGCAATTTCCGCAACTGGAGTCCGCTTACGCTGCTTTTTTTGTCTAATGACTGCTGCGCTATACCTACGACATCCGATGAAATATCAGCCGGTTGGACCGCTTCAGCGTTGTCAGGTTGCTGCTCGGCTGCGAGAGAAGCCTGAAGCTCTGCCCTGTTTTTGGCTTTCACACGCTCTTTGGCCTCATTCTCCAACCGTTGTGCTATAAATTTGGCGACCTGAAGGTTAAGCACATTCTCGCTGACTCCGAGGATACGTCCACACTCACGGATGTAGGCATCACGCGCGACATTGTCAGGTATAACCGAAATAGATGTGACTACATCATTGATGACACGCGCACGTGCCATAGGGTCGTTCCCGGTGCCTTCAAGCAAGATCTTGGTCTTGAAAGTGATAAAGTCGGTCTCATGTTCGGCTATATAGCTCTCGACCTCCGCAGCAGAGTGATTCTGAGCGAAGCTGTCAGGATCATCTCCCTCGGGAAGCAGGAGCACCTTGATGTCAAGCCCCTCGGCGAGCAGCATGTCTATGCCTCTCAAGGATGCCTTTATACCGGCCGGGTCTGAGTCGTACACCACCGTGACATTGTCGGTAAACCGATGTATCAGACGTATCTGCCCATCGGTCAGGGAGGTGCCGGATGACGCCACTACATTTTCTATGCCGCTCTGGTGCATGGAGATTACATCCATGTATCCCTCGACAAGTATGCACTTGTTGTTTTTAGCTATGGCTTGCTTGGCCTGATAGAGACCGTAGAGCTGGAGATTCTTCTTATATATAAGGCTCTCGGGAGAGTTGACGTACTTGGCTACAGTCTTGTCCGAACGCAATGTGCGTCCACCGAAAGCCACGATTTTGCCTGACACGGTCTGTACGGGGTAGATGACACGCCCTTTGAAACGGTCATATACATCGCCTCGCTCGTTGCGTATGCACAAACCTGTGTCTATAAGATACTTCTCGTTGAATCCACGCTTCAAAGCCGTCATACATAAATCATTGCGGTTTTCAAGGGCATAACCGAGGTAGAAACGCTTTATCATGCGTTCGCTGATACCTCTCTGCTTGAAATATGACAGACCTATGGCGCGGCCGTCGTCAGTGTCAAGAAGATTGTGGGAGAAGTGCTTGGCCGCAAATTCATTGATGGCAAACATGGCCCCACGGTCATTCTCGGCCTGTTGCTCCTCCTCGGTCATCTCCGTTTCAGGAATCTCGATGTTGTATTTGTTGGCCAGATAACGTAGAGCCTCGCCGAAACTCAGCTGTTCCAGCTCCATTATGAAGTTTACAGGGCTGCCACCCTTGCCGCAACTGAAACATTTGCATATGCCCTTGGCAGGGGATACTGAAAATGACGGTGTACGCTCGTTGTGAAACGGGCACAAGCCTATGTAGCCCGAGCCTCTGCGCTTGAGTGTGACAAAGTCGCTCACCACATCCACTATCTGGGCGGTGTCAAGGATTCGCTGTACGGTTTCGTGATCGATTTTCTTCATCGTTAAGCAAAGTTAGCAAAATTGGATGAATTTACGTACCTTTGTATCAGTTTCAACACATACTTTCATCAACAATACCGATCATGAAAACATCTCTGTTCATCACATTGTCATTGCTCTCCATATCGTCAGTGGCATTTGCTGCCGATGATGACAAGGTAGTCAACCCTGACAGCACCGGGTTTAAATTCACCGACATAATCAACATCAAGACGACTCCCGTAAAAGACCAGAACAAAAGCGGCACATGCTGGAGTTTCTCGGGCCTCTCTTTCCTTGAGGACGAAATCCTCAATAAGACAGGCAAGGAGGTGGACCTCAGCGAGATGTTCGTGGTCAGAAACTGTTATGATGCCAAGGCCAACCGTCTGATCAGGCTGCAAGGCTCTGTACCGGCCGCAGCAGGTGGAAGTTTTGCCGATGTGATATACACCTGGAATGAATACGGCATGATGCCGGAGGAAGCATACACAGGTCTGCAATACGGAGAGGACAAGCATGTGCACGGCGAACTCGACGAAGGCCTCAACGGATATATAAAAGCTGTGGCACAGCTGCCCAACAAACGCCTCTCTACATCGTGGCGCAAGGCTGTCAACGGAATACTTGACGCCTATCTGGGCGAGGTACCTCAGACCTTCACAGTCGACGGCAAGTCTTATACCCCACGCAGCTATGCGGACCAGTTCGGACTGGATATGTCAGACTATGTACCCGTGACATCATGGTCTCATCATCCGTTCTACAAAACATTCATCCTTGAAGTTCCTGACAACTGGCTTTATGAGCAATATTACAATGTTCCGCTTGACGAAATGAAAGCTATCGTTGACAACTCACTGGCCAAGGGACACACCGTCGCATGGGCTGCCGATGTCAGCGAAGGCGGATTCAAATGGCGCAAAGGCTATGCCGTGCTTCCCAAGGGCAAGGAGGAAAAAGATATGGAAGGCACCGAACTGTCACGCTGGGTACAGCTCAGCGACAAGGACCGTCAAGACGAGAAATATGACATCAACGGTCCTGTAGAAGAAGAAAACGTTACCCAGGAGTCACGTCAGGAAGGATTTGACCGTCAGGAGACCACCGACGACCACGGCATGGTGATCGTAGGCACCGCCACCGACCAGGAAGGCAACAAATATTACAAGGTCAAAAACTCATGGGACACCAATCAGCTATATAACGGCTACTTCTATGTGTCAGAGCCTTATTTCCTCGCCAAGACCATCAGCATTATGGTCAACAAAAACACCATCCCCTCCGACACACGCAAGAAGCTCGGTCTCTGACTACACCAAAATGTCACTAATTCAAGCAGTCGTTAATGCTTGAATGACATTGTTATGCAGTAGGGACATGCCATGGCATGTCGCCTAAAGCCATGCTAAGACGGGTTTGCGTCAGCAGACATGCCATGGCATGTCCCAATGCTGTTTAATTAAGCAAGCGTAAATGCTCGAATGGCGTTCATATGTAGTAGGGACATGCCATGGCATGTCGCCTAAAGTCATGCTAATGAGAGTGTTGCGTCAGCAGACATGCCATGGCATGTCCCTACTACGATGTATGCATTCCTTAAGTGAACAGCATTGTGGCATGTCCCTACTACGTTGGGAGCATTCCTTAAGTTAGCGAATTGGACTACACCACCATCATTATCATTAACGTTATAAAAACGAGGGGATACGGCTGGCCGCATCCCCTCGTTCATTATTATTGCATGGCCTGTCATTTCAGGCTATCAGGAGCGATTTTGATTGCGACCATCCTTGCGAGCAGTTTCTGATTTTAACCACTATTATTCCGGCAAGGTCAATGGCCGTGGTGCGGATTGCTTTCAGAATCTCCGCCATTGATGTTATGCCGCTGATATTGATATTGAACAATTCTTTGCCTCCCTGCACCACCGAGGCGTGCATGACGTCATCTCGGGAGATGGATTGATTTCGGGAGGTAGCGGCGGGATTATTATAACGTGAGATTATCATAATTTAGAGAGATTTGATTTGTGTAATGCAAATTTAAATCCACGCATGGGCATCATAGTTGCACATGTCCGCAAATTTATGTTATAAGCCGAAACGGGGTACACATTTTCATATGTAGGAAAATTGTCATACATTTGTAATCATAAACCCATCAATGAGCATACTCCACAAAATCAGACATATCGGCTTGCTGCCTCGCGTGATAATAGCTATGGCCGTAGGCATCGGCATCGGTCTTATAAGCCCTGCGTGGCTTGCCAGACTGATGGCTACGTTCAACAGCATTTTCTCAGCCTATCTCGGTTTCCTCATACCGCTGATTATCATAGGCTTTGTCACCCCGGCGATAATTGACATCGGCAACCGCGCAGGGCGCATGCTTCTCGCAACAGCCCTGCTGGCATACATAGCCACGATTTTGTCAGGCTTGTTCAGCTATACCTGCGGCTCTGCCATATTTCCGTCACTGATTACCGAGACGCTGCCTCTGAGCACAGTGGAAAACGGATCGATAACGCCATGGTTCTCTTTGGAAATCAGCCCTCTATGCTCTGTAACCACAGCCCTGGTGCTTGCATTTTTAATCGGCATATGTGGTGCATCCCTTAAATCGGAGATTATAGCCAAAGGATTCAAAGAGTTCAGGGACATAATGGAAATGGGCATAAGGAAATCCGTCATACCCATTCTCCCGATATACATATTCGGCATATTCATGAACATGACTGTCGAAGGTCAGGTCGCCGTAATGCTCCGCACCTTCTTCAGCATAATCCTGATTATCTTTGCTATACACGTTGCGGTACTCGTACTGCAATATCTCATAGCATCCATATTTGCACGGAGAAATCCTTTCAAAATGCTATGGACCATGATGCCGGCGTATTTCACCGCACTCGGCACCCAGTCATCGGCGGCAACCATCCCCGTCACTCTGCGCCAGACAATCAAAATGGGCGTGAGCGAGGATATAGCCGGATTTGTCATCCCCCTCTGCGCCACGATACATCTCTCAGGCAGCACATTGAAAATAGTGGCGTGTGCCCTGGCATTGATGATAATGCAAGGGATGCCTCACGATTTCAGCCTGTTTCTCGGATTTATATGTATGCTTGGAGTGACCATGGTAGCAGCCCCGGGCATCCCCGGAGGAGCCATCATGGCGGCATTGGGCGTACTCTCCGGCATACTGGGTTTCACAGAGCAGCAGTGTGCACTGATGATTGCGCTGTATATAGCCATGGACAGTTTCGGCACAGCATGTAACGTCACAGGCGACGGTGCGCTCGCTGCGATTATTGACAGATTTTTCGGAAAGAAAGATGGAAGTAAAGATAGAAAACTCGTGGCATGACCTCCTCAAAGAGGAGTGGGACAAGCCATATTTCGGACAATTGGCTTCCTGGGTGAGAGACCAATATGCCTCACATACGGTATTCCCTCCGGCCGGCAAGATATTTGCAGCGTTTGACAGCTGCCCGGTGGACGATGTCAAGGTAGTCATACTCGGACAGGATCCTTACCACGATTATAACCAGGCCAACGGTCTGTGTTTCTCCGTGTGTGACGGTGTACCGTTTCCGCCGTCGCTGATGAATATATTCAAGGAAGTCCACGATGACACAGGTGCCCCGATACCACAGAGCGGTGACCTGCAGCGATGGGCCAGCCAAGGGGTATTGCTGCTCAATGCCACTCTGACGGTCGAAGCCCACAAGGCCGGCTCACATCAGGGCAAAGGCTGGGAGGAGCTGACCGACAAAGCCATACGTCTATTGGCCGAGAAACGTCAGGGTATCGTATTCATGCTCTGGGGGTCATGGGCACAGCGCAAAGGCGATTTCATCGACCGGAACCGTCATCTGGTGCTTACTTCGCCCCACCCCTCTCCGCTGAGCGCCTACAGGGGTTTCTTCGGCAACCATCATTTCTCAAGGGCGAATGCCTACCTCGCATCTCAGGGCAAAACACCCATCAACTGGTAAGTAAATGTAACCGAACTGCGGATTTCCGCGTCATAAAATGAAATATACAGTATGAAATACACCACCGAACAAAGACAGCAACGAGCCGAGGCTCTCCACAATCAAGGATACAACTGCGCACAGTGCGTAATGATGGTATTTGACGATGTGACCGGTCTGGATGAAAACATCGCAACACGCATGCTGGCCGGTTTCGGCGCCGGCATGGGCAAGACCAAGGAGGTCTGCGGCACGCTCACGGCAGCCGCGGCTCTGCGTGGAATGTTACATTACGAAAGCCCTGCCGACAAAATCAATGTCTACAAGATGACGGCAGCCTTTAATGACAAGTTTGAGAAAGCCAACGGCTCCACACGCTGCGGCGAACTCAAGCGCAATGCAAAGCCCTGCATGCAGCTCATCAAAGATGTGGTAGCCATGATGGCTGCCGAGTTGGAAGCCTGACACCTGCCTCACATCTTGCTATCAATCCGCAACATAAGATTATCATCGGTCATAGCTGTAGCCATGGCTTCAATGGTTGCATCCGTATCTGTCAAGGCTACGGATACGACCCAGCGGATATTCGCACCGTCATTCTCCTCACTGCAAGTAGAGGTCGAGGGGGCGCCTATGGCACCTCCGATAATCTATCTCAACACCAACGACCGAATCACCATCAAATTTGACGAGCGAGCCGATGACATGCGTTATATGCGCTATGAGGTAATCTCGTGTGACAGCGACTGGAAGCCGTCACAGCTGGTGGAGTCGGAATACATCGACGGCTTCAACGACGGCCACGTTACCGACTACGAGCTGTCATCGCTCACTTCCACCAACTATGTCCACTACACCATCCGAATACCCAACGACGAACTGCGCATCACTCGTCCCGGTAACTATCTGCTCAGGATATTTGACGAAGATGACCGGGATACCACACTGCTGCAGGCACGTTTTTACGTAGTCAGTCCGGCGGTAGGCATCAACGCGGCTGTGACATCCAGAACCGACATTGACACCAACAATGCCCATCAGCAACTGATTGTCAATGTCAACACCGACAAAGTCAAGGATGTAGAGAACTACTTCAACGAGTTCAAACTCGTAGCAATACAAAACGGACGCACTGACAACCAGGTAATGCTGTCACGCCCTTCGCGCATAGACGGCCATACGCTCGTCTATGACCACTCGCGGCCACTGATTTTCCCGGCAGGCAACGAGTACCGCCGATTCGAGACCGTGGCCGACAAATATCCGGGCATGGGCGTGGACCATATTGTTTGGGAAGACCCATACCCCCACTATGTGCTCTATGCCGACGAGTCACGCCGACATGAACCTTACCTGTATGACCAGACCCAGTTCGGACGATACACCGTTAGAAACGACGCCGCCTATGACTCTGACTCACAAGCCAAATACACCATAGTGCACTTCATGCTCAAAGAGCCCAAACGGCTTGACGGAGACTACTACATCGAGGGAGACCTTACCGGGCGCCGTTTCAGTCCCGACAGCCGTATGATATATAACCCCGACACCGAGGCCTACGAAGCATCATTGCTCCTCAAGCAGGGCTCCTATAACTATCAGTACCTGTTTCTCCCCACAGGCACACAGAAGGGGCTGACCCAGACCGTGGAGGGCGACAAATACGAAACCGTCAACCAATACACCATACTCGTCTACCACAGAGGCCCTATGGACAGGGCTGACTCGCTCATCGGAGCAGCCACAGTCACATCAGGCATCTGATACAATATCATCCCAATAATGACTGAAAGCCACGAAGAAATCATGCTTGACATACAGAACGTACTTGTAAGCCTTGACCTCGCCGAGAGGTTTTTCTGTTGCGACCTTGACAGCTGCCACGGCGAATGCTGCATAGAAGGCGATGCCGGAGCACCTATAACCAAGGTGGAATACGAACGGCTCAAACGGCTGACGCACCAGGTCTGGGACAAACTGCTGCCACAGGCACAGGCCGAGATAGACCGCAGCGGCGTAGGATACATCGACGAGGAGGGCGACCTTGTGACAAGCATCGTAGATGGCAAAAACTGCGTTTTCACCTGTTACGGACCTGACGGCATGTGCCAGTGTGCATTGGAAAAAGCATACCGCGAAGGCAAGACTGACTTCCGTAAGCCTATCTCCTGTTACCTCTACCCTGTCCGTATTACCGAATACCCCAAATTTACAGCTGTCAACTACCACCGCTGGAAAATATGCCGCCCTGCCGAAAAACTCGGCCGCAAACTCGGCATACGCCTCTACCAGTTTCTCAAAGAGCCTTTGACAGCCCGATTCGGCGAAGCCTGGTATGCCGAACTCGCCGAAGCCTGCGAAGCCTACCTCGCCGACCGATAGCTACGGCTACATATAATTCTGAGGCACAAATATCTCCCAGTCTGATGTATCTCTGGTACCGGTTGCTGGATCAAGACGGCTTGTGGGATAGACCCAGTTACCGAAGCCATCCTTTATGATTATGCCACCATGCAGACGTTTGCACAGATTCTCAGGCTTGTTGATATAATCAATAAGCGCGTTATGCTTATACGGTGCTTCTTTATCGCTTTCTTTGGTCTTAGTGTCAAAAAGAAACACATCGCCGTTTTTCATCTTGACGATAAAATCCACATAAAACAGTGCTTTTTCCCTATATGAATTGATGTATCCTATTGCATAATGTGCCTTGCCGCTGTCTCCGTTTTTATACCACCACTCTATAGAATCTCTGTTTCCATTTAAGAAATCAGAAAATTCTTTTTCAGGCGTTGATTTTCCATCAGACATGTAAGGCTGTAGGGCATGCGTCTCCATATCCTTTATCTCAGCAAATCTGTCTGAGGGATAACTGCGTTCATCCGGGACAAACCAGTCACAGTGTTTGAAAGCACGTAGTTTTGCCTCAGCTTGCCGCAACCGCAGCCTGTCGGTGTATTTCTGAATGGATTTGGCTATAAGACGTTCGAATTTAGGGCGGTTGTGATGCACATTATCATTGGAGAGGATAATCTTCATAGCATCATACTCAACCACCTCAAAGAGTTCTTCCATAACTTCTTTGAGTGCGCCGCCGAGTGTCTTGACGCTTCGTTGCTCGTAATCGTTTCCGAGCAAGCGATTGCAGAAAGCGAGATACATGGAAGTGAGGTCAGCCACATTGTTTATATATGTAGCCTTGCTCTCGATTATCCGGGTGCCGACCTCGCCGGTCATTTCAAGGTCGCGGACAATATCCGTTCCTATATATTTCACATCAAAGCGGATGTTGGGATTTGACATCGCAGCCTGTCTGTTTCGGTAGGCCACGCTTGTCACATCAGCATATTCTTCGGCATGTCCGCCGTCGCCGAAAAGCATATCTTCGGTGAAAAGCGACAACTGACCGCTCTCCAATCCCCACTCGGAGATGAATGTGTCTTTAAGGACTTGCTTAAAGTCAGTGCCGAGACGGTTTCGGTCTGTCGAAAGTCGCTCGCTGTATTCCGAATCAAGTACGATATTAGTGATTCCGTCGCGGCGTTTGGCTACTATGTTTGAGGCGAGATAATCCATATCGTCCTTGACGATTTCGATTATGTCTTTTGAGAGGTTCGTATAGACGTAACCTTGATTGAGCCGTTGGTCGGTGTAATACTTCTGCTCCGGCATTCGCAGTATGCGGCCTACGGTCTGAGCCGAGAACTGGAAGCTCTCAATCTTGCGGAAGATAAGGAGCACCGCCGCACGGGGACAGTCCCATCCGAGGGCGATAGCTTGCTTGAAAAGCAACACTTCGGTAGGGTCGTTCGGACGGTCTATCATATCGAGGTTGTCGGATTTCTCTCCCGACAGCCATATGCCGAGCTTGCCGTTGGCGGTGCTGACACCGTAGGCATCGAGGGTGGCTATAATCTCGTCCTTGACTTTAGTATCGTCAGCGGTGAGGTTTTCGCTCGTATCGTTGGGGAGCTGAATCAGCAACAGCGGATTTATGTCAACGCCAAGATCCTTATAGGCTTTGGCAAGCTCCTCACGCTTTTGCATGGCGAGCCAGATTAGATGCTGATTAAGCGAGCCGTGAGGATCTGTGAAATTGAGAGCCGGATTCAGGACGATGTTCTCCTTAATCATCTCTTCTTCAATGACCTTTTCGCGAGGCACATTTACCTGCTGCTCGCCGTGGGTCTGCGGAGTGGCAGAAACACGGATTTCAACCTTTGGCTGAATTGTGGCGAGCACTTTCTCCGACTTCTTGGCGTTCTTGCCGCCAAACATATGTTCCTCGTCAATCACAAGCACGATAGGTATGCCGTTATCGTCTTGTGTGCGACGAGTGATGTCGTAGAGCGAAGCCGAGTTCTCGGTTTCGCGCACCATCAGGTTCTTATCCTTGTTGATGCTCTCCCAGTTGACAAAGAGAATCTCGCCCGGCTTGATGAATCCGTCCGCGGAGTGGTCGAGTTCATCATAAATAACAGGACGCAGGGCGCAGTTCTCTGTGAAGTAGTTCTTCATCTTGAAGTAGCTTTGCTCATGCAGTTTGTTTGGGGCAATCCAAATATAAGCTACTTGCGTATAGGGCGCATCAGGCCGCTCGGCCAATTCCTGATTGAGCCGCATAAGCATTTCCGATGCCATCACGGTTTTGCCGGAGCCGGTGGGCGACTTGAAAACGAGCGTGTGGCGACTGCCACGCAAACCGAGTAAGTCAATGGTCTTGTTTACAAGTTCATCAACGGCTTTCTGCTGATAGCGTATCTGTTTCATTCGTCGCCTCCTTTCTCGTTGTCAAATCCAAAAAGACCTGCTGTTTCTTGTTGCTCGGTTTCCACGATTTCTTCCACCAAATCATCAACGAGGAATTTGGGTTTGCGCTTCGGCAGCACTTTTTGGTAAGCATCGTATATGGCTTGCGGCAGAGCGCACAGCGTCACGCGGTCGGCCACATCTGCAAATTCATCGTCATAGGCGTAGCTGCCATGCGAGAAAACATATACCTTGATTTTCTCGCCCTCCGGCATTGTCTTGATAATGTCGGCAATGAACGGTATCGCCCTTTCTTCATAGACTACAAGCATACGCCGTCCGGCATTCTCGAAGTAACGGGCATACTTAGGATTCATCTTGCGGACACCAAACGGTGCTTCCGTATAGAGGTCGTTCTTGATGCAGAGCAGACCCGTTGAAGCCTGAACGAGTTCGCGCATATTCTTGACAGAGCGTTCACGAGGCAAAAATTCAGTACGATAGTAACGCAGATTGTTATCGGCAAGTCCTGCTACTTTGCCATATCCATTTATAGCGTTTACAAGTCTGGGATATGTTATATCTTCACATATTTTATTCTCATTGCTTGTTGCAATGATGGCTATTCGTTTACCTCCGTCAGATTCATTGAGAGCCATAACGGCGTGTGCAGTTGAGCCTGACCCGGCAAAGAAGTCAAGTATAACACAATCGTCAGATGGGCACATCTCAATAATTCTCCGAATTAGGGCGATTGGTTTTTTACCAGCTGGGAATGGCACAGCACCTTCCTTTGAAACAGAAGACCAGCTTAAATCGCTCCATAACGTTCCAATTTTTTCGAGTTTGAATACACCGTGAGGCGTAATTTGGCAAGTGTGTTTAAGATAACTTACAAGCCGTTTTGTGCTTCCTATGAAACCGACTTCTATTAACTTGCCTTTATTACGGCCACTTACAGGCCTATACTCTGCTATATACAAACCATCTCCATCGACAGCGTCTGCAACTCGTGTTCGTATTGAAGTCTGTGCATTTTCCGTTGTAAATATACGGTCAATATATTCAGTGTAAATTTCTTTTTCGCTTTTATTTTGTTTTTTAGCCAAAGCACTAACGCTCTGAATCTCGAAATCAGAAACTTCATAAATATTTATATCATCGCCATTGCCTGCCTTAATGGTGGTAATATAATGTTTAGTGCCAGGCTTCGTCATTACGTTAGTATAAGACCATGTAATGCCCTTTTCTCGTTTTTCTTCAATATATTCCATAAGTGGAGTTGATGAAACCGGGAAAACAATATCTGCTTGACTAAGATTATTTGAGTAAATCAGAAGATACTCAATATTCTTTTTCAATTTTTTATCTTCACCACCGCCGGAAGCCCCAGAAGAAGCTTTTGCCTTGATAGACACGCAGTTTAAGAAATTATTTGAACCAAATATTTCATCGCATAACATTCTTAAAGCTGACTGTTCATTATCATCAATAGAGATGACAATTAAGCCATTAGGCGTGAGCAATGATTTAGCAATTTTCAGACGTTTAGACATGAAACATAGCCACTTTGAATGTCTGAACTCATCGTCTGAATCTACATATTTATCGTTGTAGATAAAGTCCTTGTTGCCAGTGTTGTAAGGAGGGTCGATATAGATTACATCAATTTTGCCAGCGTAGGTATATGACAGTTCGGTGAGGGCGGCGAGGTTGTCGCCTTCGATTATGAGGTGGTTGGGTGCATCGGGATTATCAGAGATAATCGGATGCACTTTATCGTCGTTGCGTTCGACGAGTACGGGCAGGTCTTCCCGAAGGCGTTCCTCGATGTCTTCGGGCTTGTCTTCCCATACAAGGCCGTATTTTTTATGGCCGCGTATCAATTCGAGCAGCGCGGTTTTTTCCTCGTTGCTCAAACCGTCAAGGGCTTGTATCTTTCGAGCAAGTTCTGTCTTGTTCATGGCGACTTGCCAAATCGTCGCCAATACCCCTATGCGACGTATTAATAAAAAAGGAGTGGGTATCTGTACCGTTGCTCATTCAGGCTCTGAGGTTGTGGCGACCTAATCCATTGAATGAGTGTCACAGAGACCCACGCCTATGCAGATACCTCAAACTCACTCCATGCCGGTTAAGGCACAGAATGAGCCGGATAGGTAAATACATACCCGTGGGCGTCTATCACTACTTCATTCTTGATGGATTATAGAAATTGCCACATTTCAGAACCCAAGAATAAAGCGCGAGTAAACGCCTTTTATTTAAAATAGCCTCCCGCCTCGCTTCCTCTCTTGGAAGACGCACGGCGTGAGTCTTGATGCAAATTTATAGATTTTTATTAAATAGTAAACCGCCAAATAGACTTATTTTGCAATTATCGTTAATTTTGTGACAAATCCAATCACAATAGATGAATCGTAGCTATCATAGGAAACTTATAGGGGACAGTCTGTGGCTTTATGCGCGGATGGGGGTCCTGATGGTGCTCAATCTGTGGACTGTGCGTCTGCTGGTGGAGGCTATGGGAGTCGACGGCTATGGATTGTGGAGCCTGTTGCTCAGCGTGGTACTCGTGTGGTCGTTTCTGGGAGATATTGTCGGGGATGCCATCATGCGCTATATGAGCGTGGCTCTGGGCCGCAAAGACGGGGAACCACATCTTGTAGCCATCTTCAAGGTATTCACCCGGCTATACATCTATGCCGACCTGACGATGGTGGTTTTGTCATCCACTGTCGGTTACCTGTGGCTGACACATCAGGCCGACATATCTCCTGACACCAGAAACGTTGCCATCCAGGCATTCTTTATAGTCATAGCCATGCAGATGCTCAAGGCTCTTAACGTGCCGTTTCTGTCATATCTCGTCGCCAAGGAGCGTTTCCGCAAATACGTGCTTCTGTCGTTAGCCGAAGGGACAGGCACATTTGTAGCAGCCTTCATTCTGGTTTACCTGCCACAGACGACAGCCCTGATAAGCTATGCATGGATGCTGGTGGTGGTTGAAGCTGTCATACTGGTTACCTATATTTTGTCATGCAGACACGATGTGGAGGTGCGCCTTTCATGGAAACTTGACGATAATGGCCGCCGGCTGATGCGTGAAAGCGTCAGCTATATCGGATGGCTGATTATAGGAGGCGCAGCTGTAATTGTATGGACGCAGGGCATGAACATTGCGGTCAACGATCTGTATGGCATCGAAGCAACGGCTGCATGCGCCATTGCTATGGGATTGATGGTCAGACTGAGAGGATTCTGCGCCAATGTCCAGAGGGCCGTACAGCCCCGGCTGATGAAACTCTACAGTTCAAGGCGCAAAACAGAGCTAAAACAGTTGCTGCGCACCTATCTCGCCATGTCGCTGCTGATTATTTCAGTGATATGTGTGCCACTGTATATCTATGCGCCCCAACTGCTGGGTCTGTGGCTGACAGACGTGCCGCCTATGGCAGTGCCCATGACCAGAGTGGTCATCCTGTCGGCATGGATAGTGATTTTCGAAGTACCGCTCAACGCCGTGATCCACGCATCCGGACGCATCAAGAAATTTGAAATCGCCGAGGGCGGAGTGTTACTGATGATAATACCCGTATTTTACCTTACCGCCCTATCTGCCGGCGCCGACGCAGTGACAGCCTTCGCCTCCCAACTCGCAGTAATAGCCATCGCCCTTGCTATCCGTGCCATCGTTGCCTCAAGATGTATCAATAGTCTATAGGGACATTGAGTGTGCCAAAACCATTTTGGCATGTGGTTTGTTAGTTTTTCAGTAACAAGTCACACTCTTCATCATGAATTTCAACAATTTTACCATTAAGTCTCAGGAGGCAATCCAGAAGGCTGTCGACATCGCCAAAGGCAACGGACAGCAGTCTATCGAACCCGTCCACCTGCTTAAGGGAGTAATGACCGAGGGAGACTCCCTGATAAAGTTCCTGTTTCAGAAAGTAGGAGCCAACCTGTCACTGTTATCTGACAGGGTTGACAATGCTATCGCATCTCTGCCAAAGGTCAGCGGAGGTGAGCCCTATCTGAGCCGCGAGTCTAACGATGTGCTCCAGAAAGCACTCGATGTATCCAAGAAACTTGGCGACCAGTATGTCACACTCGAAGCCCTGTTGACTGCCATCTATCAGGTCAGCAGCCCGGCATCGACCATTCTCAAGGACATGGGTCTCAACGAAAAAGAGCTTGAGGCCGCCATCAATGAGCTACGTAAAGGCAAAAAAGCCACCGACCAGAGTGCAGAGGACACGTACAATGCACTCAGCAAGTACGCCATCAACCTCAACGAACGCGCCCGCTCGGGCAAACTCGACCCCGTAATCGGACGTGACGAGGAGATACGCCGCGTGCTCCAGATTCTTAGCCGACGCACCAAAAACAACCCGATGCTCATAGGCGAACCTGGTACCGGTAAGACCGCCATCGCCGAGGGACTTGCCCAGCGAATAGTACGTGGTGACGTTCCCGAAAACCTCCGCACCAAGCAGATTTTCTCGCTTGACATGGGTGCCCTCGTGGCAGGTGCCAAATATAAGGGAGAGTTTGAGGAGCGACTCAAAGCCATCGTCAACGAAGTGACACAGAGCGACGGCGAAATCATCCTCTTCATAGACGAAATACACACCCTCGTAGGTGCTGGAAAGAGCGAAGGCGCCATGGATGCCGCAAACATCCTCAAACCGGCCCTGGCACGTGGCGAGCTACGCAGCATTGGTGCCACCACCCTTGACGAGTACCAGAAATATTTTGAAAAGGACAAGGCCCTCGAACGCCGATTCCAGAAAGTTATGGTCAACGAGCCTGACGAAGCAAGCGCCATCGCCATACTCCGCGGCCTGAAAGAGCGTTACGAGAACCACCACAAAGTACGTATCCGTGACGAGGCGATTATTGCAGCCGTGACCCTCTCGGAGCGTTATATCACCGACCGTTTCCTCCCCGACAAGGCCATCGACCTCATAGATGAGGCCGCATCGAAGCTGCGTCTGGAAACCGACTCCGTCCCCCAGGCCATTGATGACATCACACGTCAGATAGCGCAGAAAGAGATAGAACGCGAGGCCATCAAGCGCGAGGGCGACGAGGCCAAGGTCAAGGAGATAGAAAAAGAACTTGCCGCTATGCGCGAGGAGGAATCGGAATACACTGCCAAGTGGAAAGCCGAAAAGGACCTCATCAACCGCATACAGCAGAACAAGATAGACATAGAGCAGCTCAACTTCGAAGCTGACAAGGCCGAACGTGATGGCGACTATGCTCGAGTAGCCGAAATCCGTTACAGCCAGATTCAGCAGAAGGAGAAGGAAATCACCGAAATCCAGGAACAGCTGAAAATGATGCAGGGCGACAAAGCTCTCATCAAAGAGGAAGTGGATTCGGAAGATATTGCCGACGTGGTATCCCGCTGGACAGGAATCCCTGTCAACAAGATGGTACAGAGCGAGAAGGAGAAATTGCTCCATCTTGAGGCTGAACTCCACAACCGTGTGGTAGGCCAGGACGAGGCCATAGCAGCCATAGCTGATGCCGTTCGCCGCAGCCGTGCAGGCCTGAATGACCCTCGCCGCCCTATCGGCTCGTTTATCTTCCTCGGCACTACAGGTGTCGGCAAGACCGAGCTTGCCAAGGCGTTGGCCGAATACCTGTTTGACGACGAGAACATGATGACCCGTATCGACATGAGCGAGTATCAGGAGAAACACACTGTGAGCCGACTTGTCGGAGCGCCTCCCGGATACGTCGGTTATGACGAGGGCGGCCAGCTGACCGAAGCCGTGCGTCGCAAACCATACTCCGTGGTGCTGTTTGATGAAATCGAGAAAGCACATCCCGATGTATTCAATATCCTCTTGCAGGTGCTTGACGATGGCCGTCTGACCGATAACAAGGGCCGTCTGGTCAACTTCAAGAACACCATCATAATCATGACCTCCAACATGGGGTCAAACGTAATCCGCGAGAATCTCGCCGGGCTTACACCCGAGAACCGTGAGGAGAAGATTGAAGGCACCAAAGAGCAGGTACTGGAGATGCTTAAGCAGACCATCCGTCCCGAGTTCCTCAACCGTATCGACGAAATCATCATGTTCACCCCTCTTAACGAGGCTGAAATCGAAGAAATCGTCGGGTTACAGATTCAGAGCATCAAGAAGATGCTTGCCAACAACGGCGTGACACTAAAGGTCACCCCCGAGGCTGTCAAGCTCCTTGCTCGTGAAGGCTACGATCCCGAGTTCGGTGCCCGTCCTGTCAAGCGAGTAATCCACCGTCAGGTCCTCAACCGCCTCTCCAAGGACATCCTCGCCCAGAAAGTCGACAAGGACAAACCCATAGTCATCGACGTAGATACCGACGACAATCTCGTCTTCTCCAACTGACCCATAACCCACTACCCCATAAAGCAGAGGTGGCAGCCCCAAATGAGCTGCCACCTCTTTTTGATTAATATGCTCTCCATATGATAGCCTATCACTTACACGATATGTCTCCTACTCCTCTTGGTGGCAAACATCGTGAGATAGAGCCCTAAAGCGATAGAGCTTAATATCATCGGCTGGTTGGTATTGTCATAGAAAATAGCCTGTATCAACCAATACAGACCGCATAACGCAGATATTATCCCGGCGATAAAACAGATTAAACTGCCCGTTACAACGATGCGGCTGTTTTTCTTGATTTCCATCATTATTGCCTTGTTGTTATATTGTAGAGACACGCCGTGGCACAATACCACTAACTTAAACAATTTGCGAATGCTTGAATAGCGTTCTTATGCAGTAGGGACATGCCATGGCATGTCCCCTAAAGCCCTGCTAATGAGGGGTGTTGCATTAGCAGACATACCATGGCATGTCCCTACTACAATGAGTGCAACCCTTAAGTTAGTGGCATATCCCTACTAATAATCAGTCAGTTGTGTTGTAGAGGTACGTGAGGATGTCGATGTCGGACTGGGTGAGGTCTACGTGGCGGCGAGCCATCACTATCCGTGAGGTGTCAATGAGTTCGTCAAGGCGGCACTTGGTCATCTTGACAGGCGAACCGAAGCTGAACGACGGGATATATGTGCGTGGGAAACCGGCTCCGAAGAAGTTGACTCCGACACCGACCGTGGTGGCTGTGTTGAGCGATGTGTTGATAGCCAACTTGGAGTAATCACCCATGATGAGGCCGCAGAACTGTTCATCAGTCTTGACAAAACCGTTTTTCTGATAGCTCCATACCTTGATTTTGGCATAGTTGTTCTTGAGATTTGATGAGGTGGCCGCAGCACCGATGTTGCACCACTCTCCCACTACGGCATTGAGAAGCACACCGTCATGGGCCTTGTTGCTGTAGCCCTGGATAACGGCGTTGGCCAATTCGCCGGCCACACGACACTGCGGCCCTACGGTGGTATCCTCATATATCATGGTGTTCATTTTGACCTTAGAGTCAGCCATAATCGCGATAGGGCCGCGCAGACGCGCACCCTCCATGATTTCAACGCCTTTGCCGATGAATATCGGGCCATGCTTGACGTTAAACGATGCGCACTCTATCTCGCAACCCTCCTCTACAAACAGCTGCGAACGGTCACCTATGACAACATTGGTGTCACTGATAGGTGCACTGGTCGCGCCATCAGTCAGTATGCGGAAGTCGTTGCGTATCTCATCGCCATTGAGTTTGAATATGTCAATGACTGTCGATACAGACTTCACATCTATAGGCGCAGTCTGCTTCGGGCCTTTCCTGAATCCGTCAAGCGAGCCACGGAACGCTATGACCGAGTCATCCCTGGCATCAGTCAGAGCCTGTCCCTCCTCAAGCATCGGAATCATCGCTACCAAACGCGGATCAGGCAGCACATCGCCGGCGATAAACAGATTTGCAGTGTCATCGGGATTTACTATGCCGAATTTCACTGCGAGATAATCCTGCGTGAGCCAGCTGTATGAGCCATGAAGCATGCGTTCCCACTTCTGGCGGATGGTTAGAGCTCCCACCCTGATGTCGGCCACAGGACGGGTGAATGTCAACGGAAGCAGCCCGGTGCGGGCCGGCTCACGGTCAAATAGAATGACGTTTTCCATGAAGCAATATTATTTAAAGGTGTATGAATCCGTGTAATCAATCTTCATCATCATCCTCCACGGTCTTGGGCAGCGTCATGTGCAGAAGCACGAAGCCCAGTATGCCGGCAAGGAACGAGCCTACCACGATACCTATCTTGGCATGGTTAAGCAGATCCACGCTGGCAGCATCCGAGCCGGGGAAGCTGAGGTTGGCGATAAAGAGGCTGACAGTAAAACCGATACCGCCCAGCACCGATACGGCTCCCATCATCTTCCAGTTGGAGCGCGAAGGCATCGGAGCCCATCCGAGCTTTACCGTGAGCCATGAGAAAGCAAATATACCGAGAAACTTACCCAGCACCAGGCCACAAGTGATAGCAAGCGAGATACCCTCCACAATGGTCACAGGCGCGATATTGAGCAGATATATACCGGCATTTGCAAATGCAAAAACAGGTATGATTATATATGTCACCACAGGGTGCAGGGAGTCCTCAAGGTCCTGGAGAGGAGAGATGACCTTATCCGAGGCGTGCTCCACCTGCTTGAGCCATGCCATCTGTTCGTGGTTGAGGATGGTCTTCTGTGTGAGCTGCTCGTCAGCCTCATCCCTGAAATTGGATATGGCCGAGCGTATCATCTTGATATATTTCTTAGGAGCGAACACCGGAGTGGCCGGCACGCAGAATGCCACAAGCACACCTGCGATGGTCGGATGTATCCCCGAGTTGAGAAACAGGAACCATACCACACCGCCTATACCGATATAGAAAATCTTGCTCTGGATGTGCATTTTGGACCCCAAAAGCAGCAGCACGAGCAGTCCGACGGCATAAACCAGAAGCATCGCGTCAATATGTCCGCTATAGAACACGGCGATGACTATGATACCTCCGATGTCATCGACTACGGCAAGGGTGGTCAGGAATATCTTAAGCGACAGCGGCACACGCTTGCCCAGCATGGCAAGCACGCCCAGCGAAAACGCGATGTCGGTAGCCATCGGAATCGCGGCACCGCCGGCATATCGTGTCCCGTGGGCAAAAAGGAAGAATATGACCACCGGCACTATCATGCCGCCTATGGCACCCATGATAGGCAGAAATGCCTGACGGAACGATGACAGCTCGCCCACAAGCACCTCTCGCTTGATTTCAAGGCCTATGGAGAAGAAAAACACAGCCATGAGCGCATCATTGATAAATGCGAGCATATTCATGGGCTGCCCGTGGTGGCTGAACAGATTGAAGTCTCCTACCTGCAGACGCACCTCCTGCGTCCAGAATTCATTATAATAACCGCTTATACCGGGAATATTGGCTACAATCAAGGCAAGCCCTGTGGCGAAAAGCAGCACATTGCCGGCCGTGGCATGGCGTCGCAAAGCCTGGCGTGTAGAGTAGAAAACCTTGTGCGTCAAGGTTGCCGAAGCATCACGCAATAAGTTTGAATTAATAGTCATCTGTGTGTTTTTTATTGATAATCAAGATAATCCACGTCTCAGAGTATCACAATCCCGAGACATGACCTTAGTTTGTAATGACGATAACCATAGGCCATCATTTTGGTTATACTTCATAAATTTATGACAAAGTTACTAAAAAAGCATGATGTTTTTTGCGTATCTTTGTGGAAACCTTTTTTGCAAGGAGGTAACGATACCTGAAAACGAAGCATGAACGAAGAAACATTAAACCAATTATATCTTAAGGATACAGCTTTTCAGGACCTGATGCAGCGGCGCATATTCAATGTGCTGCTGATAGCGTCGCCGTATGATGCTTTTATGATGGAAGATGACGGCCGCGTGGAGGAACAGCTGTTTTTCGAGTATGTATCGCTCAACCTGTCAAGCCCGCCACGAGTGACCAAAGCCCGGTCAAATGCCGAAGCACTGGAGAAACTCGCCCAAAACAAATTTGACATGGTGATAACCATGCCCGGCGTTGACATATCTGAAACCTTCACCGGTGCACGCGCCATCAAAGCCCTCTATCCCGAGCTGCCGATTGTGGTGCTTACACCATTCAGCAAGGAGGTTTCACGCAGACTCGCCAACGAGGACCTCGGTTGTGTCGACTATGTATTTTCATGGCTCGGCAATGTGGACCTTCTTCTTGCTATCATCAAACTTATGGAGGACAAGGCCAATGCCGAAAACGACGTCAACAATGTCGGAGTCCAGATGATAATGCTCGTAGAGGACTCCGTAAGATTCTACTCATCGGCTCTGCCCCATCTCTATAAATTCCTGTTCAAGCAGTCACGCCTCTTTGCCACCGAAGCACTCAACGAGCACGAGCAGATGCTACGCATGCGTGGTCGTCCGAAAGTCATGCTGGCACGTAACTACGAGGAAGCCGTGGAGCTATATGAGAAATATGGCCACAACATGCTTGGCGTCATCAGTGACATATCCTTCAAGCGCGACGGTGTCAAAGACTCTCATGCCGGCATCAGGCTGACGGAATATCTCAAGGAGAAAGACCCGATGCTCCCTGTCATCCTCGAGTCAAGCGACAGCGAGAACAAGGAGACCGTGGAGAGCCTCGGCCATCAGTTTATCGACAAAAACAGCAAGAAATTTCCGGTGGACCTCGGCGATGCCATCATGACCACGTTCGGCTTCGGGGATTTCATACTCCGAAATCCCTCCACGGGTCAGGAAATCATGCGCATCACCTCGCTTAAAGATATGCAATATAATATCTTTAAGATACCCGACGAGACACTTTTCTACCATTCGCGCCACAACGACATATCGCGCTGGCTATACAGCCGCGCCCTCTTCCCCATCGCCGACATCATCAAGGAGCATCGATTCCAGGACCTCAGCGAAGCCCCTGCCGTCAAGCAGCTCTTTTTTGACCTCATAGTCAAGTACCGCAAGATGAAAAACCGCGGCGTGGTGGCAGTGTTCAAGAAAGGCCGTTTTGACAAGTACAGCAACTTCGCCCGTATCGGACAAGGCTCCCTCGGAGGCAAAGGCCGCGGTCTGGCATTCATCGACTCCATCATCAAGCGGAATCCCGTCTGCGACGATTTCGACGGCATCACCATCAGCATACCGCGCACTGTGGTGCTGTGTACCGACGTGTTCGACGAGTTCATGACGAGCAACAACCTCTACCCTCTGGCTCTAAGCGACGCTCCCGACTCCGAGATACTCCACCACTTCCTACAGGCGCGTCTGCCCGAATACCTGATAGAGGACTTCTTCGCACTGTTTGAGGTAATTGACAAGCCTCTGGCCATACGCAGCTCCAGTCTGCTCGAGGACTCGCACTACCAGCCGTTTGCCGGAATATACTCCACATACATGATTCCGCACGTCCATGACAAGTACGAGATGCTGCGGCTGCTGAGCTGCGCCATCAAGGGCGTATATGCCTCGGTGTATTTCGCCGACAGCAAGGCCTACATGACCGCCACGAGCAATGTCATCGACCAGGAGAAGATGGCCGTGATAATCCAGGAAGTAATCGGCAAGGATGTCGACGGCATGTATTTCCCCTCATTCTCAGGCGTGGGCCGTTCGCTCAACTACTACCCTATCAACGATGAGAAGCCCGAAGACGGCGTAGCCGAAATAGCTGTAGGCCTTGGCAAATACATCGTTGACGGCGGTGCCGGACTGAGATTTTCGCCGCGTCACCCCGAAAAGGTATTGCAGACATCGGAACTTGATCTCGCCCTGCGTGACACCCAACGGCGCATGAACGCACTTGACATGGCCAACGTGGATGCTGATTTCAATGTGGACGACGGCTTCAATCTCCTCAACCTCAAAGTGCAGGACATAGCCGAAAAAGGCGCATTGAAATATCTTGTATCCACCTATGACCACAACAACGCCATGCTCCGCGATACCGATGCCGGCACCGGACGTAAGGTCGTGACATTCAACAATGTGCTCAAGCATGGCGTATTCCCCCTTGCCAAGGCTGTAGACTTCATGCTCACCAAAGGCAGCGAGGAGATGGCCCGTCCTGTAGAGATAGAGTTTGCCGGGATAGTTGAGCCTGATGCATCGACCCGCGAAAGCCACAAAGGCCAGCTATTCTGGCTCCAGATACGACCCATAGTCGACCGCAAAGAGCTTGTTGACGACTCAATGATGGCAGCCAAGGATGAAGATGTGCTTCTGCGCAGCCACACCGCCCTCGGCCATGGCAATGTCGAAGGTGTCCGCACAGTCGTGTACATCCGTCCCGAGCAGTTCTCGTCAAGCCGCAATGACTTTATAGCACGAGAGGTGGCCAAAATCAACCAGGAAATGGTGGAACGTGGCGAGGGCTATATCCTCATAGGCCCGGGACGCTGGGGCTCCAGCGACACTGCACTCGGCATCCCGGTGAAGTGGCCTCATATCGCCGGGGCAAAACTGATAGTAGAGTCTTCGCTTCCGGGCTACCGCATAGAGCCGAGCCAGGGCACACATTTCTTCCAGAATCTCACATCATTCGGCGTAGGATATTTCACAATAGACACACGCCGAGAGACAGGATTTGTGGATTATGACCTGCTCAATTCCATGAATCCAGCCTATGAAAGCGAAAATATCCGCATAGTAAGGTTTGATTCCCCTCTTCCCATCGGCATCAACGGCATGAAAGGAGAGGGAGTCGTGCTCAACCCCTCCTCTTCAACAAAAAAGCAGTAACCCATGGCTCTGATATATCTTGTTAAACGGGCTCTCGGATTTGACAACACCGCCGATGAGACGGATGATGACATAGACAACCCCTTCATCAGCATAAATAAGACCGGTGCGATAGCCGCCGAAAGCCGGGTGTTGCCTCCTGAATCAAAATCGGCAGAGGTCACGGATGAAGATATGCCGCTCGTCGATGCTTCGCTTCCGGGATGCATATTCGACTCGGTCATCAGGCTGTTTAACCGCACTTTGCCCGATTTTGTCAGAGAGTGCCTTGACACCGACAGCCAGAGGCAATACCTGTTTCATGCGATTGAAAGCGATGTGCGCCGTCAGTTGATACGTGTCATGGATGAAGTCCGCCTAAATGCCGCCAAATCAGCCGCTACCAAAGAACCGGCGTCCGACATGCAGCAGACCGACAACCTAAAACGCCAGCTACGGACGGCATACACCAATTTCCGCAGAGAAAATGAGGCTTTGGAGCGACGCATCATCGAGCTTGAAACGTCTCTGCAAGAAGCCAATGACGAAAATGCGCGTCTGCAAAACGAAATCAACACGCTCAACCGGCGGATACGGAGGTCTAAGAGCAAACCGGCCATAGATGATGATGCCCAGCCCTCGCTATTCTGACATACAGACCGGCCGATTTATGACCATCGGTTAAATTTGCAGCAGATAATTTGAACAATCCAATCAGAAAATACATTTAAGCATCAAGACAGCGTTGTAAAACGCCATCAACGAATCATATTGATATGAAGCTAAAATTTCCCCAACGGCTACATGCAGTAACAGCCGGATTCCTGATATGCTCAGCCCTGGCATCAGAGACATACGCTCTTGAACTGGCTGACTGCGTCTATCCCGGAAACATACCCGCCTATTCCGCCCCTGACATACAGTTTCTACCCGATGGTGAGACCTATGCCATGCTGAGCGACGACGGCAAACGCATCTCCACCTACGACTGCAAGACGGCATCAGAGACCGGCGTCATCCTGGATGTAGACAATACACGCGAGAACAAAATCGGGCGTATAGAATCCTACACCATCAGCCCTGACGGCTCCAAGATACTTGTCAAGACTGAAAGCAGCCCCATCTACCGCCGCAGCACTTCAGGAAAATATTACTTTTACGAAATCAGAAGCCGTCTGCTTAAAAAACTCTCTGACAACCATCCCCGTCAGCAGTCTCCCCTCTTTTCGCCTGACGGACGCATGGTGGCCTTTGTCGACTCCAACAACATATACATCAAGAAACTCGATTACGGCACAGAGGTAGCCGTCACTACCGACGGTGCAAAAAACAGCATCATCAACGGTGTTCCCGACTGGACCTACGAAGAGGAATTCGGCGAAACATGCTCCATGGTATGGACCGCTGACAATACCACCCTCTGCTATCTGAAGTACGACGAGAAGAATGTCCCCTTGTACAATCTGCCTATATATGAGGGAGCATGCTCGCCACGCAAAGAATATACCCTCTATCCAGGCACTCTGAGTTACAAATATCCGGTGGCAGGCCAGCCCAATTCCCGTCTGACACTCCACAGCTACGATATAGAGACCCGCAAGAACAAGACAATCACCCTCGCCAACGGCAACTACGAGTATATACCTCGCATATATTCCACTCCCGAATCAGACAAGATTCTGGCCGTGACCCTCAACCGCGACCAAAACCGCATGGAAATCTATGCCATCAATCCCAAATCGACTCTCAGCAGCTCCATCTATGTAGACCAGGCCCAAAACGCATGGATAGAGCCTGATGCCTACGAAGCGTTGCGCATAATGCCTCAATCGTTTATACTAAGCTCATCACGCTCAGGCTACCGGCACTACTACGAATACAGCTACTCGGGAGCGTTGATACGACAGATAACCTCGGGTGACTACGATGTCACGGCCCTGTCAGGCTACGATGCCGACAGCCAGACCTACTATATGCAGTCATGTCGCAACGGCGCGGTCAACAGGACTTTAAGCTCCATAGACCGCAAAGGCCAGATAAAGGACATTTCTCCGGCACAGGGCTTTGCATCCGCCATATTCTCGCCCAATGCGAAATATTACCTTGAAAGCTACAGCAGCCTGTCACAAGCTCCGTCATACATCCTCAAGTCCGCCAAAGGAAAAGAGATAAAAAATTTCGGCGACAACACAGCTTATGCGCAACAGTATGCCTCCTTGCCCCGACAGGAGCTCTCTACCGTAGAAGTCAACGGAGTAAAACTCAACGTGATTCTCGTTAAGCCGGCAAACATGTCGCCGGGCAAAAAATACCCTCTGATCATCAACCAGTACAGCGGTCCCGGCTCCCAGGAGGTGCTTGACAGATGGTCGCCTGACTGGACGAGATACTTTGCAACCCAAGGCTACGCAGTAGCCACCATAGATCCGCATGGCACAGGAGGCCGTGGCCGGGCATTTATGGATGCTGTATATTGCAAACTCGGCATCACTGAAACATCTGACCTGGTGGCTGCAGCAAAAGCTCTCGCTGCGACCGACTGGATAGACGCTGACCGCATAGGCATATATGGCTGGAGCTATGGCGGCTACGAGGCACTGATGTGTGCCACTGCGCCCCAATCGCCCTTCAAGGCCACTGTAGCAGTGGCTCCGGTCACCGACTGGAGGTACTATGACACCGCCTACACCGAGCGATACATGCGCACACCACAGCAAAATGAAAGCGGCTACGACGCTTCAGCCCCTCTCAACCGCATAGACAATCTCCAGGGCAATCTGCTCATGATGTGGGGTACACTTGACGACAACGTCCACCCGGCCAACAGCCTTGAGTTCATATCGCGCATGCAGATGCACGGAAAGTATCCCCAGATACTGGTATTCCCCAATCAAAACCACTCAATCAACGGCTGCGGACTGCGTGAAGCGGTTTATCGCCGCATGCTGGATTTCCTTAACACCAACATGTAATCTTTTCTTCACGCCTACACCCCCTACCTGCCATGATAGAAATAAGCAAGAGAAAACGCAACCTGGATATGGCCATAATCACCCTGTGGTTACACTGGGCTATCGCCACAAGTACCCTTGCGTTGCCTATACTCCTGGGATATTTCATGCCATTGAAATGGTTGCCTCTGATTATTGTCATGGAAATAATCGGGCTGTACTACTATATACGCTCATCCGCAGTGAACGTCCCGAGGTGTTACCTCATAATGAACATATGTGCGCGTGCGCTCATATGCTCATGCGTGATAATGGTCATAATAAACATGGCATTCTCTACAGGAGCCATCCACTCCCTCTATGAGTCAGACACACTCAATCGTGAGATTCCTTTCATACCGACGCTCATAATCTCTCCGTCGGCATGCTTCTTCGCTTTGATGGCCTCCATCAAGAAGTCCCGTCAGTCATTCTGCCAGAACTGCATAATCCGATATGGCAGCGCAGCCGAACGCGGATTTATCGGAGTCATATACAAGCAGGAAGGAAACCGCCAGTCGGAACTGCTGGCATGGCTGACCGGAGTCATCACGGTATTTGACTGGGGTTATTATCTGATATGCTATATCAATGTCAATTTTAACCAATCAGACACATTTTTCCTTGTAGTCATCCCTGTAGGATTCTATATACTGACGCTTATATATATACGGCTCTACGCTATTCCGGCCTTCTGGCATACTACAACAGAGAGGCCATAGGTGCCGCACGAGCACGCGGCTCTATCACCCAGCTTCGATTCCTGGTGGTATATGACAATTCCATATTTCTCGGTCCGGATGATCCCGAGCAGTCATCGCCACGACTTGACACCCCCTATTCTCTCACCATACACTACTGCAAGGATATCCCTATCGAGCTCGTCAAGGACTATTTCTGCAATCTCGCACAAGCTCCGGATGCCACGCTCAAATACATCTACACATCCGAGTCCGGCAATCTTGACGGAACTATCAGGCACTATATAGCGACAATCAGCAACAAGAACGACATCGACTATTCCCTCCATCCCGACGGCCAGTGGTACACATTCTATCAGCTCAAACAGATGGTCAACGCACGTAAGCTCGCACCGCTGCTCCGAGCCGAAATAGTCAGAATCTACACCACCGTAATGACGTGGAAGACGTATGACGACAACGGACACCGTCTGTATAAAATCAAGAACTACCGCCCGACGTTCCATCTCCAGCAGCTCCCTGACTGGAATGTGGATTTCAATGACAACCGCTGGCTGTTCATAGCAGCCAACAACGAAGACATCCGCTTCTTTAAATTGAGAAGATTTATGAAGCGTCTATTATTTGGCCGAAAAATATGATCCGACCTTGACAACAATGGCAACAGACACTAATCTGCAACTCCTCGTCATAACCGGGCCTACGGCATCAGGCAAGACAAGCAGGGCCGTAAGCCTTGCAAGGATGCTTGACGGAGAAATCATAAGTGCCGACTCGCGCCAGATATACCGCAACATGGATATAGGCACGGGCAAGGATTTGATTGAATACGGCGATGTCCCTTACCACATGATCGATATCTGTCCTCCGGGATATAAGTACAACCTGTATGAATATCTACGTGACGCAGACAAGGCCATCACGACAGTAAGAGACAACGGACACCTGCCCGTCTTGTGCGGAGGCACAGGCCTCTATGTCGAGAGCATAATCAAAGGCATCAAATTACCCGAGGTGCCCGAAAACCGGCAGCTTCGTGATTCCCTGGCCGGGAAATCGCTTGACGAACTGACAGGCATGTTGTCACAGATGAAGACCCTGCATAACGTCACCGACGTTGACACATGCCAACGCGCCATCCGTGCCATCGAGATTGCCACATATTACCATCAGCATCCCGACAAGGCCATGCTGACAACACCCCACCCCATCCGCAACGCACTTATCATAGGTGTAGACATAGACCGTGACAGCCGCCGCCGCAGGATTTCTGCCCGGCTTGACGCCCGATTGAAGCAAGGGATGGTGGAAGAGGTGGATGCACTGCTCAAAAGCGGCATATCAGCCGACGACCTGATATACTACGGCCTTGAGTACAAGTATCTGACCCTATATCTGACCGGCAAGCTCACGTATCAAGAAATGTATTCCGGGCTGGAGATAGCAATACACCAGTTTGCCAAACGGCAGATGACATGGTTCAGAGGCATGGAACGCCGTGGCTTCCACATCAATTGGTTGCCATACGACATGCCTGAAAATGAATTCAACGATGCAGTCAGGCATATGATTGACAGTTTCAACACCGACCGAAACCGCGATACAGATGGCATTTCATAACGAAGTAGGACTCTGGGGCGAACAGATGGCATGCGATTATCTCGTATCGCAGGGGTATGCTCTCATGGAGCGCAATGCCAAGATACACCGCATAGAGATAGACATAATCGCATGTAAAGCCGACGCCATATGCTTCGTCGAAGTAAAGACACGCAGCTCCGACGAGACTGACCCTGTGTATGCGGTCTATGACCGCAAGATGAAGCGTATGTGCCGTGCCGCCAATGATTACATCAATTCCCATGACTTGCATCTCACTCCCCGGATAGATATTATAACCGTCATCGGAGACCCATTGTCGGGCATAAGGCGCATCGAACACTACCCCGACTGCTATCTGCCCACTTCGGTGACTGCTAAGATTGGTTAATTAAAGTCCCCACAAGCAGAAAATAACATATCTTTGTAGTCTGAACACCATCAAACAGCTTTCATAAAATGCTTAATAACGGTAGAAATTCATTTCTCAGCAACATACCGCCGGTAACCAAAAATCTCCTTATAATCAACCTCATCATATGGTTGGCAATGCTCATAGTCCCCTCAAAACTGGGCTTTGACGCCATAGCCTATGGCGGTTTGCATTATTTCTCGGCGCCAGACTTTAATCCCGTGCAGCTGCTGACCTATATGTTCATGCACAGCACCGACACGTTCGCCCACCTGTTTTTCAACATGTTCACTCTGTGGATGTTCGGCATCACGCTTGAGCGTGTGCTCGGCTCCCAGAGATTCCTGTTTTTCTACATCACGGTAGGCATAGGTGCCGGGCTGTTCCAGGAGCTCGTATGGGGGCTGACATGGCACGGACCGTTTTTTGACTGGGTAAGCAGCTCCACAGGCTACCCCGTGGAGGCAGTCAAAGCAGCATATTCAGCCGGCGAGCTGTCACAATGGCAGAGTTTCTATCTTAACCACATGGTGACCATCGGGGCATCAGGTGCCATCTACGGCATCCTTCTTGCTTTCGGCATGCTTTTCCCTAACCGTCCTCTGTTTCTGATGTTCATCCCCGTGCCTATCAAAGCCAAATACATGGTGATAGGCTACGGTGTCATAGAGATACTGCTCGGCGTAGGCGGCAACGACGGCATAGCCCACTTTGCCCATCTCGGCGGCATGATATTCGGCTTCATTATGATATATTATTGGAAAAAGAAGGGCATAGTGCATGGCGACTTCTTCTAAGAGCAAACTCCAGAAACTATCAGTAGCCCTCAACATCATTGCGGCAGCATGCTCTATGATGATAGGCATCCCATGGCTTATACGCCATAACCGCTATGAACACCACTTCCCCGAAGCCTCTTCTGACGGGAGCTCAACAGATCGGCTCCGTAAAGTGATTACTAAACTACAGAATTCCGGCTATTCAAGCCTGACGGCTGACGAACGGGCATTGATAGCCGACAGCATCAAAAAAGATAAATAAACGAACTCCGATTGTGAATTTACGACCTCACATCAAGCCGTTCATAATATCATCGCTCAGAGACATATGGCCTGACTCGCCCGGCCAGAGATGTCTCGTCATATTGACAGCTGTTTTCTGTATCTTCACGATATTTGCAGCCTATGCAGGATACATAGCCCCTGCACACACTTTCTGGGGCACCTTAGCCCCTTTAGCCGTGATGGCATTCCCCTCTTTGCTCTATCTGCTCTTTGTCTTCCTGATAACATGTATCATATTCTGGATGAGAGGGGCACGCATGTTGCTCATAACCCTCATCGCTGTCATACCGTCGGCTATCAAAATCGTGCCGCTCCACGTCACTCCATATATCGCAGAGAGAGACAAGGGTGAGAAAACTTTCTCGCTGCTTACATATAATGTGATGAGCTTTCTTGACTTTGAAGGCCCGTTTAAGGAAGGTGTCCCCAATCGCACCGTCCAGTATATTCTTGACTCCAACCCTGATATAGTGTGCCTTCAGGAGACCTTGCGTGCGGCATATGTCAATACCCTCAACATCACCCTGAGCCAGCGCAACCTCAGAGACCTGCGATACCCCTATCAGATGCACTGGCATGACGGTGGTATCGCCATGTATTCCAGATACCCACTCAAAGAGATATACATCGGTGACCGCCCGGACATGCCTTATCCCCACTACAAGGCGGCCAGAGTCTATCTCTACGGTGACTCGATTACCATCATCAACTGTCATCTCCAATCCATAGGCCTTGACGTGGCTGACCGCAACATCTACCATGAAGTCACCGATGGGGAAATCGACTTCAAGACCATAGACACAGCCGGCTCAAAGATACTTGACAAGCTCACAGATGCGTTTATCATGCGTGCCAAACAGGCCGAATTTATCCGCTCAGTACTTGATTCTATTCCCGGCAATGTGATAGTCTGCGGCGATTTTAACGATGTCCCTCTGAGTTTCGCTTCACGACGGGTACAGGGCGATGACATGCACGACGCTTTTGCCGCCACATCACTCGGCCCCCGCATCACGTTTCACGACAACCGTTTCTATTTCCGCATTGACCACGTTTTCTATCGCGGAAACATAGGGGCGTACCGGAGCACTTCGCCCAATATTCCCAGCTCTGACCACTATCCCATGCTCGTCAGATTCAAAATAGCGCCTGACAAATAGAGTAACACGTATCCACAAAAATGAGAAAGCATCCCGGACCCTCACATAGATCATCGACCAAACGCATCATCCTATATGCCCTATGGACAGCGGTAGTCTTAATATGCGTCCTGAGCATATACAGTGCCTATGGTGGTTACGTCAGGCCCTCCCACACATTGATAGGGAAAACCGCCCCGCTGGCCGTGATGGCATTCCCGGCCATGGCACTGCTGCTTGTAATTATGACTCTGGTCCTTGCCTTATTCAGATTGCGCATGGCCTACGTAGGGCTGCTTGCCATATGTATCTGCGCCCCATCGTTGTGGAACATCTGCCCGGTCAACATAGGCAAGGACGCCACCGCGTCACTTCAAGCCTACCAATCATTCAAGCTGCTGACATTCAACGTGATGAATCTGTCGGATTTTGACAAATCACATAGCAAGGATGCCAACAACCGCATCATGAGCTTCATTATCAAAACCGATGCAGACATCGTGTCGATGCAAGAAATCATCTTTTTCCCGTCGACACGCCAGAACAGCAATGTCGAATCACAGCTTGACACCATCCAGAAGATGTACCCCTATAGAGGGCAAGCCACCACCGGAGCATTCATGGTGCTGTCAAAATATCCGATAAAGCGCATTGAGGTGCAGCAACCATTGGTAAAAAAGTTTTTGCCGTATGCAGCATTTTCCATCGACATGCCTCAAGGCCCCGTCACACTGTTTGACTGCCACCTCGAAAGCATCGGCCTCACCGATTCCGACAAGGCGAGCTATCAGGACATAACACGCGGCAAATTCAACAAATCCGACATCAAAGACATGAAGCACAGCGCGATATACAAGCTCAACGAAGCATATCGCATACGTGCCCGACAGGTGGAGCAATTGAGACAGGCCGCCGACAGTATCGGCGGAAACATCATCATTGCCGGCGATTTCAATGATGTACCCCTCTCATATTCCGTCAAATGTCTCAAACAAGCCGATTTCAAAGAGGCTTACCCATCGCTGGCATTAGGTCCGGGCTTCACATACCATGCCGACCGTCTGTATTTCCGGATAGACCACATATTTTACCGTGGCAACATAAAACCGATCGATTTGCAGATACCCAAGGTAAACATCAGCGATCACTACCCGGTTATAGCCACTTTTTTATAGTGAACTGGCAATAAAATCCAATAATTATAGCTAACTTGCAGACTAATCGCAATTTATCACCAATTATATACCATTTTTCACCTATGAATATCAGGAATCTTGCTACAGTGACATTCGCAGCCGCCATCGTAGGATGCGGTTCGACAGGATGCAGCAAATCCAAAGCTGCCGAAGAAACAGACAATCCGTTCTTCACCCAATGGGATACACCCTACGGCATCCCTCCGTTTGAAGAGATTAAAGTAGAGCATTACAAGCCGGCATTTGAAGAGGGGATGAAGCAGCAGCGTCAGGAAATAGCCGACATCGTCCGCAATCCCGAAGCTCCGACCTACGACAACACCATCGTCCCCCTCGAATACAGCGGCAAGTTCCTCAACCGCGTGGCACACGTGTTTTTCGCCCTCAACGAGTGCATGAACACACCCGAGATGCAGGATGCCGCAGCTGAAATCATGCCCATGTACTCATCATTCAGCGATGAAGTGATGATGAACGACAGCCTGTTTCAGCGCATCAACACTCTCTATGCCAAGCGTGACAGCCTGGAGCTTTCAGTAGCCCAAAAGAGAGCACTCGAAGAGCATTACAAGAACTTCACCCTCAACGGTGCCCTGCTTAATCCAGAGCAGAAGAAAGAGCTTTCAGACATCAACACCCAGCTCTCAAATCTGTATCTCAAATTCAACAAGAATCTTCTCGCAGCCACCAATGCTTTTACAATCACCGTAGATGACGAATCCCGTCTGTCAGGTCTGCCGGCCAATGTCAAGGCCACAGCCAAGGAAGAGGCTGATAAAAGAGGCATGAAGGACAAGTGGGTATTCACTCTCCACGCTCCCTCACGTCTGCCCGTACTCCAGTTTGCCGACGACCGTGACCTCCGTCGCCAGATGTGGGAAGGCTACACATCTCTGGCATCTCAGGGTGAAAACGACAACAATCCGGTCATCAAGGAAATAGTAAACCTGCGCACCAAGAAGGCACAGCTTCTCGGATTCCCCAACTATGCCTCGCTCGCCACTGCACCCTACATGGCCAAGACACCGCAGGCTGCCAAAGAGCTGCTCATGAAGATATGGAAACCGGCCGTAGCCAAGGTTAAGCGCGAAGTGGCCGATATGCAGCAGATAGCCGACGAGGAAAACAAGGGCATCAAAATCGAGCCGTGGGACTACTATTATTATGCCGAAAAAGACCGTGTGCGCAAGTACGGACTTGATGAAAATGTAATCAAGGAGTATTTTGCCGTCGACAGCGTGCGCAAAGGCATATTCACCATGGCCAACAAGCTCTACGGTATCACATTCACCCCGATGGACTCCGCTCCCAAATACCATCCTGAAGTTAATGTATATGAAGTCAAGGATGCCGACGGCAAGCATCTCGCCGTATTTATGACTGACTACTTCCCTCGCGACACCAAGCGCCAGGGTGCATGGATGGATGCACTCGAGCCGGGCGAAGTGACCCCCGACGGCAAGGAGACACGTCCGATCATCTATAATGTGGGCAATCTGTCACGCCCGACCGCCGATGCTCCGGCTCTGATGACTATAGACAATGTGGAAACCATGTTCCATGAATTCGGCCACGGCCTCCACGGCATGCTGACACGCGCCACTATCCCCTCGCAGATGGGCACATCGGTTGACCGCGACTTCGTGGAAATGCCCTCGCAGATACATGAGCACTGGGCATTTGAGCCTGAACTGCTCAAAGAATATGCACGCCACTACAAGACCGGCGAAGTGATACCCGACTCGTTAGTGACTAAGCTCAAAGCCGCATCACACCACAACCAGGGCTTCATCATGACCGAACTCGTAGGCGCCGCTCTGCTTGACCTCTATTGGGGCGAACTCATACCCGATGAAAACACCGATATCAAGGCATTTGAGTCCAAGGTGGCCGCTGAAATAGGCATGCCGGCTGAACTGACATTCCGCTACCGCAGCCCCTATTTCAAGCATATATTCGGCGATGAAGGATATGCTTCGGGCTATTACACCTATCTGTGGGCTGCAGTGCTCGAGTGCGACGGATACGACCTCTTCAAAGAAAAAGGAGCTTTCAACCCCGAAGCTGCTGCCAAATTCAAGCACATGCTCGAGATGGGCGGCAGCGAAGACCCCATGAAGCTCTATGTCGACTTCCGTGGCCACCAACCTGATGTATCTGCCCTAATCAATGCCCGCGGACTCAATGAGTAACCGCCACACACCTGTATGCTCACCGCAAGATATTGAAATCATAATATAAATCATCTCAATATAATCCTTACAATGTCATTACACACGAGATTTGCTGCTACAGCTCTGCTATGCACCTCGGCAGCAATATCATCCCTCACCATGTCGGCGGCCGCTGACGCGACAAAGGGACAAATCAAAGCGTCTCTCCCTGATGGCAATTCTGTCATAGTGACAGCTATCAATGCCAACGTGATTAAGGTGACCAATCTGTCGGCAGGCGAATCTGTGCCCGAATCCCGGGCCACACTGCCCATATCCGCCGCTTTTGACGGCTCCATCAACCATGGCGACGGCATGACCACCCTCACCACATCAACCGGAGTCAAGGCCGTGCTCAACACCAAAACCGGAGCTGTCAGCGTTTCGGCAGGTCCGGGCAAAGGCATAAGCGACAACGGCGAGCGCACCCTTAAGGACGGCAAGCGCGAACTGCAGCTCACCACCGACGGCGTCGGCTCATTTTATGGCGGTGGCGAACGTGGCCACAAAATCAATCTCGCCGGAGACACCTTGGTCATGTACAACAAGCAGAACTACGGATATGTGAAAGGCGAAAGCCGCATCAGCCAGATGAACATCACCATGCCGCTGTTCCTGTCGTCCAATGGCTATGCCCTCCTGTTTGATGACTATGCTGCCGCCCAGGTTATACTCGGCAATCCTATCAAATACATCTCGGAGAGTCCGGCTCCCATAAGCTACTATTATATATATGGCGACGGCTCCATGAAAGGCCTGACCAAGGAGGTAAGCCGGCTCACTGGCCGCCAGGACATGCCTCCGTTCTGGGCCATGGGCTATACGACCTCAAAATATGGCTACAAGACCGAAGCTGAGACACGCGGTATCATCGACACTCTGAAAATGAACAAATATCCCGTAGACGGCATAGTGCTTGACCTCTACTGGTACGGCAAAGAACAGGATATGGGCCGTCTGGCATGGGATCCCGAGCAGTGGCCGACACACAAGCAGATGCTTGCCGACCTCAAAGCCAAAGGCGTCAACACCATCATCATCTCACAGCCCTATGTGCTCCGCAACAGCCGCGGCATAGACAACTATAACATGGGCGTAGAGAAAGGTCTCTTTGTCAAGGATTCCACTGACTCGCTCAAAGGCCCGCAGGAGGTGCAAATCTGGGTCGGCGAAGGTGGCATGTGGGACGTCAGCAATCCCGACACACGCAAATGGCTCGCCAACCGCTACAAAGAGCTTACACTTGAAGGCGTAGGCGGATGGTGGGGCGACCTCGGCGAACCCGAAGTGCATCCCGAAACCGGCATACACCACAATGGTCTGACTGCACGTCAGTATCACAATCAGTATGGCAACGACTGGTCACAGATTATCTATGACCTCTACAAAGAGGAATTCCCTAACACACGTCTGATGACCATGATGCGCGGCGGTACAACCGGTCTGCAGCGTTACAGCGTCTACCCCTGGTCCACTGACGTATCCCGTTCGTGGGGCGGATTGCAGCCTCAGGTCACCATCATGCTCGGCGCGGGTCTGAGCGGCCTCGGCTACATGAGCCATGATGTAGGCGGTTTCGCCCTTGACGAGAAAGTTCCCTACGACCCCGAGCTGTATGTCCGCTGGCTCCAGCTTGGCACATTCTCCCCTATCCTCCGCACTCACGCACAGGGCACAGCCGAGCCTTTCCGCTATCCTGACCAGCAGCACATCATACTGCCTCTCATCAAGGAGAGATACCGCTGGCTCCCCTATAACTATACATTGGCCTACGAAAACCATGCCTACGGCACTCCCCTCGTCCGTTCTATCGGATTCTACGAGCCCGGCGAAACCAAATATGACAATATAGACGACGAATATCTCTGGGGCAAGGACGTGCTCATCGCTCCTGTAATGACTCAGGGCGCCACCTCACGCTCTGTCACCTTCCCTGCCGGCACATGGGTCGATTATGCCACTCCCTCCAAGACATACGCCGGCGGCTCCACCATCACCTACAACGCGCCTCTGGAAGTGCTGCCGATGTTTGTGCGCGGAGGCTCCATAATCCCCACCGCCGACTATGACATGGAGAATACAGGCGATTACAAGGACACTGCTTATACCTTCAACGTATATCCTGTGGCCGGATGCCAAGGCTCTTACACTCTCTTTGAAGATGACCGCACATCCACATCCACTGTCGAAAACGGCAAGTATGCCCTGCTGACATTCACTGACTCGATGACGAAATCAGAGCTTGAGATAACCCTTTCCAAGGATGCAGCCTCACCCACCACCCCGTCGGAAAAGGAAATTAAGCTGCTGATAAACAATATCCAGAATGCTCCCAAATCCGTAAACATCGACGGAAAACGTCTGAACAAAAAGGAATACGCCTACGACAAGCAAAACAAAGTGCTTAGCATCAGCGGAATGTGGAATCCGGCAAATGCACGCACCATCACAGTCAGTCTATAAACCGACTGGCCGACATACCCAAAGCAGACGGGATGCAACCAAATCACGGTTGCATCCCGTCAGTTTTTTCATTTATCCCGATGTTGATTCCCGACAGCTCCAAGAAACTTCAAGAAGTTCCAAGTCAGTTAGGAGGTGTTGTAAAACAAGCAAATTGTAAGGCTGCACCCACCACGGTACAGCCGATATACATATACTGATTGTCAGCGTGTTGGCGGATGCACCGGGGTGCATCCCTACAAGTTTAAGGGGCTGAATACAAGTTTTGCAACACCCTCAAGAATTAAAGCCCTCTCTTGTCCTGCCATTTGGGCAGAGTGAAAATAAATTCCAGACCACCTGACGACTGGTTTCTCACAGAAATCGCTCCGCCGAGCACCATGACCACATTACGTACAATAGGGAGCCCAAGGCCTGAGCCTCCGGCTTTACGCGAGCGTCCCGTATCAACTCGGTAAAAACGCTCAAACAGATGCGGAATACTTTCTTGAGGCACACCGGTACCATTGTCTGAAAACGAGAAAGTATAAAATTGGGGGCTTTCGCTCAACAGCTTCAAAGACATGGCGGTGCCACGGGAATGCATCACTGCATTACGTATGAGATTTGTCAGCAATGATGTCAGCACATTGGCGTTGCCCTTCACCTTGCATCCGAGTGGTATGTCATAAGTAAACTTCATGTTGCCGCCCGAATTTGACTGCTTATAGTCACTATGAAGCTGAAATACGAGGTCATGGAAATCCACTTCAGAAGTAGGGATTTTTTCCTGTCCCTCCTCCAGACGTGTCATCGTGGAGACATCGTTAAGAAGGACGCATAGACGGTTGACATTGGCCTGGGCACGCTCCAAAAACTTCTTTTTGGTGGCCGCTGGCATATCGGGTTCCGACAATATTGTGTCCAGATAGCCTTTGATGATACCGATCGGAGTCTTTAGCTCATGATTGATATTGTTGGTAAGCTGGCTTTTGATACGAGCCTTCTCCTCCACGGCATGCAAAGCTATGTCATGCTCACGGCTTGACTCTGACACAGCTTCAAGACGCGAGCGGTACAGGCTCACAATCTGACGTGAAATATCTCCAAGCTCATCATGCGGAAAGTCATACAGATGCTCTATCTCGTTGCCCGAAGCTGCACGGCTCGCAAAGTCATGCAGCAGCATGATATTACGGGATAGCATACGAGTGGCCAGATAGACAAGCACGGTGCAGAAGATGCCAAGACACAATATGAAAATCCAGAGGCCGCTTGCCGCGGAAATCGCATCGGCTATGGTCACATTATACGGCATGCCTGTGCGTACATACAGCATCCCGTCGCTGCTTTTCGTAGCCTTATAGTAAAACAGCTGGTTTTTCTGGTTATTGGAATCGCTGTCAGGATCGTAACCTAATTTGCGCTCATCTTCCCGTGTCTCTGTAATCGGGTCTTCGCCATTGAACTCCTTGGGAATGGGACGCCCTATATAATATAGGAGATCGCCTGTAGCGTTATAGATACTCACTCGTATCTCATTGAACATGGTGTTCTCAAAATAATGGTCAAGGAACCCCATCATACGCTCCAGATCCGCCTCACGCTCATAACTGTCTACGATGTAACGGTTGATTATGCGTAGCTGCGAATTGATGTTCTCCGTATGATAATTGACTTCCCTCTTATATTGATACACCAATATCCCGGCCATAAGCAGCCATACCATGGCCACGGTCGGGATAAATATGCGCCACATATATGACAGGCGCCTTTTTCCTGAACGTCCTCTCAGTTTCCGGCCAAGCCTATTCGGTCTCTTTGAATCCATAACCGAAGCCCATACGTGTGACGATGTTATTGCCGTAGCGACCTAACTTCTTACGTAGTCGTGCGATGTTGGTATCTATGGCCCTTGTAGTGACAATCACGTCGTCAGGCCATATTTTCTTGATTATCTCATCGCGTGAATATATGCGGTTACGGTGCTGGAGGAAAAATGTTATCAGTTCAAGCTCGGTTTTGGTCAGATTGAGGTCTTCGCCGTCAAGGGTGCATACCTTGTCGTCAAGATCCACCGATATGCCTTCAAACGACACTGTCTTTGCCGGCTGCTCTGTCTCCTTGGATTTCTCCTTGGCCATATTCATGGCCATAGATCTGCGCAACACGGCCCTAACACGGGCTATGACCTCGGAAATCACAAACGGCTTGGCTATATAATCATCGCCGCCTATGTTGAGACCCATCACAGTGTCATCCTCTCCGTTAAGAGCGGAGCAGAATATCAATGGCAGATTGGCCGTCTCGGGATTTTTTCTCACCGCCTTGGCAAAGTCATATCCGCTCAGCCGTTCCATCATGATATCCACGAGGCACAACGAGTACTGACGCAGATCCAGATCAAGTGCTTCCTCGGCACTGTAGGCACAATCCACCTCATAGCCCTCTTTCTCGAGATTATATTTCAGTATCTCGCAAATGGGCTCCTCGTCATCGATGAGAAGTATTTTAACATTCATTTTATTTCAATATGCTTATCGGGTTGTTCTCTCCGGAGATTATTTTACAGGAGTAGGATCCAGGGGCACCTGGCGTCTGAATACCTCCTTAAACGAGATGATAGTCTCGGTGCGAGCCAGACCTAACGGCTGGAAATAGTGGTGTATCAGATACAGCAGGTGGTCATTGTTATAGGCATAGAGCTTGATGAAAAGGTCATACTTTCCGGTAGTGAAGTGGCACTCTACTACCTCGGGGATTTTCTTGAGTTCCTCTACCACTTCGTCAAACTTGCTCGGATCTTTGAGGTACAGGCCTACATAAGCACATGTCTCATAACCGAGCGACGAAGGATTGAGCACAGACTCAAAGCCTCTGATGACTCCGGCCGAAATCAATTTTTGAATACGCTGATGTACAGCCGCTCCGCTGACATTGCTTTCACGTGCTATCTCAAGGAATGGTTTCCGGGCATTGTCCGAAAGGGTCCGGAGTATGTTGCTATCCAAAGTGTCGAAGTTGGTTTTAGACATGGCTTTGTTACTTTGCTGGTTAAATGTGTGATAAATGATGCAATAATATTGTTAAGCATCACAAATATAGTTATAAGTTTAAAATCACGCAAAAAAAGCAAAGGATTTCAAACAAATGCAGAGTCAACTGGCAAGTGCAAAATTATCCAATTCTTCGATAGAATTCAATTTTTGGGGTTGAGAAGTTGAGTTTTTTTCGAGGTCTTTCATTAATTTGGTATTGCACATTGTTTAGTTCTTCTTGAGTAACCTGCCTGAAATCAGTTCCTTTTGGGAAATATTCTCTGAGAATCTTGTTTGCGTTCTCCACCGCGCCTTTTTGCCCCGAGCAGTACGGGTCGGCAAAATAGACAGTGCATCCGAGAGCTTTTGCAATAGCCTTGTGATTGCGGAACTCGATGCCGTTGTCGGTGGTGATTGTCAGCACATTCTTTTTAAACGGCAACAAAAGTCTGACAACGGCCCTTTCCACATCGTCGGGTTTCTTTGACGGCAGTTTGGTCTGCATGAACATATTCTGACTTCGCTCTATGAGGGTCAGTACCGCGCTTTTCTGTCCGGCACCGATTACAAGATCCATCTCCCAGTCCCCGAATCTCTTGCCGTCAGCCTCGGCCGGACGCTCATGGATGGAGACCCGGTCGGGAATCATTGATTTCCCGGCGGTTTTATACGGCCTTGCCTGATGGCGGCGGTATTTCATACGGTGGTGGCAGTATTCGGCAAGTTCGGGATCCTTTCTTATTTCCTGATATATACGCTCTTTTGAAATCGAAATGCCATGATTGCGGAGATAGCCTGATATCTGTTCAGGCGACCATCTTTTCTCTTTCAGCAACTTGAGCGACCTGTGCATGACTCCCGGCTTCAAAGCCGTGTTCCTTACGGTTCTCTCACGCCTGGCCATGGCGATTTCGTGAGCGATTTTCGGGCTGTATCTGCCTGTCTTGGAGAGGTTACGGCGCAACTCCCTGCTTATGGTCGAAGGACTGCGTTTCTTCTTCGGGGGCGTCTCTCCATTTATGAGGGCAGCCTCAAGTTCTATACGGTTCAGTTCGTCTGCGATGGCCTGAAGTGAAAATCCATTTTGCCGCATGGCAGAAATGGTGTACCTTTGCGATGAGGTTAATTGATGATACATAAGACAATACAAAGTTAATTAATCTCAGGGAGACTTCGGTCTCCTTTTTTTATTTTGTATTGCCAGTATGTTCTGCTGCCGTCCGCTCTTGGGGGCGGTTTAGGCCGCCCCCGCCGCTCGGGCA
>ERZ1027217.17-NODE-17-length-91715-cov-11.919245_pt1 | contig 91715 bp, 94 predicted proteins | sample MGYA00519268_ERZ1027217 | MGnify/ENA primary metagenome ERZ1027217 (study PRJEB26926, sample SAMN06164537) | human gut metagenome | biome: ENVO:00009003; feature: ENVO:2100002; material: ENVO:00002003 | host: Homo sapiens | place: USA | collected 2012 ...
TATTTTTTCACTCGGGTAGTTTTTAACAATTCAACCGGCTTTTGCTACTGACCCCTATATTGCTACTGACCCCACTTCCGCATTGAGTACACTTTTAGTACACTTTAGAAACAAGAAACCCCTTGAAAATCAGTAGATTATCAAGGGGTTGTGGTGCCCAGAACAGAACCACTAATATTACATTCTATTACTTTCAAATACTTTGGAATATATCTTATAATCAGATATTTATGTATATAGTCAATTTGTTAAAAAGTATTTAACTGCACGTAAAAGTGGAAAATTTGCACGTAAAATTGCACGTAAAAATCGAATAATTTTGTACCTTTGCATATCACTTAATAACTCCATTTCCGCATGGCTACTTTTCGATTTGAACTCGACCATAAACCGACCCGAAATAAGACTTACAATTTGTATCTTATGGTTACGGTCGGCAGCAAACGCACCAAGAAGAAAACCGGTATTCAGTTGAAGCGCATTGATGATTTTAATCCTCAGTGCAAAGGCAACAACTGGATACGTGCGAATGTGCCTGATGCTAAAGCCCTGAATGAGCAGTTGAGGCAGATGTTGGCGCAGGCTAACGACACCTACAATGATTTAGGTAAGGAAGGTGAGGTTACTTCTTCCCATGTGTTGAAAGCAATGGATGTAGAATACGTCTCGCCCTCGTTTCTTGCGTTTGCGCGTGAGAGAGCGCAGATGATTTACGACAATGGAGGGTGGCGGAATTGGCGCAAGTATTGCGGACTTATCAATAAACTTGACACCTTCCGCAAGAAACGCCGTATGCCGGATATTACCGTTGAGGATTTGACGGTAGACTTGCTGACTCGTTTCGACAACTTTCTTCATAAGTGGGAGAATGAGCGCGAGCCGGGAAAACTTCTGCACCCGAACACCATCGAGGTGCAGTTCAATATTCTTCGGACGTTGGTGCATCGTGCCATTGAGGTTGGGATAATGGAAGCCTCCAAAGACCCGTTCCTTGTGTTCAAATACAAAGGCGTAAAAACCATTAAGGAGAAATTGAGCGAAGAAGAAATGAGTCGCATCATCGCTCTTGAGCTTGACGAAGGCTCCCTGATATGGCATTGTAAAAATTACTTCTTGTTCAGCTACTACTGCGCCGGCATCCGTGCTGCTGACCTGATTCAACTTCGTTGGCGCAATATAACTGAGTCCGGGCGACTACATTATCAAATGGGCAAGAATCACAAAGACCGCGATCTTGTGCTTGTAGAACAGGCTTTGGAAATCCTTCGTTATTACCATAACGATGAAGCTAAACCTGATGACTACATCTTCCCTTTGCTCGACAACAGTGCCGAATATGCAAAGTATATTACGCAAGCCGACAAGGACCGAATGAAACCGGATCTCCGACACCTCCTTTATCAGCAGGTGTCCGCAAAGAATGCTCTTATAAACAAATATCTAAAGAAGATTGCTGAAAAGGCAGAGGTAACGACAAACCTCACAATGCACATCAGTCGCCATGCTTTCGCCCATATCGCCCAGGAGTCAGGTGCAGAAAGTTCAGCCATAAAGAACATCCTCGGACATAGCAATCTCGCCACAACCGAGCGTTATATGGGCAGCTTCGATACCTCAAAAACAGACAGCACCCTCCGTTCCTTGTTCGCCAAGAAAAAGACCGGAGCCGACGGCCTGACCGATGAGGAACGTGAGCAGCAAGCCATTGAGCTCCTAAAAGGGATGTCTCCCGAGCAAATCATGTCCATCATTTCAGCCATCAATAAATAATCAGTAAATTTGCATTATCATGGCAAAAGAAACTCTTATGCAGCATAACACAGCAGATTACAATATCGCTGTTCAGACTATAAAAGAAGCTATTCTTCGTAGCCAGTATCAAGCTGCGAAGTTGGTCAATCGTGAGATGCTGTCTCTATATTACGGGATAGGCAGATACATTTCAGCAAACTCTCGCGATGGTTTCTGGGGAACTGGAGCAATTAAGGCAATCTCAGAGCGACTTCGCAAGGAATTGCCGGGTTTGAAAGGTTTTTCGGAAAGTAGCTTAAAAAATATGAGAATGTTTTATGAGGAATGGTCTCCAGTTATAGAATCATCAGACGCTACTTCACCTATTTCGCCAATCATGATTGGCGAAATAGAAACGACTACCCTCCTGTCGGCTAAATCGCCAATCACGACTGACGATTTAGAACTATTTGGAAATCTTAGTTTTACCCACCACATCAGAATCCTCAACGGAGAAAAAGATGTAAACAAAAGGTGGAAATACATAAAGCTGGCTCTTGAAAACAAATGGGACACCCGCTATCTCCAACAACAGATAAAGGACAATGCGGCTGATAAATATGGCACGATGCCTTCAAACTTTGATGTAACCATCACGGATAGTCGCGATGCGATAAAAGCTCTCAGCATGTTCAAAGACGAGTATCTTCTTGACTTTATCAATACTGAGGAAATCGGCATTCGAGATCTTGCAGACATTGATGAACGAGTTGTAGAGAGGGAGATAATTCACAATATCAAGAAGTTCATCATGACATTTGGACGAGACTTCGCTTTCGTTGGCAACCAATATCATCTTGAAGCATTTTCGGAGAATTTCTTTCCTGACCTATTGTTTTTCAATCGAGAATTGAATTGCCTTGTCGTTGTGGAGTTGAAAACTGGAAATTTCAAACCTGGCTACCTTGCACAACTGATGACTTATCTTCGCATTTTGGATGATAAGGTTAGGAAGCCCCACGAGAACCCGTCTATAGGTATTGTACTATGCAAGAGTGCCAATAAAGACTTTGTGGAGTATGTTATTCAAGACTACGCCAAACCTATGGGTGTGGCAACATATCGTCTTAGTAAAGATATGCCGGATAAGTTACGTGAGGCGCTGCCTGATATAGAGGAATTAAAGAAATTGCTCTGATAATTAAATATCTTTACGGAGGTTGAATGTCATAGAAAATGATGCCAATGTCATAGAAAATGATGCCAATGTCATAGAAATGTCATAGAAAAACATTGTGTCATAGAAAATGTCACCATTAAATCCAAAGTTGTCACCAATAATGTCACCAATATCACCCTGATGGCACCAATCGTGGCACCGATAAATACGAATTTGGCACCGATAGTGGCACCAATGGAACGATAACCGGAACGATGGCGGAACAATAATGACACCAATTGTTCAATTGAATCAGGGATTAAATAGAGACTTGGAATGCGAGATAAAGTGTGTAAAGTCTTGATTATAGCCTTTTGTTATGTCAATAATTATTTGTAACTTTGCAGTATATTACAAGAAGTTGTAACAACATGATTAAAGAAGATAAACCGATACCAGTAAATAGGATCAAAGCTGTTTTAGCAGAAAAACAGAAGTCGGCCAAGCAACTTTGCGTTGCTGTAGGCAAAAATGAGACAACTGTATCACGCTGGTGTAACAATAAGATTCAACCATCTGTGACACAACTTCAAGAAATAGCAAACTTCCTTGACGTGGATATTAGAGAGTTATTATGTTCTACCAAATAACAGTGGATTATGTTTAAGGTCGTATGGGACAAAGAGAATAATGGCGTTCGCTTGACTCTCTCACCATCGGGTGAGGCTCTCAACGTGTGCCCTCGTCCTGTGTTTTGGGAAGAGCTCGACTTCCTTGGCCTTGACAAAATTGGTTGGAAATACCCACACAGCACCGAGCCTCTCCTTTGGGCCTGCGATCGTCGTTACTTCTACAGAGGCGAACTCGTCATGGAAGTTACCGGAGGCGACCTTTACGAGAGTCATATCATCAGTTTCTGCTCTGATAATAATCACGCAATCGAACCTATTGACATTGAACATCTTCGGGAGGTAAATGAGGACTCTATTTTCCTTTTAGAGCACGAGGCAATGGAGTTCATTGATAACGAGTATAGGAAGTATAAGGCAGTTGCAAAAGCAAAAGAGGTAAATCCGGACATCGATTTTCAACAGTTGGCCGAGAATCTCTCTAAAAAAAGCAAAACTGAATATGCTGTTGTAAAGGAAGATTGCGACAGCTTCGATGTGATGCCCCTTGATGAAATGAAAGCTAAGGGCAAATCAGCTATTCTCAAAAGTAAAATAGATTTCTTCGTTTGCTCTTTTTCGGGAGGCAAGGACTCTCAAGTGATTCTTGACCTGGTCACTCGTGTCATTCCCCCGAAGGATTTAGTTGTTATATATTCTGATACTGGATATGAGTTGCCTCCATCGTTGGAACTATATCAACAAGTTCAAGATTACTACCACGCTATATATCCCGACTTACGCTTCTATACATCAAAGAACAAGCAACCTTTGATGTATTATTGGGATAAAATGGGGGCACCATCTCGTGTGCTACGTTGGTGTTGTAGCATCATGAAATCTGCACCTTTAGCAGTGCTTCTAAAAGAACTTAATGGTGGTAAGAAACAGCCGTCGGCAATATTGTTTGATGGCGTTCGCGCAGAAGAAAGTGTTAACCGAGCAAACAGAAGCAGGATTGGTAAAAACGCAAAACATAACAATATTATCAATATTAGTCCCATTCTTGATTGGAACGCGACTGAAATATATTTGTATATTTTGCTTAAAGCCCTCCCATTCAATAGGGCTTATAGGCAAGGCTTTTCTCGAGTCGGGTGTGTAATTTGTCCGTATTCATCCAAATGGAGCGAAAACATCGCTTCTAAAATATATCCTAATTCATTACTGCCCTTTGTCAGTGCTATAAAAACTAGCCTAGAAGAGGCTAATACCTCCGGCATTGATAATTATATTAAAACTGGTAAATGGAAAGAAAGAGCAGGTGGAAGAACTGTAAAATGCGAGTCAAGTTTGACAATCATAGAAGAAGGACTTGATTTTAAAGCTATTTTAAAGTCTCCTCGCGAGGATATTTTTCAATGGTTTAATATACTTGGAGATGTTCGAGCTGAGAGCACTTCACAATTAACCACAGGTAATCTAAAATACAAAAACAATCTTTATAAATTTCTAATATCAAACATAGGCGATAATACTTTATCAATTGAAGTAAAAGGCACAAATCATGATGTGGTATTCTTAAGTCACCTCAAAAAAGTCCTTTACAAATCCACATATTGCATACATTGTGAAGTCTGTGAAGTTGAATGTCCCACAGGAGCCCTTCGCGTTTCACCATATGTTGCAATAGATACATCAAAATGTGTTCACTGTCTTAAATGCATTGATTTTGATGGTAAAGGATGTATGTCCGCTTCTTCGGTAAATATTTCGTCAGGCGATAATAAAAATAAAATGCAATCCACAAAATCAGGTATCAACCGCTACAATGATGGCATGGGCCTTCGCGAAAATTGGTTGAAGAAATACTTTTCAACTTACGAAACATTCTTCAACGATGACTCCCACGGTCTTAATCCACGCTATCAAATACCCCCGTTTATCAATTGGGTTAGAGAAGCTCGTATCCTCAACGCCGAAGATAAGAATATCTCCGAAGCAGGTAAACTACTTTGCGAACATTTTGAAGAGGATCCCAATGCAGTATGGGAAATTATATTCATTAATCTCACTGAGAATTCCGAAATTGCTAAATGGTACTTCTCCGAAGTTGAGTACGGTCGCAATTACACAAAACAAGAGCTTGAGATAATGATACAAGACTCATATCCTGACCTGAAAGACCGTACACTCAAGAATCCTCTGAACTCTCTATTAAACACATTCAAAGAGAGTCCCCTGGGCTCGGACGTTCCGGTTGGTGTGCCTACTAAAATTGGAGGGAAACCTGGTATAATCCGCAATGCTCACAACGACTTGTCGCTCGTAGCCACGGCTTATTCACTTTACCGTTATGCGGAAAGCGCCGGTCGCTATTCGCTCACTGTTTCCGAGTTTTACAATCCGGAGCAAAAAGAGGGCATTGTGCGACAGTTCGGAATTGAGCGCGATGCTTTTGAGCAAAATTTGCGCTCGCTCGAAGCCGATAGCAACCATGTGCTACGCTCAGAGTTAAAAATGGGTCTTGACAATATAATCCTCCGCGAAGACCTAACGTCTGACGACATACTTAGATTGCTGCTATAGTATAATAAGGCTTCGACTACCTTATAATCTTCTAAATCTGATGACCAATCATGACAACTAAATATTCGGATATAATAAAGATGCAAGACTTCCTTCCCGTCTATGACATCATGGACGAGAATCCGAAAGCTTGGCAATCTTTTATTCCAACCAAACAATTTTGTGTTCTACTGCGCGATTCGCTGACCGCTATTACCAGTAAGGAAATAAACAAGCGCAAGAGTGTATGGGTACGCGGTACATTCGGCACCGGCAAGAGCCATGCAAGTTCAGTGGTGAAGCACTTACTCTGCGACGACTACGAAGAAGTGGCTGACTACATCGAGTCAATTCCCGATGAGTCGCTGAAGGCTCAAATACGCAATCTTCGCCAAGGAGGGCGCAAATATTTTGCTGTCATGCTCAAAGGTGTGGAGAAGGCCTACGATATTCCCCATTTTACCCTCGCGCTTCAACGCGCCACAAAGGAAGCTATTCAAAAGCAGCATCCCGATTTTACAGTTCAGTCAGACTTTCTGACAGCTTCTAAATGGATTAACGGCCACCGCTCAATCTTTGAAAGCATCCTCAAAGAGGACGAGGAACTTATGTCGAACTTCGACACTGCCGATCAGGTACTCAATCGCCTTGATGCCTGCGACTCCACGACCTACCTAATGGTAGAGCGTGCCGTAGCTGAAGGGATTGGAACGGTGTTCCAACACGAGGGGATCAGCGATTGGCTTGTTGAAGTAGAGAAAGAAATTGAGCAGCGAGCTATAGGGAATGGTCTTATCATCTTTTGGGATGAGTTTACCTCGGTGATGGACACGCTTAAGAGCGACCGCATCAATCTCCTTCAAAACATAGCCGAGAAGTCTCAGAAGAACAATGTTTTCTTGTTCCTTATCTCGCATCGTATAGAGACGTCAAACAGTTCGGAGAACAAAGCTGACGACATCTCAAAGATGAGCGACCGTTATGTGCATATCTCGTATTCTATGGACGAAGTGAGCACATATGTTATCATGCGCCACAGCTACATTATCCCGTCAGCAGCCGGTAATGCCGAGTTCAATAAAATCTTCAGCGGTATATCAGCAAAGATTGATGCCACGCTCGACTTCGTAACCGATAAGAATGCCGAGCAGCGAAGCACCATTAGCAAGCTATTGCCGATGCATCCCTATACCGCATATCTTTGCTCGTCAATCTCTAACTTCGTCGGTTCATCAAACCGCAGTGTGATTAAGTTCATGCACGATGAACAAGATGGTTTCCACGCATTTCTCGAAAAAGAAGAGAATTTCAATACTAACACACTGCTCACTGCAGATGCCCTTTGGGATTTCTTCTATTCCGAGTTTGAGGAAGATGTGACAAGCACCACCTTCACAAACCTTTTCAAATCCTTTAAAGGTAAAGTGGAAGCCGAGGGCGAAGATTATCTGCGCGTATTCAAAACCGTCTTGCTGCTCAACGCGTTGCTTCCTAAATTTAAGAATGACCCCGAAAAACTTTCTCCCGAGGATAAAGTGTTCGAGTATATCTTTGCTGGAGACCGCGTAGCCGATAAAGTAATAGACATTCTAAATTGGCTTGATGAGAAAAAGGTCGTTGTACGCGACCCCTTCGGACGTTTTAAAATCACCGGCAGTTCTTACAACCAAGCTGAGATGAATGCCAAACGTCAGCAGGTGACGAGTAACTATCGTGTAGCAGACAGCGTGCTGCAATACGACATCGCTTCATTGGAAGAAGTCAAAGACCTCTTCAAAGTTGGTGAGACCGTGCGGCGTGAAACCCTCGTTCAATTCTTCTCATGCGAAGAGACCGAGGCACTCGTGCGCAGTAAGCTAAATAAATTCACCCAGGGCAAGCCAAACTATTTGCATGTCGCAATCTTCCTATCAATCAAGGAGGCAGACCGCGACAGCTTTAACACCATTCTCAAAAACTTCTCCAAAGAGTATGAGAATCTCGTGCTCGTACTCCCTGACGAGTCATTCTCAGAGAACACCTATACTCGCTTTATTGACTCGATATCTCACAGTATGGTGGCTGAATCGCATTTCAATAAAACAGAAGCAAAGGAGTATGAGAACAACGCTCATCAGTTTGTTAAGAAATGGATATCAGCACTGAAGAAGAATACATACACCACGTACTTCAATGGGCAGGCCTTTAACGAAGGAACATTCGAGCAAATACCCGACCTGCTCAACTTCAAGTTGAGTGTCAAAGCTTATTGTCATGGCTTTGAGTCGGTCAAGGAATTTGGCAAGAAAGGCATCAAGGACAATTTCTTCGTTGATAAAAACTGTCCTAAAGTCATCCTGCAAATCATTGAGGCTCAGACAGCGTCAGCTATTACCACCCATGGAGGAAATCCCGACCCGATCAAATACATCTTTGAGGAAAACGGCACAACACTGCTGAAGCCCAACGGAGACCTCTCGGATTATGCATTAAATTCAGACAACTGGATTAAGCACGTATGCGCTCTTATGGATCAATGCATGGCTGATGCTCGCGTAAAATATCACGACCGTTTCAGCCTTGGCGATGTCCTTGCGCCCTTCGTATCAGAACCATACGGTTTCTTCACATCGTTTGCAAACTGCGCGGCTCTTGCATTCGCAATCCGCAAGCATAAAGCAGACCTTTTTATCCCGGGTGTATCGCAGCCAATTTCCGATGATAAACTGTGTGATATGCTCGTTGACCTGTTTAAGGCATGGACTAAAGATGGGAAAGTTGATAACGGCAACAAATTCCTGCTTCGTTTCGGCTCGCCTGAAGAAACCCAGCTCAAAGACCTCATTATAGAACTCTTTGACCTGCACAAGGTAACAGGCATCAATGTGAAGGAAATCAAAAGCCTTGAAAATGCCAAATGGGCTGTTCAAGAGTTCTGTAAGAGTGTTTCAAAGCAGCCACTGTGGACGCTATTGCATCTCGACAAATCCGTTGTTTCGGCAGACCAAAAGGAGGCAATCGAAGACCTCATTGCCATATTTTCGCAAGAGAGTCCTTCAGTAGATAAAATAAAGACAACATACAAGAAACTGAAACTCGACAGTACCTCACTGAATATCATTTTCACGAATACCTCCAACTATCAAACTGGCTTCAAAGCCTTTGTCAACGGCATTGAAGAAATCAAGGGCAAGTTCAAACCCGAATGGTGGGAAGAAATGTTGGAAGCCGTTGATACACTTCAGTCAGAGATAGCTTTTCGTAAAGAGACAGATGTTCGTCAGAGGATTGTTGCGTTTGTATTCAACAAGTATGTTGTACCGACCCCACCTCCTGCCGGTCCGGAATCAGTAGTTTCCGAACCGCCTATGCCTCCCACTTCCCATATTGATCTTGTCAAGGAAGCTAAAAACAAAATCAAGAGCATCAATATGCCTAACATGATGTGGCAACGACTCGTTCTTGACCTGCTTCAGGAGCGTCCTGATTTGGCAGAATTCTTTGCAAACCTGAGCCTATGATTACTCCACAAGATAAAATCATCAAGTTTGCCAATATCGACGAGCTGAAAACGGCAATCAGGCAAGACCTTACCACCGGTGATGTCAATGCCCAACGTTACTGCATCCGTTTCATTATGCTTAACGATTTTACCACCTTTAGAGAATTGACGGCATTTCTCGCAAAGGAGCTGAACGTTAAGATGTTTGAGCTACAGCATCTTGCTCTCGGTGATGACAAATCAATCACTATTGACATGCTCAGTGATGCCATAAAAGGCATCACTGAGAGTTCACTTGTTACACCGTTCTCCGAGTTGGTACGTTTCTATAAAGAAACTGATTTTATCGGCTTCTTCAACGAAATAATTTTGACGGAGGATTTGAAACGCCCCGGTAAACGAATATACATTCCCATAATTGGTTTGCATAACCGCTTCAATGATTTCCTGAAGAACTTTGGACGCATTGAAGAAAGTGCTCCCATTTGGCAATTATACTCTCCCAAGGATGACAAAGTACAGGTCTTTGTAACTAAATTCAAGGTGCCACAATTACCCGAAAGTTCGGAATTTTGCGCACTCGAAAAGATGAAAGACTGGCTCGACTTTTGGCGCAAGCAAGCTCCGCGTGATAAAATTCTCTGCTCTGCTTTCCCGATTCGTTATGGATGGCAGAACTCACGCCCCGACTCGATATTCACATTCAAGGAAATTACAAATCCTCATGAATACATCACCGACTTTCTTGGAGTAAATATACCATTCGAGTATAACGAGTCGGAAAATGAATATTGGGATCGTCTGCAGGAAGTAGTGTCTGACAGCTTTGACATCGGATTCACATGGAAGAAATATGTAGAAGACCATTTCGCCACAACGAAATTCGGCTTCAATAAGTTATTGGAAATTTGGTCGGATGAGCGAAATTCAGAATATGACCGCTGGTTGCTTAAAAATTACCTGATACATACAGGCTCACTCAATAGCCGCCCCTATACCAATCTTTGTTTTGTCGAGACAACCGATTATCTCGTACCTGCGGCTCTGTTTGTCAAACTGGCTGAGCGCATATTTTATTGCTCTCCGGCCGAGATTGACAAATTCTATGAAGAACGTGCAGCTCTTATGCGTCAGGAAAGCAAACTCTTCCGCAACGTCGTTCCCCAAAGTAATCAGCAGTGGATAATGGAGCACTTGATAGAAATTGCTCAATCTGAGAAAGGCTTTAACCTTGTCAAACAGCTTTCTACAAGCACTTTCGATTTTGAGAAAGAGCTATTCTTCGGATGGTATCAGAATCGTTCCGAAGAAGAGTTCGGTATGAAGCACTTGAAAGACTTCTACCCCGACCTTTATGCCTATCTCTATGCTTCTGACAAATCATTCTATCAGCCGGGTGCCCAATGGCTTGCAGACTATTTTGATGCATATCGTGAGGCTAAAGTAAAAGACCGATATACAGACCGAGTCAGAAACTTTATCGATACTCAGAACGCGAGCGAGAAAGAATTTTGGGACTGGTATTACAAGCACACATCTTGTCATGACCTGTACCATGAATATGCCAACGATTTATCCCGCCGTCCCGATAAAGTATATTGGATTGACGGGTTAGGTGCTGAGTTTATACCATACATCTTATATCTAATAGAGACATCGAATACAAATTATGAGGTTGTTGAGGCAAAGGTCGCTACAACAGGTCTTCCTTCCAATACTTCGCTTAACCGATTTGATGTAGACAATCAATTCGTATTCAAGTTTGGTGACTTAGATACATATGCGCATGGCTCGCATTATAAAAATCGCCGGACACTTATCGGAGAACTTGCCACAATCCGCGATATTGTAGCTAAAATATTACGAGACAACAGCGTTGGCAATAACACCATCGCCATTGTATCAGATCATGGGCTGAGTGCGCTTTCTCGCCTTTGCGAACCTCGAAAGCTCACCGGTAAGGCTCACCATGAGGGTCGTTATATCCCATTTACCGCTGACATTGCCGCAGAGCCAATGCCCGAATATGTAACAGTCAATAATCCGGACGACAAACAAGACTATAAAGTGGCATTAACCCATGCTTCACTCGGCAACAAGCCGAGTCACGAAGTCCATGGCGGCTGCACTCCTGAGGAGGTGCTTGTGCCATTCATCGTAATTACAAATAATGATGCTTCCAAACCGGTCAAATACGACATCAAGGTCAAAACCACCGATGTTCCGAAATCTTCGCCTGTATTTGAGTGCGTTATCCTTCCGCAACCCAAGTCGGCACAACTTATTGTTGGCTCTCAGAAAGTTGACATGACTGTCAATAATACGACATGGTCTGCGACAATTCCAAATGCTGTTGAGGGTCGCATGGTAGTTTCCGTACTCCCCAATAAGGGCAAAATGCAAAATTTTGATGTTAACATATTTGGACTTGGTATAAACAAATCAGAATTTGATGATTTTTAATTATGAGCGAGATTGGAAAGAAAATCAGGATTGTATTTGGAAATGCGACCGTATATAAAAATCCTGACAACAATGAGATATTCAGTGGTCGCAATCTCCCTTCGTTTGTGAAGGATTACCTGTTAGCCATTCATACAGAGCTTGACGGCACCCTTCGTAGGGATGCACTTGTTGAATTTCTTGACGCTCATATTCCTGTTAACCACAACTCTATTCGCGCCCGGCTCATGCAAGGCGAAGTGCTTACTCTGTTAACTCGCTTTGAAGTAAGTACAAATCTCGCTCAAAATAAGACACAGTTTCAGATACCTGAAATGGGCATCAAACTGCGTGATACTCTCATTCCACCCCATATCGTAGAGATGTTCCCCGATGATTTGGTCGATGGTGTAAAATGGGGGATCATCAAGCTCGTATATGTGCCTCCAATGGAACATTCGAGTGGGTATGTCGAAATGTCGAAGTTCAAGCCATTCCGACCGATGGAGAAACTTGACCTTGCAGCTTTTCGAGAGGGACGGAAGCAGTTCAATACCGAAGAATGGATTGATGTGTTGATTTCCGGAATGGAGTATACACCAAGTTCATTTGTGAATAAAACACAGAAACTTGAATTTTTGGCTCGTCTGTTACCATTCATAGAGCCTCGCCTGAATTTTGTAGAGTTGGCTCCCAAGGGTACAGGCAAATCCTACGTATTCGGCAACCTCTCAAAATTCGTGTGGCTTATTGGCGGCGGTAAGGTATCACGCGCTAAGTTGTTCTATGACAAAGCCCGAAAGACTCCGGGGATAATGTATAATCATGACCTTGTTGCGCTTGATGAAATTCAATCCATATCATTTACTGACAATATGGAGATGCGCTCCTTCCTTAAGAACTATCTTGAATTTGGTCGGACCAAGGTAGATGATTACGAATTCATGTCAGAGTGTGGCCTTATGTTACTCGGAAATATACCATTGTCGGAAGATGGATTTCCTCTATCGGACAACTATCTTGATGAACTACCCGAAGCGTTCAGGGAGTCTGCACTTATCGACCGATTCCAAGGTTTCATCGAGGGCTGGTTATTGCCTCGCGTTACTACTGACATGGCACTGCGTGACTGGACCCTCAACGTCGAGTTCTTCTCTGAAGTTATGCATCAATTACGCACTGCACCGGAATATGCAAATATCGTGACAGAGTCCATATCCGTTCCCAAGGGCTCGGATATGCGTCATGTCAAAGCCGTTCAACGTACTGCAACCGCTTACCTTAAATTATTGTTCCCTCATATCACAAAAAAAGAAGATCTTGATTTGGACGACTTTTACACATACTGTTTGAAACCGGCCATTCATCGTCGCGACATCGTTCGTAAACAATGTGCGATAATGGATCGAGAGGGTTCATTCCATAAACCTATGCCCGAGATAACCTTGAAGTAAAATGACAGCCATTGAAAAACTGCAATCGTTATATCGACAACTTGACTCACAGGCTTCTGCCGGTGACGACGTTGTTTCAGACCTCCGCAAAGAGATTAACAATCTGGAATTAGCCTATCTAAAAGATGAAGTGCTACCACAAGTTGCAGCTTCATTAGGTGCTAAGATTAAAAATCTACGGTGTGGATTAGATTGTAGTATTCAATTTGATGAAGAAGGCGTAATCAACTATAGTTTTTGCACCACTGGTTCGATGCTGATGATAAAGGATTCGATCGATGCGAAATTATGTATAGAAGCACCGCACGCACCGTTACATACTATAGAATCAAAGATGGAGGAACCGAAGCCAATCAATGCACGTAACACCTCAAATATACGAATAGTTGATTATTCCGAAAAAGCGATTGCCGTTTACGGAGATACTCGTCAATTAGCCGATACATTTCGAAGTATCGGAGGCTACTTCAATGCTCGTCTTAAAGATGGCCCCGGATGGGTATTCTCAAAGAAGCGCCGCGCAGAGGTTGAAGAATTGATTGCGCCCAATTCACCCACTCAATCTGCATCTGGAAAATCGATTGTCAAATCTGACAATCTTTTCAGTAGTGCTGGGCAGAAAGTTCCCGATGCCATGACAGAAGATGATTGGATAAAACTTTTATCCAATATGAAATGTATGCCTTATAATGGTTATATAGCACCTCATAAGGCAATCTTCTTGCTGACGATAATTGAGTCAATTAGATGTAATTATCAAAAAGATAATAGAATTTTCCCGACAAAGAGACTGGAAGAAACTTTTAGGATCCTTTGGAACAGGTATGTCCCAAAGGATTGGCCATTCACAATTAATTTCTTTCAACCCTACGCCCACATGAGTAATGAGAGATTCTATGATATTGTCAGAGTAAATGATAGAGCTAAATTTGATATAAATTTAAGTTGGACAAGCGTCAAAGCTTCTCGGTATATAAAATACGGGGTACTTGATAATCGATTATTCAGGATGCTAAAGAATAGGGAGTTCGCCAACCGTATTTGCGATGTATTATTGCAAACGTATCTTAATCCCTCGTTACATAGCAATTTGAACCAAAGCAATAACCATGCGAAGACATCTGTTGCGAATGGCTATTTATCCGATTTCAGAAAATATCTGCTTCTAAGAACAAATAAACATGGTAAGCCTTTCGCTGCATCTTCAATAAATGTTTATGTAGGAGGTCTTAAAAATGACTATATGCAAAGTTTGGTAACTCCATACTCTTCAGATGGTTTGCTTGAAAGTATTGAAGATTTTAAAGTTCTCGAAAGAATTTATAACAAAGTCAAGACAGATGCTATTAATGGAGTAGTATCTAATTCCGTGCGCGTAGGGCTCAGATTATATATTGAGTATCGTACAGAAAAGATTGAAGCAACGTCCTCTACTAATTCCCTTTTGCGGGACAATAATCATGTGAAACCTGCTGCGGTTGTAGTACCGCCAAAGACTGAAATTAAATCTACACAAATAAAATCCATTTCTGCGGAACATATTCACATAACTGAAGGGAATGCGACTTCAATGATAGTACAGTTTTGCAACGAGATTGGTCCTGAGCTTGTTGCAGATATGAATATCAACTATTTGGGTGGTATGTTAGTTAGCAAGACACCAAATCCCAAATATATTAACGCATCTAAGAAACTTAATGATGGGTATTGGATTAACACAAATAGTAGTACCCGAACAAAGATTGAGCAGATTAAAACCATCTGCACTACTCTTGGAATGGAGGTGAATATTGAGTTTGGCGACAATGACATTGAAGTCAAGGAAGATGACTCGGGTGGTAAATCTCGTACCCTTTTCTCACTTAATGGTCACAGTCCATTAAATAAGCGTCAGTCAGTCCTGGCTTGCGTAAGACTTTTTATGGCACTCAATCCAAATGTTCCTTTTGAAGTTGTCGAGCGCAATTTTCCACCTGAACTCCAAGGCAGTTACGGTGTAGTTGCAAAACTCGCTAAAGTTAACTCTCGGGTAGCTCGAGGCTATGACGATGACAAACGCTATTTTCTTGATAAAGATAAAATACTCAAAGCTAAAGATGGTGTTGAATTTGTAGTGTGTCATCAATGGGGAAATCAGTTCCCTAAATTTCAAGAGCACATCAGAAAAAGATTCGGTTGGACTCTTGAAGAAGTTTAAATTCCGTAATATTAATATTTATGGCTATATCAGACGCTAAATGGAAATATTCGCGCATTGTCTTTGACCTCGCCGCCGCATATAAAGATACGGACGGTAAGGTATCTCTTGATGATGCCGTAGTGATGGCAGCAACCCCTGTCGTTGTTCTTGACTTCGCCAAGAGCGAAGACTCCGAACTCATACGCATAATGCAAGAGATGAAGCGTTTCCTTAAATCCAATGCTCGATTCCGTACTTTCACAAAAGCCGGAATTGCCGAAGGCTTACGCCTTGAATGGCTTCCCGGACTTGAGGAAGATGACAAATTGCGGTTGCTCTCTGACATTAAGTTTATAACCAATGTTACTGAGGACGGTTTCATTGAGGTGAATCCGACTATGCTTCAAAACCTTACGGCGTCTGAACACCCCGACCGTGAGCGTTATGGCATCGAGCCGTATTCGCCAAAACCGGTTCGCAAGTCGGTAGTCAAACGTCCCAAGATTGCACTCACATCGGTAGAACCTGACCCGAACCTCGCGGCTAAACTCAAACCGTACATTGAATGGTATAAGAAGCATTGGGATGAGCTGCAACAGTTGGAAGATTACAAGTGGGATGCACTTGAAAAGTTCCAAAAGACCTTTGACATCGAGGCAGAAGATTTCTACGCTATGCTCTGCAAATCTTACGACCGTGACTTGAATCTTCTCGCCACAGGCTCGTTCTATAATCCGCTTGGTGGAATACTCAAATTGACGAAATATGCTCCTGAAGAAATGCGAGCTGCTTTCCGCGCCCTTTACAACGATCAAGAAAATCTTGCGCATCGTGTCGCCGCATTCCTTCAGACGTTTGCCACACTATATGACAAACTCGCTGCTAACAGCACTATCAAAGCCGGAGGGTATGACAAGCAGAGCGAACGTGCCGTGTCCGTGTATCTTGCTTTTCACAACCCATCTCATTACTATATCTTCAAACCGTCGCTTTGGTGGGATTTCATCAGTCAGACTGACGTACAATTTCCATCGCTCAACTACTTTGAGAGCAAACTATCCGGCTATCAGTTGATGTGCGACCTCATCAGAGATGTGTTGTTGCAAGATGGTGAGTTGCTGACTCTGTTGAATACATCGCAGCCGACTGACCCATCAGATGGCCGTTTACTCACCCAAGACTTCCTGTATAGCATCGGTATCCACTTCGTGGACTTCAATTCCAAACCCCGTTACTTTCTTGAACAAGAAATTCAATAACCATGGACTTTGAGGATTTATATACATACAACGCACTTTTTGCCGACATTTACGGACGAATTAACTATACGAGTTCAACAAATTAATCCATTAGTGGACTCTAATGAAAGTAGAATAAAGATAAACCGAAGGACTTTGGGCAAAGGCAAAATCCGGGATTAATCTTATTTCACCTTGTTAGATAAAATTTCTCAGAATTATGAATATATCTGCTATGCCTTTAGCTGTAAGTGATTGTTTTGAAGTACACTATTTTACTGAAGGTGGTGTACATCAAATGGATGCCTTTGTACTAACAAAATGCTCAAACGATATTCTAAATATTATTAGTGCATTTTGTAAGCAGCTAAATGTTGAAATGAAGGTTGACACTCTTGCCTTGGGGGAGGGTGGAATAAAACAATGGCTTAAAATTGTAAAGCAACAAGAGGATAAAACGGCTCCAATCACCACTGAAGTTATCAAATATCTTGTGTTAAGTGCTATTGGTGTAGTCGGTTTTTTCGGTCATGAAGTATATCAATATATACGAGAAGATAAGGAATTAACAGAACTTAAAAAGGAGGCTTTGATTAAGTATTTATCTGATTCCAACTATACCCAGTCTGAGAAATTAGAAAATCAAGTAATTAAATTAAGGTCAAATTTTTACGAGTCCGCGACTTCCGCCTCCAATGTATCTTCGATTGGTTTTTCTTCTTTAGACGATGAGGGACAAACGGAGTATTCCATTGATGTTAGTCGTGGTTCGTTTCCTGCCTTTATTATAACAGACAATTCTCTTGAACCGATTGACATTGAAGAAGCGTCTATTGTCATTACCTCTCCTGTGATTGCAAAAGGGAAATATAACAAATGGCATGGTATCTATGATGGAGACTATATAGAATTCCGAATGTTGTCAAACGAGTTTAAAACGTTAATTCAATCAAGGGAAGTTACATTCCAAAATGGATTTACTATCAATTGTTTTCTACGCATTTATCGTTCCTTAAACAACAAGGGCGAAGAACATATAACAAAGTATGAAGTAATTCGGGTAAACAGTTATTTTGTTGCAGATATCACTATTGAAACCAATGAGGGAAAAGTATATAGACAAAAAAAAGAGCAAGATAATGCTCCAAATCTATTTACTGGTGTTATTGATGGCTTTTAATAGCGTTGCACCGCCGCGCTTTCGTAAATCAAGCCTACGGTCTTGACAGTCCGGCGTTAATCGCATAACGCAAACTTCTCGAACATTCAGTTCGTGATTGTATCGTAACTTTGCAGACGAAATAAAAATCATTTAAAATCACATATATGGGATTTCTTGACTTCTTCAAGAGAAAGAAAAAAGATAGCTATCTGGACAACCTACCTCCTGCAATGCGTAAAGCATTTGATGTGCTTTTTCCAAAAGGAGTGGACGACCACAATCGTCAACTCGATGAGCTAAGCAAGCACTTTGGAGGTAAGTATAAGCGTGAAGATATAGACAGTTATCTAATCTTCATCTTAACTGGGTATCTTATCACCGGGGACTCCAAAACAAAGGAGTCATCCATCGACAAATTAATGGCTCGTAAAATCCATCACATGTCGAAAGCAGATGTAGAGCATCTTTATGATTTTGCACTCTCAAATCATCCCAAGCTTTCCTCGCTACTGACGTTGCAGTCAGCTATGGATGTCCTTAGTGATGATGGCTGCGATACAGATACCATACCTGGAGGTCGTGGTTTATTTGGGTTCTCGTCCGAAAACCCAATTCCCACGCACGGAGTTGAAGGTATCTACGAATACCTTGACCATCTGCGTGACAAAAAAGGAAACAAGATTAAGTACGAGAGAATCGGATCTGTAGAAACTTGTATTTCTCAGCACCCTGTTGACCTTTACAAAATAACCTCTCCGAATAATCCCGATACGATTAGACTTTTCTTGTCTGCATACCATAAACGTAATAGCCAACTCTCCCCGTCCAACTTCGTATTGGTTGACTCCAATGACATTGTCGTATCAAGTGGTGGTACGGAATTCGCCATCGGACATCGTTGTATTCCGAATAATCCTCCCACTCAAAAGCTTGTCGCCATAAATTACTTTGGGCTGATTTCTCCCAAAGATTATGCAAATTTCCCCACTGAGATTGTAGAAGCAGAAAAACTAAATTATCAAGGATTTATAAAGTCCAATAATGGGGACACCGAGGGTGCGATAGCTACCCTAAACTTAGCAATAGAGAGGGGTTCTGCTAATGCCATCAATAGCCTCTTCGCTGTTCTTCACTCCGCTGATAGATTTCAGGAAGCCCTCCTTTCATTAAGAGCCGCTTTACAACATGGACACCGTTCAGCAGCATTATTCTATAACCTTGCTGTGATATACAGCGGCTATGATACCCATTATACCATAAATCCGGATAAAGAGTTGGTGATTTCGTATCTGAAAAAATCATTAGAACTCCCCGAAGACGGAACGGAAGAATTCAGAGCGTCTATTCAAAATAAGGCAAAGGCCTTTCTCAAAGAATTGGGCGTAAGCACGGAATCGAAAATCAGTTCGCCATCCTCGCAACCCAAGCAAAAACCTACTGATAGCTCGCGGCAAACTATAGCTACTCTACCTGCAAACATACAAGATATTATTGCGGCTGCGAGCGTCGCGCTTATTGCTGTGCAAAAAGGTGACAGAAAGATGGAGCAAGACTTCCTTATCAAAATGTTTAACCTTGTGCAAGAATCTTGCAGTCAAATTCTACAGATACCAGATGCTCAATGTAATATTGTAGGAACTGCATTCTCTCTGTTACTGTCATATCCCCAGATCCAAGCAAACGAAGACGTGGCTCGTGCCATTGCTGACTATGCATTCTATTGCATATCGAGAGCGATAGCCTCTGATCCGAAAAACGAGATTCTCCGTGCAAAGAGACTTTCAATACTCACTGAAACCCGCGATTATTTCTTTTACACCATTGCAAACGCTATGGAACTCCCGGATTATAATCCATTGGATTTCTTTGCAAGCATGCCATTGCAAATACGAACCAATAGCTATCTCTATGCTATTGTCAAGTATGACTTAACTTTTATGAAAGATAAAAGTTATGATGGTCCCCTAGGCAATCTAATTAAGACCGCATCCAACTCAATGTCAAACGATACTCCCGAAAATGGCGGCAATTATGTCAATAAGATTATGGAGTATCTCATTGACACATTTAAGAAATATTGATGATGCGTACAATCAGTTCGCACATAGGTTTTACCTTTGCAAAAATTACAAACTAAATTGACATTCTCATGGGATTTTTAGACTCTCTATTTGGAAAGAAAAAGAATGAGCAACCCCAGCATTCTCATTCACCAATGCTTTCGGCCACTTCTCAATCTTCGACAACTCAGCGCCCTGCTGAATCAGCGAAGAGCAACTCTCTACAGAAATGGACGAAATCAGTCTCCGTCAAAACCGTGTATAAGAAAAGTATATCTTTTCACGTAGAACGCTTTGAGGAATGGCAAGGAGGTCGCTGCATTAACAAAGGCCCTCTAAACTTTGACCTGCATTTAACGGCATCCAACGACACAATATCCTTGGATGTACCGGAGAACGATAAGTTCAGAACGCATCGGCACGCCTCCTTCCCATTTATTGGGTCTCAAATAATGGAGGATCGCGTTCAATATGTGGATGCTCCTGGTGCATCAACCGACTCCACCAAGCCGATTGTTCTACACATCTTCGTTAAGAACAACAAGATTGACTTTATCAGACTTGCGATGTCATTCCCCGACCGCATTGTAGAGTTTTACGGCTATCAAATCGTATCCTCAACATCTGACCCGAAAGACTTTGAAGACTCGCAATCGGCAACTTCACAGTCGGATGATTACAAACTCACGTTCTTATCCTCACTTGTCAATGTTGCCGCATGTGATGGGGAAATTGCCGACGTTGAAATGCAGACACTCATGGCATTTCTTCAGCGTGAAGGTTTGAAGCAGTCGGATCTCATGCGAGTTATCACAAATCCCACATCAATACCTCATGTAGTTCCACAAAGTCCGGCAATTCGCTCTCAGCACATAAGAGATGTCGTTACTTTGGCCATGGTTGATGGATACTTCCATCCCAAAGAATATGAGCTTTGCATGCAGATTGCCATTGGTCTCGGATTTCGACCTGAAGTTGTAGACGTTGTCCGTCAGGAACTGAACAACCAGGTTGGCGCAAATATCTAAATTCACCTTTTGCGAACAACCAGTTCGCAAAGATGCAATACCTTTGCAACATCAAACGAGAAAAACTATTATCTAAATGGAAAAGAAGCACATCGAAGATCTTGCATATCTCGAATTTTCAAACGTCCGCGTCCTTGTGGATTTCCAGGATTATAACATAAGCCAAGACCGACGTTTGCTAATACCATTCTCATATTATCAGCGCTATGGCCTGATAAATCAAAATGGCGAAGTTGTCGTTGAGCCGAAATATGACCGTATACTTGACTCGTGCCGAGAGGACTCCGATGTAATCCGCGTGGGGATTACCTATACCTATGGATTTAATCGAGCCACGAAAGAACCGAGTACATATTCTAAAACTAAATGGGGCTTACTTGATAGCCGTGGCGACGTCCTTTTAGAACCAGATTATCAAGGAATTGGCATCTCAACAGATAAGAAATTACTGACTCTGCATCACTTCAATGGGCAATATGAGGTTGTAACTATTGACGGAGAGGTCATTGTTCCCAAAGGTAAGTATCCATGGATTGACTCCTTTGATAGTGGCTTTGCACGGGTAAATTACTTCGATGGAGAGAGTAAAAAGTACGGACTAATCGACTCAACTGGTAAAGAAGTACTGCCATTACAATATTCTACAATTTGGAATTTTTACAACCGAAATCGCAAATGGGTAACGGTAGAGGCGATTGATGAATATGGCAACAAGAGGGTTGGCCGATTTACGTTCCTCACTCGTCAACTTGATATTTAAGTATGCCTCAGAATAAGAAAGCATTAACAAGAATTGCCTTACTTGACAGGCTATTGTCAAATCATCGTAAGGCCTACTCTATTCAAGATATGACTGACTATCTTGAAGAAGAGATGCCCAATTATGGCTTTAAACCGGTAACACGACGATGCGTTGAAAAAGACCTTGTTTATTTGGAAAGTGAATCACCTTTTATGGTGGAATTTGAGCGATACTCAGTTCCAGCTCCATTAAGCTCCGGCGATGGGTCATACATGAAGCCGTGCATAAGATATGTAGACCCATCGTTCTCTATCTTCAAGAAACCGCTTTCCGAAGATGAGTTATCACTTCTTGCCTCAGTGTTATCAACATTGGGCAGTTTCAAGGGTCAACCGAACTTTGAATGGCTCGATGCTCTCGCTCAAAAGCTAAACATTGAAGAACATCCTGAGATTATATCTATGTCAAAAAACATAGAAGATAATTCTACACTTCTTGCCGAACTTTTCGCTGCAATTAGTTCAAAAGCAGTTATCAACTTGCACTATCATACTTTTGATAGTGATGAGATAAAATCGGTGACTCTTTCACCATACTTATTGAAAGAGTACAACTGTCGATGGTATCTTTTGGCAAGTCCATTCGATAGCGATCGTGTATTAAACTTTGCACTTGACCGTATTGTCGGATTTGATTATGCAAAGGGTTTGACTTTCAAGCCGGCAATCGAGGATTTCACCGAACGATACGACGACATTATCGGAGTCACATATTATGAAGATCGCCCGGTAGAGAAAATCATATTCTGGATGAATGAAGGATCCGTGCCGTATCTCAAAAGCAAGCCCATTCATGGCTCGATGCACAATATAAAAGGAGAAGAAACAGAAGCACTTCGTGCGCAATATCCATCATTGCCAGCCGGGAACTTTTACTTTATTGAGTGCATCGAGAACTATGAGCTAATCCGTGAACTTACCACCTATGGCGCTAACCTTATTGTTCTGAGCCCTTCGCATATTTCAGACAAGGTCGCTAAAATCGCCACCGATATGTCTGAACTATACAAATCCATCAGGACGAACAAAGAGTTCGTAGATCCGTCTTAACTTTGCATCGTCAAACAAAAACAACATGATTATGGAAGACAAATACTACGACGATTACGAAGACAACTATGGTTCCAATTATGGTGAGTATGCCGGGACTTACGCTCAGAATGTAGCCGGTTACTCCGATGACGTTATCAACGATGCCTTTGATGGCGAGCCGGATGCTTACTGGAACATCGACTAAATTGTCTACCAAAGCGAACAAAGAGTTCGCGGATATTTAGTATCTTTGCACATACAAAACGAACATTGACATAGCAGGACGAAGCAGACATTTTGAACATGCCCGACGAATTGCCGGGTATTTCTCCCTCGGGGAGATCTCCAATGGTCAATTGGCTTCTATGCGATTACCGTGTCTCCTTGCGGTGCAGTGGCTCCTCATCCGACAAGTTAATCGCCTTGAATGTACAGATTTAACAATCAATGATTATGAAATCTGTATTATGAAGGTCTTAAAAGACATAAAGAAAACTACGTTTCGGTCCGCTATGTCAATATTTTTATAAAACTTCTAAACTGAATGGATAAACAGACTCTAATAGAAAAGGCGCAAGCCCTTGAAACCAGGCGTGACCTGCTTAAACTTCTCAACGAAGTAAAAGCGGAATTGCTTGGCTCGTCTGCTTACCCATTCACAATGAAGAAGCTGCTTATTCTTTGTAACCCGAAGAATGATGGAGACAAGAAGCAAGAACGTTACCGCTCATTTTCAATTCCTAAGAAATCAGGTGGAGAACGCACCATCAGCGCACCATGCGGCAATCTTAAGTGGATGCAACTTTGCTTGAATGAAATCTTCAAGGCTCTCTACACTGCTTCTCCTTACGCAATGGGCTTTGTCGAGGGTCGCTCAATCGTTGACAATGCTCGGATGCATACGAATCAGAACTATGTCTTCAATATAGATCTGAAAGACTTCTTCCCGAGCATCGATCAGGCGCGTGTTTGGAAACGTCTACAACTTTCACCGTTCAACTTCAATGCAAAAGTCGCATCGGTAATCACCGGGCTGTGCTGCATGAGGACTATACGCTACCGGGTAGATCTCCCTTTTGAAGAGGCTTTCGTTCTCCCCCAAGGTGCTCCGACATCGCCGTTGCTCACAAATGCAATATGCGACACCCTCGACCGTCGTCTCCATGGTCTTGCCAAAAGATTCGGACTTCACTACTCCCGATATGCCGATGACATAACGTTCAGTTCTATGCAAAACGTCTATCAGCCGAATGGTGATTTCCGCAAAGAACTTGAACGCATCATTTCCGACCAACATTTCACAATCAATTCTAAGAAGACCCGTCTTCAACATTGCTCACAGCGTCAGGAGGTGACTGGTATCACCGTTGGTCAGAAGCTCAATGTTGCTCGAAAATATGTAAAGGATGTGCGTGCCCTCCTTCATATCTGGGAGAAGTATGGCATCAATGCGGCATACGCCACCTTCTATCCTCGCTACAAGAGCGAGAAATGCCAACTCCATCGCGGGGAACCGAATATAGTCAATGTTATCTCAGGTAAACTTTGCTATCTGAAAATGGTAAAAGGTGAGACTGACCCGGTATACACAAAACTGTTTGCCCAATTCACTCGACTGACTTCTACTGAGAACCCAGTCGCTCAAACCAAGGATATTGACTACCTTTTCACTATACCTCTTATCGCGTTTGAAAAGAAATTAGGATGCAAGTTGGAATATCGCACGCGCATACACGACAATAAGCCATACGCTTGCTTCCAGTTCCAAGACCGCTTCTTTATTGTTGCCGTCAGTAAGAATCTTGACATCAACAATCTCCCCGGGAATGTGGAAATCTCACTGGTGCATACAGCACACTACAACACAAATTTCCATAGTTCGGAAGATACGGATCTAAACTTCAAAATCTCTCAATTAAAAGTCGGGTACTTGCTACATAAGCATTACACCGGAAAAAAACGAATAGATGAAGCATCGGCTCCTTCGCCAAACACAACTCTCGATGTTCCCGATAGCTTACGCGAATTTGTTCTTGGTTTGGCTGAACAATTCCCGGAATTGCAACTCCGCGATGATATGGGCATTATCGAATCCCAACAGGAAACGGATATTCTCTCCCGCTTAGTGGACTCAAATTTTGACCTCTCAATCCTACCATAATATGGCACAAGACAGACGCAAAGAAGACCTCAAAAAGCTACTCGCTTTTCTTGGAACTATTATCCGCGAACCTGAAAATTCATGGTTCGTGGATGAGTTATATTCTATGCTCCCCTCAAAGAGAGATGATGAAAAAAGTCTCGCCAAAATTGAGAAATATCTTGGTCTCGACTATAATATTGATAAGGTTGTGCCTCTTATCGACTTTTCGTTTGTTGCAGATGAATATACCCGCGAGTGCTTCAATGCTGACTATCGAGAGATGCTGCGCTATCGCATGGGGTCAAGAGGACACAAAATAGATTTCCAAGAGTATTGCCGCTTTTCTTTAATCATTGCTGAACGAATCCTTAATATCTTTTATTCAAAGGAGTCTGACATTGAAGCTATAAAGAATAGACTCAAGACATTTAATCCCTCCGCAAAGATTGATAATGCATTGGCTTTGAAAGATATACCATTCAGCGTCAAGCTATGGAGCTTCTGCAACGAATACAAACTTAAAAATATCAAGCAGACACTTGACTCCGTCCGAGAAGTCCGAAACATGAAAAGCCATGGACAAGTCTCAACAGAAGATGACGAGAGCTGGTTCCAAGGTATATATAAACAATTCAAAAAGTGCGGCTTCCCATTGCGTTCTGATGGCACCGTTGACTGGTATACACTCAAAAATGAAAAACCTGAACTTTGGGATTATTATCAAAATGAAATACAAAATACAATTGCCCACAAAAAATATATCCAGATTGCTTGGCAAAGGTTGCAACCATTTGATGAAGTTAATCATCGACTCAAAGAGTTAGTTTCATTTATTGCCGCGCTATTATCATAAGCAAATGTTGTACAAGCGAATGATACATGCTCCAATTTTCGCAATATCACGACACCGCCTTACAACAGACGGTAGGGGTGTGACCACGCTTGTAACGTTCCAGGGATGCACTCTTCGTTGCAAGTATTGCTTAAATCCTCAATGCTTTGGTTCTGCTGAATCTATTCCATCCTATACACCTCAGGCACTTTTTGATATAGTCAAAAAAGATGACATATACTTCCGCGCCACCGGCGGCGGTATTACATTTGGCGGAGGCGAGCCTTGCCTTCGTGCGGATTTCATACGCGCATTTCATACCTTATGCCCTAATGAATGGAAAATTCGTATTGAAACAGCACTTAATGTTAGTCCTCAAATAATTGAACGGCTTGCCCCTATTGTTGATGAATGGATTGTCGACATCAAAAGTCTGAATTTAGATGTATTCAGGTCCTATACAGGCTTTGACTTTACTCAACGAAATGAGACTCTTATACACTTGTCGAGACTTATACCTCTCGACAAAGTAAAAATTAGAATCCCAATTATCCCGGATTATACGACAAAAGCTGCTGCCATTGCAGATATGGAGTATCTCAAAACGCTTGGATTTACGCGCTTTGACATATTCTCATACGTTACTGAGGTTCCCACTCGTTATGGTTCTCTAATCCCCGGACTTCTACCCGGCAAAGCAAAATGCGAAGTGATGAAGCGCATTCGCAATATCATTGCCGATGCTAATGGAATTGAAAAGCCAACACGAGTTTGCTATAACCAAGGGGATTGTCCTGGGACTTGTACCTTATGCGAAAAAGAACTATCTGACTTGACCCAAACTATTTATCACAAAATCGAACAAAACCAATCGATATGCTTATAGAAGATGTTGAGAAGCTGATAAAGCAGCTTCAGGAAGAACAAGGAATGACCCAAAAGGAAGCCAGAGTAGAAGCTATCAAACGTGCGCTTGAAGATATGGATGACATTGAGGTCGAACGCGGTTACGATCGCCCTCTCGGTGGATTACCTGCACCGAACTTCGATGAACCCGAGCTTGAAGGAGATATTGGCTGGGAGGAAGATGACAAGCCTTCTGAGAGTAAGGGCTTCTTTCGTCGTCTAATCGATAAATTAGGTAAAGCAGATAAAGAAGACGATTTCGATTTTTGATATGTACGATTTTCAAAGCGTTCTCGACCAAGCTGACGAAGCCTTTCAGAATAAAGACTACGCCAAAGCTGCGTATTACTATTGGGAAATTAACTTCGCCTACGAAGACGAAGAATTTCCCTTATACTATACGCATAAAATCGGAGACGATGCGCAAAAGGGCTTTGAACGCACGATGGAACTTATTTCAGTTGACGAAATCCTCACGTCTAAGTTTTACCGAACCCTTCATAGCTATTATAATAAATCACCTTTTACGCAAAAATATATCTTGCGGTTCGAACGCGATATTGTGAACTATGCACTTTAACTTTCAACATCCTAAACTCGAAGACAAAAATACGCTGACGCAATTGGCTTTTGTTTTGTAGTTAAGTTTTCATGTGTTGCCCGTATATATCAAAAGTTTCACAAGTCTAACGAAAAGGATAAGAATATGTCAAATATCCACATGTCGCTCACCCACATAATATTGATTATTAACTCATTCTTTGCAACATCATGCTATGGCAAAGAGTCAGCAACATCATCTTCAGAAGCTCTTGCGTATCAAGGGGATTTCCACAAAGAAATCATCAAGCCCCAAGTTGAAGCTTGGATGGAGGTAACAAAGGTTATGTATCCTCGTGTCAGTGATGACACCGAGGCTCAATGGGCAGCTGAACAAGCCGACTCTATTGGTAACGCATTGCTCCAAAGTAACAACCTCTCTAATGGGGAGCAACTCGCCCACCTCTATGAGATGGAAAATATGATTGCCTATGGTATGTCATACTTCTCGGCAATCATTGGCTCTCATTCAAATCCGGAGGCTTCTCATGAAGCTCTTGCTATGGTGAATTATTCCAAAGCAGACCTCGACTCTGTCCGATTAGCCGGATTCAACAATCCCAAGGCGATCGTTGCCTACGAATTGTCTACATACCAAAACTTCGGTCTATTTATGGAATTAGGTACTCAATATGCCGATGATGGACCTCAATTTGTAACGAATAATATGAACATGCAGCAGCGTAACTCCGCCCTATGCCGCTTCTTTTTCACTCATATGAAGGACGAAACTCGGGCCTACCGTTATTCAGTCATAGTCAACAACACGACGTTTTTCATGACATTTTGCCCTCTGTGCTTTTGGCTCGCCGGGACTGACTTCCAACAGCAAAACCAAGAAGAGTATATCGCTATCGGAGGATGGTTCGACGGCAAAATGTCTGCCATCAATGATTGCGCCGATACGACTGAACTCGCAAATCTGCCGCACATCAGTCTCGAAACATACTCTGCTGACCTAAAGAAAGCCGCAGAGTATAAAACAAAACTAATTAACCTGCTACGCAATGGCATCCTCGCAATGCCAACTAACGAATAATCGTCAACTCGGACCTCGAACCCTATTCGTTTTGTAGTGGAAAGATTGCAATGATTGCTCCTAACGGCTTGTAATTATCGCAAACGGAATACAATATCGCGTACTCTCGGAGAAATCCGGGAGTACGTTGCTTTTGTATATCCTTTGCCACCGGCAAAGGAGAGCGGAGTTGTGCCGACACCGTTCTTCGCTCAATCGAATTTTACCATTCATTGAACCTCTTTCATTGGGGAGAGGGGTTTTCCCAACTGCCTAAAACATTGGAGTTCCGTCAACATCTGCTTCCGCGCTGCATTGTCATAAAGGCTTCTTCTTAGGCACGAGCCACGGAAAGGATAGGTGCTTTCTGCCGTTGTGTGATTATCTCACATTCATAAGTTATGTATCAACAGCTCGCATCGAAGGAGGCTAACGCCTGTGATGATTTTGCGAGACAGTTCATAAGGGAGTCATCACTTGTAAACACGCTCGGTAACGCATCTGATATTTCACTTTGCAAAGTTAGGTCGTACTGGGCTGACTCAAAACCGCTTCGCCTACTTGCTGCAAAATTTTTTATAAATCTCCACCTATACAGGTAGTATTTACCGCCGTGAGGCTTAAAATATTTCTTGAAGTTTTTGAGGTCTGCGCCCTTTCTACTTCCCTCCTTATTGCACGTAAAAATCAAACGCGCCCCAGCGCACAGTAATAACCCCTTAAAAACTTCAAAATCATGACATACGTTAGCACAATCTCCTTCGATACAAACCGTCGCTACAAAGAATATCAAATCGAGGTTATCACATTCAACGGCGAAAGCGAAATCGTTTATGTTACGGCTCGCACCGCAGAGGAAGCCCAGTCAAAAGCCGCAGCGCAGGTAGCCGATGCAGACTACACGATGGTTCAAGGCTGCTGGGAAAACTAATCCCTTCTCCTCAATGAAAGAGGGTTGACCTGTCAGGTCAACTTTTTTTCTGCTCATCACTCCGTTGGCACACATTTGTCTATCGGCTCTCCGCCACCGGCTCTATGCCGAGGGTCGCAGTCAAGCCCTGCACATCTTCCGTGTTCCGGGCAGGTTCGCTCGCGGGGCATCCAAGTTGACCGCTCAACACTCCAAAGTCCTGATCTTCCGCAGAGGTTCGACCGCATTTCGCACCTTTGTTCCGGGAGGGATCGTATTGGTCTTGTCTATCGAGACGGAGCCGGGCTTGCCGACACTTTCCACCTTTGCCCTCATTGTCGCGCCAATAGATTGTGTGCCGTCGAGCATATATCAATCGGCAATCGCCAAAGCCTTGTTTGTGTCAGACAGCGGTGTGCATAGTCGTTCATCGGTTGGACTTTCCGCAGAACGCTCCGGCACCGCCTACGCTACCACGACCTGCGACATTCTCCGACATTCCGGGAGTCGCTTGCCGTACCGAGCGCAAGTACATACATCACCGCTCTTGGCTACAACCACAGCGCGTTATCCTTCCCCTCGCCCTTGAACGTACCGCGTTGAACTTTCTGCCTCGTCGAGTACGGAGTCGTGGCCGGGCTCACCGTCGGGGCGGTTTGGCTATTTTCCCTGCTTAGTTTCCTTTGCCTTGAAGTCTCAGTGGAACGCTGCAAGCCGAGCCATTTTTCCTGTTACAAAGGTAGGACTGACCGTTCAACGCAAAACAGGCATACTGATTTCTGCAACAAAAATTCAAAATCTCCACCTTGCAGGTAGTATTTGGACGCTATGCTAATTTTTCTTTTGAAATTTTTGCTTCATCTCACTTTCTCAGTTCTCCCAATCATTGCAACGTAAAAATTAGGGCTTCGGCCCACATCGTTAAATCCACTTAAACTTCAAAATCATGGCAAAGAAAACTAAAAAATCAGCAGAAAAAATCGAAGCTCAAACCGCAGCTCCCGCCGTTGAGACTACTCCGGCAACAACTCCCACCGCGAAGCAGCCGCGACCAAAGGGAGCGAACCTCATCGTGGCTATCCAAAAGTTCGGTCGCTGGTACGTCTATTTCAAGGGCGTGGCTCCGAAGGACAACGTAGGCTGCGGCTGCAAGACCGCCAAGAGCGCAATGCGATATATGCACTTGCTCAAAGCTCGCTACGGAGCGACTATCTCCCAAAACGTCTATGAACGCCTCCAGTTCGAGGCAGCGAAGGAGGCATAAGCCTCCTTCACTTTCTCTCCTTGAAGTCCAACCTCTTAAACTTCACGACTATGCATGAATATGTATGTTACACAAAACAAGGCAACTGGCGATACTACGCCGACAGCGATTTAGATGCTGTGCGACTGGCCCTCTATTACTCGTGGCGCGACAACGAGGACTTTATCAAGGTGGAAAGTGCAACTCTCGGCTCATCGCCTTCAGGCGCTTCGCTTGCGAAGAACCCCTATACGCTCCGCCTCTGCAAGATAGACAAGACTAACTCAATCCAAACCCTTTAATTCCCGAAACAATGAAACAGTACGAAATGCCTTACTCGTTCCTCTTTACTGATGAAGAACTGACCGACCTTTGGAGCTACTACCGTCGCATACATCAGATTATCCGCTGCGTTGAGGAACGCTATCACATCGCCATAACCGATATGGAAGTGCACAGCGGGGCGCACTTCCGCTCTCGCGCACTTCTCGCCGAGGCTCAACGCCGCGAGTCGTTGCAGGGCAACGCCATCATGCCGAGATTGGAGCAATAGCCTCCAATCTCTCACATCGCGGCTGCTCCCTCCGGGGAGAGGCCGCTTTCTTCCTTTGCGCCATTTTGCCCTGCGGTTACAACGACCTCCGGGCGGTTCGCTCCGCGACATCCGAGAAAATGTCGAGTAGGCTTCCCCTTTGCGGCTCTATCCCTACGCAATCGCTATGCTCCGGGCGGTGCGTCTCAGCCATCCAAGTAGAGCCGAGTGCTTTTCTCCTTTGCAGAATTTGTGCTCCAGTTACAAAGACTTCCGCACGGTTCAGTCGAGCTGACATCCGAGAAATACTGAATAATGCGACCCTTCGCGCCATTTTGCCCTGCGGTTACAATGACCTCCGGGCGGTTCAGCCGAGCTGACATCCGAGAAAATGCCGAGTGCGTTCTTCCTTTGCGGCTCTATCCCTACGCAATCGCTGTGCTCCGGGCGGTGCTTATCAGCCATCCAAGTAGAGCCGAGGATCTCTTTGAAGTGTTTCAAGAGCCTTCCCTTGCGGAAACCGCCCGGCGAGAGGGAGGGGTTAGACGTGGCGGAACACGTTGCGCCCGGATATTGGTAATCATATTGAACAGCCCGGCTCCGTTGCCGAAGCGCGAGACCGCCCATTTCGTAGCACTCAATCGGATGTGCCGTGTGCCTGACCCATACTCCGCAGTTGCCCTTCGGGCGTCGGATTGTCTGCTCCGTAGTCGTCGCTCGCCATTGTGTTTATCTTTTCTTTCGGAGGTCGGCTTCCTCAAACATTGACCTCGCAGTTCAGCGGTATGCGTGGGAGCAATCGCAGTCCGAGCCTTATTTCAGTGGTGGTCTGCCTCGTGGTGGAACGCCTTGCAGATTATGGTGTCGCAGTCGCCGAGGAAAGGTCTTACCCAATACGACCCCGCCGACATTGCACTTGCCATAATTGTAAGCCCCGACACTCCGGGCGCACCTGCATTGGCTTTTTCGTGTTCGATAATCACGGCTGCACTCGGCATAGCGCGAGCAAGCTCGGCTCTGCTCTCATTTGTACGTGATTTGCCGATTACATCTTCGGTCAGAAACAGCCCTGTCGGTGGTGGTGAACCACTCTACGCGAGTATCGTTATCCGTATTCTCATCTCGAAACTTTCGGACATATCGCTCATTTTAGTTTTCCTGTCGCAAAGGTAGGACTGACCGTTCAACGCAAAACGAGCCTACGGATTTACTGCGACAATTTTATAAAAAATGGTACAAGCCTCATTTTTGACCGGGCAAGCCTTAAAATTTTATTTGAAATTTTTGCTTCATCTCACTTTCTCAGTTCTCCCAATTCTTGCAACGTAAAACTTCAAAAAATGAACAATATGTTTAACCCTCAAATTTCAAACAAGATGAGACTACAATTTGGAGAACTCAACATCACTCCGAGAGTCGTTAACCGACTCCACGAACTGGACTTCACAGTTCCCGAACTAGAAGACGCAATCGCTGAACACAAAAGCCCCTGCGACGGTGAACCCTCCGTCTATGTCGGTACTTACGGCAAGTACAATGACGGCTCGCTCTGCGGTCTTTGGGTGGACCTTTCCTCCTTCGACGACTACGACGAGTTTATCAACTTCTGCAAGGCTATCCACGCCGACGAGGAAGACCCGGAGCTGATGGCTCAGGACTACGAGTGCTTCCCCCGCCAGTGGTACAACGAGGGCTTCATGTCCGAGGAAGACTTCGACCACATCAAAGAATACACTGAAATGTGTGATAAACACAGTGTCGAGGCTGTAGACGACTACATGGAGCTACACGACGACCTCGACAACTTCGAGGAAGCCTACTGCGGAGAATGGGACAGCGAAGAATACTTCGCACGGCACATCATCGATGAGTGCTACGACCTCGAAAGGACTATGGGCAATCTCTCGCAATACTTCGACTACGAAGCCTTCGCACGCGAGCTGTTCATGTACGATTACTCAATGGGCGCAAACAATCACGTGTTCCGCAACATCTGACCCCGTTCCTCCCTCTCTCCCACAAGGGCTTTTCCGCAAGGGAAGGCTCTTTTGCTGTCTTTTCCCCTCTTTATATATATCGGTAAGTGCGGTATGTTTCTCGGTATCCCATATTCAGTTGGGGGGCTCAGCCCCCCAACTGAAGGTGACCGTTAATTTGTTTTTAGCGTTCATCTTCGTAGACCCCTCCCGGTTGGGTCAAATGCCAACCTAACAACTCTCGCTCCAAACTCCGAGTATCTGACTACATCCTCACAAGTCCGGGCATCGTTGGTCGCAGGTTTCGGCAAGCCTACACTTACGACTAACGACCGCGTCGGTATGCGGAGCGATAGATTGTGCCCTCCGGCTTGCCTACGCTTATTCCCGACACCCACGCCGGGGGCTTAGGGTGTCGGGCGCGTTGTCTGCTCCTACGTTTACAAACTATCTCCACATTTTATTCCGTGCTTTATCCCGACACCTACGGCTGCGCCTCCGGCGTCGGACGCACTCCATTGCAATGTGTTCCGCAACCTCCGCTTGCTATCCCGACTCGCAAGGACAGTCATCTAATCTCCGTTCTCCACTCGGAGCAGGTCGACATTCGACACCAACCTCCCACCCAAAAGAGGACTGATGAACGCACGGTTTTTCGCCTGTGGCACATCGTTTACCGCCCATTCGGGCAGAGAGGATTGTTCGCTTCGGGCGCGTCGGCATACAGTCAGGCTACGCCACGAAGCGGAGGTCTTTACAGCCAACCCCGAACAGCCTACGGCTCACGGCAAGGAGGGGTCGGACATTGTCGCAGTGCAAGCCCAACAACAAAATCCTGTCGCTCCATAAATTACGCGACACCCCTCTGTGCAGTTTGTTCCGGCTCGCCTTCCAATCCCTTTCCGCTCCGTCAGCTTCACCTTTCGCAATGCCGACACAACGCCCTACGCACCTTCATTAAACGCCCACCCCAGGCGATGTTCGGACAGCCGACGCAATAACTCCATTCCGGCTCAGTGTCAACCTCTCCACTCACTCCGCGTCAGGTCGGTCAAGGTGGACGCTCCCGACACCCCACACACATTTCAGCCGATACTCGGTAGCCCTGCGCCCGTCTGAAAAGTGTTCTCCTGCGTCGGGGGTGTCGGAAGCTACTTTGACTGACAACGCCGACCTCCCTCCACTCCTTTGACCCTGCACCTCCATTACGCGCAACTTCGTCATCACCGCACATCGCCACATTAAACCCCGAAATCGGGAGAGTGGTGCTGTCGTGAACATCAAAATCCACGTTGCGGATTTTGACGCACACGGCAGCGATTGACCGCGCATCGGTGCATATTCCGCTATGGTTGGAGGGTTGGTGCGAAAACGAGCGATAGGTCGGTGGGGGCTGCCTGAAGGCAGAACGGGGGCAAGCCCCCGTAACCCCCAAAGTCTTGATAATCAAACATAATTTGATTTCAAGCCTATACAAATCGAAAAATTCCGTAAAACAAATTTTTCGATTATATCTCTGAATAACACGCATTTATTTACATTGTTATTCTTTGCGCTCCTTTCTCGGAACAATGTTATTTTCAATCGGTGTGTAAATTTTTAAGCCCAATTTTTTACGATACTTCCAGATACGGCCAAAACGCGGTCAAGACCATACTCCTCAATAGAGCATAGTCTTGACATTTTTCAACACCGCAATATCCACTCAGAGCGAATATTTCGGAGATGTTATATTTGCAATCCCGCGTTTTTACAAAGGTAGAAGAATGTACCAATCCCGATACGTTTGTTCGACCTCAGAAGATTGTTGAACTTGCGGTCGCACTCACCGGCGTTATACTGCGGATTTTGAGAACTGCATAGATGAAACCACTGGCGACCGCTCTCTCCCAGAGAAGACAAAGCCATTCCGACTTTAGTCCAATCTTCATAATTAGCCGTTATGTCAATATGTTGATAGGCTATTTGTCGGCAGAGTTGCGCTACCTTATCTTCTGCATCAACATCGTTGAAATCGAAGTTATATTGTCGAATAGGCTTCGGCTCCCTATAGACACCATCAAAAGGCTTTGCATCAAGGTTGATATATTGGTGTAAATCATAACTCTGACACCGGAGACGGCACACATCACCACATGCGCGGTCGATGTTTATGCCGTAACTGTCAAATAGCCTTACCAACATTTCAAACTGCGCCTTATGCTGTCGAGGATATTTCAGTGGAATAATTAGAAAATAGCCATTACCGCTTACAGAATGTGCGGCATACGCTACCTGCTCAATATGGGACAGCACGTCTTCAATCAATGTGTCGAAGTTGCCAATATGAAGATTGTCCTTGTGGTCAATATCTACACAAATCAGGCCACTATGCTTGACAAGTTTGTCAGCAGAGCGCGTAGGTGCAAAGACACCACTGATTGTTGCCTGAGGGAGCGATAGCTTGATCTGCTTCTTCCGTATTGGGTCTGATGTAGTGCGTAGTTCATTGATGGCATCGTACTCTACATCATTCAAGAACTCAAAGAGTGTCGAGCGATGACCGGTGGTATCACGGACTCCTTGGTAAGTCGTTATCTCTATTTCGTGAAAATTCAAACTCATTTTTCTTCGTTTTGGGAGGTTAAGGTTAACAAGTGTGTATCTCGCTGAATTATCGTTATTTAAGTATTAACTCGGTATTAACCGAAAGCATAATCTTAAAGTTATCGACTTTAAGCGTCTTGGTTAACGCCGAGTTAATACCATTTGTGTTGAAAATTAGTAAGTTGTGGAGGTGTTAACCTTAACCTCGATTCTTAAGAATTTTTGAGATGTATGCCGGGGTGACACCAATCAGATTAGCAAACTGATTCTGTGTCACATTTGGGTATCGCGCAAAAAACTTGCTGATAAATTCAGCAGATGTTTCCACTGTTGGCTTGGGGGCTGGTTGGTCGCGGATTTTATCATAGACTTTCAAGGCCATCACCTCGAAATAGTCCATGCAACGGATTGCATATTCCATCGCACTCTCATTGAGTGAGGTGTAGTCCTGGCGCTGACCCTTTTCTTCGGCTACTTGCAAGGCATGTACAATCCCGGCAAGTCGGATTACCTGAATCTGCAATTTGCTGTAGATTGCAGACTCATAGTCAGACTGCGACGCTTCTTTCTTTAATTGTAGTGCATTGTAATAGTCATCGTATAAACGATTGGCGCTCTCACTGAGAGTTACTATACCATCTGTACATCGGAACAAAGTAAGGTGCTCTCCGTTGGGAGAGTGGTATATGTTCTCGTAGAGCATATTGACGGTCTGTTTCCATTGCCAATAGATTTCATTTGGCAATTTTTCATGGCTGCGCTTGGGATACTCAATATTCTCTGCTATGCAAAACAGAAAACGCTGATTAAGGCCGTTGGTCATAAACACCTCGCTTCCGAATGTTTGCCGGAGCATACCTGTCTGTAAGTCACCGAGGATGTTGCAGAATGGATTATGGATAAGCAGCGTCAGGCCGTTCTTACGGTCAACTTTGATGTCCTCGCAGTCAAACAGACGGAGTAGCTTGGAAATTCCTGTAGTGCCTCCATTCTGATATTGGTTCTTTGAGTCAAACATACCTTTCAGTTCCGGATATATGCCAATGGCACCGCGTTGCGAGTCGCGCTTATCTGTGCTATCTTCGGATTCTCCGGCAGTATCGCTGTTGAGAAACAGAATTTCACTGCGTCGCTCGTCGGTACAGTCATCAATTACTATACCGGGACACTTCGGGCCATCGCCTACACGGTCTTTTGCAGGGACGGCTTTATAGGCTTTATCTTCCTCGCGGTACTTCTTGTAAAGAATTTTGTCAATGTCGCGCAAGGGCGCAGTAACCAAGCGCATAGGATAGGTTTTGTTTGAACCGCTTCGTGCCACCGACACGAACCAAAGCACAAGATTGTTCTCGTACTTATCATCGACAATCCTGATTTTCTTCCCGACGGCAGTCGCGGCAGTCGCCAAGACTGCCACAGTGATGAACTCTCGGGGACAATGATACACATTGTAAACCGCCTCGATATACTGCTGAATGGAGGGCGGCAGTCCGTCAATGGGCAACTCGACTGAAGTATTAAGTGAGATCGGGCCATTGACCTTTATGATGGTTTGGGAGTCGTTGTTTTCCATATTAGCGTGAATTTGAAACGTTATCATTATTGTTCAGCAGATTTTCGATGTCGGAGCGACGATAGCGAGGAACGCCACCAATATCTACCTTTTTAAGTCGTCCGCTTTTGCTCCATCGCCAGAGCGTCATCTTTGATACTTTCAGGAGTGCAGCGACTTCATCAATCGTGAGCAAGTCATTTTCTACAGCCTTTTTTGATTGAAGTCTTGAGATTTCCAGTGCCGACTGTATCAATTGGTGAGCAAAGTCGCACAAGTCTCCGGCGGATATTTGTAATATGGTATTGGGATGTTTATCCGCAATATCCATGATGATTGAATTGTTTTCAGGCATAGCGATTGATTATTTACGCGAGATGCGGTGAGACTTGAGGTAATTGTTAAGGTCGCTGCGAAGCACATAAATCTTGCGCCCCGTCTGCGAGAAGGGGATAATCCCACGGTCACGATAGTTCTGCCATGTTTTGGGAGAGACGCCGAGGATTTTACGAGCCTCTTCCGAAGTCAGCCATTCATCATCTTTGGCAGCTGATTTTGCACCTTGATTGTCGGCAGCTCGACGAACCACATCCATGATTTCATCGAGAGTTTCTTGTGGAAGAACAACCATCGTCATTCCGCCTTGTGAGGGTTTTGTCTGGGGGTACATAACATTGTAGTCGTAGACAGAATTACGGTAGTGCAACCTCGCACATTACGTCCTGTTCTACGACAACAAAGGTATATCGCAATAAATCAGCGGATTGGATTTTGTCGATGGGTTGTTTTCATGGGTTTTTCCCATCGAAAAAAACCTTTCAAAAAATCCATGATATTTCAAAAATTTTTATATAGGGGGCTATGAAAACGACCCTCAAAATGAATACTCATCTTGAAGGTCGTTATAAAAATTGACGGAGAAACGTTATCTGAGATATTTCATCAGAAGACTTTTGTCTTTATCCTCCTTCTCCATCGACTTCATCATTCTTTTAATCCTATCTGTAATTTCTTTGCGAACATCGCCGTTGGTTAAATCTTCATAGTCAGAAGCCTTGACATACCCAAAGAATTGCGACAATTTGTATAGGAATATATATCGCTGAGTTATACCGATTCCGTCCGGCCACCATATTGCGTTATCAGCCAAGTAAAAGAATAGCTTTAAGTCTTTCTCTGCAATAGAGTTTTCAATCACCTGGTCAAGTTCTGCACAGATTGACCGATATGTTTCATTATCAGCGTTCATTACCGGGATAAACTGTCCGGTATTGTCAAACGTTCCTTCGACCTCGCCCTTCCTAAAATCAAAGGCTCGGATATGAGGTACACCCATAATTATCAAGTCTCCAAGAATTTTGGCTGCGTTGGCCGAAATCATTGCCTTGCGAGATTTGAATAATGATGACTGAACAATTAAATCGCTGCCGTCTTTCAACAGACGGTATAAGTTCATCAGTTCTTTCAGTCGTTCAGCCTGCTCCAAATCTCTGTCACCATACTCATCATTCGATTTATAGTACCATTCTGAAAGCCCTCTTTTCGAGACAAAATATTCAAATGCAAAACAAGACTGGAATCTGGCACCATATTTTTCAAGCACCTTGTATCTCCATTCTGTCTTATCATCCTTGAACTCATCGATGAAAAGCCGTATTAGCTTTATTGTTTGACTATTCTCTGTAGTCGCTACATCCGCAACTTCTTGAGAATATATCCGAGCCATATCCTCAGGATAATATTTGTCAAACAAATGATGTTCGCGGTCATACAACGCGAGCACATAATCGAAATCCGTCCTCATCTCATAACTCGCAGGATTTACTTCGATTATATACTTCACATAATTACGCAGCGTATCCGATGAACGCGCAAAATTATCCAGTTCAATAAGTGCGATCGAAGAAAGACCCTGATACTCGTATCCCGTATTTCCCAAAAGAGGCAAATCTAACTCCACCTCATTAGCCATTCGGTAAAAAGCCTCCCTATCAAGACGCATCAACTCCTCATGGAAATCTTCGAGACTTAATTTCTCAATCTCCTTCGTATCCCAATCATTCGGAATTACTATGCCATATCCGTTCTTATCTTCCATAAAAATAATTTACAATTTCATGCCTTTTTGTTCGCATTATCGTATAAATCATCTCCGTATCAACTCGCTAATATATAAGCTATTTTTGAATTACTATTTTTCGATAACGATAATTCCCGGGTGCTGAAAAATTGTATGAATGTGCGTGATATTAAAGATCTTAGTTATCATTATTATAAGGATTTTCATTCTGAATCTCATTATAATAATTATCACGGAACTGGGGATTAAGTGCAGCATTGAAATAATGCTTGCGCTTTAACCATATAAAACCATCATGTTTTGAAATTACGGCTACATCAATTGGTCCCCCTACAGATTCTTGTTCCATTGTAACTTTTTTACGAAGAGATGTTATTCCAATTAAGCTCTCTGAAAGTAGAGCTAAATCTTCCTTCTCTAATTGAGAAATATGAGATATGAGAGGAATGGTATAGGCTTGTTGTTTAATTGTTTTACATATCTTCATAAAATGTTGCATAGTGACATTTTTGTCACTACATTTAATAGCTACTTTAATGCCTTCAGGGAGCTGATTTATTATATTTTGTTCTATTTCTGTTATCAGATTAAATACCCTTTCATAAATTTTTCCCTCAATAAAAGGGTGAATACCTTCTATCATTGTACTCATTTCATCTCTTTGTGCAAAAGGACATATTGCTGCATTTTGTTCTTGCGTAATGGATACAATATCTTCAACCCCCACACCCCAGTTTTGATTTGGTGCAGACAAGATTTTGAAAGATTGGAGAGATGGGAAAATTTCATCATCTCCATATCCTACTATAACAAGTTCAGAATGTGTTTTCAGTAACCATTGAGACCATACAAAACGGCTCAATAGTTCATCAAGTTCTATATCCGGTGAACCGTTATTTATTTGAGATATTAAGTTCCTATTGGGTATGCTTATTATGTTTTTGAAATTCGAGTAATAATCCTCGCAGCAAGATAGTATATTTTTAAATGGATGTTGCAGCTGTTGCAGATAGGTTTTCAAGAATTCAGCTGTTGGAACAAAAGGAGTATTCTCAGGATGACGTGCAGGCCTGATACTAGAAAACAAAATGTTTATTTCGTTTACATAAAAATTAACCAAATCTTCATTGGATGTTTTGTACCCCTCAATTGGCAACTTCCCATTTCTCAAAAACTTTATGAAGCCCTCAACATAACCCTTGACTTTGGGGTATGATTGACCTTTATTTTGCTTTCTATATGTTTTAATTACTAAATCCCATGGGATACCTTTAAATTCAGCATTCCCACAAACCATAATACCAACAGGATGAATTTTTGACAAGGTAAATATTTTATTGGCAGTATTGTATACTTTGCCAAAACGACCATTACTAACAGTTGCAGCACTATCTGCTGCAATTGCAACGCCATGTTTGTTTAAAGTTCCTATTAATGCTGTCATAATAAATGTTTTAATTTATAATAGCAAAAAGTATGCCAATGCTAATTGTAGTAGAGGGTAAATGAATGTAGATTGGACTTTGGGAGAGACCTTTTGCACGTAATATGCACGTAAAAATTAAAATCAGCGAGGTAACTTTTTGAATTTCAATTAGTTAACTCGCTGATATTGTGCCCAGAACAGGCACAAAACCGCATTTTTGAGGTAAAAGAAAGGAAACCAAAGGAAAGTAAATAGCCACTATATCAAGGCATTAGCAAAAAGCAGCTATTTTTGTTTTACTTTGTTTATACTTTGTTTTGTTGAAAAGTGCTTTGTCAGTGCTTTGTGAATGGAGAAAAATTTGTAGCTTTGCAAACAAAGGAAAACAAAGTAAAATAACAATGGCTAAAAAGAACTACCGCGCCGATAATACCTACTTAATCGAGGGTAACAGCGGCGATAATCCAAAGTTGATGGGCCGCGCCCTATCCGACGGACGCGACAGCCTTTATTTGGAGTTTTATTTTGGCAAGGTGGAAGTGACAAGCAAGAACGGCACCACCTACCAAAAGAATGAACGCCGTAACGAGATACTGGGGCTGTATCTGTGGCAAGCACCGCGCACACCTATGGAGCGACAGCAGAACAAAGAAACTTTAGAAATCGCCAAGCGCATACGGTTTGAACGAGGGCAGGAACTGTTAGAACGCGCCGAGGGCTACCGGCTCAAAAAGGATAAGGACATAAATTTTTTGGCATGGATGTGGGCTTACTATGAGGCGTACACCAAAGCCGACAAACGGCACATCAAACGCGCTTATAATTGTTTCGTCGATTACCTTATAGACCCCGACGACACGTTTACGCCTAAACCCGACTGGACTAAGGAGCAACGCGAAAAGGCGGCAAAGGAAAAAGCCAAACGCACACACGGACTAAAGATAAAGCCGCAGCAGCTCACTAAGGACATGATAACCGGCTTTACCGAATATCTGCAAAAGCGGTTTAAGGGCGAGGGCGCACACACGCTATATGCGCGTTTCAAAAAGATAATCAAAGCCGCCGTAGAGGACGACATAATACGCAAAAACCCATGCACCGGGGTAGTCATCAAGATAGACAGCAACGCACTTAAAAAGGACGTGTTAAGCATCGACGAGGTACAGCGGCTAATATCCACACACTACGAGGGCGAAAGCACCAACATACGCCGGGCATTTATATTTTGCCTGTATAGCGGTCTGCGCTGGTGCGACGTTAGAGACCTCACATTTGCTAACGTGGATTATTCTAACCGTATGCTGCGATTTGAGCAGGTTAAGACCAAAGGCCATAGCAGTGCCAGCGGCGTAGTGATACCGCTAAACGATGGTTTGTTAGACCTTATCGGCAAAGGAGAGCGCGACGCGCTCATATTTCCGCTACCATCACATACCATGTGTCTAAAAGCATTACGGCACTGGGTAGCACGTGCAGGTATCGACAAGCATATAACGTGGCACTGCGCCCGGCACTCATTTGCCGTCAATATACTCAACAACGGCGCGAATATAAAGACCGTGGCAAGCCTGTTAGGTCACAGCGGACTAAAGCATACCGAGAAGTACACACGCGCCGTGGATAGCCTTAAAGAAGCCGCGATTAATAGTTTGCCCGAACTGAAATTATAATATCACTCTATCGTAAAATCAAACACACCTCCATATCCAGCACTCCCCCTAAACGTGTGCATTATGCAATATTCCCCCGGTACACCTGTAACGGTTATGTCATAAACGCCGGGACGTATCTCTACGGCCTCATAAGTTATATTTTCGGTTTGCTTCGCGCCGGCATTTCCGCCACTAAACACCGACATATTAGCGGTAGTTAGTAGGCGGTTTTTCTTTTTAACTTCAAATTGACCTATGCCGAAATCTTTTATAGAATAATTAGGCATAAACATATATAGCCTAATCATATCGTTTGGCGAGGGTTGGCCGAAGTATATACGAAATTTTGCTATACCCTTAAAATGATTTGGCGAGGTTGCACCGTCAAATTCTAACTTTGCTTTTGCCGACATAAACCCCGTACTAATCTTAGTATTTTTATAATTAATTAGTTCCATTGGATTTATTCCGTCAGCATTGACCGTATAAACACCTACGCTGTCGGAGGGTGTTTGCGCCTTAGACGTTAGAGCGCACAGGCATAGTACGAATATCAAAAGTATCTTTTTCATAATCAAAACGCTTTCATTGCGCCCATGACACGATATACAATGGCTATTTTATTAATGGGTATTTCTTGTTCGTCATAATCTTTATTGGTCGGTATGAGGCGGTAGAAACCGTCGCGATCGCTGCGCCCAAGCCGCTTGATGGTACGCAATCCATTTGTAGTGATGAAGCCGTACACATCACCATAAGGCAAAAACGAAAAATCATCAACGCGCTGGAGGGCTACAATATCTCCGTTGTTGATTTCCGGCTCCATGGAGTGTCCCGAAGCATTGCACCATAAAGTAGCCTTTTCATACCCAGGCATACGTATGAGATATTCGGGGCGTTCGTTGGCTTGCATCATTTCTTCAAATCCTAACCTGAAATCCTCATCGTAATAGGGTACACCGTCGGTATAGCTTATTTCGGGCTTATCCTTTTCAGCGTACATCTCACCGCGACCAGTCGCAATCCATTCAATGCGCATGCCTGATGCTTCCGCAATCTTTTTGACGGTAGTAAGCGTGATTTTCATCTGCCCCTTAAGCATTTTGATAAGGCCGGATGGGTCTAAGTTTGCTTTCGCTGCAAATTCCGTTGGGGAAATCAGTGCTTCATATTCAATGTAATCATCTATGCGCGAGCGTATTTCGGGCTGATTTGCATCAATTATAGCTTTGTTAATTTCCATAAAATTCCATTAATTAAATGTTAATATATTGGATATATTTGGAAATTTCCAATAATATCCAATATCTTTGCCGGTGAAATAACAAACAGGCATAAGAAAACCGTCGGACAATTTGCCAGACTTCACATATACCCTATCGCAAATATACGGCGGTTTTTCTTTTCCGCCAAAAGAATAACAAACAAAATAACAAACAATGGCAAAACAGTACACTATCGAAAACGTCGAGGAACTGCGGAAAAAGATTAACCGCGACTACCTCATACGCCTAACATTCCCGAAAGAGCGTAAACGCATCGTAGTAGGCTTCACCCGGTTTTGTGAAATTGTCGGCAATCTCCACGCCGAACACTACAGCCACAAAGCATTAAAGAGCCTCAACCATGCGCCCCAGTTCAAAGGACAGGCCGGACGTTTGATAGTGACTTTTTACCCACGCTGACACACCATCCCATGACTGACAAGACAAAAGAGAGAGTAATTGCAGCTGTCATCGCAATCGGCTTCATTGCGGCCGGTCTGATTCTCTGGAAGCTGATAGCCGCATTTTTATGGGCGTGCTATCACGCCGGATTAACGATGTAATAGATAGAGATATGGAAAAGAAAAAAGTAACAAGCGACGCACTGCGAAAAATGGCGATAGGGCAAACCGTCACATTTGAGCTGCCGGACGCTGACGCGATCAACAGCGGTAAGGCGATAGCATACCGTCTCCAAAACTCGCTGCGCTGTAAGTTCAGTGCTATATCGGACTACGTTAACAACCGACTGACAATTACCAAAAACGCCCAGCCATGACACAGGAAGAAATAGACAAACTGGTGGCAGCAATTAGAGATAACATCGCAATCTGCCACAAAGAAATTTTAACCTTAGATGAGGCCGCCCAATATACCGGCATGAAAAAAAGCTACCTGTATAAGCTCACAGCAGCGAAAGTGATACCGCACTATAAGCCCAATGGTAAAAATTGCTTTTTCCGGCGCACTGAGTTAGAGGACTGGCTAACGGCTAACCCAGTGGCGACAGAGGCAGACCTCAACGGACAGGCACGCGCATACTGTATGGTACACAAAACCACTTTATAAAAATTTTTCAAAATGGATTTTAATCTTAATGTAAACGTTCAGATAGGTGTAACGCCGCAGTTGGCGACGTTCCTAACCGCCCTACTGCAAAGCCGCCCGGCTACCCCGGTGCAGCTTCCGGCAACCGAGACCACGCCCCCGGAACCGGCCGAGAGTGACAAACCCCGGTGCACCCGACGCACAAAAGCAGATGCGCCCGAAACCGATGCCCCGGCAACCATCGCCGAGGAAGCACCCGAAACACCGCAGCCAGCGGCCGAGCCTAAGCCGTTTGCCGAGGCCCCGGTACAGCAACCTGCAAAGGAACTGACCGAGGAGGACATACGCGCAGCCATGCACCGCACGCGCCAGCGGTTTGAGGGCAAGGACTACAAAGAAAACACCGATAGCGAGGCGTACAAAAAGTATCACAAGCAGTTGACTGCGCAATTTAAGCAGATAGCCGTCGTACTGGGTGCCGATAAGCCCAGCGCGTTACCTGCCGACAAGAGGGTAGCATTTATCGCCGAGTGTGACGCGCTCATTATCGACGAAAAAGGTTTTATAGCACCCCCCCCCCAGCACCATTCTAAATAATTAAACTATGCCCGGACAACACGCATTATTATCACCATCGGCGGCGCACAGGTGGATGAATTGCACTGCCGCCCCACGGCTGGAGGCTACCGCCCCGGATACGGATAGCAGCTACGCCCAAGAGGGTACGTTAGCACACGCATACTGCGCAAAAAAGCTAAAATCGTTTATGGGACTTGATACCACAGGCGAAGAAAAGGAAATAGCGCAACTTAACGACCAGTACCACACCGGCGAAATGGACGAGTACACCGACACATACAAAACCATCGTACTGGAGAAATTCAACGCCGCCCGGACTGTCACGAAAGATGCACAGCTACTAATCGAAACCCGGTTAGACTTTTCCGAATATGTGCCGGAAGCGTTTGGAACGTCCGACGCGACCATTATAGCCGACGGACTGATGGAAGTTATCGACTTTAAGTATGGCAAAGGCGTGCGAGTGTCTGCCGTCGATAATGAGCAAATGAAAATCTACGCACTGGGCGCATACCTCAAACACAGTTTTGAGTACCGCATAGACCGCGTGCGCATGACAATCGTACAGCCGCGTATCGACAATCTAAGTGAGTTTGAAATGTCGGTTACTGACCTACTGAAATGGGCCGACGAGGAACTGCGCCCCAAAGCCGTAGAAGCGTTTAGCGACCACGGCATACAGAACCCCGGCGAGTGGTGCCAATTCTGCAAAGTGAAATGCGGATGCAAAGCACTGGCAGAAAAATGCACCACCGTAGCCCAAGAGAACCCCGACCCCGGACTACTGACCCCCAAGAAAATGGCCGCCGAAATATTGCCGTGGCTGGCTATCATAAAATCGTGGGTGTCGAGCATGGAGGACTACGCGCTACAACAGGCGTTAGCCGGTGTAAGCTATCCCGGTTACAAGTTGGTAGAGGGACGCAGCAACCGCAAAATTACAGACGACAAAGCCGTTATCGCCCTACTGTCTAAAGAGGGCTACGACGAAAGCGAGTACATGAAGCCAGCCGTTTTATGCGGCATTGGCGACCTTGAAAAGCTGGTAGGAAAAAAACGTTTCACAGCCCTGTGCGCCGACTACATCACCAAGCCGCAGGGTAAGCCGACACTAACCACCAGTGACGACAAACGCCCGGCATATAACACCGCAGCAGACGATTTTAACAACATAGAAGTATAACCATTTAATAACAGTTTGTATGATTACACCAAAAGTAACAGACGGCAAAGTAGTTTTCGGCCCGTGCCGTCTAAGCTACACCCATGTATTTAGCAAATACAACCCCGACGGCGACGACAAGAACGCCAAGTACATGACTAACGTACTTATCCCGGCTACCGAAAAGGAAACCATCAACGCCATCAAAAAAGCCATCGAAGCGGCTAAGGCTTCCGGCATCATACAAAAATGGGGTGGCAAAGAGCCTAAAAAACTCGATATGCCGCTGCGCGACGGCGACGATAAGGATGATGATGTATATGCAGGAATGCTTTACATCAATGCCAAAAGCAGTACGCGCCCCGGTATCGTTGACCGCAACAAAACCCCTATTGTTGATGAGGAAGAAATCTACAGCGGCGTTTGGGCTATCGTATCGGTCACATTCTACCCATACGATACAAACGGAAATCGCGGTATAGCGTGCGGCCTCAACAACATAATGAAGTTTAAGGACGACGAAAAACTGGGTGGCCGGTCAAGTGCCGAAAGTGACTTTGCCGACATCGACAACGAGGTCGACGAAGACCTGTAAACCAAAACCAATCACTAACAAAATACCCCTACCGGCCCAAGTGCTGGGGGGGGGTATCTAAAACAACAAAAGCAATGAAAGCAAAAAAGATAGTTTACATAATCGGCGCAGTAGTGTGCAGCACACTGGCTATCATATTTCGCACCGTCGCCCTGCCTATCGCGCTGGCATACGACGCGCTCGACGCAATGGCTAACACCTCTAATGACGCTGCCGAGCAGCTATTAGAAAATACCAAAAGCACTAAATAAAGAAATGGGCTTTATCAAACTATCGCATAATTTCCTGCGCATTAAGATAGGGCAATACTTTTTCTATTTTTCGCATCATGCCATGCAGCCGATCCAGTTTGAGAAAAGGCAAAGACAAAAAAAACGGCGTAGGTTGCGAGGCCAAGTGCTCGACAGGGCAAACCATCGCTGCGAAATGTGTGGCTGTGAACTTGATTGGAAAAGCATAAGCGTACACCATATCCGCCCGCGACTGACGCACCCGGAATTAGAGTTTGAACCATCAAACCTATGTGCGTTGTGCCATGACTGCCACAGGAAACTACACGAAAAAGAACGACTAAGCAAATTAGGAATACTCCCGATAATATGAAAGAATTAGGCATAGACATAGAAACGTATAGCAGCCGCGATTTGTCTAAATGCGGTGTGTATAAGTACGTCGAGGCCCCCGACTTTGCCGTATTGCTATTTGCGTACAGCGTCGATAACGGCCCGGTGTCATGCGTTGACTTTGCTCAGGGCGAGGAACTACCCGACGAAATATATAACGCACTCATAGACCCCGACGTAATCAAAACGGCATGGAACGCCGCATTTGAACGCATCTGCCTTAGTAAGCATTTCGGACTAAGCAAGCCGTTTGATCCGGCACAGTGGAAATGCACTATGGTACGCGCCGCCAGGATGGGCTTACCCCTGTCACTGGGCCAATGCGGCGAGGTGCTTAAACTGGCTGACGGCAAAATGACCGAGGGCAAGACGCTTATACGCTTTTTCTCTATGCCGGGACGTAACGGAGTGCGTCACCTGCCGAGTGCCGCCCCCGACCGCTGGGCCACGTTCAAAAAATATTGCATACGCGACGTGGAGGTAGAACAGGCGTTATTAGCCAAAGTGCGCCGCCTTGAGCCTGTCGAGTTTGACGAGCAGCTTTATATAGCCGACCAAGAGATTAACGACCGTGGCGTACTTATTGACCGCGTACTGGTAGATAATGCCGCACGCTTCGACATCGAATATAAGGCCGAACTACTAAAAGAGGCGCAGCAGATAACAGGCATGGAAAACCCGAACAGCGCGGCGCAGATTAAGGAATATTTGAAACGCATGACAGGGCAGACTTTTGAAAGCATCAACAAAAAGAATATCGACGAAATCGAGAACGCACTAACCTACTGGCCAAAAGCACGCCGGGTTATGGGACTGCGCCGCGAAATGGCTAAAACCTCCAACAAGAAGTATGAAGCTATGCAGACGTGTGTATGTGACGACGGACGCATACACGGACTATTGCAATTTTGCGGAGCTGCGCGTACAGGCCGATGGGCCGGGAGGCTGGTGCAGGTGCAAAACCTGCCGCAAAATCATTTATCCGATTTGGACTATGCCCGGACGCTTGTAAAAGCCGGTGATTTGGAAGAGTTCGAAATGAACTATGCCAACGTCACACAGGTATTAAGCGAACTAATACGCACGGCTTTTATCGCCTCACCCGGTCATATCCTGCACGTCTGCGACTTTTCCGCTATCGAGGCCCGCGTAATTGCATGGATAGCCGGTGAAAACTGGGTACTGGACGTATTCCGCGAGGGCGGCGACATCTATTGTGCTACCGCGTCGCGTATGTTTGGTGTGCCTGTCGAGAAGCACGGCCGAAACGCCCACCTACGCCAAAAGGGTAAAATATCCGTACTGGCGTTAGGCTTCGGCGGCGGCGTGCCGGCATTAGAGGCTATGGGCGGCTCTAAAATGGGTCTAACCGAATATGAGGAAAAGCAGACAGTACGCCAGTGGCGCGAGGCTAATCCCAATATAGTACGCTTTTGGGCCGTCGTCGAAAAAGCCGCAGTTACCGCGATCAAAACAGGCAATACTGTGACTATACACCGGGGTATTACCGTCGGCTTCCGCTGGGGTATGTTGCTTATTACCCTGCCGTCGGGACGTACCATTTGCTATCCACGCGCACGCATAAGCATGGAATATAACGACGGCTGGCGAGGCGACCACGAAATTATCGAGTATGAGGGCATGAACCAAACTACGAAAAAATGGGAAATCACCCGGACATACGGGGGTAAACTGACCGAGAATATCGTACAGGCCACCGCACGCGACATATTGGGTGTTGTCATGCTTCGCGCCCGACGCAACAACCTGCCTATAGTTTTCCACGTACACGACGAAATCATAGCGGAAACGCCGATAGACCGACCGCTGGCTGACGTGGAGGCTTTATTTAGCGAGCCGATAGAATGGTGCCGAGATTTACCGCTAAAAGGCGCTGGTTATAGTACACCGTACTACCTCAAAGACTAACAAAGGCGATAAAACGCAAATAGAAGCCCATACACGCACAGAGATAACAAACATAGTAAAAGTATCACCGAAGCACGGAAACGCGCTAAAATTGAAAATTCACAAATAATTTAACATCTATTATGGATATAAATTTTAACCTCATCAAGGATGAAATCCTACGGCGAGCCAAGGAGGCACGCGCTTGTGCCGAACAATACGCCCGGGCCTACAAAGCAGAGACAATGCAGGATCTATGTAACGTGATTAAGGACAATTTCGATTGGGCATATAGAAATATGGTTATAGATACCGCTCTGCTGATGCTGTATCGCGACGACTTCGCGAAAAACGGCATATTTGTCAATACCTCCGTCTCTAAAGGCTATTTGCTTTGCGACAACGCCACAGTGCGAGCTTACGGCAACGCCACAGTGCGAGCTTACGGCAACGCCACGGTAGAGGCTTTGGGCAACGCCACAGTGCGAGCTTGCGACAACGCCACGGTAGAGGCTTGGGGCAACGCCACGGTAGAGGCTTGGGGCAACGCCACGGTAGAGGCTTGCGACAACGCCACGGTAGAGGCTTTGGGCAACGCCACGGTAGAGGCTTGCGACAACGCCACGGTAGAGGCTTGCGACAACGCCACGGTAGAGGCTTTGGGCAACGCCTATGTGTCATCCTATGCCATCGTGGAGTGTAAGCTGTCAGAGAATGCAATTTATCGTGTGCGCTCTACGCAAACAGTTTTTTACGCTTCGGACAATATCACATTCAAAAAGCATTAAATATCCCTATAAAGTCATACCTATGGAAATTTTCAGCAGCACAACCAAGACAGCAGCAATGACCGCCGCCAAGCATTTACGCCTTAAAGCGCGTATCAAACAAAACGTAACCGATAATACCGACCCGGAAATACTTTGCGCCAAACTCTATACTGTCAAGGCACAGGTTAAGATACTGGGCGTATGGGTTACGGTATGGGCTGAAACCTGCGACTATTCCGACGGCGACACACGCCCCTATATCAAGAACTGCGCCGAGGAAGTACAACAAGCACTAACCGATAAAATCTAACATCATGTTACCCGATATAATCAACTCGACACCCCCGGCACCACCTACAAAGCTGTCATGTACCGCCAAGTTAGTAATGACTAAAAAGCAGTCGCGTGAAATGCGTCGATTACTCAACCCACTAACCCGACCGGCCCAAGTGCCACCACGTAAAAAAGTCGCATGGCGACTGGTGCGTAAATGGTTTAACCGCTACGAGAAACCGCGCCTAATCGGCGCGTGTGTAGTCGCCACATCAAAGGACGGCAAAACGCAAATACCTATGCGCATTACTAACGTGCGCATTACTAACGTGCGCATAAATAAGGCTGGAGGCCATAAACGTGATTACTCATTTACCGCTACTTCAGTATGAACCACAAAGCCCCGGAAACGTGCCAAACGTGCATTTTCTATCAAGCCGACGGCGACGACATAGGAACTTGCACTATTTCCGAAAACATCGTAGAGCCGTCGCAAGAAGCCTGTAACGACCAAATAAGCAATAACGACTAATGGAAATTATAACAACACCGATACCAAATAACGGATATAGTCAAACCCTATATGGTATGACCGCCAGCGAAGCAAAAACGATTTTGCCACTTTTAAAGCGCGGATATAGCCACGCCGTAAAAATGGTAGAACACTATCAAGACATTTTGGATAGTGGAGAAGCTGCCGACCGCCAAACTACCGCGCTGATGAAATGGCAAGACAAAGCCGACATACTGGCGCATATTCTAAACTATATTGACGACAGTACACTATGATAGTATTAAGTTTATTTGACGGTATGAGCTGCGGACGTATCGCCCTACAAGAGTTAGGCATGCCGATTGAAAAATACTACGCCAGCGAAGTAGATAAATTTGCCATACAAAACACTATGGCAAATTTCCCGGACACTATACAACTGGGCGACGTGCGTAATATCGACGGCCGCGCACTGGGTCATGTCGATATGCTAATAGGCGGCTCACCCTGCCAGTCTTTTAGTTTTGCTGGAAAACGCGCCGGGATGAGTACCGCCGAAAAGGTGGAAATATACACACTGTCGAGGTACTTAGAACTGAAAGCCGCCGGGGTGCAGTTTGAGGGGCAAAGTTACCTATTTTGGGAGTATATGCGCATACTCACAGAGTTGCGCGAAACTAACCCCGACATCCTGTTTTTACTTGAAAATGTCGAAATGGGTAAAAAATGGGAAAAGGTGCTGTCAGATGCTATCGGCGTGACTGGCGTACATATTAACAGTGCGCTGGTATCGGCGCAAACCCGAAAGCGCATATACTGGACTAACATACGCATTAGACATATCGGCACACATGGCGCATACAGCGCAATACCCCAGCCCGACGATAGGGAACTATACCTAAAAGACATTACAGAGGATAGCGTACCCGAAAAATACTATCTGAAAGATGAAACCGTGCAGACCCTATTAGGCTATAACGAAAGAAACGCAGCCGCCGGTAACGGCTTCCGCGCTAAATTCCACGAGGGGGGGGGGGAATGAAGCACCCTGACTGCCGGAGGCAAGTACACGCGAGATTTGGTTATAGTCAGACAATAGTTAACCCCTACATCAAAAATGGCGGTGGCTTAAAATTCAACGATAGCGGCAAAGTTCCGTGTATAACGGCAACATACCATATAGGCTATGATGGATTTGGAACCAGGCCATATATTTTAGAAAATGGAAAATGACAAAGAATATATCTGCGTAGCGTCGAGTGGACGGAACACCGCCCCCGACGGAGGTATAGAGCAACATTTAGAACCGTGCCCCATACCCGGCAAAACTAATTGTTTGACTACTGTAGCGAAAGATATTTTGCTTTTACAACGCCCAAGAGGTAAAAAGCAAAGTTGCATTTTCGTAGATAAGTCGCCCACGCTTACACAATCGGCATGGGAACAAAATAACCTTATTGTTGAAAATGCGTGCCTAACCGCCCGGCGCACTGAATATGGCAAAATCATACGACAGCAGTATGAAGCGCACGAAATCAGGTGCCGCGTAAAGCCATACAAAGGTTAGAACCGAGAACCGACGGAAAAACAAATACCATAACGACCGTGCAAAAAGATAATTTGATAATACAACTTAACCCCGGTACCGAAAGCCACGGCACACAGCCATACCAGCAAAACCGTGTTTACCATCCCGACGGAAAGACCCCGGCACTTATGCAAGGACACGGAGGCCAGACGTTAAACACCATAACCGACGCTGGGGGGGGACATATCCGCATACGCCGATTAACCCCTGCCGAGTGCGCACGCTTACAGACTGTGCCGGATTGGTACAAATGGGTTGTGTCGGAAACCCAGCAATACAAAATGCTGGGTAACGGCTGGACTGTTGAGGTTATCAAACATATATTTTCCTTTTTGCCCGACCGCTTCAAACGACAATAAATTATGGAGACAACCACATTACGTTTTACAATACCGCGCAATAAGATACCCGGAGTGTTTGCCATCATGGAGGCAGACAATACCCCGGCGTGCGAGCTGCGCATTAAAAAGCCTAATGTCGGCGTGTGTGAAATCGAGATAATAACCGACGACGCAAACGCCGGATATTTTCGTACCGCACTGGGGGGGGGGCGTGACTAATGGATAAGTTAAGATTTGACTTTGATTTAGACATAGCCACGGCCCACAGCCGACTATCGAAAAAATGGCGTAACAAGTCGTGGAAATGGAGCGAGATTTTAGCCAAGTGCGCCGACACCAAGCGCACAGGTGAAAGTGTGCGCGAATATCTACGCATGAGCCGAGAGGAACAGAGCAGCGTTAAAGACGTGGGCGGTTTCGTCGGTGGCTATCTATCCAACGGCATACGCAAAACCGCCAACGTGATATACCGCACGCTGGTTACGCTCGATATTGATTATGGAACAGCCGACGTATGGGATGATTTTACCCTAAATTTCGACTGCGCCGCTATGATCTACAGCACCCACAAGCATACGCCCGAAAAGCCGCGTTTGCGTTTGGTGCTTCCGGCCAACAGGCAGATAACACCGGCCGAGTATGAGCCGGTTTGCCGGTACTGGACTGCGCGTATAGGTATCGAACTTTTCGACCATACCACATACCAACTGCCGCGCCTGTTTTATTGGCCGAGTACCAGCCGTGACGGTGATTATTTTTTCAACTATCAAGACGGCCCGGCCTTTGACGTTGACGAAGTGCTGGCGACCTACCGGAACCCACAGGACGTTAGCGAGTGGCCTATGTCGAGCCGCGAGGGTGACGTACTGGCGCACGAAATCCGCAAGGCTGGCGACCCTACCGAGAAGCCCGGACTAATCGGTGCGTTTTGCCGCGCCTACACTATCGAGGAAGCGATAGAAAAATTTTTGCCGGACGTGTACGAAAAGACCGGCACGGATGGGCGATATACCTACCGTGCCGGAAGTGTCGCCGGTGGCTGTGTCACCTATGAGAGCAAATTTGCATACTCGCATCACGAAACCGACCCGGCAAGTATGCGCCTGTGCAACGCTTTTGACATAGTGCGCATACATCTATTTGGGGTACAGGATGAGGGTAGCAGAGTGACCGACGTTACCCGGCTGCCGTCGTACACCAAAATGCAGGATTTTGCGGCGGCTGATAAGACCGTGCGCGTATTGCTCACACAGGAAAGATTAGCCGACGCAGATAGCGATTTTGGCGACATCGACACCGAGAACGGCGAAACGCCGGAAGCCGCTAACATAGACTGGATGGCCGAACTTGAACGCGACCGCAAAGGCACTATCAAAAGCACCGCCAAAAATATAATCTGCATACTGGAGAATGACCCGGCACTGGCCGGGCATCTATGGCATGATTTGTTTAGCGGTTTTGATTTGGTTAAGGGCGGTTTGCCGTGGGATAAAAAGGCGACGCAATGGGGCAACCGCGACGACGCTAACCTGCGCATCTATTTGGAAGAACGCTACGAAATCACCGGCAAAGACAAGATTAAAGACGCTAAGGACGCGGTATTAACCCGGCACCGCGTACACCCTATTAGGGACTATCTTAATAGTTTGGTATGGGACGGCACGCCGAGGCTGGAGCGTTTGATTATCGACTACATAGGCGCGGAAGATACGCCACTTAACCGGGCAATGACACGAAAGCATTTTGCCGCCGCCGTTACGCGCATCATGCAGCCGGGGTGCAAATATGACTACTGCCTCATAATCGCCGGGGCCGAGGGTATCGGTAAATCCACCCTGTTTAGCATCATGGGCGGCGACTGGTTTAATGACAGCCTCACCACCACAGAGGGTAAAAGCGGCATGGAGCAGCTACGGTGCGGCTGGGTTATCGAGCTGGCCGAGTTATCGAGTATCAAGCGCAGCGACGTGGAGCAGGTGAAAAACTACATAAGCCGCCGCGATGATATTTACCGCGCCGCATACGGTACGGTGGTAGAAAAGCATCCGCGCCAGTGCGTATTTTGCGGTACTACCAATGAGGCGTATTTTCTCAAAGGTGACACCGGAAACCGCCGCTTTTGGGTAATCGCCGTTAACCCGGAACTGCGCAGATACCCCGACTTTACCGACGCGCTCATACGCGACAGAAACCAGTTATGGGCCGAGGCTGTCGAGTATTGGAAACAGGGCGAAAAATTATATTTGCCTGGAGATTTGGAAGCCGAGGCACACCAGCGGCAAAGCCAATACAACGACGACAACGATGACCCATTACGCGATATGCTGACCGTGTTTTTGGATATGAAGTTACCGGTTGACTGGGATAGCTGGGACTTAAACCGCCGCCGTGCGTACATAAAGAACCCCGACCCACTCGACGAGGTAGGCATATCGCGCCGTGATCGAGTGTGCGCCGCTGAATTTATCTGCGAGCGCATGGGGCGCGAAATGTCGGATAAAGAATATAAATACCTGTCGCGCCGTGTCTGCCGTCTATTAGATGAAATGGGCTGGGAACGCCGCAGCGGTGTACGCTACATGGAAAAATTATATGGGCGGCAAAAGAGTTTTGCCCGACCTCTAAAAGACGACGTAGAAGATGAGGGCGACATATAATTTTTGGTAACTGAGTTTGAGTTACCGCCCGACGAAAACTTAGTTACCATGAAAAGGCGGTAACGAAAACACGGTAACAGGCAACCGAGAAAAAAGCCTTAGTTACCACGTTTAGTTACCACGGAAAAGCCGAGAAAATAAGGCGGTTAGGTTATTTGGTAACTATGGTAACTTAAAAATATAGCTAATTAGTAAAGTAATGTTTTTATAGCCAAATATTATAAAAAGTAGTATATAACTAATCCCGAAAAGTTCCGCGTGCGTGCGCGTGCGTGCGTGAGGGAAAAACAGCAAAGCAATGGATAAGCGAAGTATCGAAAATATAACCCACCATGCCGACGTATCGGAAAAGGCGATAGAACGGTATTTAGTGGAACAGGCAAAACAAAACGGTTTGCCCTGCCTCAAATACTCTAACCCGAATATGGTAGGTTATCCCGACCGCCTGTTAGTGCTTCGCGGCGGTAGTGTAATTTGGGTGGAGCTTAAAAGCAAAGGACGGAAGCCGACAAAGATACAGCAAATGCGCATGAGCGAATTAACCGGCATGGGGCATTTGGTAAAAGTGATCGACAATAAAGCCGACATCGACGAACTGATTAAAATAGCCAAGCAATGAAAGTAAAGTGTGATACCTGCGGTAAAGAGTTTGACCGCCGCCCCTCAACCGTAAAGGCAGTGAATTATTGCAGCCCGGCGTGCTATCACGCTGCAAAGCAAACGACCGTAAAATATGAGAAATGCGGTAAAATGTTTATCCGTCTGAAATCTGATATAAAGGGGCATATCTTTTGTAGTTCCGAATGTGCAAAAGACTATACACGAGAAATAGGCCGTCTGACAATGCAGGCAATTAACGCCGCACCAAACCATAAAGAGCGTTTAAGATTATCGCATTTAGGCAAAGGGCATAAAGATACCTATGAGAAAACATTTGGTAGGCATACGCACCGCATAGTAGCCGAGCAGATGTTAGGCAGACCACTGAAACCGGGTGAGGTGGTACACCACATCGACGGCAATAAAAGAAACAATAACCCCGAAAACCTAATGGTGTTTGCATCACAGGCATTACACGCACAATGGCATAAAGAACATGATAAATTTTAACCCCTATCAATACCAGTCAAAGGGCATCGAATGGATAATACAGCACCCCGAATGTGCCTTACTGTGGGAAATGGGGCTTGGCAAAAGTGTTGTTACTTTGACGGCTATACAGGAACTAATCGACGAGTGCGAGATTAGCCGCATACTGGTGGTAGCACCCAAAAAGGTAGCCGAAACTACATGGACTACAGAGGCGGCCAAGTGGAGCCATTTAAAAGGGCTTCGCGTCGTCAAGGTCATGGGTACAGAGAAACAGCGCAAATTAGCCTTAGCCGAAAAAGCCGATATATATGTTACTGGGCGCGACAACTTTGTATGGCTTGTAGGTCTATACGGCGGTGTATTGCCTTTTGACATGATGGTTATCGACGAGCTAACCAGCTTCAAAAATTCCAAGTCACAAAGGTTTAAGGCTATGCGTATCGCAAGACCGAGCGTTAGCCGGTTTGTCGGATTGACCGGCACCCCGGCACCTAACGGCCTTATAGACCTTTGGGGGCAAATGTACTGCGTGGATAAAGGTGTACGACTTGGTAAATCCGTATCAAAGTACCGCGAAAGCCACTTTGAAACCCACAGCTGGAATAACATAGTAGTGCGGTGCGACGTAAAAAAAGGGCATGAGGATATTATACGCAACAGTATAGCCGACATCTGCCTAAGTATGCAAGCAAAGGACTATTTACAGTTACCTGATTTGATGATGCACACCGTACCTGTCGAGCTGTCACCGGCTACCATGTCGGCCTATAATAAGTTTGAGCGCGAAAAGGTATTAGAGTTCAAGCAGGAGCATGAGGGCGAACCGACAAACATTTTGGCTAATTCTGCCGCCGGACTTATGAACAAGTTAGCCCAGTTTGCAAACGGCGCTGTATATGACGACGACAGGAATATACACGAAATCCACAGCGAAAAGGTGGATAAGTTAGCCGAGATAGTCGAGGCGGCCAACGGTAGCAGCGTGTTAGTTTTCTATCAATTCAAACACGATATACCGAGAATAACAAAGAAGCTCAAAGGCTACCGGGTAGAAGTCTATGAGGGCGAAAAGCAGCTATTAGACTGGAACGCCGGAAAGATTGACGTACTACTGGCTCACCCGGCAAGCACGGCGTATGGCCTCAATATGCAGCAGGGCGGCCACTACATAGTTTGGTTTGGTACTGGCTGGGATTTAGAGTTATTCCAACAGGCTAACGCCCGGTTGCATCGACAGGGGCAACGGCACCCGGTAACGGTGTATAAGCTAATCGGGGCGCATACTGTCGATGAACGCGCCAGCGCGTCACTTGAAAATAAAAAGGTCAAACAGCAGAGTTTGTTAGACAGCCTTAATTACTTGATACGCAAACATACAAATGGCTAAGGATAAGGACTACATAAAGCTGATACATACGCCACGGTGGTTACGTCTGCGGCGCGACACGCTGACAGCGCACCCACTTTGCGAGAGGTGCCAGGCCGAGGGCTACATAAACCCTGCGACCGAAGTACACCACCGCAAGCCTGTGGAGGATGGGATAAACTACACCGAGAAATACCGGCTCATGTATGACCCTAAAAACCTGTGTGCGCTGTGCCATGGCTGCCACGTTAAGGTACATACCTACATGGGACGTAGCGGCAAGGAAGCGACCCGACGACGAAACGCCGAACAGGTGGCCGGGGTAGTCAAAAAATTTTTTGGCGACTGAAACAGGGGGGGTGATTTTTTAAAGGCACCCCGGTTTTGCTAAACCTCGCCCCAACCTTTGTTTTTGCGTGAGCGATTTTTTCAATTTAAGCAAATATAGAAAATTTAACATATATGGCGAAACAAGTTAACGAATATAAAAAAGACATCGAAAAGGCACTTAAAGCCGCCGGCAAATACAGCCGAAGTTTAGGCGCACAAATTTTGTCGTTGGCCGGTGCGCTTCGCACGCTCGATTTGGCTAACGACGAGATCGACGGATTGGAAAGCACCACCATTTCGGCTACGTCGCGCTATGGTAACGTGACGCTGGTACCTCACCCGGTTTTCAAGATCCAAAAAGACGCGCAGGACAGTGTAACCCGACAGATGAAAGCGTTAGGGCTGACCGCTGAGGAACTGACCGGAGCCGATGAGGACGACCCATTAATAGACCTCACCAAAAAGGTAAAGAACGCCGGGCGCAAAAAACCGAACATCATTAAACGTAACAACCCCGATACAACGGCATGACAGAGGAAGAAAAAGACAGATTACGACAGGCTAAAATCGACGTGTCGGCGCGGCTGGCGGTAGTGCCGATAGCCGATTACCGGCTGTGCGAAGTTGACGCACGGCTGGAGCAATATGTTACGGAAGTCGCCGAAAATCCGACAGCGCACAACCTCTACGAGCAGTTAGCGGTTTTGCGCTTTTTCCGTATGGCTGATAAATACGGGATTAACGCGACCGAGGTACAGCGTTTTTTTACCCTCTATGAAAACTTGCATTTTCCCGGTAAAACCGGGTTGCAAAAGTATGCGCTAACCCCGGTGCAAACTTTCCAGTTTGCCAGTATCTACGGCTTTTGGAACGACGGCCGCCGGGTAGTGCGTGAGGCGATTTTGTTTGTACCGCGTAAATTCAGTAAAACCACGTCGAGCGCATCGTTAGCCATCGACGATTTGCTGTATGGTGACGCTAACGCCGAGAGTTACACCGGGGCCAACAGTAACGACCAAGCTAAAAAGTGTTTCGACGTGATACGCGGCTGTATGAGGAAGTTAGACCCAAAGGAACGCCGCTACACAGTCAACGAGCAGACGATTAAAAGCAAGCGCAAAGACCGTACCGCCTTTGCGCAGTGTCTGACGGCCAACGCCCGGACAAAAGACGGTTTGAACGCCAGCACGGTAATTATGGATGAGTTTAGCCAAGCACGCGATAACAGCCTATTAACGGTACTAACTACGTCTATGGGTGTGCGAGAAAATCCGTTAACCGTGATAATTACCACCGCCAGCGATGTTTTCGATGGGCCATTTTACGAAATGCTGCAAGGCTATAAAGACGTTTTGCTGGGCGAGTTTGAGGACGACAGCCTATTTGCTCATATCTTTGAGCCGGATTTAGACGACCCCGAAAGCGCAGAAACTACATGGCTGAAAGTACAACCGCACATGGGCGTTACTGTCAGCATGGATTTTTACCGACAGGAGTACAAAAACGCTATGCGTAACGGTGCCGACGCTATGCTGGCGTTTCGTACCAAGTTGCTTAACATCTACGCAGAGAACCAGCAACGCAGCTGGATAAGCAGCACACTGGCCCGGAAAATATCCCGGCCTATGCCGCTGGATGCCATCACCGGCCGACCGGACGCTATGGTGGCTATCGATCTGTCGGAAAGTGACGACTTTAGCGCGGTCACTATGGGCCTGTACGACATGGCACGCAAAAATTTTCATTTCCACACGGCATACTTTTTCCCTGAGGGGGCGTTACCGGGACACCCTAACGAAAGGCTATACCGTGTATGGGCCGATAAAGGATATTTGACACTAACAGATGGTGATGTTATCGACTATCGCGCAATTGTAAACTATGTGCTGTATCTTAACAAAGTAGTGCGCATATTGGGTATCGGCTATGACCCGTGGAAAAGTTTGGAAGTTGTAAATATGCTGGCGGCTTCCGGCGCAGATAATGTGCTGTCGGGGGTTAAACAGACCTATGGCAATTTTACCGCCCCGGTTGAAAGTTTTGAGCATGGCGTAAAAACCGGGCATATCTTTATTAACGATAACCCAATTAACTACTATTGTTTCGGTAACGCCGTCTTAGACACCGACAAGCTGGAGAACTGCAAGCCGATAAAACGAAAACAAACGCAAAAGATAGACGGCGTTATTACTAAACTTATGTGTATGCGCCTGTTTATTGACTACACACGTTAAATAAGGTTAAATACATTTAATCGTAACAAAGCAAAGGAAAACAACCGAAAAAGAGTAAAACACAGTAAATCAAAGGAAGATAAACCGCTGTGAACCAAATTTTTAAGTGCTAATATGTTTAGTTATTTTTGCGCATAAGCAATAATGTGTAATGAACTTTTGGCGGCATATAGTAAACTATTTCAGACGCGAAAACAATAGCGGCGAGAACCCCAGCGCACCACGCACCGGGGCTACGTCGCTTTTCGTCTATGGCGACCAAACCGCTATGTGCGTCGCTACCGTTTTCCGCTGTGTTAAGTTGCTTAGTGAAAGTGTCGCTAACCTGCCGCTGCAATACCTCAAACGTAAGGACGGTATTTTTACCGAAGTCAGTAACGACAGGCTCGACTATCTACTAAACGTGCAGCCGAACAATGCTATTAACGCATTTGATTTTTGGCGGCAAGTAGTACAGGAGTTACTATTAGACGGTAACGCCTACATCGTGCCGGTGTATAACACTGTCAGCATGGAATTAGACCGGCTGGCACTGTGTGAACGTGGCACGGTCATGCACGATACGATACACGACATTTACACAGTGCGCGACCTCAATAACGGCATTAGCGGCGTATATACCGAGGACGAGATTATACACATTAAGGGTCTAACCCTGCGTAATAGCAAAAAGGGCGTTAGCGTGCTGACGTATGCGCGGCTTACTATGAATATCGCCGCGACTGGCGACCAAGAAACGCAAAATAGATTTGCCAACGGCGGCAATGTACGTGGCATAGTGTCTAACGATACCAGCGTGCGCGGTTTCGGTGAGTATCAAGACAAGCAGTTAGAGAAAACCGCCGAGAACTTAGACAGCCGGTTTCAAAGTGGCGAAAGGATTGTTAGCCTACCGGGGCAGGTGGATTTTAAGCAAATTTCGCTAAGTTCCACCGATATGCAGTTTTTGGAAAGCCGCAAATTTACGGTTATCGAGATTTGCCGCTTTTTCAGCGTACCGCCGACGTTTGTATATGCCGACACCAGCAACAATTACAAGACCGTCGAGCAGGCCGACGTGGATTTTTTAAGCCACACACTAAACCCCCTACTGCGTAACATCGAGATAGAATTACGCCGCAAACTTATCGCACCGTCGCTGTGCCGTAAATACAAATTCAAGTTTGACCGCCGCGAGTTATTCGCGTGCGACCTTAACGGCATGATGAACTACGGCACTAAACTTTTGCAGATTGGTACGACCGTAAATGAGGTGCGCCGTATGAATAACTTAACGCCTGTTGACTGTGGCGACACCGTGTTAGTGTCGGCAAACCTGCGAGGTATTAATGAAATTGGCGTGCAGCCGCAGCAACAGCCAGAGGCACCCGAAAACAAAGATAATGACAATGGCGACAAAAAGGAATAAAGACACCGAGGTAAAACGCGCCCTGCGTTTTGACTGTGCAGAGCTGCGTGTACGCGAGGCGGCCGAGGGTGAAGTCCCCAGCCGCACGATTACCGGCTACGCTATACTGTTTAACACCCCATCCGCGCCGCTATGGAGCGACGAGGATAGCGAGGCCCGCGAAGTTATTGCCCCGGAAGCAATCACAGAAGAATTGTTAGACGGCTGCGACATTAAGTTTACAATGTACCATGACCGCCAACTGATTTTAGGCCGTAGCAACAAAGGTACCGGCACGCTGGAGTATTTCGTAGATGATAAGGGCGTAGGCTTTAATTTGGAGCTGCCTAAATCACCTAACGGCGACGAGGCGTTAGAGCTGGTTAGCCGTGGCGACATTTCCGGGTGTAGCTTTGCATTTACTACCCGATACTGGGATAGTGATTTTGTCGAGCGCACGGCAAAGGTAGTAAACGGTGCTACACAGATAACCTACACCGTCAAGGCAGTAACCGGCGTGTACGACTTTACGCTGGCTGCTGACCCTGCCTACCCCGATACATCGGTAGAGGCACGCGAGTTTACCGCCGGACTGCGCGAGGTGGAAACACCTACCCCGGAAGAACCTAACCCCGATAACGATAAAGTGCGCAAGCAGCTGCGTGAAATGCGCCGCGCTGCCGCGCAAAAGTTAATATAAATTTTAACCTCAAAAGTTTCAGTAATGAAAGAAAAAGACAAAAAAAAGCTGAACGTGCGCGAGTTGGTTAACAAGTATCAAGCCAACTGCGACCGTATCGGTGAAATTGCCGAAACCTGCGAAAAAGAGCAGCGCGAGCGCACCGAGGCCGAGGACACCGAGTTTAAGGCACTCACACGCGAAAACCAGTTGCTGCAAATGAAAATGCAGGTGGCCGCCGCAGAACATCTGCGCGAAAACCCCAACGCTACCGCCGACGCTTCGCGCATTATCCGCGAGAATATGCAGGCCGGGCGACAGACACAAATTTTGCTGGTGCGTGACCTTATGATGGTAGCCGACACAGCCGATAGCGCGGTGGTACCCCTCAAAGTGCAGGACATTTTGACACCGCTCACCGAGGGCCTTATACTCGATAAGGTGGGTTTACCTATGCCTACCGGACTGGCTGGCGATTACGTTTGGCCTACCTATGAGGCTGTCGAGGCTACTATTGCTGGTGAGGGCATAGCACTGACCGACACAAAAATTAAGCTGGGTAAGTTGACCGCTTCGCCTCAGCGTATCGGTATCGCTATCCCTATCACACGCCAAACCATCATACAGACCGAGGGACTTATCGAAACTATCGCTAAGAACCTTATGCCGCTGGCTGTGGCTATGCTCATTAACAAAATCCTTTTCAGCACTACAAAGGTAACAGGTGCTACCACACTGGTAGGCCCCTACGTCGGTGTAGCGACTAAGGACGTTTTCAGTTTCAGTGCTGAACCCACTTTCAAGGAGTTCAACAGCATGAAGGCCGCCGTACTGGCTACCGGCGTGGACGGTGAGCACCTTTGCTGGATTATGACAAAAGCGCAAAAGGCTATCGCCGAAGCAACCCCCAAGGATGCCGGTAGCGGTATTATGGTTTGTGAAAATGACCGTATCGCCGGACTGCCGGTATTTACCACTCACTATATCGGCGAGGGTAACATTGGTTTGGGCGACTGGCGTTACCAGCCTATGGGACTTTTCGGCGATATTTCGTTTGTAATCGACCCTTATAGCCAAGCCCGTAAAGACGCTGTAGATTTCGTGCTTAACGTCAATTACGGCACTACCACCCTGCGCAAAGAAGCGTTTAAGCTGGGTAAGGTGGCCGCCGCTGGTGCTGGCGCATAATTAAAAGTTTTTCGCTATGGCTGTAGTGAGTTTGGCATTATTCAAAAAACACGTTAGAGCCGACGATTTCGCCGACGACGACGAGTATTTGACACATCTGTTAGAGGTGGCCGAGGTGTCGGTAATCACCGCGACTAATCGCACCGAACAGGAACTAACCGACGATAACGCCGGGGAGTTTCCGGCACCTTTGAAACACGCCGTAATGATGCTGGCGGCGCACTGGTATAACCAGCGCGAGAGTGTCAGCAGCGTACAGATGCACGAAGTGCCGGACGCACTACAGGCATTAGTTAAACCCTATCGAAAACTGGTAAACGATGCAAGCAGGGAGAATGAAATATAAATTGGTGTTACTGGAGCCGGTTAGTGATGCTGACGGTTTCGGTGAGGAAACACCGATTTACAAAGAGTTCCGAACCGTGGCCGCCGAGCGCGTGAAAACGAGCGGTAGCCGTAGCGAGGAAGTCGGCGAGCATTTCCCGGACTATCGCGCCGAGTTCAACATACGCGACGCTCACCCGGTTAAAGAAAACTGGCGTGTAAAGCAAATGGGCGGCTATGAGTACACGGTAACTAACATTATACCCAACATCGACAGGGGCATGAAAACCTTAATTTGTGAACGTGTAAACAAATAATCTATGGCGGCGACAATGCAATACGACGACGAGGATTTACAGCGGTTATTTGCCGAAATGGATACCAAAAAACGACTGAAAGCCCTAAAAGGTGCTTTTAGACGTGAGGCTAACAGGGTACGCAAAACCGCATTAAATAACCTGCGCGGAAGCATCCGAACCGACAAAGATTTAGAGCGTGGAGTACGCGCCGTAGTGTTTAAGCGTAAAGCCGGATTTCGTGTCACCATAGGCACTAAAAAAGCCGGAAAGAGTGGCAAAGAATACGGATTTCATATTAACCGCAAAGGACTTAAAAAGCCTGTGTTAATTTGGGCCGAAGCTGGTACCAAGTGGCGTAAATCGAAAAAAGCTACACGGTATTTGATAGGTGGCAAATGGCGTACAGGCAGGACACGCGGTTTTATGAAACGATATGGATTTATGCAAAAGACACTAACCGAGGTGCGCGACCGCGTTACTGACAGTTTGCACAACGAAGTAGTTAACAGCATAACAAAGGAAGCAAAGAAATATGGCTGTACCTAAAACGTCATTAAGTGCCGGGGCAATTATCCGCGCCGTACTATTGGAGGATGCCGAAGTAGCCGCAAGGACTAATAAGGTTTTCCCGGTGGCGACTGATAGCGCGGATCTGCCCTATATTCTTTATCGCCGTACCTCACTGTCGCCTAATCCGCAGAAAAGCGGACAGCCGGGCGCAGATGAAATACAGATAGAGGTAATTTGCTTTACGGAGCGATACAGCGAGGGTGTCGAGCTGGCCGAGGCGGTACGCGCCGCGTTAGACCAAGTGAGTGCGGAGCATGACGGTATGCGTTTGCGGTCATGTTATTTACTCGACAGCGAAGAAGCCTACCAAGATGATGCTTTTGTGCAGCAGTTAGTATTCAGTGTAAAAATCTAAATCGCGTAAAAGCGCATAGAAGCGCGTTATAGCCACAGAGATAACAAACATAGTAAAAGTTCACCAAAGCACGGAAACGCGCTAAAATCGAAAAATCACCAATAATTTAACATTAATAAACAATATGGCAACAACAACTAAAACCGGCTACTGTAATGGTAGTGATATGCTGGTATATGTCGGTGGCAAGGCCGTGGGGCATTGCACCACCCACACTACCACCATGAACAGCGAAACCAAAGACCGCGCCGTAAAGCCAGTAGCCTCAAAAGGTATTTCCTCAGGTTTGTGGAAAGGCAAAGGCGTGGTAGGGTTAAGCATATCTATTTCAGCCGAGGGACTTGTATTCTACGGTGAAAGCGAAACCGGCTACAAAGCACTGGTAGCAGCGTGGAAAGCTGGTAAGAGCGTTGAGGTAAAATGTATGGAACGCGAAAACAGCGATAAACCCTACCTCAAAGGCAAGTTTATCGTTTCGTCGCTGGAGCGCACAGACCCGGCGCAGGACGATAGCAACTACAGCGTCAATTTAGAGAATGACGGAGAACCCGACACACTTGACGAAACCGCGATCACCGAAACCCCCGAAACCGTTGAGACCGGCGCATGAAACGTATTGAAATAACAATAAACGGCACGGCATACCCCTGTAGCCCCACTATGGGGGCTATGCTGCGTTTCAAGCAGGAAACCGGCCGAGAGATTACCGAGATAGACCCCACAAGTTTTACAGATCTGTGTACCTATCTATGGTGCTGTGTAGCGTCGGCGGCTAAACGAGAGGGCAAGCCGTTTGACATGTCGCTGATGGAATTTGCAGACAGCCTCACCCCGGAAGATATGACGGAATGGAACGCGGCAATTACAGCGGACGCAGAAACCTGCAACGCCGCGCCCGGTGAAAAAAAAAGAAAACGCCGTTAGCCGTCTATGACCTTTTAGGTATAGCCGTCGGCTGTATCGGAATGTCGCACGATGATTTCTGCAAATGTACTTTCGGCGAGTTTGAAAGCATCTGCAAGGCATGGCGCGAAATGACAGAGGGGCAAAACCGCGACGCATGGGAACGCGCCCGGACAGTAGCCGCGATAGTGATACAGCCGCACGTCAAAAAGAAAATAACCCCCAAGCAGCTTTTACCGTTGCCGTGGGACAAGAAAAAACAAAACGCCCGAAGCGAGGCCCCCAAGCTCACCGCTGAGGAAAAACGAAAGAGATTTGAAGAAGTCGCCCACCGATTAGGCGACGAAATAAACCAGTAAACCGTATGGCAGGAAAAGGCACCATATCAATTACATTTAAGCTGGATGGCGACGGCAAAGGCTTTAGGGCGATAGCACAGGACGCTAACGGCCTACGCACCGTTATGGCTTCCACGCTTGAACAGTCAGAGGCGTTAAAAACGTCGCTGGTTAATTGGAGTGCCGCCGTACAGGGTTTGCAGAGCGTTGACCAAGCCGTTAGCCAAATTAGTAGCCAGTTAAATGCTATTACCAGCGAAAGCGAGGAATTTAACAAAGCTATGAAAGAGGCCAACACTATGGCCGGAAAGGACAGCGCAGGTTTTAAGCAGCTCAAAGGAGAGGTAGCAGACTTAGCCAAAGAGATACCCATAGCACGCGACCAACTGGCAAACGGCCTCTACCAAACAATATCTAACGGCGTGCCGGAAGATAACTGGATAGAGTTTTTGAATACGTCGGCCCGGTCTGCCGTGGGCGGTTTAGCCGACATTAACAAAGTCGTCGGCGTTACCTCTACGCTCATTAAAAACTACGGTTTGGAATGGAGCGCAGCAGCCGACATACAGGATAAGATACAGTTAACGGCCAAAAACGGCGTTACCTCATTTGAGCAATTAGCACAAGCACTGCCGAGGGTAGCCGGTAATGCTTCCACGCTGGGCGTGTCTATTAACGAACTTATGGGAACCTTTGCCACACTTACCGGCGTAAGCGGTAACACCGCCGAGGTTTCCACGCAGTTAGCCGCCATCTTTACGTCGCTGGTTAAACCCAGTAGCGAGGCCGCGCAGATGGCGGCCGAAATGGGCATACAGTTTGATGCCGCAGCCATAAAAGCCGCTGGCGGTTTTCAAAATTTCCTTACCCGGTTAAATGATAGCGTTAAGACATACGCGCAGACTAACGGCGTGCTGGAGCAGGAAGTATATGGCCGATTATTTGGCAGTGCCGAGGCTCTACGCGCTTTAATACCATTACAGGGCGAGTTATCCGATAAATTTGCGGCTAATGTTTCCAATATGGTAAACAGTGCCGGTACGATGGATGCCGCCTACACGGACATGAGCAGCCACGGTGAAGCTGTAAACCAAATGCTGCGCAACCAATGGGCTGCCGTTATCGACGTTATTTCGGGTTTCACGTCTGCCGCGCAGCCCTATATTAATTTCACCGCCGGACTACTTAGCACCGGATCAAGTGCGGCAATTCTTATCACTACTTTTAAGCAGCTTAACATACAGCAGGCATTAGTAGCTACACGCGCTAAACTCGCAAGTATGGCGATGGTGACACTGGGTTTGCGCGGTAAATCTGCCGCCGCTGTTGTGCGTGTTTTCAGTTCCGCTATGAAAGGTGGCGCGTATAGTGCCACAGCCTTAAAAATCGCGCTACGCGGTTTACTTATAGCTACCGGCGTGGGTGCGGTGATCGCCGCCGTTACTACAGCTATCGAGTATTTGGTTAGTGCGACAGACGACGCAACCGAAAGCACAAATAATTTTTTAAGCGCGGAGGAAAGAGCGAAACGCGACGCGGAGCAATTAGAACAACTGCGCCAGCAGGAAGCCTCAACCCTCACGCAAACACGCGCCGCGCTTGAAATGAATATTAACAGGCTCAAAGAATTTAACGGCACTAAAGAGCAGGAGAAAAAATTAGTTAACGAAATGAATAATACCTACGGCGATACGATGGGATATTTTTCCAGTGTAGCCGATTGGTATAACGCCCTTATATCTAATAGTGAGGCATATTGCCGCCAAATGGTAATCGAGGCGCGGACACGAATGTTAGCTAATCAAATAGCTCAAAAAGAGCAAGAAACCCACGATCTAATTTATGACGATGCCGGAAATAAGCGAAAATACAGCACAGTACGACAGGTAGAGCAATACATATCCGGCTACTATACACCTACCAGCGGCGGTGCTGGCGGTGCGCAGCAGCCTCAATACTCACAGCGTGAAATAGTTGGCAGTAGCGATTTAGACAAAGCAAATGCCGCTATCCGAGCCAATAACGAGGCTGTCGCCCATCTGCGCGAACAAATAGAAGCCGTGGCAGAAGAAGCCGCCGGTATTAATTTCAGTGTGCGAGGTACGAATACACGCCCGGATATTACGCCAACTGGCGACCCCAAAAATACAACAGGAACCGCGCAACCGGAATGGAATGAGAACGCCGCTAACCTCAAAGAGATTAACGACAATGTTAAAATATTACAAGCGCGACTACAAACCGCTACCGTCGAGGAAGCAGCGTTAATAAACCAGCAAATTACCTTATGGCAGGGTAAAGCCGACGCGATACGTAACGCAGGGAAAGCCGTAGAAAACAACGGCCCGGTATTTAACGAAAACGCCGCTAACCTCAAAGAGATTAGCGACAATATAAGAGTATTGCAAACTCGATTGGAAACCGCAACCGTCGAGGAAGCCGTATTAATTAACCAGCAAATACAGGCATGGCAAGGAAAAGCGGACGCGATACGCAACGCCGGAAAAGCCGTTGAGAACAACGGTCCGATATTTAGGGCCGATGCAACTACTTTAGCCCAAATTACCGAGAATATTAGCGCGCTATCCGACCAGCTAAACACCGCCACTATCGAGGAAGCAGCACTAATTAACCAGCAAATACAAGCGTGGGAAAAGAAAGCGGACGCGATACGCAACGCCGGGAAAGAGGCTAAAGCGAATTTCGATACTTTCCGTACCGGCTGGAACAGTATTAAAAATGTCGGTAGCGGTATCGACGGAATTACCGACGCGCTGGAGGGCAACGGTAACGCATGGCAGACAGTCACCGGCATAGTAGATGGATTTTTGCAGATATACGACGGCATTAAAACCATCGTAGGCATTATCAATATGCTAAGTACCGCCACGACCGCCCACGCTACCGCGAAAGCCGCCGAAAGTGCCGCTATCGGTGTGGCTACCGGCGCACAGACAGCCGAGGCGGTAGCCGCTGAAGCTACGGCACTGGCGCAAGTTCCTGTAATCGCCGCGAACAAATTAGCGACCGCCAGCTACATGGAATTGGCCGCCGCCGCATATTTCGCCGCGCACGCATACATACCTTTTGCCGGTTTCGGTATCGCTTCCGGATTTGTCGCCGCCGCTACCGCAATGGTACAGGCTATCGGCGTTATGCCGTTTGCCGATGGCGGCATAGTAAGCGGCCCGACTGTCGGACTTATCGGCGAGTATGCCGGAGCATCTAATAACCCGGAAGTGGTGGCACCGCTCGACAAACTGCGCGGTATGCTGAACCCGGTAGGCGAGCCGGTAATTATCGGCGGTACGCTTCGCGCTTCCGGCCGTGAGATTATTTGCGTACTGGCTAACGAAACACGGATAGCCAGCAAATCGGGCAGGAAAACAAATATAAAACTTTGACCGCTATGTATTTTTACGGAAGTTTTTTAACGCAGTTAGGTGAAACGGTTACGGTGCATATTGTAACCGAGAACAGCCGCGCACAACAGGTAGAAATAGGTGACGAGAAAAGCGGCGTGTTTTTCACTACCAACCCGGTAGAAATCGAAAGTAGCGTAAATGATACTTTCGACCATTTGCTACGCAGTCAAGCGACCATTAGACTACTGACACGCGACTTTATACAAGATTTGTTTTGCACAACTTGTATGGATGCTGTGGTTAACATATTCAAGGGTAACAAATGTATCTTTGCCGGATTTGTCGAGCCGCAGACATATTCGCAGGGTTATAATGAGGTTTACGACGAGTTAGAAATATCCTGCATCGACGTACTTTCTGCGCTGCAATATTCAAAATATCGTGACGTGGGCGGCTTAGGTGTGCTGTATGATACTGTCAAGATTAATGCCGGACAGCGAACCATTAAAGATATGCTTGATGACATACTTAATCGTGCATGTGAACATATTGACATTACCGGCGTTGGAGGCGTGCAAATCTACTATGATGGTAGCAAAGCCCTGACATCTGCTGAATCTGATCGGTATGGCATATTTTCTCAGCTGGCTCTGTCAGAGCTGTTGTTTTTGGGGAGTGATGAGGATGATGTATGGCAGCAAGATAAGGTTTTGGAGGTAGTACTTAAGTACCTTAATTTGCATATCGTACAGGATGGGTTGCAATTTTACATCTTTTCTTGGGAAAGTATAAAATCGGGCGACCCTATATCATGGTATGACTTGTTTGCCTCCAGCTATAAAAGTACCGATAAGCACTGCATTACTATAGATCTCAGCAATGCCGCATCTACAGATACTACTATCAGCATAGGCGAAGTATTCAACCAGATACTATTGACGTGTAAAGTGGAAAGTATTGAGAGTATAATACAAAGTCCGCTTGACGCCAGTATGTCGTTTTCCCCGTATGAAAATAAGCAACTGTATTTAACCGAAATTTCATCTGACGGAGAGGGAGAGACTGCTTATAATGCTTTTTACGCTATGACCCATGAGCAGCCGACCGACTACGATTTCGCCTTGATGACCGACTGGTATATACAAGTTAAGGATAATGCCAATTGGATATTTCCTGACAATCTGAATAACGGTTATAATCTGATAGATGAATATTGCCGAGATAAAGTTAACCAGCATATATTACCTAACAGACTTGCATACGGTCCGGGGGCAGCTCTAATATCGTTTGGCAAGATCGAGCATAAAGCAGCTAATCAGGATAATTCGCCGACATCTAAAATAGACATGACAGATTATCTGATAGTCAGTGTCAATGGCAACGGCAATAATTCTCCACTTTTGACTTATCCCAACGAAACCAGTTTAAAAGCAAATGCCCCATTAGCGGTATATAATGGACCCACCACAGGTGCTGTATATTCGCCAGCTGATGACCAGACTACTAATTATATAGTATTCTCCGGCAAAGTCGTGCTAAATCCATTCATGGCTTTTACCGGTTATTATAAAACGCTTCATGATGCACAGGGATGGGACACTCCGGAGCCGGAAGTGTGGCACATGACAGTACCCAGCCGATCAAATGGAGATGGACGGTACTACACCCAAAAATATTATAGTGCTGCAACCCCATTTACAGCTCCAACATGGGATGAGAGCATCATGCGCGGATTAGTACCCTATACAGGTAGCGGACCGCAAGAGTATCGTTTTGCCTATAGCACCCTTGGGGACAGCACCGATAAAATATCCAAAATCGGTGTGCTTGGCTGTATGCTCATAATTGGTGACAAATGCTTAGTCGAGACCGGAACCTCAGGCACCATAGCTGATTTTGAATGGCGCACATTTAAGACAAGAGAGCAATGTGCTGATGATGACGAATATTATCAGCAAAGTTTCACCATAGGATTTGACCCGAAAATAGGTGATAAGTTGATAGGTACTGAATTTGACCTACAGAACAATATCAGCTATGATTTAGGTATTGATGCACAAGGAATGGCAATCCCGGTGCGTAAGAATGATAAGTTAAGTGGTGCAGTACGCTTCATGATCTTAGGTCCTGTCAATTCTATATACGGAGAAGCCGCAAACTCAGTGCATAGGCGGCCATCTTTTTTCTCATGGCAGAACCTATTCTATGATACTTCTATTCCGTTGTTAGCGCATGTTAGCAGCATATATCTTAAGTCTTTTGAAGTCAAGATTTACAGCGATAACGGGCTGATAAATAATCTTGGCGATAATGACATAGTGTATATGAGTGATACACGAGAAAATTTCGTCAACCGGAAAGATGATATTGAGTTTGAAATAAACAGCGCGTTGACTAATGCAGAGTGTAAGGAGTTAGGTGTCACTGATACGGTCAAGTTGTCAACTCCATTAGATCTAACTACGGGTACTGGGCTACTGTCCATATACGACCACACCAAACAGCAACAGGCAAAGCCCGAGCAACTTTACGTAGACAGCTATTATACTGAGTACCACAAGCCACGAATACTTATGACACAAAAGCTTGAGGATAGAATGGGGATAGCTGACATATTTAATCTGTATGTGCATCCGGCTATGCCGAATAAAATTTTTTACGTACAAGGCATAAGCCGCAATCTCATAGAAGGCTATGCCGAACTTGTGATCAAGGAGGTTTGGAATGATTGATGTAAAGCTCATAAAAAAGCCTAAAAGTACCAGCGCGTTAGTGGGCAGTGGTATAGCCACAAATGGTAATGGCTATGCTACCGGCAATGTGGTGAAAGAAGCGGGGCATGCTGCAAGCGCAGATAAAGCTTTATACGCGGATAGAGCCGCCAACGCGGCTGAAGCAGCACATGCGCAGGAAGCCGACCACGCATCATCTGCGCACGATTTGGATGAGGACAGCCCTGTACGCAAGCAGTTTTTAAGCCGCATAGCCGATGACGTTGCCCAGGGGCACATTACCTTTGAGCAGGGGCTTACCGCCGTAGGTCTGGCGGTATTCCGTGACGGAGCACATTTCGGCGAGTTTATTAAATCACTGTACGCCGGAAAGGGCGCAGGTATAGACAAAGACGGTAACGCCGAATTTGAAACGGTGCGCGTGCGCAGCTACTTTGAGGCTATGGAATATATTGTCAACAGATTGTCGGCTATCGAGGGCGACCAACTTTTGACCGAGGGCGACACCATAGACCGGGTAGTAGATAACGGCGATGGCACATTTGGTTTGTATCTGCACAGCAAATGGGACGGATATTTTACCGCGCAGCACGAAAACAATGTACTGAAAGGTATTATAAACACATTGGCAACCGGTAGCGGACTTTATTACACCTGTTGGCTTCGCGTCAATAGCGTTAACGCCGCGCTTAATTACATCGAGGTCTCTATGTACCCCGACGACGAAACGCCAGCCGGAAAGAATTACCCACCGTGCGAACTTATGAAAATTGCACGCTGGGGTAATCAAACCGACAAGACACGGCAAAGCTGCCTGTATCTGTCAAGCACCGAGGGCCGCATAGTCAAGCTGTCGGGTGTGACAAAGCCCATAATCGACAAAAGCAATTACGGTGCGACATTTGGCACCGTGCCGGATTTTCTAATAGCAATGGGTCTGCCGCTTATTGAGGGGCAAGACTATGTATATGCGCGTGGCCTCATAGTGCAGGACATTATACGCATAGACTATCAAGGTAAGCCGATAGTTACCTACGTCGATAGGGGACAGTGGAACGCGACAGCCGACTACTACAACGAAACGACCAACCCGGACACCGGGGTATTTGAAACGTCGGACGTGTGGTATATGGGGTGTAAATACCGCTGTATGAAAACCGGCACGCATAATCCCCCGGCATGGAATAGTACCGACTGGGCTATGATCGAGGGCAACCCCGATTTTACCGTAGAATTTGCCGAAACGGATTATTTATTTGACCCGGATAATTTCGACGTTACGCTGGTAATAATCGCGTGGCTGCATAACATAGACATTACGCAGGACATATTAGACACTGACGTAGTTTGGACTCGATACAGCGAGGACGCGCAGGGCGTACCGCGTGTAGCATCTGATAACGCATGGGGCTTAAAACGCGCCGGAGCCGGAAAGTCTTTGCACCTAACCGCCGCCGATATAGATTTTAACGGCTACATACCCAAAACCATAAAATTTACGGCGACCGTGACACTACGCGACGGCATGGGTAACGTAGCCGCCGAGGAACAGGCAATTTTTGAATATTAAAAACAAGGCAACGAAATGAAAACGAGAAGATTTGATTTTAATTTTCGACCGCTGCAAATTAACATCGGTTTCGCCGTAGATGGGTCAGTGCCTAATAAGCAGAATTACGACGCGGACACCGGCACCTACACGCCCGACTACACGCTAACGCCGCTTATTATCCAGCCGCAAGTAAGCTGCATGGATAAAGACGAGTTTTTATCAGCCGGTAGCATTAATCACCAACTGGCTAACGTCAAATGGTACGAGATTGTCGGCGGCGGTAAAATGCTTATCGAAAGCACTAATACCAACTATGAGGTAATAGCCACTGGCGGACAGGCCGGACGTATCAAAGTTAAAAAGAACGCCCAGCCCAAAGTACCTATTACGCTGGAGTTCCACGCGGAATATAGCGACCCACGCACCGGGCAACTGCATCCGATAGTGCGCACTTTTCCTATAAGGTGTGAAAACTCTACCGCATTTATGCCGCAGCTTGTATTAGACGCTGCCGACCAAACTATATACAACCCACTGACCGACCCGGATACACAAGTAGTACACGCCAGCCTACGGTTAGGCGCAAACGAATGCGCGACCGCTAACAGGCTTTTCGTTTGGGAAATCTACCGCGCCGATAGCAACACATGGACGGAAGTAGGAAGCGATACCACATTAGACTATGACGTAACGGTAGCTGCCGACGGCGCGAGCTGCACAGTTAACCGCGCCCTCATGGGTACCGAACTATATCTGCGCTGCCGTGCTAAATACGACATAGGCGGTAATCCGTCGAGCATATCGTTAACGGATGCCTCACCGAGCAAAACCGTGGCATTTATCCGGCGCATACCTAAATTTGAGTTTGACGTTACAGGAGTGCCGGTTAATATCCCTGTCGGCATTTTGGCTATTGCGCCAGTCGCTTCAATATGGAACGCTACCGGGGCAATCCAAGACCCCGAAAGGGAATTATTACCGCTGTGGTATATCGCCACGAATAAAGCCAGCGGCACGCTATCCTACACGCAGGTAGCGCACGGTCTGACCCCCACAGTGCCGACAAAGGCAATGAGTACAAGTTATGGCGCGGTAATAGGCTTAGACGTTAAAGATGTCGGCCCGCTGTGCGCCTTTGAGGACACCGACGGCGCAGTATTTGAAGATGCCGACGGAAATGTAATATTAATCAAATAACAACCAATAAACAATTATGGCACGCTACATCAAAGCAAACCCGAAAGTGGCCGCATATCTGAATTTGCAGAACGACCGCAACACCGTAAAGGATGGTAACTATATCCTTTGGCAGAGTGATTTATTAGCATTTGGGCCATTGACCCGACTACCCGAAACGCTGGCGGAAATCGGTGCTGTCGCGCTCATGCCGCACGAAGCACGCGAAGAACAGGACGGCGTACTGCTGCGCCCCCTGCCCTTGGCGACCGACCCCCGGTTTGTAGTTTCGGTATCGGCCCCGGTTGAAACGCCCGAACCCGAAACCCCTGCACACCCTGTCGAGGAACCGGGTACCGACGAAACCCCCGACGACACCGAACAACCTACCGAGGGCGACACGCCCGGAGAGAACGAGAACCCCGACGAAACGGATAACAAAGCCGCCGAGCCGGAAGTAGAAATCGTAAAATAATAAAGTCGTATGAGCAGCGCAACCGCGACAAGAACTATTAAGTTCATAAGCAAGGCCGGCACATATTCCGCAGTAATCATGTGTCCTAACGGCGACATATATCAGGAATGGGAGGGTACATTGAATGATGTCACTAACGTTTATCCTGACTTCGCCGTCACAAAACCTATCCTGTATTTCGTATGTACCAGCAGCCGTGTCGCCGAGGGTGTGGCAACGCCTGACAGCATAGATTTTTATTTCAACGGAACAAAAATCACATTCAGCGGAGACACCTCTACAGGCACATTCGCCGGACTATTCAAGAAGATAGCACCGAGCGGTGATAATCTCTACTACGGTTTGCAGATTGTCGGCAATATCGCCGCCGCTTCCGGCTATGCCCCTGCTGTCATCAAGATGGTAGCAAAGATTTCATACGGCACGCAGAGCGATGATATACAGGCTGATTACACCATTCCTGTGCAGCAAGCTACCGGCACAAGCTACCGCGTTACAATCGCAGCCGGTGATACTAAAAATTTCGTAATCACCGAAAAGGGCGGTAGTGTAATCTTAAAAGCGATGGCGTACCAATCCGGCGCGGCTATCACTAAAAACCTAACTTACCAATGGGAAAAGATGGGCGCAAGTGGCTGGAGCGTGTTAGCCGGAAAGACAGCCCAAACTTTGACCGTCGCCGAGGCCGACATAGACACCTACGGCGAGTATCGCGTTACCGTTTACCGTGACGGTGCGGAGATAGGCAAAGACATACAGGGCGTGATGGATGCAAGCGACCCATACGATATTGACCCCCACCCGAACCCGGAAGATGAGGCGATAACCGAGGACACCAGCGGTAACGGCCAAGTTACCTATACGCCTGTCGTCGTAAAGCGAGGCACCAACACAAAGGCACTTAACACGCTTTTCTTTTTCGTGATTAAGGACGCTGCCGGGGTTTACCTCAACAGCCAAAATGACCGTGAAACGGCAAAAGCATCGTGCGCAGTAACACGCGCTCACTGTATGCAAGCCGGGGGCGACGTGTCTATTACCATAACCGCGCAAGACTAAAGGACTATGGGCGTAAATGTAACGAGGGTAGTTAAATTTATCCGCAAAGGCAGCCCCGGGGAAAAAGGAGAGCCGGGTGCTGTCCTGAGAGGGCCGCAGGCATGGAGCGATTGCGTCACAGGTTACGCTTTTCAGTGTGGTGCGGAGGGTGAAGCGTGGAAAGACGTAGTATTATACGGCAATAATTATTATAGCTGTGTTAAAAGCCACGCCAAAACCGCCGACAATTACCCCGGAAGTACTGCCGACCAGTCTAACGGTTATTGGCAACTGGGCGATAAAATTGAACTGGTGGCGACCAAAATTTTATTAGCGTCTTATGCGCTGGTTAAAAATTTGGGTGTCGAGTGCATTGATATGCGCGATGCTGACGGCAATATCATATTTCAGGCCAAGGACGGAAATGTCACTTGTAAAACAGGCACGTTTGACGGTATCACGGTGCGCAATGCGCTTATTGAGAGTGGAAAGATTGCAGGTTTTACAATAGCAGGCAATGGACTCAGCAACAGCCCTTTCAACAACGATGCTGATATTGTTTTCCGTAACGATACGCAGCAGACATTTGCCGGGATAGGGGGTGCTATGGGTGCGGCTACTCCGACATTCGCGCATGTTGCGAGGTTTGAAAACAAAAACGCAAGTCCCGTGGGTTTGGCAGGTCTGAAACGCAATACCGCCGTGGTCATGCATGCGCAGAATGCCGACTATAACCATGCCTTTATCGGGTCAGGCAACGGAACATTAGACGGATGGATAGCCGGTCACAAGTTCAGCAAACTCGCATTGCCTACCAACACCGCGAGTATGGCTGGCATAACCTTAGCTGATAACAATGTATGGGTTGTCAATGCCGAATCCACAAACATTGCATCAAACCGGGGGCGTGTGGCTCTGCCGCGGCTTTCGTCGGTGCAGATAGCATTGGGTATCGGTAGTGATGATGCTTTTTGTCTACCTATGACGATAATGGCTGACATAGGCTCCGGTGATTTCTTCATCTGTGGCCGCAATAGCGAGATTTATGTGGGGAGCCAGCCTTTTAACGATGTGCAGATACCTGTGATATTCCAAAGTGCCACATATTCTGACAGCATAGCTATGAGTGCCGGGAAGTATGTGAGCTTCCTGCTGATTTATGACCCTGCGCAGACAGCGACAACAGCCTATCCCAATAGTTATCCTCTGCAATACACAGCAAGACTGATTGATTAACAACTAAAACATATTTCATTATGGCAGTAAAAAAGACCAAAAAACTAAGCGCACAGACCACTACCACCACGGTAGCGGCTGGCGAAAAGTTTGCGAAAGTTGACGCAAACGGCAAAGTAACGCTAATCGACTTAGCGAACCTCAAAACCGCTGTACTGGGCGGCCTCAACCTTGACGGCATGATGGACGGCGTGTTTATCATGTACCACCGCAAAAGCGATGATCTTCCACTTATGGTGAAGCCGCACATGTGGACGAGCCTACAGAACGCCGGAGAGATAGCCGACGGCGTGGCAGTCGTCGAGGGCGGCAAAGTGCTGGTAGTGGCACCTACCGAAGCCGACAGCGCAGGTATTACGTGGAGTTCCGCAGCCGTAAGCGGCGGCGCGACCACTACCGGCGACCGCGTAACCGCTATGAACGACTGGAACGGCAAGGCTAACACCGCGTCTATCATATCCAAAAGCACGTCGGCGGCTGTCACCAATACCAGCGCATACGCCCCCGGCTTTTGCAACCTCTACAGCCGTGTGAACGTTAACGGCAAAGGACTGACAGCCGGTAAATGGTGGCTTCCGTCGATAGGCGAAATGATGATGATATACGCCAACATGACTAAGATAAATTACTGTCTTAGCCTCATATCGGGTGCTACCCAGTTGCTCAACAACTGGTATTGGGCAAGTACAGAGAACAGCAAGACTGAAGCATACGGTTTGGGCCTCAGCGACGGCAACCTCGTCAACTGGTACTCTAAGAACAGCGTCAAGGGCAGAGTACGCCCGGTTTCAGCATTTATTAGATAACCGTTAGTAGTCAATCTTTAACCTTTGGTGCGGCGAAAGCCGCACCATATTAAATTAACGCAACTAAGGCAATGGAAACAGCAGACATATTAACCATAATAGGCGGTATCGGCGGCATACAGGGTTTTATCGAGCTGGTTAAATGGTGGCGAGGGCGCAAAGTTCAAGACCGCCATGACATAGCCGACGTAGAAGCCACAGAGAACGAGAACGACCGCCGACAAGTTGATTGGCTGGAGAAACGATTAGCGGAGCGTGACGCGAAGATAGACCGCCTATATGAGGAACTACACGCCGAACAAAACGCCCGGCTGGAGGAAGTACACCGCCGCCACGAAGTCGAGTTGAAATTAGCCGAAGTCGAGTTGAAATTAGCCGAAGCGGAGATAAAGAAATGCCAAAAACGAGGCTGTACGGACAGAATACCACCAAGCGATTATTAACCCCTATAAATTTTTACAGTATGGCAAATGTAGAAAAATTAGTGCCTTTTATTATTCAGTTTGAGGCCGGAGTAACCCCGGCTGGACTGACAGGCGAAAGGCTTTTTGAAAAAGCCCGGACAACCGGGTACGCAAACGACCCCGACGATTTAGGCGGTGCGACTATGGTAGGCGTTACGCTGGCTACCTATACGGAATACTGCCGCAAAAAAGGCTATCCGCGCCCCACAATAGAGCGACTGCGCGGCATGACATACGCCCAGTGGCTCGACATACTCAAAACCATGTTTTGGGATAGATGGAGAGCCGACGAAATCGCTAACCAGTCTATCGCCGAAATACTGGTAGATTGGGTTTGGGCTTCCGGGAAATATGGTATCACCATACCCCAGCAGGTATTAGGCGTTACCGTTGACGGCGTAGTAGGATCTAAGACGCTGGCGGCGGTCAACCGACAGAACCCGTCGCAATTCTTTGCCCGGATAATGGCAGAGCGCAAAGCGTATATCGACCGCATTTGTGCCAGCCGCCCGGTTAACAACAAGTATAAACGCGGATGGCTGCGCCGCCTTAACGCTATCACTTTCCGGCCATGAAACGGTTAACGCTCATAATCGCCGTAGGCGCGGCGACCTGCGTACTGTCGTGCCGGACGCAAAAGGCTGTAACGGCTACCGACCAAAATAGCAGCCTGTCGTATGCCGACACTACCAAAATCGTAGCCGACACCACCGGACACACACAGAACGATACCGACACTACCAAAACCGCAGCTACCTATGAGGGTGTCGGGCTGATCGAGTTTGTCGAGGGTGGCGGTAAAGTAAGTATCGACAGCGCAGGTAACATAACCTTTGAGGGCGTAAAGAATATCAAAGGGCGGCGCAAAGGAAGTATCGCGCAGGACAAAGGCGTAGCCCATGAAGTCAAGGAAACCACCGGACACCGTGAGCAGCTTAACGGCGTGAAAGCCGACCAAACTAAGCAGGAGAAACGCACCGAGAAAAAGACCCCGGCACAGAAGTGGTACGAAACCGCCTTTGCCCGGATAGGGTTAGGGGTGTGTATTGCCGCGCTCATGTGGTTACTTTTCCTGTATCTAAAAAGAAAATTCTAACCAATCCGTAATAAGTGAATATGAGGGACGCGCCCGGCCGAGAGGTTAGGCGCGTTTCGTATATATATGCGAAAAGTGCTTTGTATGTGCTTTGTGAAAATAATAAACCCTCTAAAACTCAATGAGTTAAAGAGGGTTTAAAGTGCCCAGAACAGGACTCGAACCTGCACGCCTCGCAGCACTCGCACCTGAAACGAGCGCGTCTACCATTCCGCCACCTGGGCATCGGTGTCTTGTTTTTTGGTAGGGCAAATTTACGGAGTTTTTTGGGGATATGCAATAGGGACGGGGATTTTTGTGCTGTTTTTTTTGTGTTTGCCGGGCTAAAATGGTGGATGCGCCCTGGCAACAGCGCCAGGGCGCACCCGTGGTGTTCAGTATGTTTTGCAATTAACCTAAGGAAGCTATGTGATTGTCACGGGTCTACGGGTATGGCGGAGGTGGTGTAGCTGACGGTGTCACGCGGTGTGGTGATGCGGATGTTGCCACCGAGGGATGTCTCGGGGTTGGCGGCTATCTGGTGGTCCCAGTCGCCTTTGGTGAACTTGAAGCAAGCCGGGAGACGCAGCCTGAGTTCTATGGCACGCAGGGTGTCGCTGACGGCTGTCATCTTGACCGCCGACGGCTGCCACTGGCCGAGGGCCTCCTGATTGCCTGTGATGTAGACGTCACTGCCGGCGAGGTCGGCGCCATGGAGTTCTATATGCACCGGATACTCTTCCTTACCCAACCAGTTGTCGCGCTCTCCCATAAATGCGAAATAATGCTTGAGGGCATCCTGTATGGCAGGGAAGCGGACTCGATTATGGGTATATTCTGGAAATTCGGCTGTGATTATGCGGCAATTGCCGGCTGCAGGGGCTATGGAATCCGCATGGTTTTTGACCCTATACCACGAATCGCCCCAGCTCGTGTCATTGTCCCACACCCATGTCTCGGGCTCGTTGCCCATCGAGAGATAAACGAAGCGTGGCTCTTCACGCCGGGTGAAATCGTAATTGATGAAATCCTTGGCCGGACGGGAATCGTCATACTCGCAGTTGGGCGACATGGCGATTATGTCGTCAAACAGTTCGTCATTGAGCATGGCATCCATCACGAACGATGCACTCAGCGAATGCCCTACGGCAAGCGAGTGCCCGTTGGCCCGGTAGTTCTGCTTGAGATAAGGCATCAGTTCCTCGCGCATAAAAGCCTTCAGGTCTGACGAATGGCCGAAATAGCGGTCTTCACGAAACAGTCCGCGCCCTACTTCCTTGACCGGCATGGGGGTGTAATCGCTGTTGCGAGCATATCCGATTTCGGGCAGATGGGGCGAGCATATGCCAACCACGATATACGGACGTATGTTTTCGTCAAACTGCTGCAGCTCGTGATGGGCCAGCACGGTTATGAAATCGAAAGTGCTGCGCCACTGCGCGTCAAACACATAGATGACATCATAGTCAGTCATCGTCTCCTCGTCAAAATTGGCAGGCGTGTAGATGAGCACCGGACGTTTATGCTGGAAATACCTGGATGGCATGTCTATGCGCTCCATCCTTGCTATCTGCTGGCCTGAAACTATCATGGTTCCCAGCATAGACAGCAGCAGCGATGTGATGATGTGACGTTTCATGAATGGGCGGGAGATTGGAGAAGAGTGAGGAGAATGGTGTTATTTGAATGCTTCGGGAGGCCCCTGGATAAACAATTCAAACCCGGGTGCGGAATGATACGGTTTTGCAAGATTGCGCGTGACTCCTACGTTGATGAATGTGCCATTGTTAGGTATCTGGAACACACGTTCATGTCGTTTTTCATTGTGGTTCTCAGTGAAGTTGGATGCCCGTGCAGCATCTTTCTCTATCAGCCCCTCTATCTTCTTGATAAGCGCAGGGTTATCCTCGCTGATTTCTATCTCGCGGAAATAATTGTTCTTGCTCTTGATTGTCGTGACCGATATGCCTTTCTTGCCGTTGTACGAGCCGTCAAAAAGCGATTCGAGAGCGAGCTGCGGAGGCTTGGCGTACGCTATAATGGCGCACACAAGCATGCTGAGCGTAAGGAGTGACTTTTTCATATTCGTTACATGTATTGTTGTTGGTATTTATGGTGTAGATGCTGTATCTCGGTCATTTTCTGTTGCTGTTGTCGCCGGATTTCGGCCGACCGCTCAAGCATTTCGTTGGCTTTGTCAATATCAGCTCGGATTATTGCCTCAGCCTGTGCCCGGTCATCAATGCGAATCCCGTCGACATAGACCATATACGTGGCATCTTTCTGTATGTTTGACGCGCTGAAATAAGTCAAGGTTGCAGCCGAAGCCAGTAATATTAACAGCGAGGCGGCGATATTGAAGATTGACCATCGCTGCCACCGCTTCGGCCTGACAGCCACAGAACGCTCTGAATCCATCGACAGCCGCAACTCAAAGTCCATCAGTCCCCTGACCTCATCAATCAGCTCCGAATGGACATCATCATAATGGAGCAAGACAAAGTGCAATTCCTGCTCTTGAGGCCGTGTCAACCGGCAGTCAAGGTAGAGGCGGCAAAGCTCTTCAAGTTCCTGTACGGAAAGTCGGTCTGTATTATTGTCGTTCATCTGCATTGTCTTTGGTTATAAAGTTCACGGATTTTCTTACGCGCCCTGTGCATGTTCATCCTGACTGCATCAATCGACTGCCCGGTCCGCAGGGCGATTTCCTCGTAGCCCATGTCGCCGAACGTGGCCATGTCAAACACTTCACGTTGCGCCACGGGAAGCGAACGGTACAGTTCGCTCTTGATGCGGTCAAACTCATCGGGCTGCTGTGGCTCACAGGGGCTGTCGGGCAGCATGTCGGCGCCCACAAAATCATGGCGGCGGCGCAGACGGTCTATGCACTCATTGCGTAGCACAGCCACGAGCCTGTGATGCGCCTCATCAGCCGATTCAGGCTGAGCCGATGACCGCCACAGTTTTATGTATGACTCTTGCATGGCATCCTCCGCCTCGTCACCGTCTCTGAGCAGGTTCAGAGCCACCCGGTGGAGCTTTGAAGCCAGCCCTATATATGCCGATGTCAGAAAGTCCGTTTTCATATCTCTGACCTATATACGCAGTCACCATGCGAAACATAACAAAGATAATCAAAATTTTTTCAAAAATCAGCTTGTTGACGGCTGCACCCTGGTGCTCAGATCAAGCAGGGGCTCTCCCCTACCGCTGTTTTGGCCGCTACAGGCAGCGCGTCGTGCGAGACGTTTGCGATGCTTAGCGATACGGCGTTGACGAGCAGCCTCCCTCCGCAAAGCGCGTTTCTCCTCGCAGATGGCCCCGGTGTCGGCCGACAGCTGCGTTTGAAGTGTCTGTTCCTGTCGTGACGCATCTTGGGACTCCACGGCCACGCGGCGATGCCTGGCAGCAGCCCGAGCACGGCGCGAACGCTCCATCGCCTTGTCAATCTGCGGCTGTAGAAGCGCAAACACCACCCTCTCTGTTGATGACAAATCGGTTGCCACAGTGTGGCTGTCTATATAATCGTCTATACAGCGGATAAAATAATCCTCGCGGACATCATCGCTCAGGGTGGCCGCGCGGCAAATCAGTCCGCGCAATGATTCATAAAAATTACGTGACACAGGGCGAACCCACTTAGCTCTGCGCCCTGATTTGGCTTTAGTTGTTTCCATCAGTGAAATAATTTTGTGATACGTCACAAAATTATCCCGCCGATTACCTCCGGGCATGCGAAAACATCAGCCATATAGTGATGTTTCCGTATGCCTGATCAGTTGGTCAACTTATGTATTATGATTTCAAGATCCTCCTCCGGGGCAAGGTCCATCTGACGGCGCAAACGCCAACGGGCCTGCATCACCGACTCCTTGCGGATATTGAGGATACGGGCTATATCTCCGGTGTCCTTCCCTGCCCTGATGAAAAGGGCCAGACGTCGACCGGTCTTACCCACCTTGGGGTAACGCTCCATGAACCCCTTCATGAACATGGAGTCACGATAGTCTGCATCATCGCCCTCATCCTGCGCCGGAGCCTCAGATGCAGCGCCTGAGCCGGAATATACATGCCCGGCAGCTGTAGCCTCTGCGCCACACTTCTCCACCTGCGACAGATCCGAGGCCATCTCCTTGCGTCGGTGCCTCTCTATCTCCAATTGCGTCAGTAAGAGTACACGGCGGTGACGGTTGACATATACCAGCACGAAAACGACCGCGGCGGCGATAACAGCACCCACCGCTATTATGGCAATCCACATGATGTTGCGGCTCCTCTGCTTGTCCTTTTCGGCATTCAACGACACCTCGTTAATCATCGCGGCCGTTTCACTGGCTATGACATCGCCTTTCTTCTGCTCTCTCAGATATTTGTCAACGGCTTCCTGATATTCAACGGAGGCATTTTGCAGCTGGACTACATCACCGTACCCCGACAAAAGACGGCAGACGGCCTTTTTTATTTCCAAATCTTCCTCAGGCAGATAAGCATATTCGTCAGCAGACCCAATCAGCTCCAGCATGCGTTTTTTCTCATCTGCCGTGCCGACACCCATACCGGAGTTAACCATCGAAGCCCCGACAAGAATATTCATCCGCGTCAACGCCGGGTTGCTGCTTGACATTCTCCATGCCGAAGCCAGAGCTGCCGTATCACCTGTCATCTCATATTTGTTGAAATCTATTATAACATTGACGGTTTCATCGCCACAGTAGATACTGTCAGCCTTCATTTCATCAAGGGCCTTCACCGCCCCGATAGTATCGCCAGCATAAAATCGGCAGGATGCCACATTGACCTTGTTGTTGAAGCGCAGCAACGGCAGGTCAGCCCGCTCCAACAGACTGTCGGCCATCAATACATATTCCAACGCCTTGTTGTGCATCCCGGCTTCTGACATCTGCTGAGAGAGCATCACACAGCGCGAGAACGCACTCACCAGATCGCCCTCATCCAGAAAAGACTTCAAATCAGACACATACCTGTTGTACCGGTTCAGATTGTCAGTGAAATCCGTAGGCTGCTCGATGGCCATACGGTAAAGGCGATAGTCATGGGGGAAGCTTGACGAATCACACATCTGCATTGCCAACCTGCGCAGAGAGTCGCCGCGCTCAAAGTCGCCATGCATGAATAGCGAAGTACCCTCCCAGTATGTACGCCGATGCGCGTAGACGCCAGTGGGATCCTACTCCTTTGACATCCTGTCATATTGCTCTACGAGCGATTCAAGGGAATCAGGGTCAATATAGCTTTGCAGACCGCGGTCAAGACGTACCAGCAGAGAGTCAGAAGGCATCCCGGTGGCTTTCCACCCAAACGGCACCAGTCGGTCAGACTTGCGTTCACAGCCCGTGGTAATGACCAGCAAACCGAATGTAATAACAATGGGAGTGCATAGATGTGCGATAACTGTTTTCATACCACAAATGTACTACACATATTCTCTACCGACAAGCACACCCCCTATCTACAAAACATCTACAAAATCTAAAAAACACTTCCAGAGATTCCGACCATGAGAAAAAAGAAGAAGAAATGATTTTATTATGGATATTGCAATTCAGAAAAAAACCAAAGTTTCAGACTGCCTGTAGACCTGATAGAACGGCTTAACAAACTCGCAAAAAGGCAGAACCGCAGCCTTTGTAACCCGAAGGCTCCCACATGCCGTCATGTCATTATTGCAAATTGCATGTTTTAACATTTCCGATGGGTCAAAATGGGTCAAAAAGAGTGCGTTTGGGACATCTACCAGCCTTTTTATTTACCGACATATCATCAGGAGTTCTGTCTACAGCTGGGGGATTTTAGGTAGAGCAGGAGAGGCATTAGTATGATGTAATGCGCTGATGGGCAGGAAAATAAAAAAAGAATGAGTAACGAAAGCCGAAGCTTGTCAATTACTCATTCTCCTCTCTCCTCTGCGGTATGGACGGGACTCGAACCCGCGACCCCCTGCGTGACAGGCAGGTATTCTAACCAGCTGAACTACCACACCATTTGGGATTTATGTCGGTCTTCAATCATAATGATTTTCCGACCTGTTTTGTTCAGGCTTCCTTGCGGAAGTTGTCTGAATCTTTGTTTTAATGTTCTCGTTGCAAGCAGTGTTATTTCCTTTTTGCACTGCAAAGGTAAGAGCTTTTTCTGGACCGTGCAAATTTCCGTTGATATTTTAACTAATTTTTACACTATAATATTTTGCAAAATCGCTGTCACAAGGGTCTGTAGAGGCTATAAACATCCTATATATTACTATATATCAACCCTTTATTTTGGCATTATGCTTATTGATGTAGGGACATGCCGTGGCATGTCCGCTTTCAGCAGCAATCGCAAATGCAAAGCCTGATGGGCGGACATGCCGTGGCATGTCCCTACACTTTACAATTCATCTTACATAACCCACCAAAGATTGACCAGTAGTAGGCATGTCCCTACAAATTGAGGAAATTCCTGTTTTGCGACACGCTCTCTCAGTTGATGGTCTCGTCCAGGTAGTCGCGGCTGGATGGGGACGACTTGGGACGGCGGGATGATTGAGAGCCGGATTTTCCACGAGGCTTGGATTTTACGGCAGTGGTGTCGCGAGGAGCTTGTTGCGAAGCTTTAGGGAGAGCTTCCGCCGGAGCCTCTGGCAATGTTTCTATCACTTCCGGCTCTATCTGTTCGTCTCGCGACATGACCGAGACCAATCTGACGGTCAGAAACACCAGCAGGGCTGCGGCAAGGAAAAGCAGCCCTGTGCGTTCAGCCGATGTAAGCTTTTTCATGCTCTACGGGTTATTTGAACAGGTTTGAGCAAAGGATTATGCCTATAAGCACCGGGGCTATCCAGCGGATCACGAAAAGGAAAAACGGACCGAGGTTGCTGCGCATCGAGCCACGGTTAGTCAGTTCGTCAATCAGCAGACCTTTCGGGGCAAACCAACCCATGTATATACAGGTAGCCATCGCGCCTATGGTAAGCATGTATTCAGATGTCAGATTGTCAAGAAAATCAAAGATATTGCGCCCTAAGATATGGATATGGCTTAAAGATCCCATACTCAACGAACATATGCTACTGAACAGGAACAGCGGCATGAGCACGACGAAACAGGCATTGCGACGACGCATCTTGAACCGGTCACACAGAAACTTTACCGACACCTCGGCTATGGAGATGATAGAGGTCAGAGTTGCAACGAGCAGCAACAGGAAGAAGAGCGCCGACCATATCTGAGTGCCAGGCATATGGTTGAACACCTGGGGCAGAGTAACAAATACGAGCGTGGCTCCCTGGAACGATTCGCCCTCAAGTCCGAAGCTGAGCACAGCCGGGAAGATGATAATGCCCATCAGCACAGCCACTAGCAGGTCGAGTATCGATACGATGAATGCTGTGCGGGTCAGATTCGCGCGCTTGGGAAAATATGATGCGTATGTGATCAGAATGCCCATGCCGAGACTCAGCGAGAAGAATGCCTGCCCCAATGCACTCAGCACCATAGGCATGGAAATCTTGCTGAAATCTGGTTTGAAAAAGAACTCCACACCTTTCTGCGCCTCGGGCAGCGTCAGCGACACAATGCAGAAAGCAAGCAATAGAGTGAAAAGCACAGGCATGAGTACATTGCTCACACGCTCTATGCCCTTCTGGACGCCGCCGAGCAGCACCGCCAGCGTCAGCCCTATCATCAGGTAGGTGTTGACGAGAGGATTCCAGTCATCGGCAATAAATTCGTTCATGTGAGCCGTAAACATCCCCTTGACATCCGTCACTCCAGCCACAGGCTGATACAGGTGCCCTGTGATAGACTGGATCATGTATTCAAGCGTCCATCCACCAACCACCGTATAGAAACACAATATAAGATAGCTCGCCAGTATGACCAGATATCCCACAGCCTGCCACCCCTTGCGGGCACCGAGCTTCACAAAGCTGCCGGCGGCATCGCTGCCCCCTCCCCTGCCGAGTGCAAACTCACTGAGCATCACGGGTATCCCAAGAATAAAAACGCACAGGACGTATACGAGCAGAAACGACGAGCCGCCGTTTGCCTGAACCTCAGCCGGGAAACGCCATATGTTTCCGAGGCCTACAGCCGAACCGACCGTGGCTGCGACAAGACCTATTTTTGACGAAAATTGTACCTTCTTTGCCATTCTTTCACAAGATGAATCACAAGATAAATAATAAAAATGTCTGCAAAATTAGTTATTTTTGCAACAACAAACAATTATGCGTCAATTTCACAGCCAGACAATCCAACTTCTTACGATATGAAGCATCTGAGCCTGCTTTATAATATACCCCCATGGCTGATCACTATCAGCGTAACTATAATAATCACACTGCTGTTGCTGCTGCCGCAACCGCTGCCCGATGACATGTATCAGATACAGTGGTTTGACGGAGCTGACAAAGTGGTGCACGGACTGATGTTTGCCGCCCTCGGAGGAGCAATCGTGACCGACAGCCGGCTCTCAAAACCTGTGGCAACCTGGGCACGCGCCAACATACTCATGGTCATCATCATAGCCACACTGGCCTCAGCAGCTTATGGCGGCCTAATGGAGCTTGCCCAGAACTGGCTCAGCCTTGGGCGTGAAGGCTCGTGGGGTGACATGGCCGCTGATGCCATAGGTGCTGCCGCAGGGTCGGTGCTGATGGCCTTTGTCAGGATTTAGCAACCATCCATGACAGCTGATTGTTGGAAGTGACAGGAAGGCATTACTTGCCCGACACGCCCCTATCTACATCCCTATTATTTATTCTTGATTTAACCCCACAACGAAACCCATGTTACAATTCATAACCGCACAATCTGACAGATACAGCCTCATGCAAGAGGTGGAAATGGCGATAGCCGGCGGATGCCGCTGGATAGAGCTACGTATGGACCACATTCCCGGCAACGAACGCCATGAGGCAATGAAAACAGCTGCTGAAGAAATAAAGACGGCATGCAAGGAAGCTGACGCATTTCTGGTAATCAACGGAGACGTTGAACTCGCCATAGAAGCCGAGTGCCACGGAGTGCACCTAAACCGCGGCGACATGAAGCCGACAGAAGCACGCGAAAAGATGGGTCCGGCAGCTGTAATAGGCGTAACCGTAGACACTGCCGATGAAATAATAGCCCTCAAAAACAAGGATATAGACTATGTAACGCTTGACACCGCCGACACAGACAAAATACAGGAGATAGTCACAGCTGTCAGGCAAGCAGGGGTAAAAATCCCCATAGTGGCAGCCGGGAACGTCACCATAGAGTCTATACCGAAACTAATGGAAGCAGGTGTCAATGGCGTGGCAGCATCTAAGAGCGTCATTGAGGCCGAAAATCCTGAAGAATATATCCGTCAGCTACTGTCAGAGTGCCGATGAGATAACTTCAAAGCTCCGGTCCATCACCGACTGCAAATCGTGACCTTCGGCAGGGGCCACTATAGGCTCGTGCACTGTCAGGGTTATGGTGCCCCAATGCGGCAGCTTCTTAAATCGCGGCATCACGTCATAGGCTCCGTCGATAGTCACAGGCACTACCGGCAGATTAAATTCCATGGCCAGACGGTATGCGCCCTTCTTGAAGCGTCGTATCTTGCCTGTATGCGTTCGTGCGCCCTCCGGGAACACCACTATCGACATGCCTCCGGCGAGACGCTTCTCGGCTTCCTCCATGGTGTGGCGTGTGGCACTCGGAGAAGAATTGTCAACGTATATCTGGCCTGATTTTTCACATGAATAACCGATAAGCGGAATCTTGCGCAGACTCTGCTTCATCATCCACCGGAAGTTATGGCCCAGATAGCCGTAGACAGTGAATATGTCATAGGCGCTCTGATGGTTGGCCACAAACACATATGAGGTATTGCGGTCAAGTTTGCCCACATGGCGCACCCTGACCCTCACGAGAGTCAGAGCCAGCACTATCCGTGACCACAGAATCTCGGGGTAATAGCCCCACCATCTGCCTCCGCCACAAGCGCATCCTACTATGGTTATCAAAGCCGTGAGTATCGTGACCACCAAGCAGATGGGCATCATGATGCAGAACAGGTATATTCTATACAGTACGAGCATGGGTGATTGATTTATCGGGGTTGGGTAATAGACAGATTAATGAGAGTGAAATTCACGCATGGCAATCTGTTGGGGCGTCTTTTTTTTGACCGACGGGTGCAAGGGTTTGCGAGTCCCCTTTTCGGTATCAATCCTGACGCCCTCACCCTCTACGACATCCTGTATGGTATCTGAGAGGATGGTGACACGCGAATCTTTGCTGAGCATCTTGTGCAGCCGGGTGATGGTCTCGTTGTGCATGCGTACACATCCGTGGCTGGAGCGGCCTGGCACCGAGAAGGGAGCGTTGGTGCCATGTATGCCTATGCCGAAGAACGGAGCCGTGTAGAGATGCACGAAAAACGGGCCATACGCCTTCTGCCCGGTATCTTTATAGGTCCAATCAGTCGAATTGTATATGCCGATTATTTCAAAAGTACCTTCGGGAGTCTTGCAATCGTCCTTCTTGCGTTTCTGTCCGCGGTTACGCGACGAGCAGACAGGGAAACGTCCGACCTCATCGCCATGACGTGTCACGAGCGACAGACGGCGTTTGCTCTTGTTAATCACGACATCAAGAGGCAGAGGCATGAAGCCCGGAGGATAGGCATATTCATCGTCAAGAAGCTCATAGACTGATTTGTCAGGTTTGGGGAGCTTGACCGGCGCGGTCTCCTTGTAAGCCGACACGACATCATACAGTTCGGGGACAAATGAAACCTGCGCAGAGACACTCTGTATCCCTGCAATCAGACACAACATGGTGATAACAATCGGGTTATATCGCTTAAACCGCACTCTGAAATGCGGTGACAAATCTATAGGCATTTATAAAATCCATAAAAATATTCCTACTGCAAAGTTACGAATAAAATCCGACATTAGATGCTGTATTATGGCATCAAGAGAGATTTACCACCGTGATTGTCCGTTCCTGAAAATGGTTGACTCGGTTTTGTATGTTTACTGATATTGGTTTA
>ERZ1027217.23-NODE-23-length-89490-cov-13.299447_pt1 | contig 89490 bp, 97 predicted proteins | sample MGYA00519268_ERZ1027217 | MGnify/ENA primary metagenome ERZ1027217 (study PRJEB26926, sample SAMN06164537) | human gut metagenome | biome: ENVO:00009003; feature: ENVO:2100002; material: ENVO:00002003 | host: Homo sapiens | place: USA | collected 2012 ...
ATACGAGCCCGGTACACCTTGTATTGCTATCTTTTTCATTCGTATATATATTATAAAAAAATCCCGCTTCTGCCGGAAGCGGGATTTCGTTGTTATTATCGCATTGTTTTAATCATTGTTTAACGTACACATACAAACTCCCGCTTCACTTTGTTGCTAAAGTAAAAGTAATAAAAGAAGAAAAAGTATGTATTGTATAATGCTTTCATTTTGTTCTTATTGTTATTGAATACGCTGCAAAAGTAATATATTTCTAGTAAAAACAAATAAATAAGAAGCTTTTTTTCAATTTTTTTTTAGGCAGTGCCTGTTTGGCTCCTGCTTTCCATAATTCCCGGCATCTGTTGTAAAGCCCAATCTACTAATCCTTCTATATGTGGTATTAAGCTTTTCCCTCTTTCTGTCAGTTCATATTCTACTCGCGGCGGAACTTCGGCATACACCTTCCGGCTCACTAGTCCGTCAGTTTCCAGTGTGCGCAGAGTTACAGTCAGCATACGTTGTGAGATATCGGCTATTGTTTTATGAATGTCGCAGAATCGCATGGTTCCGTTAGCATTTAATGTGATAAGAACCAGCATAGACCATTTATCACCAAGCCTGCACAATACATTCCGTACAGGGCAATTATTATCCGGATGAAAATTTTTCATTTTTTAATATTCTCTATTTGCTTGCCGTTCAACAATGGTTACCTCTATGTAAGTTCCTTATCTACAGGTGCCTTCTTGTTTTTGGGAAGAAGGATACTTACATTTGCATTACAAAAGTAATAAACTTACTAAAGATAACTATTGTTCTACTAGATAAATTTATTGTTTCACTTATAATAAGTTAAGATTATGGCAAAGAAAGTAGCTGTTTTAGCGGTAAATCCGGTGAACGGATTCGGTTTGTTCCAGTATTTGGAAGCGTTTTTTGAAAATGGTATATCCTATAAGGTGTATGCAGTGGCGGAAACAAAGGAAATTAAAACAAACTCGGGCATTGAATTGGTGGCCGATGATGTGATTGCAAATCTTATAGGGCATGAAGATGATTTTGATGCTTTGGTTTTTGCCTGTGGGGATGCGGTTCCCGTATTTGCTCAAAATGCGGATAAACCTTATAATGTGGACTTGATGTCGGTCTTGAAGGCATTTGCCGGGAAGGGAAAGATCCTGATAGGTCATTGTGCTGCAGGCCTGCTGTTTGATTTTGCTGGAATTACAGAGGGAAAGAGATTAGCTGTGCATCCTTTGGCGAAACCGGCTGTAAGTAAAGGAATGGCTACTGATGAAAAATCGGTTGTTGATGGTAATTTTTATACAGCACAAAGTGAAAACTTTGTTTGGACAATGATGCCTCAGGTAATTGAAGCCTTGAAAAAATAAGGGAATATTAATGTCGCCCAATGTAGAAATTTCCTATATTTGGGCGACAATTCCTAAAAATAGAAACAATGAAATACAATTTTGATAAAGTGATAGATCGCAGCGGTACGTCTGCTGAGAAAGTAGAAGGGCTGAAACATATTTGGGGACGTACGGATTTGATTCCTTTATGGGTGGCTGATATGGATTTTGCCACAGCTCCTTTTGTAACAGATGCTATTCGTAAACGTTGCGAAAATGAAGTTTTAGGGTATACCGGCAAACCAGATAGCTATTATAATGCGATTATAAACTGGGTAAAACAGCGTTATGATTTGATCGTGACCAAGGAAGTGATAAATTTTGTTCCCGGCATTGTACCGGGCATCGGTATGGCTATGAATTGTTTTACTCAGAAAGGGGATAAGGTAATGATTCAACCTCCTGTTTATCATCCTTTTGCATGGGTTACTACTCGTAATGAGCGTACTTTGGTCATAAATCCGTTGAAATGGGAGAACGGGATGTACCGTATGGATTTGGATGCTTTTCGTGAACAAATTAAAGGTTGTAAGCTCTTTATTTTATGTAATCCTCATAATCCGGGTGGCGTTGTGTGGACTGAAGCAGAGTTACGAGCGATAGCTGATATCTGTTATGATGAGAAAGTATTGGTCTTCTCGGATGAAATTCATGCGGATTTGACTTTACCTCCTCATACGCATCGTCCTTTTGCTACTGTCAGTGAAAAGGCTCGAATGAACTCTGTTACTTTTATGTCTCCTAGCAAGGCTTTTAATATGCCGGGACTATCTGCCTCACATGCTCTTATTTTTAATGAAGATTTGCGTAAACGCTTCCGTATCTATATGGATGCCGGTGAGTTGGATATGGGACATGTCTTTGCTTTTCTTTCTGTTGAGGCTGCTTATAGTCATGGTACGGAATGGCTTGACCAATGTTTGGCGTATATACAAGGAAATATAGATTTTGTCGACGAATTTTTGAAAAAACATGCACCTAAAATCAAGGCCATTCGTCCGGAGGCTTCTTATTTAGTTTGGTTGGATTGCCGTGAACTGGAGTTGAGCCAGAAAGATTTGAATGAATTCTTTGTAGATAAAGCGCATTTGGCATTGAATGACGGGGAAATGTTTGGTAAGGAAGGCATTGGCTTTATGCGTTTAAACGTGGCAAGTCCGCGTTGTATCATTGAAAAGGCGATGAAACAACTGGCGGATGCTTATCAACTATATATAAAGTGATTATTTTAAGTATTGTGTCTTAAAGATATTCACGCATAAAATGAAGATGGATAATAATAACGGTCCGAATATGACACCCATGAATCCGAATAAGGAAAGTCCGATGACCACTCCAAAAATGGTGATGAGTGGATGGGTGTCTGCCATCTTCTTTTGCAGAATAAAACGAATTAGATTGTCAATGTTTGTTACAATTAATCCACAATAAAGAAGTAGTCCGGCGGCATGTGTCCAATCTCCTGAAAGAGCAAGATAGGCGGCTAGCGGGAACCATACCAATGCTGTTCCTACAATAGGAATGACGGTGGCAAAGCAGGTCAGGAAGCCAAACAATAGCGCGCTGGGTACATCAAACAAATAGTAGCCTAATGTAGCTATTCCTCCTTGAATGACTGCCAGTAAGGGAATACCTATTGCATTACTTCTGACAATCATATTAATTTCTTTCAGTACATTTTTTTTGTTTGTATCGCTGAAAGGAAGTAACTCATAGATGTATTTTTCCATTTGAATTCCGCCAATCAGCATGAAGTAGAGAATAAAGACCAATACGAAAGCATTAACGGCAAAGCTACTGATACTTCCCATCAGAAACTGTCCGATGGCAGGAAGAATGGAGGCTATGGATGAAATGTTTTCTGCGCTTAGTAAGTCATATCCCGTCTTGGTATGAAGCCAATCGGCAAGATTGGTTACCGTATGGATAAAACCTGTCGTATCTACGTTTACCGTCTGTAATTTATTGATCAGTAACCATACAGCCAATGATAAAGGTACAAGAAAGCACATGATGGCTTCTATCAAGAGTAAAATGGCTGTAATACTTTTTTTGAAATGTTTTTCTTGGGTAAGATAAAACATTTGTTTTCTTACCATGATGTAAATGGTGCATGCTCCTAAAATACCTCCCATGAAAGGAGACATTTTTATAAATAAAATAAGTCCTAATCCCAGTATAATGGTGATAAGGGAATATTTCCAATACTGTTCTTTTACGCTCATGTGTTTTTTGCTTATTTTGTATATAAATAAACAATAAAACGAATTGAAATGTTCCGCTTTTAAAACGGAACATTCTTAGTCATGTTTTCATAATTATTGTATTGACCGCTAATATTCATTTCATTTTCAGGAGCCAGTTCTATTGCTTTCTTCATATCTTCCACAGATCCGTCTTTGTCTCCTTTAAGTAATTTGATACGTCCTCGTTCATGATATGCTTTGGCAAAGTTGGGATTGATTTCAATGGCTTCATCATATACAGCCAATGCTTTGTCAAAATCTTTGTTTACCAGATATAGTTCGCCTGACAGGATATAGGCCTTTTCATTGAACGGATTGAGTGACAATACTTGATTAAAACATTCTTGTGCTTGTTCCGGTTCATTGGTGGCGGCTAGAATTTCTCCTTTCAAAAGCAAGGCTTGTTCGTCGTCGGGATTGAGGCTGAGCAACTTTTGTATATCTTCGGCAGCATCTTTTGCTTGTTTCATTTTCCAAAGTACTTCAGCGCGTAGCTGGTATGCTTCGGTATAATCTTCTTTCAATACGATAGCTTTAGTCAGCATAGCGATGGCGGTGATATCATCTTTCATGCCGATAGCTGCTTTTGCTGTCAAATAGAAAGATAGGGGGTTCTTATTATCTAAAACCAAAGCTTTTTGGCAGGCATCCTTCATATTTTCGTAATCTTCCTGCATATAGCAGATGCCAGCTAGTGAAAGGAAGGTGTTTACTTGTTCAGGATCTTTTGTAGCCATGCGGTCTAGTGTGATACGGGCATCATCTAGTCGGTTTGCCTGTGTATAAGCAGTGGCTAGCAGGCTGAGTGTTTCCAATTCATCGTTGATGGCAACTGCTTCTTCAAAACATTTAATGGCATAAGGTAGTTTACCCATACGTTGGGCGCGGATGCCGTCGTATTTTAAAATCTCGAAGTTCTTTTTATCATTTTTCTCTTTTTCGGTTTCGGGGGTGTTGTTTCCGCCGAATAAGGATTTAAATAAGCCCATAATTTATAGTTGTTTTATTTGTCTATTGTTATAATAAATCGTCTGAGGTAAATTTCTTGTTCCTGATGCTGCATGTTGGTAAAACGTACTGCCTTTATTGGTTTCTGTTGTAAACTGGCAGTCAGTCGGTTGTTTTTTTGTGTAAAGTTTACTTTACTCCAGTCTTTTCCATTTGCAGATATCTCAAGACTTCCCCAAGTTGCGATTTCCGGTTTCCCGAAATCTATCTCTATATTTTCTCCGGGATAAACTTGATCCAGTTCGATAGTCAATGAACCATTACCGGGCCATCTGATAACTTCCAGCGCCGGAGAAATCTGAATACGGTTTATCTTTACCTGTAAAGGTAAGTTCTTTATCTGACTGATATCGCTTATTAGTTTATGCGGCATATAGTCGGTTTCAGCATTCAGCAGTGTGCTATATTTTTGGTTATAGCATTGCGTGACGGTGGCGAAAGTTTGATCAATCAATGGCTTGATTACTCTTCCTGCTGTCTTTATACCCGGTTGGTAAGGGTTTTGGTTGTATGTCTGGTCAATTTGAAACATTTGTTGTTGCAAGGCTTTCACGTGCTTGTATTTACGCATAAATAAAGATTGGTCATTTTTGTCGTATGCTTTGACCATTGCCAGTACTTCATTTCCGGTTTCACCCAATAGTTTGAACTGATAAAGCCAAGGCATGATTTCTACTATAATCGGATTTTTATCAGCATGGGCGACTAAAATATCACTTGATTCAACCATCTGGCTGAAGGTTTCTTGTAGAATAGAGAAGTCTTTTTCAGTGTAAGTTTTATTTTTTATGTAACTTTCAGTAAAGCTCTGCGCTGTGGGTTGGAGATTTACAGATTCCTCTCGGCGATATTTATGTCCGTTGGGGCCCAAGTCCGAATTATGGGCGGCAAAGAATTCCAGTTCAGTGGCAGCATCGGGCAAAATGTTCATAATAGCGTCTTTCCAAGTTTTTTCACTGTTATATTTTGTTGGATTCCAAGCGTATGAGGCTACACTATAAATGGCTATTTTAGAAGCCTCGGCATGTTCCATCGGATTAGTTACAAAGCCAGACATCTGATTGGCTATTTGAGTATCGTTTCCATATACTGGTCCCATGAGCAGATGATCTCTAACGTAATCGGAAACAGGAAAGTTCCACCATATATATGCCGGACGTTTAATCCGTTCGTTTATCCATTGAATACCATCTTGGGTAATATCGGAAATAACCCGGTCTCCTGTCCACATAATTTGTATGGATGGATTCAGTTTGTCTCCTAAAGTAGTAAGATATCCTTTAGCAGGGTCGGACCAACTTTTATTGTATTCTGTAGGACACATGATAAGGGGAGTTACATCCGGTTTTACTTTTACAAAATGTTCATCTATGTAATTCAGCAGTTCTGCTTGTTTCACAGGGTTGGTACCTTCTCCTGAAATATCATCAAAGAAGACGGCAAAAGAACGGACACCGAGATGATACATCTTTTCAAATTTTGCCAATAATAATTCACGGTCTTCCTTATTCCATTTGATGTCTTGTCCCGGATGGATAGCCCAAACAAAATCGACTTCGTTTTCTTGAGCTACTTTTACTAATTCCTGTAATTGTTTTGCTTCTTTTTCGGGGTAAGGCAGACGCCAGTTGGGAGAACTATGGTAAGGGTCATCTTTAGGACCGTATATATAGGTGTTCATTTTGTTTTCACCATAAAATTGAAGTTGGCGAAGACGGGCATTATGGCTCCAGGGGGTCCCGTAAAATCCTTCTACGACACCACGGTAGCGTATGGCCGGATAGTCTTGTATCTCTATTACCGGTAATTGGTTATCTTTGAGCAATTGTTTTAAGGTTTGCAAGGCATAGTAGGTTCCACGTTCATCGTTTCCTGCCAGAATTATTTCCTTATTATTGATGGATAGATAATAACCTTCCTTTTGGTTGGGGATCTGACGAGTAAACTTGCGGATGGACTTGTCTCCTTTTTCTCCTATATAAATGCGCAAACCGGTATTGGCCGGGTGTTTTCCACCTAATAAATCTTTTAATTCTTGTACGGCATATGGATTGGCTTCAGTTTCTCCCAAGAGTTGGTAAGTTTCAGGTAAATTGATTTGTCCGTCTTGTTTGGAAACTTGTTGAGGGATGGGCTGTACATCTATGTTTTGGGCAAAGATAGTACAACCGGTAAAAAGACAAATGATTGCCAAATGCATTTTTTTCATGTTCTGTTGGGGTAAAAGGTTAATAAATCAATGGCAAAGATACGATTTATACAGAAAGAATTCCATCTTTTAATTGTATTATTTCTTCGGAAAGTAGGTAGGAGAGTACCTTTTCCGCTTTTTCACGATTGCTATTCAATTGGTTCAGTAGTTCTGAAGCAGGCATGGCGCCTGCCTGCAATAGCTGTTTGATTTGTTGTTCCAATTCTTGAAATTCTCCCTGTTTTATTCCTGAATGATGTTTGTTAAGACATACATCACATTGTCCGCAGTTGTGTTCGTTCTTTTCTCCGAAATATCTGAGTAGCATTCGGCTACGACATTTATCATCGGCTGTGGCATATTCTATCATAGCCTTGATTCGGGTGGTATAGCTTTTTTTCCGGTCTTCGTATATTTCCCGGGTTAGGGCAAGGCGATTCTTTTCTTGCCGTTCACGGGTATATATAATATAAGGTGTCTTTTTCCGTGGAATGTAATGTATGATATGTCTACGGGTCAGCGCCAGTAGAATTTCATAGATTCGTTGGCGGGTTAATCCGGAGCGGATTACTAAGGAATCTTCGTTAATATAGGCATAATCAGTAAATAGTCCTGTATAAGAACGCAAGATGATGTTTATCAGTTTCTCTGTATCTGTATCATTCTCGTGTAGTTTATAGAGTTCGTCGCGTTTCATCGTGAAAAGAATACGTGAAGCATTATCTTGCTCGTCTGTATATTCTAAATATCCGGCACGGGTCAGAATCTTTAAAGCGCTGTCGGCTTGTACGGGGAAATGTTTGAAGTTACGACAGAATTCATCCAAGTTAAAAGCAAAGGTGCAACCCATACCGTCTCCCATGGCCATTTGAAAATAGTAGTTGATATCTTCGTACACTTTTCGGATATAATCCTTGTCGGGAAATGTATCACTGATACGTTTGTTGAGGGTGGTTTTATCACTTTGGGCGTATAGCAGGACAGCATATGCTTTCTGCCCGTCGCGCCCTGCTCGTCCGGCTTCTTGAAAATAGGCTTCAGGAGAATCAGGCATATCTATGTGGATAACGATACGTACATCTGGTTTGTCGATACCCATTCCGAAGGCGTTGGTTGCTACCATAGTACGGCTTTCTCCGGTGAGCCAGCTTTTTTGACGTTGATCTTTTACATCATTATTCAAACCGGCATGATAGAAAGTGGCAGTTATGCCGTTATTGACCAGTAGTTCGGCAATTTCACGTGTACGTTTCCGGTTGCGGGTATAGACAATGGCGCAGCCGGGCACACTATTTAAAATATGCAATAGCTCTTCCTGTTTATTTTCTGTAGGACGTACAATGTAAGCCAAGTTTTTTCTTTCGAAACTCATTCGGAAAACCTGACTGTCTTTTTTAAAGTTTAGCTTTGTTTGAATATCTGTTACTACTTCCGGAGTGGCAGTTGCTGTCAGTGCTAATACAGGTATGTCGGGAAGGAGTTCGCGAATTTCTGCAATTTTCAGATAAGCAGGGCGGAAATCATATCCCCATTGAGAGATACAGTGTGACTCATCTACCGTGATCATGCTTACCTTCATGTTCCGTAGTTTGCTACGGAATATTTCAGTATCCAGCCTTTCCGGAGAAATATAAAGGAATTTATAGTCGCCGAAGATACAGTTTTCCAATGCAACAATGATCTCTTCGCGTGTCATGCCTGAATAAACTGCCAAAGCTTTGATACCTCGGTCGCGTAAATTGCGTACTTGGTCCTTCATCAGGGCAATAAGAGGTGTAATAACCAAACATAATCCGGGTTGTGCTAAAGCTGGTACTTGGAAGGTAATGGATTTGCCGCCACCGGTAGGCATCAATCCTAGCGTGTCGTGACCGTTGTCTATACTTTCAATGATTTCTTTCTGTATGCCCCGAAAGTCATCATATCCCCAATATTGTTTTAGAATTTCTTTATAGGTCATTGGAAGGGAAATAAGAAAATTATGTCAAAACTCCAATGACTTATCATCTTATTATTCTGATAAGTGTCTGATAACGTCATTAAAGTTTTGACATATTTCAAAGATAAATCTTTATCATTATTCCTCACTGGGTTTTATATCTTCTATTTGCAATTGTACTTCACCACGTTTGTGCGTATTCTCCTCAATGGTATAACAAATATCAAAAGAACGTTTGGTCTTGATATAGCGTGCTTGTGAACTTTGTCCGAAAGCGATGCCATTCATCACATTGTTTGATTTATTGTCTACCAATTCCAACTTGATGTGTTCCTGATCACGCCCTACTACTTTGCTGGTTCCATAATCATATACATTATGTGTACAAAAGATTGGTTTGTGGTTGTCCGGTCCGAAGGGATTGAACTTTTTCAGGTCGGCATGGAACTTCGGAGTGATATCCCGGAAGTCAATTTCTGCATCAATATCAATTACAGCACTGGTCTGTTCCGGCAAAATATGTTCTGTGACATAGGTTTCAAAACGACGGGTGAATTCTTCCACATTTTCCACTTTCATGGATAGTCCTGCAGCATAAGTGTGTCCTCCAAAGTTTTCCAACAAGTCACGACAATGTTCGATAGCTTTGTAGACATCGAAACCTGATACGGAACGGGCGGAACCAGTTGCCAGATTATCTGTACGGGTTAATACAACTGCCGGGCGGTAATAAATCTCTGTAAGGCGTGAGGCTACGATACCGATAACACCTTTATGCCACGCTTCATTATAGATGACAATGGAACGCCGGTCTGCTAGTCCTTCCAAGTGGTCTACAATTTGGTTGGCCTCTTCGGTCATGGTCTTATCCAGATCTTTACGGGTTTCATTGTATTGGTTGATTTGGTTGGCTTTCTCCAATGCTGCCGAGAAGTCCTTTTCTATGAGCAGTTCCACCGCCTCTTTTCCGTTCTGTATACGTCCGGATGCGTTGATGCGCGGACCTATCTTGAATACGATATCACCTACGGTAATTTCTTTTTCTGATAATCCGCATACATCGATAATAGCTTTCAGACCTACACTGGGATTGGAATTCAACTGTTTTAAGCCGTGGTGTGTCAGCACTCGGTTTTCTCCCATGATAGGTACGATGTCTGATGCTACACTGACAGCAACCAAATCTAATAAAGGAGTTAGTTGATGAAATTCAATGCCATTATTCAAAGCGAAAGCCTGCATGAACTTGAAGCCTACACCACATCCCGAAAGATGATCGTAAGGATATGTATTGTCAGCCCGTTTGGCATTCAGAATAGCTACGGCTGGTGGCAATATATCATCAGGCACATGGTGGTCACAGATGATGAAATCGATACCTTTTTCTTTTGCATAAGCAATTTCCTCTACGGCTTTAATACCGCAATCTAACACAATAATGAGTTTTACACCTGTTTCACAGGCATAATCCACTCCTTTTACTGATACTCCGTAGCCCTCATTATATCGGTCGGGAATATAGTAGTCAATGTTCGAATAGAACTGCTGGAGAAATTTGTATACCAATGCTACAGCTGTTGTACCGTCTACATCATAATCTCCATAAACCATGATACGTTCTTTCCTGCCCATAGCTTGATTAAGCCGTTCTACAGCAATGCTCATATCCTTCATCAGGAATGGGTCGTGTAGCTCGTTAAGCTGGGGGCGGAAAAATCTTTTAGCCTCTGCTGCTGAGGTTATACCTCTTTCCAGCAACAACTTACAAAGAATCGGGCTGATCCCTGTTTCTTTGGCTAATGCTTTAGCTGCTTCTGTCTGTTCTTGGCTTGGAGGTTGATAATTCCATTTGTGATTCATTTTATATATTGTTTTTTCTTTTTTCTGCTCTCGGAGACGGGATAATACCATTTTCTGGTTATACTTACCCAATCAATCCGTAAAGTTAGGAAAAAACAAATAAAAAAACCGCTAATTCCATATATATTTTATGGAATTAGCGGTAAAGTATTGTATAGTAGCGGATTATTTGATACCTAATTTTTTAGCAATTTCTTTAGGCAGTGCATTTTTATTGACTACGATATTCATGGTTTTGTAACGGACGAATGCTTTAGAGGCATACCATAAGCCATCGTATTTTCCGGCTTTTCCCCAAGAATTCTTTACCATATAATAGTCGTTTCCTTCTTGATCCTTAGCTATACCGTAAATCAACATACCATGATCATCGGTTGTTTCCCAATTGTCATAAGCTTCCTGGCGTTCTTCTTGTGTACACCATTTCTGAGGTTGTGGTTTGGTGTTCAGTTTCTTTTCTTCCGGTTTCATTTTCAACCAATGAGCCATGTCTGATCCACTTAGTTCTTGTACTTTTTCCGTATCGGGCATAACAGCTACGCCGTCACGTGTAAAGCCTTGTTCACTGACATCAGATCCCCATGCGATTGGATAGCCGTTATTAATGGCATTATCAAAAACCTGCATGAATTCATCAATGGGAAGGTTGTATGATTGCCCCCAACGCCAGTTGTCTTGAATTTCAAGAACAAATGGTTCGTAGAACGGATGGTGGGTGTACGAGGTCAATGAAATGTAATCATTTGGATTCAATCCTGTTGATTCGAAGAATGAATGGGGAGTGTATTCTTTTCCTTTATAAGTGAATTTTTCAGGGCATTTACCTAAATAGATATCATGAATAGCGGCAATGGCCTTTTTCCATAATGGATTATGGTTATTATCTGTCTGGAGTTTGCGTAATTTTCCTTTGGCTATTGCTGCTACTACAGCATCCGATACGGCTGTAAGTTCTGTATGGTTACTTAATGTATCACCATACATGACTCCCGGACGCATAACTTCTTCGGGTACCAGACCAAATTTTTTCATTCCATAGATAACGTCATAGAATGATCCTCCTTGGGAAAAAGATACATCTCCGTGAGTACGTACGGCGGCATCGGCTCGATCCAAATAAGTTTGGTGTACGATGTACATTTCAGAAAAGTCGTATTCTCCTTTTCCCATACGAAGTAATTCTGATTCTAGAAAAGCCATACTGGAATAGCACCAGCAAGTACCGGCACGGCTTTGGTTCTTGACAGAAGTAATAGGCAGTTCTTTTACTGTAGTGAATACAAACCCTTCTTCCTTTGGCTCTTCTTTTTGTGCATCTTGTGCAAAGAGGCTTATACTGCATAAACCTAATGCTGCTAATAATGTAAATCTTTTCATTTTAGAAATAATAGTTTTGTTTGTTATGTTACTCATTCATGATAGTTTCTACTTCTTCGATAGTGATAGGGATGCGTTTCTCGCCAGTGAAACGGGAGCCTTCCGAAGTAATCAGAATATCGTCTTCCAGGCGGATGCCTCCAAAATCTTTGAATTTTTCAATGGCATCAAAGTTCAGGAAGTCTGTATGCATTTTCTCAGCTTTCCATTTGTCAATCAATGCTGGAATAAAATAGCAGCCCGGTTCATCGGTAATCACAAAGCCTTCCTGTAAGCGACGTCCCATGCGCAAGGAGGCTAGCCCGAACTGGGAAGAAGGACGGATTTCATCGTCATATCCTACGTAAATTTGTCCCAGGTCTTCCATGTCATGTACATCCAATCCCATCATATGACCTAATCCATGGGGCAGGAATAAAGCGTGTGCACCAGCGGCAACAGCTTCTTCCACATTGCCCTTCATGAGCCCCAGGTCTTTTAATCCTTGAACCAGCACTTTGCAGACTTCTAAGTGTACAGACATATAGGTTATACCTGGACGAGTAATTTCCAATGCTTTATCATGGCAAGCCAATACAATATTATACACATCTTTTTGCCGTCCTTCAAATTTGCCTCCCACAGGTACGGTACGGGTATGGTCAGAACAATAATTTGTCACTCTTTCAGCTCCGGCATCTGTCAGCATCATGCGTCTTGGTTCTAATATATGGCTATGGTCATGATTATGTAATGTTTCCCCATGTTGGGTCAGGATAGTGGCAAATGAAGTCATGCTTCCATAAGAAGCGGCGATGCCATCCAGTACTCCGGCGATATATTGTTCCTTTATTCCAGGTTTACATAGACGCATAGCGGCTGTGTGCATTTCATAACCGATATTACATGCCAAATCGATTTCTGCTATTTCGCAAGCTTCTTTTACAGAACGTAAATCAACTACAGCTTTTATCAATTCTACAGAAGCGTATTTCTTTACTATAGCGGCACGGATACCGGTTAAGTCTTCCAAGAGCATCATATTATCGAATCGGTAGGGAGGAAGGAAATGTACTTTTCTACCTTGCGCGATAGCTTTTCCTACCACCTCTTTTAGCTGGGAGAAGGGAAAACTTTTCTGAATACCTACTTGTGCAGCCAACTCTTTCACACTGGGTTGGGGCCCCATCCAGATAATGTCGTCCATATCTACATCATTTCCGAAGAAATAATCCTCTCCTGCTTCTATATCTATTACACCTGCATATCCGGGGTGAGAATGACCGAAGAAGTAGAGGAATGAACTGTCCTGACGGAATTTATATGTGTTATCCGGATAGTTTGCCGGAGCTTCATTATTACCTAGTATAAGGATAATACCGTTTTGCACTTTGTTTCTAAGTGCCTGACGGCGTCTTTGATAAGTTGCGGAATCAAACATGGCTAACTTTATTTTAATTGAAAATTTATTGAACTGTGTTGCAAATGTAATAATTATAATCTTAAAAGTACTATTTGCTTATTTGATTTTTTAATCGATTTCGGCTTTATTTTTATCATTTGTCAATCTTGCTTTTCTAATTTCACAGGTTTCTCTTATTTTTCCTTGATAAGTTGCCATTCAGTAATTTATACTGCTAGGAGAATTTGATTGATATTTATGATGGAATGCAATTATTTAATAAATATAAAAGATACGGCTAAATACTTTGAAAAGGTTAACTTTGCAGTGAACTCTTTCAAGGATAGATTTGTTCCTCAACATTGATTATGAAAATAGATGATAAAACAGGGCTGGTACTGGAAGGCGGAGGTATGCGCGGAGTTTTTACCTGCGGGGTATTAGACTATATGATGGATAAGAAGGTTTGGTTTCCGTATGGGGTAGGAGTTTCTGCCGGAGCGTGCAATGGTCTTTCATATATGTCTCGCCAGCGTGGTAGAGCTAAGTTTAGTAATATTGATTTATTGGAGAAATATCATTATATCGGCATAAAGCATTTATGGCGTAAGCACAGTATTCTTGATCAGGAATTGCTTTATGAACATTTTCCTAAGGAAATTCTTCCTTATGATTATAAAACATATGCTGAAAATCCTGCTCGTTTTGAAATGGTGACTACTAATTGCATTACAGGTAGGGCGTGTTATTTGGAAGAGAAACATGATCCTCGACGTATTATTGCCATAGCTAAGGCGTCCAGCAGTCTTCCTTATGTTTGTCCTATAGCTTATGTAGATGGTGAGCCGATGCTGGATGGGGGAATTGTGGATTCTATTCCTGTGTTGCGTGCTATTGAACAAGGATTTGATAAAAATGTAGTGGTACTTACCCGTAATCGGGGATATCGCAAAAAAGGAAAGGATATGAAAATTCCTCATTTTATCTATAAAAAATACCCTCGTTTGCGCGTGGTTTTAAGTAAACGTTGTCGTATTTACAACGAACAGCTTGATTTGGTAGAGCAATTGGAAGACAAGGGCAGGATTGTGGTAATTCGTCCTGAAAAGCCGATGGAAGTGGACCGTATTGAAACAGATATAAAGAAACTGACCGATTTATATGAGGAAGGGTATGCCTGTGCAAAAAAAATGTTCGAAGAAAAACGAATACTTCAAAAATAAACTTTTGGCCAAAAGAATGTTTTTTATACATGGGGATATTGGAGGAATGGGGGATCATTCTTGTTATATGGGGTAGATGAGGTTCTACCGCATATAACAAGAATGAATGCTCTTTCCTTTTGGAAAGAAAGATAATATATTAATAATATAAATGTGACGGTACAGTTAATACTTGCTCGGTATAAACTTGCTCGACGGTCGGATAATCTATAGTGAATGTCTTTTTTAAATCCTCAAAAAAAGCCATGAGAACTATGGGGGAAGTCCTGGAAGAAGGTATATATTCAGAGATTATAAATGTTCTTTTGGGTTGTTCTGGAAGAGTTAGATCAAATGAGATGATATGTCTTGTACCCCATTGCTCATTTTCTATTTCATTGGATTTTCTTTCAAAACTACCTTCTATAGCCTTGTCTCCAAACTTTTCTTGATAAACCAGTACTTTGCCTCTTGCAATTTCTGCATCCGTGTAGATAAATTTGTATCCTCCTCCTATCTTTACTGGTATTGTAGCTAATGCTTTTTCTTTAATTGCTTGTTTTTCAGAGTCTTTTAAGTCTCCTGTAAGAAGTATATCCTGTTTGCTTACAATGTAATTATCGGTGTAATAGTCTACTATTACATGAATGTCAAGTGTGTTTCCTGATTGATCTCTTACAGTAATAATCGCTTCACCTAATGCTAATGCTTTTATGGATATGTCGCAAGAAGAAATCATTTTGGTTTCTATAATTTCCGGTTTATCGCAGCTTATTTCATAATTCCCGTCTCCCCCTTGCAAAGGAAAAGAGTATGTCTGATTATTAGGATAGTTTAATTTTATATTTGCTGTTTCTCTATTTTTTAAGGAGATGGGAGCAAGTTCATCATTGCTGCACGATGAAATTACTAAAGAGCAAAGGAAAATAAGCACTGTGGCTAGCATACTGTTAAGTCTCATAGTTTGATCTTGTTTTATGTTCTACATAATTTAAATGAAGGATTAGATGATTTACTGCTTGGCAATTAGAAATTTATTTTTTTTCTTGAGTTTGTCCAGACTGTGGATAAAATGTGGGAATACAAAATGAAAAATCCCTCTTTCTTCTAAAGAAAAAGAGGGATTATAGTTGAGTTTCTTGTTTCTGATTTTTATTTGGCGAAACTTACCGCACGTGTTTCGCGGATGACTGTAATCTTCACTTGTCCCGGATAAGTCATTTCGTCTTGAATCTTTTTCGCAATTTCACCGGATAAACTTTCAGTCTGTTTGTCGTCAATCTTGTCGGCACCTACAATCACACGTAATTCGCGGCCAGCTTGGATAGCATAGGTTTTTGTTACCCCTGGATAAGACATGGCTAATTGTTCTAGATCGTTCAAACGCTTGATATAAGCTTCTACGATTTCACGGCGAGCGCCTGGACGTGCGCCTGAAATGGCATCACATACCTGTACGATGGGAGCCAGCAGGCTAGTCATTTCAGTTTCGTCATGGTGAGCACCGATAGCATTACATATGTCTGGTTTCTCTTTATATTTTTCAGCTATCTTCATGCCTAACAATGCGTGCGGCAATTCCGGTTCTTCATCAGGTACTTTACCTATATCATGCAGTAATCCAGCACGTTTTGCTTTTTTAGGATTCAAACCTAGTTCAGAAGCCATCACAGCGCAAAGATTGGCTGTTTCACGAGCATGTTGTAGAAGGTTCTGACCGTATGAGGACCGATATTTCATCTTACCGATAATACGGATCAATTCAGGGTGCAGACCATGAATACCTAAATCAATAGTGGTACGTTTACCGGTTTCAATAATTTCTTCTTCTACCTGTTTGCGTACTTTAGCTACCACTTCTTCAATGCGTGCCGGGTGGATACGTCCATCTGTAACCAGTTGGTGTAATGCTAAGCGGGCAATTTCGCGGCGTACAGGGTCAAACGCTGAAAGTACAATAGCCTCGGGTGTGTCATCTACAACGATTTCGACACCGGTTGCTGCTTCTAAAGCCCGGATATTACGCCCTTCACGGCCGATGATGCGTCCCTTTATTTCGTCCGATTCAATATGGAATACGGTTACAGAGTTTTCGATAGCAGTTTCTGTGGCTACTCGTTGGATAGACTGGATAACGATACGTTTAGCTTCTTTATTAGCTGTTAATTTGGCGTCGTCCATAATGTCGTTAATATAGGAAGCAGCCTGTGTTTTCGCTTCTTCTTTCAAAGATTCAATCAGGCGTTCTTTGGCCTCCTCAGCAGAAAGACCGGAAAGAGCTTCCAGTTTTTCACGTTCTTGCATTTGTAATTTATCCAGTTCATCCTTTTTCTTGTCTATGATGACAATTTGAGCTTCTAGATTTTCTTTGATAGCTTCCGCTTCTGTACGTTTGCGTTGAACCTCTTCCTGTTTTTGGTTCAACATCAGTTCGCGTTGTTTTAATTTATTTTCGGCTTGCTGAATCTTTTGGTTACGTAGGGCGACTTCTTTTTCCAGATCAGCTTTTTTGTTCAGGAATTTTTCTTTTACTTCCAAAAGCTTGTTCTTTTTAATTACTTCAGCTTCCGTCTGTGCCTCTTTGATGATGATGTCATACTTAGATTTCAGGCCATATCTGAAAAGCATGTATGATAGGCCACCACCTACAGCGAAACACACAATTGCTATTATTACCGTTGTTATCATTGTTATTAATTTATATATAAATAAAAAACGCACAATCTATTTGTTAAGAACCCTTCTCTTAACAGTATAGCTGTGCGTGAATATCTTCAATTCTAAACGATTACTCTCTGTTACTGATTTGTTTTTCTATCTCTTTGGTCAGCTCCTTCAATTTTTCCTGATAAGGTGCAGTATTATTCCTGTCTTTCATAGAAATATTTTCAAAAGCTAACTCCAGCGCAGCCATTGCCCAATGCCTTGCGGGGCTGAAATCAGGGTAATAACTACGGTATTTGTTTAGTTTATTGTCAATCTGTTTGGCAGCGTCCCTGTATAACTGTTCATCTTCACGACGGATGGTCATCGGGTATCGTTCGTTGTCAATCAGTAGATGTATCTTCATCATATCGTCCATAATACTATCGTTTTATTGTCCAACTTTTTTTATTCGTTTAATAAAGCGATGCATTTGTCGACCTCACGCACAAGCCTTGACAACCGTTGTTTTGTATCATTGATGTCTTTATCATGAATACTGATTGTCCTCGCCATTTTCAAATTGGTATACCTTACTTCTAATTCTTTCCGGCTATTTTCCAATCGTCTTACCTCCTCGTTTTTTTCAGTGAGAAGTTGCTTTAACTGTGCATTTTCATGTTTCAATTCATCATGCAAATACATAAAATGCCTCAGTCTTGCCTCGAAAGTATTTAATAGCTTTTTGTCTTCTTCAGTCATTTTATACCAAAATTGTACACAAATATAAAGGATTGGAAGCAAACACGAAAATATTTCGTCCTAAATTTATCGTTTGTCGTTTAAAAAACTTTTTTAACGTCTTTATTAGCTGTTTTTCCCGTGCTGTTCGAATATGATCTTTTTACTATTACATATGTCTGTTGAGGATTGTCTATCGTTTTAATGTTTTATAGGACAAGATGTGCCAGGTAGTACCGATTGCAATAATCAGAAACAGGATTCTTGCCCAAATGTAGGGTAGTGTCCAGATGGCGCAATAGCTTAGGGTAATCCATATTAATGATACGGAAATGATTTTGGCATGTAAAGGTATTGCTTTATGCTCGCGGAAATTGCGGATGTAGCTTCCTAAATATTTTTGTTGGATGAGCCAATGATACCAGCGTGGTGAACTGCGGAAATACATGGCGGCTGTCAGTAATAAAAAGGGGGTGGTAGGCAGTAAAGGAAGAAATATGCCGATAATGCCTAGTATGAGTGAGGTTGTTCCTACAATGGTATATAGTATTTTCATAGGTGCAAATATAGACCAAAAAACAAAAAAATACAGTGTCCTTTTTATATTATTCTTTTTTATGGTGTATCTTTGCGTCCTGTAGCACCGAGGTGACATTAGGTGTGAGTTCTTTCTTATTATAATTAAATGCTATGTATACAGTAATTAAACGAATGGAAATTTCAGCTTCCCATAGCTTGAAGCTGTCGTATAGAAGTAAATGTGAGAATTTGCACGGTCACAATTGGATTATTACCGTTTATTGTCGTTCCGAGGTTTTGAACGAGGATGGTATGGTGGTGGATTTCACGCATATCAAGGAAACGGTGATGGGGCGTTTGGATCACCGGAATTTGAATGAGGTTGTTTCTTTTAATCCTACAGCTGAAAATATTGCACGCTGGGTATGTGAGCAAATTCCCACTTGTTTCAAGGTTGAAGTTCGCGAGTCAGAAGGAAATACCGTTATCTATGAGAAGGATTAATGAAATATTTTACAGCTTACAGGGGGAGGGGTATCATACTGGAATACCTGCCGTTTTTGTACGTTTTTCCGGGTGCAATTTGAGATGTCCTTTTTGCGATACTCAGCATGAAGAAGGTACATTGATGAGTGATGAGGATATTGTGATGGAAGTGGCAAAATATTCGACCCAGGTAGTAATACTGACTGGTGGTGAGCCAGGATTGTGGATTGATGAAAAGTTAGTTGATGCATTGCATCATGAAGGGAAGTATGTTTGTATTGAGACAAACGGCACTTGTCTGCTGCCTGAAAATATAGATTGGGTTACTTGTTCCCCTAAAGAAGGGGCGAAAATAAATCTAGATCGTATAGATGAGGTGAAAGTGGTTTATGTGGGACAAGATGTTTCTGCTTATTTGGATTTGTCTGCCAGTCATTATTTTTTGCAGCCTTGTTCTTGTGCTAATACAGAAGAAGTGATTGCTTACATTTTGCAACATCCAGAGTGGCGGTTGAGCCTACAAACTCATAAACTTTTGCAAATTCCTTAAGAAAGTAGAAGATATAAAAAAAGATTATCCAATGGCGTGGCATTGAATAATCTTTTTTGCACGGGAGGAGAGGCTCGAACTCCCGACACCCGGTTTTGGAGACCGGTGCTCTACCAACTGAGCTACTCCCGTGTTTGCGGCTGCAAAGGTAGTGTAATATTTGGAATATACAAACCTATTTATGAAAAAATATTGTTCATTATTCGTTTAATAGGCCTAACTCATTGAACATGACCCGGTATATTGCTGATTTTTTTTCAATGGGCAACGGGTAGGCACGGCTGGATGAAGGCATTCTGTATAATCGCATTGTCCGGTCTTCGAATTCGAAAGGTTCACTGGTTCCTACAACGGGTTCTTTTACCTTTATTTGTTCACGAATAATATCCGTTGCTTTTTGTCCTGTGGTTACAATGGCCTTGCACATTGGAATCTGCTTCAGTAGCAAACTGATATCTGTCTGTTCTACAACTTCCAGAAATTTGTCTGAGGCATTGTCCTGTAAACGGCGAACAGCTGAAGCGGTATCATAAAGTGCGATGCCTTTTTTGTTCAAAAGATCAATAATACGTTCCTTGTCAAATACTTTTTTGTCAGGATTCAGAAAGTGGTCTTTGTTTTGGAAAAATATTATTCCAAAAATACGCCACATATCATTTTGCAGATTGGGATAAAAGAATTCCATGCTCCATCGTTTCTTTTGTGGGGGAAAACTGCCTAACATCAGTAGTTTGGCGTTAACCGGTAAAAAAGGCTCTAATGGATGTTCTTCTATATTTAATAAGGATTTCATAAAATCTTTAATGATTATTCTTTTGGCTTTGGTTCTTTTTTAGCCAGTAATACAATGTTATACACATATTCCGTCATCCAGTTTTCAGAATATCCTAAGGCTTGTTTGTATTTACGGATGGCAACACAGGTCTTGTGTACGCTTTCGTCTTTCCAGTCGGTCTTGGTCATGATATCATGAATTGTTTTCTCGGTCATGTTACGTAACATTTTTTTCATTACGCTGGGCATACGGAATTTCCATTGCATCAAATTACCTATCAGCATCATCAAGTCATTGCTGAATCCTTGGAACATAAAAAGATAAGTCTTGACATCATTTACATTCTTGCAATTCTTTTTTATAGAACCGTCAATTTCTTTAAAGAAATCATCACTTAGACCATAAAGTTCTACTAACATCTTTTTGCAGCGTGACTTCTCAGCAATTCCCAACTTGTTGTTTTGGGTCGGTATTTTAAGGGTGCGTTTGAAAACTGCCATGTCTGGCAAAAAATTAATATTTGTGATACCTATGTTGCAGGCCATTACAGACTGATAATATACACGGATTAGTGTCATGAAGTCTTCCATACCACCTATGCGGCTTGTTTCTTCTCCTTCTGTCTGTTTTTTACCAAATAATTTTGAAAATATGCTCATTGTGTTCTTAAATTATATTGTTTTCCTGTCTGCAAAGATAGCGATAAAAACTGAAACATTTTTGATTAAAATCCTTTTGTTTTACTATTTATCATTTTTATTGAATGGTTGATGCCGGGGGGATTGCTTTGTGTTACCAGCATTCCAAATCATTTTCAATATCTTTCATTCTGTCTTTGGTGAAAACTGGATTTTTGACCCCGTTACGTTTCTGAATTCGATAGTCTTCCAATAGACGGAATGCATATTTCCCTAGTAAAGTAATGGCTATCAAGTTACAGATAGTCATAAATCCCATTGCCATATCGGCCAGACTCCATGCCAGTTCCAGACTGGCCAATGCCCCAAACATAACCATTCCTCCCACTGCTATACGATAAATGGGGATAGCCCATTTCCGATGAGTTATGTAACGTACATTGGCTTCACCGTAATAATAATTTCCCAAAATGCTGCTATAGGCGAAAAACAGAATTGCCACCGCCACATAAATAGTCCCGATGTTGCCTATTTCATTATTCAGTGCCATTTGAGTAAGTTTTATTCCATTGGCTTCTTTTGTGGAGGCTACTCCGCTGAAAAGAATGATGAAAGCAGTGCAGGTACATATGACAAGTGTATCGGTAAAAACTCCCAATGTCTGAATTAATCCTTGTTTTACAGGATGGGTAACATCGGCACTTGCCGCTACATTGGGTGCGGAACCCATACCGGCCTCATTGCTGAATAATCCACGTTTGATTCCTTGCATTAATGCCATGCCTATACCTCCGCTTAATGCCTGTTCCCAGCCAAAGGCATTCGCTATAATCAATTCAATAACTTCTGGCAAATGCTTTGCATTTACAATTACGATGAAAAGGGATAAAAAGATGTATCCCAATGCCATGACAGGAACAATAATGCTACTTACTTTAGCAATACGCTGAATGCCTCCGAAGATGATAATTAATGTGAGCGAGGTCAGTATCACTCCCATTAGGCTGGGAGGAATATTGAATGCTTCTTCGAAAGCGGCACAAATGGTATTGCTTTGTACTGAATTAAAAGCAAATCCAAAAGTAAAGATAAGCAGAAAGGCAAACAAAACTCCCATCCACGGCTGTTTTAATCCTTTTTTCATGTAATAAGCTGGCCCGCCAACGAAAGAATTATGTCCGTGTACTTTATATAATTGGGCCAATGTGGACTCAATAAAAGCGCTGCTGGCCCCCAAAAGAGCAATTATCCACATCCAGAAAACTGCACCCGGACCACCCAAAGTAATGGCGGTGGCGACTCCTGCCAAATTGCCTGTTCCTACGCGGCTAGCTATGGAAACGGCAAAAGCTTGAAAAGAGGAAATATGGTGTTCGCGACCTTCTGTCTTGCCTGTAGAATCACCTAATAGACGTATCATTTCTCTTATCATGCGGAATTGTACGAAATTTGTTTTAAAAGTAAACCAAAATGCACATCCTAACAGCATGATGATCAAAATATAAGTCCAAAGCACATCATTCACTCTGCTGATTAATAGGGTCAGTATATCCATTTTACTTATTCCTTGTTTAATTTAAAATAGAACTTATGTCCATGGAAAACAAGTTCCACTAGACCAAAACGGATAAAGTCTGCTAATAGTTCACAAGTTGTCTTGTGGTTTAACCTGCAAAGTTTGCAACATTGATTTAATGAAAGTTTTTCTTTTTCTTTCAAGACATCCAGTAACCGTTGCTCTCTTTCGGTAAATGTTACAAGTGCTCCTTCAGGTTTCTTGCTGTGTTGCCACATCTTTAGATGGACGGGAGTGGCCAGTATGTTTTCGTCTTTGATGCGGATATAGGCCCATGGCTTATTCGTTTCATCTAGGGCATATACAGGTTTAGAAACCGTTTCGTTAATACGTATTTCCAATACAGTCTTTCCTTCTACCTTGTAAGTCTGCGTTTCCAGTTCTACTTTGGGCTTGCAATACATGGTTGCTGCTGCTTCTATCATATATATTTCTTCGTCAGAGCGGACTCCTGCTATTTTGCCATTGTCCTTTACTCCTATTAACAGCCTGCCGCCCTCGGTATTGGCGAATGCGGAAAGGCTACGGGCTATTTTGCGTGCGTCCGAAATCTCGAATTTGAAATCCTGATGACAGTGTTCTCCCTCCGAGACAAGCTGTCGTATGTATTGTGTATCCGTTAATGCTTTCATTTCAATTGCAAAAATAGGAAAAATGAAACATATTGTGGGTATCGAATGATAAAAAAGCCGATATTAGTTTGTCTGTTATCAAGCTTTTTGCTTCATTTGCAGTGGAATAAAAATAATTAGCCTTTAAAATCTATGGGAATAAGAAAAAAATGTTTGATCATTACATTATTATGCTTTTCTAGTCTGATGCATGCAAGTGAATTCATGTTTAAACATTTGGAGGTGAAAGATGGTCTGTCAAACAATCAAGTCCTTGATATATTTAAAGATTCCGAAGGTTTTATGTGGTTTGCCACAGCTTCCGGTTTAAATCGGTATGACGGGTGCCAGATGACTTTGTTTCGTAGTAATAATGCTGATCCGGCTTCTTTACCTGATAATTATATCAAAAGCATACAAGAAGATTATAAAGGAAATTTATGGATTCTTACCGGTGTGGGTTATGTCATTTACAACTCGGAATCAGAAACATTTGATAGGGAGGTGCATGCATGGCTATGTGAAGTCGGTATTGACGGAACTCCAGCATTAGTATATATAGACCATAATAAAAATATGTGGTTTTATATAAAAGGAAAAGGCTGTTATTTGTACATTCCGGAATCTCAATTACTGTATCCGCTTTTGTTTAATACTCATCAGTTGCCAGAAGGTGATATTACGGACATTGTAGAATGTAGCAAGGGAATCTTGTTGGTATATAATACCGGAAGACTTGTTTGTTTGGATACTCGGACAAATGAGATTAAATGGCAGCAGGATGATTTGGTTGGGGAATTGGGAACTGACAAGCAGGGAATTTTCACTCTGTTTGTAGATCGTGATAATGATATATGGATGTACAGTCCGCTTGGAATATGGGTTTATAATCCGGAACAGGAAAAGTGGCTGTCTTGGCTGACAAATATTATCAAGCGTCGGTCTCATAACATGGTCCGTGCTGTATCACAGGATAAGCAGGGGCGTATATGGATAGGAACAGATCAGGATGGCATTGATATATTGGATAAGAAGACAGGGGAAGTGAGGCAGTTGCGGAACAAGGCAGGTGATGAACGTAGTTTGCAAAATAATACAGTAATGGTTCTATACGAGGATTCCAGTGAAACTATGTGGGTGGGGACTTATAAAAAAGGAATTTCTTATTTTAATGAGTGTGCTTTTAAATTTGGTGCAGAGTATATAGGAGATATTAGTTGCATTGAAGAAGACAAAGAGGGGTATGTGTGGCTGGGTACCAACGATGTCGGTATCATATATTGGAATTCCGTGACTGGCAACCGGGCTGCTTTTCCACAGAAAGGTATGGATAAACTCACTACTGATGCCATTGTTTGCATTTTGAAAGCCAGTGATGGGAAACTTTGGATTGGTACTTTTGGGGGAGGCTTGATTTGTTATGATAACGGTCGTATTATTCATTATAAAAAAAACATATCGGAACGGCAAAATTCTTTGGCTCATAATAATGTATTGGCTTTGGCTGAAGATAAGCAGGGGATTATATGGATAGGTACATTGGGTGGGGGAGTGCAGAGTTTGAATCCCAAGACGGGTTTGTTCACCACTTATAATACAACTTCGGCCGGCTTGATATCCGATTATGTTTCCTCTTTGTGTATGGGAAAAGAGGGCTCTTTGTGGATTGGTACCGCTCAGGGACTTTCGGAATTGGATATTGAAACTAAAAAAGTGGTTAATCTGGAAGGTACTAAATCTGGTAAGGAATATTTTTCAGATCAGAATATAAGTCAGGTGTATGAGGATAGCCGTGGATTGATATGGATTGGTACATGTGAGGGGCTGAATGTTTATAATCCCAAAACGGATGAACTGATTATATTAGGAGTGGAGCAAGGAGTTTCCAGCCCTATCATTTCTGGAATAGTAGAAGATGGTAATGAAAATATATGGGTGACTACAGCACGTGGAATAACTAATGTCATACCGGCAGTAGATTTAAAAACAGGGCGCTATATTTTTCATAGTTGTGTTTATGATGACAAAGATGGTTTGCAAAATAGTGGGTTCAACCTGCGTTCCATTAAAAAATTGTCTTCTGGAGAAATTCTTATGGGAGGGCTGTATGGTATTAACCGCTTCCGTCCGGATGATATAAAATACAATAAAAAACGTCCCAGCGTGATGTTTACCCGTTTGTTCTTGTTCAATGAAGAAGTAGGGGTGGGTGAGGAATATGAAGGCAGGGTGATTTTGGATAAGGTGTTGAACAAGGTAGATCAGATAAAATTGAGTTATGAACAGAATATGTTCAGTGTACAATTTGCTTCTGATAACTATATTTTGCCGGAAAAAACGGAGTATGCTTATAAACTGGAAGGTTTCAATGAGGGTTGGATGACTACTGCCTTTGGCAAAGTGACTTATACTAATCTAGCTCCCGGAACTTATATGCTGAAGGTGAAAGCAATCAACAGTGACGGATATGGTGGAGATGAAGAAGCTTCATTGAAAATTGTTATCTATCCTCCTTTTTGGCGTTCCGTTTGGGCATATGTTGTTTATAGCCTTTTGTTGGTTGCTGTATTGATATTGGGACGCTATTGGATTCTGCGTGGAGAACGGGATAAATTTAAAAAACAGCAAATAAAGCAAGAAATAGAGAGGAATCAGGAGAAGGCAGATATGAAATTGAAGTTCTTCACTCATGTCGGCCACGAATTACGTACTCCGCTCACTCTTATTATCTCACCGTTGGAAACGCTGATGAAGGAATATCAATCGGATGCTGCTCTGATGGATAAATTAAATATAGTGCAATGCAATGCATTAAGGTTGTTGAATCTTGTAAATCAGTTGTTGGATTTTAGGAAAATTGATGTGAATGGATATTATTTAAGTCTGTCTGATGATGATATCATCTCTTGTATTCATACGATTTGTGATTCTTTTATCTCTTTGTCTGAAAAGAAAGATATTTCTCTCATTTTTCATTCAGCAGTTCCTTCGTTGAATATGTTGTTTGATGGGGATAAAATGAGGGAAGTGATGATGAATCTGCTTTCCAATGCTTTAAAATTTACTTGCAATGGTGGACGAGTTGATGTGTCTGTCGGTTTAGTAGAAGGACAGGATTCTCGGGAAATGCTGGAAATCAGAGTGGCTGATACAGGTGTCGGCATTAAAGAAGAAAACAGAGAACGCATTTTCGAACGTTTTTATCAAGTGGATAATCCGGATATGAATATCTCAGATGGCGGAGGTGGTCTGAGTATTGTACGTGATTTTGTCACACTTCACGATGGCACGGTGAACGTAATGGATAATACTCCTGTCGGTTGTGTTTTTGTTATTCATATCCCGGTAAAGCGTTCCGAGAGTAAACCGACGAAGATAGAACAGGTGCAAGTTACAGATAAGCCGGTAGAAGACATTTCCACACTTCAGATTCCGGAGTTTTATATGGCGTCTAATGCCGGGGAGGAATCGGAAGAAGAACCAAACCATATAATAACAATAGAAGGACTGGAGGAGGATATCCGAAGATTAGAATCTGGTAATACGGAAGAAATTGCAGAAGAAAAAAACATAGAAACAATCTCAGCCGTTGCTCCACAAAGAGCAACGGTGATTCAATTGATTGAGGGTGAGGATAATGAGATGATAACTCATATTATTCCACCGGAGGAGTTGCCGGAAATGGTGACTGCTGTTCCTGAAGAAAAAAGTGAACAGAAGTTGAAAACGGTTTGGAATCATGCTTATATTGATTTCAAACCTAGTGGGACTGCCATAACTTCGATGGATGAAAAACTGATAAATCATGCTGTGAAATATGTAGAAGACAATATTGCACGCAGTGATTTGTCTGTAGAAGAGTTAAGCAAGGAATTAGGGATGAGTCGCGTTCATTTATATAAAAAGTTATTGGCTATTACCGGTAAGACTCCTATCGAGTTTATTCGTATGATTCGTTTACAGCGGGCTGCCCAATTACTCCGTGGAAGTCAACAGAATATTTCAGAAATAGCCTATCAGGTGGGCTTTAATAATCCGAAATATTTCAGTCGGTATTTTAAGGAAGAATTTGGTATACTACCTTCGGCTTTTCAATATAGACAAGGCAGATAGTTCTCAATATTTTATAGTGTCATTTAAAGTGTGTATCGGAGTTTCGTCAACAGACATACGTTCTGTAACAGATTTCATCTATGAGTAAAAACAATTCCATTTTATTATTGTTTTTATTAGTAATAGTCATACATTAAAACCAATATAGAATGGAACATACAGTTATACATGACGAGAAAGTAGACCGTTTCGAAGTATTTGAATCGGGACAAATCGCCTATTTGCAATATGATGAAAAGAACAGAGTTTTGGATATCCTTCATACCATAGTTCCCCCACAGTTGGAAGGGCAGGGAATAGCTCAGGCTTTGACCGAGGCCGCTGTGAGATATGCTTCGGTTGTAGGGCTTAAAATACGTCCTACTTGTTCTTTTGCAAAAATGTTTTTTACCCGGCATACCCAATATAAAGACATGTTGGTGGAGTGAGAAATAAAATCAGACACGGATTGTATAAAATGCCGTGTCTGATTCGTTTTTAACTCTCTTATCTTTATATATATTTAATCACATTGTTTGTGGGTCATAATATCCAATACTAGTTTATCGGTTTCATTCATGCCTTGTGAACCAATTCTGGTCAGGTTGCGGATACTGCGGTCCACATCATTGTCAATGATACCTTCTACAGAAGATACACATTTATGTTCCATCGCTAATATAGCTGAAAATACAGCAGTAGAAACACCGCTGCTTAATTTCAGAGCACAACTGGGCTTGGCTCCGTCACAAATCATACCTGTCAGGTTAGCGATCATATTCTGTACGGCAAAAGTGATTTGCTCGTAAGTGCCTCCCATCAAATAAGTGATACCACAGCTGGAACCTGTTGCAGCCACTACACAGCCGCATAGTGCAGACAGACGTCCCAAGCTTTGTTTGATGTAAATCGCTGTCAGGTGGCTAAGTGTCAGTGCGCGGATCAATTCTTCTTCTGATTTATGGTTGTCTTCGGCATAGACTACTACCGGTAAAGTAGCTGTAATTCCTTGGTTCCCACTTCCTGAATTGCTCATGACAGGAATCATAGCTCCCGCCATACGTGCATCGCAAGCTGCCGAGGTATAAGAAAGGATGTGGGTAAATGTATTACTTCCCAATATTTGTTCTTCGCTTTTGCTGCTTTTCAGAATCTTGCCTAATTCGTGACCGTAGTTTCCTTTGAAAGAACGTTCTGCCGCTGCTTTGTTCAAACGTTTGGTCTCAAGAATAAAACGAATTTCATCCAATGGTGTGGTGGTGGCAAAATCGTACACTTTCCGCAAGTTCAACTCCGGTTCTTTTGCATCCTCATTGCAGGTGGAGGTAGTTTGTTTGTTTAGTAAAACTTGGTTGTTTAGGGCCACATATATAAAATTGGTATGCCCGCAAGCAATAATGGCCGTCGCTGTATCACCATCAGCTTCACAGATAATTTCGATATATAACTTTTCTTCTATATTCTCTTTCAGCCCGATAGAGATAGCTTGTGAGTCAATTAGTTTTTTACCCTCTGCTACGGCGTCAGGAGTGCTGTCTTTTAAGACTTCCAATTGATATTCGGATTTTCCGATTAATGCCCCTAAGGCGATAGCGATAGGTAGCCCAATCATTCCTGTTCCCGGGATGCCTACTCCCATGGCGTTCTTAAGAATATTGGCGCTGAGTAAAGCTTTAATCCTTTCAGGTCTTTTACCTAGTGTTTCTGTTGCTTTTGCTACACAAAGGGCTACGGCTATGGGTTCTGTGCACCCGATAGCCGGAACGACCTCGCGATTTATAAGGGCAATGATTTGCTCTCTTTCTGGTTTGGCGATCATAGTAGATAATTATTAAGGGGTCTTGCAAAAATCTTTTTGAAAGTGTGTCAAAACTCGAATAAAACTATCGTTTCGTTTGTCTTTTCCTTTTTGTTGATTTTCAGAATATGCTTTAATGAAGAAATATTCTGAAAGAATAAAATGATAGGTTTATTTAGTTTTGACACTCCTTCGACTTTTGACACACTTTGGTTATTTTTTATAGTTTTGTAATCCGGTCTGGAGGAAATCAACATATTTGTCTATATCCTCATCATATGAATATGATTTATTCAATGGTTTTCCCTCATTGTCAATCAATACATAGAAAGGTTGTGCATTGGCACCGAATTTAGAGCGTTGCAGGTAACTCCATTTATCACCGATCGTGCGTAGTGTACGTTCCTTACCGTTCTCCATCACTTTGATGTGTTCGGGCAATGGAGTTTTGTTATCAACGAACAATGTAATCAGTACATAGTCCTCAGTCATCAACTTGTTTACTTTCGGATCAGTCCATACAGCAGCTTCCATTTTACGGCAATTTACACATCCGTAACCTGTAAAGTCAAGCATTACCGGTTTTCCGGTACGTTTTGCATATTCCATACCGGCATCGTAGTCATCAAACTGCGCATGTACTTCATTGGTGTATAAGTTGAAGTCTTGTGTATTCATGGGAGGAGCAAATGCGCTGACAGCTTTCAAAGGAGCACCCCATAAGCCCGGTACCATATATACAGCAAATGCAAGTGAGATAAGAGCCATAAAAAAACGGGCAACACCTACTTTATCATCATCATCATCGTGAGGGAATTTGATCTTACCCAGCAAATAGAAGCCTAGCAAAGCGAAAATCACAATCCACAAAGCAAGGAATGTTTCACGGTCTAGAATTCCCCATCCATAAGCCAAGTCAGCAACCGACAGGAATTTCAAAGCAAATGCGAGCTCAAGGAAACCTAATACTACTTTAATTACATTCATCCAACCACCGGATTTAGGCATGGATTTCAGCCAAGACGGGAACATGGCAAACAGTGTGAATGGCAACGCTAATGCAAGAGCAAAACCTAACATGCCGATAGCAGGGGCAACTACACTACCTGTAGTGGAAACTTCTACCAACAAAAAGCCGATGATAGGACCTGTGCATGAGAATGAAACCAAAGATAGGGTGAATGCCATCAGGAAGATACTTAACAAACCACTGGTCTGTTCCGCTTTACTGTCTACTGCATTGCTCCATTTTGAAGGAAGAGTAAGTTCGAATGCTCCAAAGAAAGAGGCTGCAAACACAATTAGCATCAAGCAGAAGAATATGTTAAAAATAGCATTTGTGGAAAGTGCATTCAAGGCACTGGCACCGAATATCAAGGTTATGGCAAGACCTAATAATACATAGATCACTACGATAGAAGCACCATATGTCCATGCATCACGGATTCCTTTCTTTTTGTCTTTGCTACGTTTTAAAAAGAAACTTACCGTCATTGGGATGATAGGCCATACACAGGGCGTAAATAAGGCAAGTAATCCACCGATAAACCCGGCAAAGAAGATGTAAATCCATGAACGGTCTTGTTGTGATGTCGTTTCGCCAAATGCGTTCAGCTCTTGGATAACCGGAGTCCAATAATCTTGGACAGCAGTGTCATTGCCGATCAGGGCGGCAGTTGTAGCACTATCTGTTGCGGTAGTTGCAGTAGCTGTTTCCGCTACAGGAACTTCCGTTATGGCTGTTTCTGTTTTTGCGGGTTCAGTAGTCTTGCTTGTAGTGGCAGCGGCAACTCCTTTTCCGGAGAAAGAGAAAGAAACTTCAGTAGGAGGCAGACAGTTTTCATCGTTGCAGGCACCGAATTCCATATAACCTTCTATCATATAGGTAGCGCCCGTTATTTTTAGTTTCTGAATGAAAATGGCAGTGTTCTCAAAGTAACGTAATTTCATTTCAAACACCTTGTCGAAGTTTTCAATTTCTTTACCTTGTGGAGTGAGCTTTCCTACTAATTCTACTCCTTCTATCTTGTCTACGTTGAAAGTAGCGGAGATAGGACCTCCCGAAGGAAGATCAGTGGAATAAACGTGCCATCCGGCATCAATCTTACCAGTGAATACTATTTGTGCTTCCGTATCGGAAATCGTCTTTAACTCGGTTTTGAATTGTACCGGATCTTGAATCTGGGCAACTGCCGGAAGCAATGCCATAACGATTAAGAGGCAACTTAAAAAAAACTTCTTTTTCATTACGTATTATTTAAATTTGGATTAATGTTCATACCGCAAAGTAAGGGATAATATCTTAGATATGCCTCTTTATACCTATATTAATATCGGCAATTGCTGTTTTCAGAATAAAAAAAAGAGCAAAAAGATAACCTATTGCTCTTTTTGAAGTTCCATAACTTTGTTCCTATATTGGGAGGGAGTCATTCCCACTGAGGATTGGAAAAGGTTATAAAAGGTGGAAATGGAGTTAAATCCCAGCTCTGTAGAAATGGCTTTCAGCGGAGTTTCGTTATTGGGGTCGGATAATAGACGGATAGCTTCTTCAATACGGAAACGGTTTACATAATGAGTGAAGGATAGTTTGGATTGTTCATTGATGATACGTGATAGATAAGTACGGTTAGTTCCTAATATTTCTGCTACTTTGTCTTTTGTTATAAAATTGTCTTTGTAAATTTTTTCTTCTCTCATAATACGCTCTAATGTACGGAAAAGTTCTAAACTTTTCTCGTCGGTGAGTGAGGAGGAAGCATATTTTTCGGAAGTAGAAACCATGGAGGGGGCATTGGTTTCCAATTCTTTTATACGGCGATGCAGTTCCGTTTCTCTTTTGATTGCTTCTTGATTTTGCTTGACTATACTTAAATAAAGTTTGTTTTTACGGTGGTAGAGGTAATAAAGCAATCCTAGAACAATCACAATGATAATAAGAATAAATGTCTGTTGTTGTATACGCTGTTCTTTCTGCATTACATCCAGTTTGCTTTGTTTTATCAAATTTTCCTGCCGCTCAGAGTCGTATTTGAATCGCATTTCACTTAAATCTCTTTCTTTGTCCTTGTTGAAAAGACTGTCGTTTTCCAAACGGAATATTTTATAATATTTCAGTGCGTCATGATATTGGTGCAATTGCTCATAGCAGGTGGACAGATTTTCGTATAGTTCATTGCGATGGATGGCGTTGACGCGTGCATAAGAAATAGCTATTCCTTGTTTTAACAATAAAATAGCTTCTAGTTGTTTGTTTTGCTGCATTAGTATACGTGCATATCCCAAATGGGCATAGACAATAGAGGAAGTTTGTGCCGCCTGTTTGTCCTTCATGGCTTTTTTGTAATATTCCAAGGCCTGGGCATATTCACCCATATCATATAATATATTGCCAAAGAGATTGTAGGTATGGGCTTGGTCGTAGAAATCATTTTCCAGCATCAATGTTTCGGCTTCATGTATATATTTCATTGCTTCCTCATTCTGTTTCATTAAAAAATACATATAGGCAGAATTTACTGCACCGGAATAAATGATGTATGGATTACGCATACTGTGTCCTAATTCATAACATTCTAATGCGTATTTGATACCGGCTGTATCTTTTTTGAGGTAATAGATGTTTGCTAAATTGCCTAAAAGCAAAGCGTATTGTTGTTGGAAATTATTTTGTTGTGCCAATTGGATACCTTTATAAAGCCATCGTATGGCACGGTAATAATCGGTTTCAATATTTGCAGAGTAGAGTCCGAGACTACCATAGACGGAACAAAGGGTGGAGTCATTATTCAGTTTGGTTGCTAGTTCAAGAGAAAGGTTCAAGTTTTTTTTGGCTATTTTTTCCCGTCCGCTCATCATTTGTGCTTGTGCTTGGTAGATATATGAATAGAGTTGGAGTAGAGGATTTTTAGTCTTGTCCGCTACGTTTTTCATAATCTCGGCGTAAGTGATGGTTTTGGAATAATCTCCTTTATTTAAATAGTATTGGCATAGAAACTTTAATGCATCCCCGTTATCAGGTTCTTTCCTAATGATCTCCAACTGTTTCTCAAGGATGACGGGGCGCTTTTGTGCATGTACACAAAAGGATATTCCCAAAAGTAACAGTAAGAAAAGACATTTTAGTTTCATATGCTTTTTTTCGGTTGAGAGTGCAAATATAATAAAACCTTTAATTTTTCTTGTTCAAAAGTCTTGCATATTTAAAATAAAGTCGTACCTTTGCAACGCTTTCAACAAAAAGCACTTCTGAAAGGAAGTTTTGGAGAGGTGGCAGAGTGGTCGATTGCGGCGGTCTTGAAAACCGTTGTACCGCGAGGTACCCGGGGTTCGAATCCCTGTCTCTCCGCAATAAACCTTGAAAATCAAGGATTTACAAAACTTGTACACGAATTTGTACACGAAAGCCCCATTTTTGGGGCTTTTTTTATGTCCATAAGTGAGTGATTACTCCGATAATGAAAAAAGCCCGGCAATAACCGGGCTTTAACATTGTACCCGGTGCAACTCCGGGCTTCGCAACAATGTATGTTGCAAAATTACGAATAATCAAGGATTCTTCAAAATCCCTGCAAGAATCTTTTTAATCCAATTGACAATCGGTGTACGTTTTAGGTAAAGCAATATCGCGACAAATACCAATGCCGTATAAAATATGTATCGCCAACGGTAAGGGTCGGGGGTTGGTTCTTGCTGCTTGTCCATGCTTGTTTCTTGTCTTGACAAGGTGGCGGAATTTTCCGAATTATCGCTTTCGTTTGCTTCTTTGCTTTCGCCATTTTCCCGAACATCAGATTGAATCACTGTTTGTCGAATTGACTTTACCATGCCTTGCATCTTGCCAATTTCATTCAATTCAACATTTGCCATCGGCTTTGTTACGCTTGAAGCCTTGGTGGATGAATCTTGCGATTGGCAAGTTTTGCCTTGTGGTTCGGTTGCGGTCGGTGAGTAAAACTCAATTTCGGTTATGGTAACTTTCCCATGTTCAGTCCGGGTTGTGTCCACAACCTTTTCGGTTCTTTCCGTCATAACCTTTGCAACTGCTACACTATCAAGCTGCACTTCCTTGGCTTTTGTTGCTTTCTTGGTTGCACCACACGATGTAAGCAATGTAAGCAATGCAAGCCCCAAAACAATTGCTATAACCTTTTTCATACACAAATTCTTTTTATGTCATTCAATCGGTTTAGCCATCCTTTTAAGAAACGCTTTTTAGTATGCTTCATCAACTCTTTTTCGGTTGCCTTGCGTCCAATCTTGCTTTCATATTTGACAATACTTGTCCGGATAATTTCATGCAGAAAGTCAACACGTGCTTGGAATATCGCTGCAAACAATTGTTCAGGGTCTGCAAAGTTCACCGCCGACAATGTTTTGTTGCCAACAATGCCATCAGCTTTGACACCAAGCAACCTTTGCGGAATTACAATGCCGTGTTTGCCTGAAGCCCACACCCAATCAACAAGGATATTCGCAACCTTTTGCGATTGGATTTGGTCGGCTTTCCATCTGTCCCAATAATGTGGTTTCAATACCCGGTTCTTGACATCTGCATCTGTAAGCAAATTCAAGTCCTTAACGTCAATATCATTGTCGCCGTCCTTGTCATAACCTACATTTCGCCATGTTCCGATTGTTACACCCTTGTTTGTTGCACCGCCGGAATCTGCCGGGTCGTTCACAAATCCGCCTTCCCATTTGAGAATGAACGGTAATAGTATATCTACATTTGCCATATATTAATTATTTTCTTGGTTCGACTTCTTCATATCATCTTCGGTCATAATTACATCGGGATGGTCTTGTGTGTAATTGCCACGCAATAAACCGACAAGACGGCATTTAACATCGGGGCTTAGTCGTCGCAAGCATTTATCATCAGGTTGCAAACACACGTGTTTTTCAGCATCTTTGAGCTTCAACCTCAATTCGTTATTTTCCCGAATCAAATCAAGACGTTCGTTTTCCAACGTGTGCAACTTTGTATATAATTCATCTACTTTTTGTTTCAGAACATCAACTTCGCCTTGGACGCGTTGATAATCTTCAAGCAATGCACTTCTTTGTATGGCAAAAGCATTTGCTTCGGCAATAACCTTATTGCTTTTACGATTGAGGATGTATTTAACGGCTTCCCAACCACCCAATGTTCCAATGATAGAACCGATTGTTACCAATACTTCATTCATGTTTTATGTGAATTGAAAACATTTTCCGACCTTGACAATTGTTGTGTCCATTGGGTACAATTGCAATGGTTGCAAGCCTTGTTCACTTCTTTTCTTATTCACAACGGGCAAATTGCTTTCGGCTTTTTGTATGGCTGAAATCAGAATGTCCGACCCGGTAAAACAAGAACGTCTTTCCCCAATGGGTGTGCCATCGGGGTTTTTAGTGTAACAATCGCCGTTTTTGTCGGGCGATTCATTAAATGTTGCAAGAACCACTTGCATTTGCATTCTTAATCCGGACGCATTCTTTCCCGGATATTTTGTTGGCTGAATGATTGTCTTTTCAATTAAGATTCGACGACCAAACAAATCTTCAATCTCGATTCCTTTGCCAATCACCACGTCCGATTCAATACCAAGTTCACAAAATTTTGCCATCAGTTTTAAAATGTTAGTTAGACAATGTGGACAATAACAACTTATCCAATTCTTCGGTAAACTGCAAATACTCTTTGTATTTTGCAACTGCCTTATCATCCGGGGCAACACCCAAAACGTGCTTGTTATAGCTGTTTACAAGGTCAAATTCCGCCGTTTCGTCAAGAATCGAACGGATAATTACCCTTTTCAGATTGGATTTGGTCGGCTGGTTAAACGTGCGAACTTCATAGCACTTCCAACCGATTTGCGTTTCTTTTTCTTTGCCCTCGCGTGTACCCATTTCGGGTTCAATATTGAAGCGAAACAAGAAAGAACCATCATTATCTTTTTCTAAGATTGTGGGTTTACCATGCTCCATATCATAATGGGCATTTGCTTCTATTGAATTTAATTTCATACGGGAATGTTTTTGAAAGTTTCTTCATTAAATTGATTGAATTACAGTATTTACACCATCCCCACCAACTGCATATTTGTTGCTTATAAAGTGCTTTTGTTGGCGCGACCTTACGTTTGTTCAATTTTGCCACCCGGCGGCAAAGTTTCTGTTTGATTGATTTGCGTAAAAGTGTATGGGAATGATAAAATACATATCCTAAAAAGTCGATACCCCTTGAATCAACGGGAAAGACTTGATAATTGCGTTTGACGTGAAGTTTCAAGCCACGCAAATATGCCCGGATTTCGTGCAACAATTCGTGCAATACTTCTTTATTGGGCGCAAGAATAACAATATCGTCCGCGTACCTGAAATAATATTTCACGCGCTTGTTTTCTTTCAACCAATGGTCAAAGTAAGCCAATACAAGGTTTGCAAAGTATTGGCTTAAATAATTGCCGATTGGTACACCATTCAATGATGAAATCACAACTTCCCCTGTTGTGGGGTCTGTTGTGAAATTGCGAATCGGCAAATCAGTATTGCCAACCGAATCAATTATTTCATCAAGGACACCCAACAACCTTTTATCCTTGATTTTTCGCCTTACGATTGATTTTAAGACATCATGATTGATTGATGGGTAAAACTTACGTATGTCTATTTTAAGGCAATACCTTGTCCCGTCCGGGTCTTGCTTCAATGCCTGTATAACATCCTTTGCACACTTATGGATTCCACGATTCTTGATACAAGAATACGTGTTCTTATTGAAAACGGAAACCCATATTGGTTCAAGGATATTCATTATTGCATGGTGCAAGATACGGTCGGGGAAATAAGGCAACCTGTAAATTTGACGTTCCTTGGGTTCGTAAATTGTAAATATGTGATATTTCGATGTTTTGAATGTACCATTTTTCAAACTTTCGTGCAAAGCAAGCAAATTGGTTTCACGGTTCTTATCATGAACCATGACACCATAAGAACGCATCTTGCCTTTCCTTGCTTTTTCATCGGCAAGTCGCAAGTTGTCAAGTGCAATTATTTGGTCAAACAAATTTCCAATTCGCTTCATGTTTTACTATAACACAAGTTTGCTTGTATATTAGGATTCTTCGGGTATAACCCTACCAAAACCGTTTTACTTATTATATTTTTTGCCGTTGGGATTTCCCCAACTCATACAACCCCGGTTGGGTTGTTTTTGTGGCAAGGTTTCCGATATGCAACTATATTTTTACAAGCATAGCTGAGAACCGATATTCGCATTCGCATTCGTAGCCGTATTATTCGTATTCGCATACACGAACCCTGCATTCGCACCATTATTCGCATTACCGCTGAACAAAACGCCACGACATCGGACAACCCTTATCTCTTTATTTAAACATCAAAATTCATTTTGCAATCGGGTTTCATGTTGTTTCGATTTGCGGGTAAAAGCAAAGCCGAGAACCGACATACGCACCCGCAGTCGCAGCCGCAGAATACGCATTCGCATACACGAACCCCGCAGACGCACCAGCATTCGCATAACCGCCGAACAAAACGCCACGTTCTGAAACTCCACTTCCGGGAATGCTCGTATAAAAGTAGTCACAAAAATAGGTTGTAGAACCTGCACCAATTTCAAGGGGCATAATCTCGCCATGTTCACCAAGGATAAGTTTCTTTACATAACCCTCCCGTCTTGGCAAGTTACCACGTAATTGATAATTAGCAACTCCCGAACTTGTGAAATGCGTGGGGTCGTCACAAACGTAAAATTCAGACAAACCGCCATCTGCTTCCGATTGAATCAAGCATTTGCAACCATCTGTCCATTTCCATACATGACCAAAAGGATTTTCAACCCCTCTGTATGACGGCACACTAACTTTTGTTTCCTTTTCGGGGTCGTATTCATTGGGTAATGTGTATTCTACCACTCCTGTTTTATTCCCAAGACTGTTTGTTTTGCCGCAAGGGACAACGGGATAATTACCATTAAGATTGCTCCATTTGCTCCAATCCAAAGTTGTTACTCCCGCACCCAATCCACCTTGGTGATAACCACTTTCATCAAGTGCTGCATTAAATGTGTCTTGCGAATCAAATGTGCAATATTCAACGGCATACAGCCACCACAACTTGCGGTGTGTATGATATAGATTGCAATTCCATTCGGTTGTGCCACGCTTACGGGCATACGCACGGAAATTGGTCAATGATATTGCCGTTGCGGGCATCCCAAGTTGCGTTTTGGCTGTTCCATCACGTAAAGCATCATTATTTCCACCACGGTAATCTGCATCCATTGAACAAACGGCGGCAAGTTTGTTTGTTGAACGCTGAACGGTCGCTTCCACCGCTGAAACATAATCCTTTCGCCAAAGATGGAAACCGGGTAATGGTTGCGTTGATTGCAAATGGCGGCATTTATTACCATCCATTTCAAAACGTACATACATATCCGGTAATTCAACCATATATTGTCCGTCCTTGCCCGTCAAATCTGCCGCCGCGCTATTGTCACGTTTCGTTGAATCATTTGCGTGCAAATAATAATTCACACTGCCATCGTCATTCAGGATGCACCGACGCATCAAAGATTGCAAAGGCAATTCCTTGTGCAATTCCATCTTGCCTATTCTTGTAGGCTTCTTGTTTGATACCGTAACGTCCCATTCAATGCCATAATAATAGTCATAGGCGAATTGTGGCTTTGTGCCACCTACTCCGATAAGTAAACCCATTTTAATAGCCCCATTTTAAGTTAATACCTGACAATGAAGATTGCTTCACCATCTTAACGATTTCGGGATTCCACCCACAATCAAATTGCGTTTCAATGAAATCACCATCATTCATTCCGGCAAGCTGCACCGATAATAACACGGGTTGTGTGCCGTCATTTTTGATGTTGAAGCATTGACCATCCGGCAATGAAAAGTTATTCATCGTCAATTTGTCAATGATTCCCATCTTTCCAATTTGTGCGGAAACGTGTTCACCGCTTCTTGTTTCATTCATAATTGAAAGTTTTGAATACAAATTTACCTCTTTAATGTTTTACTATAACACAAAGTGGATAAGTAAAGAATAACTTTATGCCAACAAGGATTCAAGACGGTTGATTTCGTCCCTTATTGCTTGTCTTTCGGTGTGCAATACTTGTATGTCATAAGGCAATGTCTTACCAACCAACGAACATTCATAACACTTCGTAACCCTGTAATCAGATTCCGAAAGTTGTTCTTTCAATTCGTTTATTTGTGTTTGTATGGCTTCGGGGTCAGTCTTGATTTCCCAAGATTGAACCACCTTGCCATCAATTATTTTGCATGAATCAACCGCAATTTGCCCGGATTTAACTTGTGGTTGCTCACTTGCGACAAAATCAAGAAACCCGGATTCTCTTAATTCTGTCAATCTCGAACCATTGAGTGGTGAACAAAACACCACGTCAACCATTCCATTATCTTGTATCTTTGCTAATTCCATAATTTATGTTCTATATTGGACAATATGATAATCTGCACCATAAGCGCGTAAAACCAAGCTGTCACCACGTGCCATGTCAAGATAACCATAACCGTCCCCCGGTCTATTTGCGTTATTATCTATGATATAACCGCCCTCAACACCGCTTAATCTAATTCTATTACCATTTCCAAGATAACCAATTTGTATATGCAACAAAAAGGTTCTGTTTCCTCCCATTTCATTCCATATTGGTGCAAGTTTTGGTAAACGTACATTTCTATATGACGAACTTATAGAAGTGAACATATAAGAATGTGTCAAATAAATGTGTGTTTCTATTGTATTAGTGAATGCTTCACCAATATAGCCATTTTCAAAAACTGCAAGTTTGCCATTTATTAACTGATTTCCATAAACTGCAAGTGCTTTAGGTCTATACCATACTTCATTTGTTTCATTATACCCATTTCGATGTATTTCAACAGCCGTACCCATGTTCCCCGATAATTCAAACAAGGCATTGAATGGATAACCTAATGAACTAAGACACCCAACAAGTGTTCGTTGACTGCCATTGTAAAAACGGATGAAATCATTTAAAAGCGCAAGCCCACGTGCTGTGTCTTGTTCAGAAGATGAACCATAACCGATTTGTCCTTGCTGAATCCTGAACCCTCCAATATACCCGGAAATGGCATTTATAACGCCCTCGACATTTGCTTTGGTCATTACAACCGACCCATCTTGCATAACGCGGAAAGGCGCGGTTGTTCTGTTTTCAAATGAAGCACCCGCCCAAAATCGGATGGAATTTGCCGCCGTTCCTTGCCCGGTAATACCTGCAAGAATACTTTTGTTATCACCCGCAACTTGAATTGTTCCGGACGTTACAATGCCGCCATCAATCACGGTCTTGGTATTGTCATAATCTACTGCAACAACCCAATCATTGATGTTGTATGATTGCCCTTGCACTTTTTTAGTTTGGCATCGGCGCAAATCTTTGCCATTTACCCACAAATCACCTACATCATAAGGTGGGTAAGGTGTGGACACAAATACACGTCTTTTGCCATCGGCGGTATCTTGGGCATTGCTTGCAGCTTCATAAGCATCAATGGCTTTTTTATCTTCGATAATCTCCCACAAGCATAGTCTTGATGGAACACCACCTGCCCCCGTCAATACTTTTTCTCTATAACATTGCAATATCTTTGAGTTCGTATTATACCACATATCTCCTATGTGCTTTTTACGCTCCGATAAATCCCAATTGTTTGCCGGGTCGGTTGTCTGAAACCACGTTTCAATCTTTCCGTCAATTTGGTTGGTCAAATCGGTAATTGCATTGTTGTATGTACCATTGATGAACGTGTTTAATGCGGTATTATCGGTGTACTTGCTCGCCTTTTCCCAATCGCTTGACGTGTAAGAACCCGTTGTGCGTGAAGTTTTGCAACGCATAATATCACCATTGCCACCTTGCACCCATAAATCACCAACTTCATAAGGCGTGTAAGGCGTTGACGTGAAGATTCTTCTTTTGGTTTTCGCCAATGCAAGTGCATCATTTGCTAATGCAAGTGCTTGCGCCACTTCGGTATCTTGTAGTTCTTGCCACGTATGTGAATACCATTTATTATTTGTCGCTTTAACCCACCTAAACACCTTTCCCGTTAATGTGTTATAAAACAAATCACCTTGGTGTGCAATCTTTTCTTCCTCGGTTTCCCAAGTTGAAGCGGGGGGATTCTCGTTCGTAGGGTCGTATTCCTCAAAGAATTGTTCAATCTGCCCATCCAATTGTGATTGGATTTCCGAAAGAATGCCGGGCAATGTGTTGTTGATGAAATCTTTGCTTTCCAGAGATTCTTTCCCAAGTTCTTCAAGGGTCTTTTCTTGTCCATTTGAGGAAAACACTATGCGTCCACCTATTTCCGAATTATCCAAATCAAAATAGGTTGTGCCGTCTGCCGATTCAATACGCCCTGTTTTTATGAAACGACCGTTCACCATTGTAAATCCATACGTCAAAGCCAAAGAACGAACATTCAATTCAGGGTCAATACTTGATAGTGTACCAACTAAGAAATGATAGTAATTAGCATCTTCTTCAACCCGAATTTGACTTTTAGTGAAGATGAAAGCCCCGGCATTGCCATTTCGTTCGCATTTCGCATATAGATAATATGCGCTATTGTTTTCCGACAATATTACTTGCCCATCTGCCATCACCCAAGACACCGCCATTTCTTCTTTGATGGTGTAATGCGTCAACACGCCGCCTTGCCATTTTACCAATTGCGAATTGCCATTATAATTTGGTTGGAATACCGTATTTAGCAACCCAAACTGCATAGATTTTGCACCAACGGAAAGCGCAAGGGTATCAATAGACCCCGGCTTGATTTTGTCAGTGTAATAATCGCCGTCCGGGTCAAATACCATGTTCATAACTTCACGGCTTGACCGCCAATTGGCACGTGCGCGGGTGGGGTCTTTCAGGTTGTTTATGGTAACAATCTTATCAAGTTCCACCAAGTCCGAAATCACGCGGTTGGTAATCGTGGCATTGGTCGTAATGTCCGAAATGGTCAATGTGTAATCGTATGGGTCAAGTATATTGCGCACAAATGACTTTATACGAATAGCCTTGTCCACATCAATATCAGCATCAACAACGTGCAAGAAATCACCCGGCGCAAAGACATTCGTTATTGAATCATTTGTTCCTACCAATTTTTGCAAGTATGCCTTGGTTACGCTCAAACCATACTGAACTTTGGGTTGGCAATTTTGGTCATAATACTTATTTGCTACTTCTGCCAATTCTGTTTCCGCCTTGGCTTCAATATCGGGTGAATAAGCAATGTCAAGCACCTTATATTCATTGCCCTTATCAAATTGGAATGCCTTTGAAGTTTCAGACGGAAACACATCGCCCCGGTCGTCGGTTGTTTTTTTCAAACTAAACTTGTGCGTTGCATGGTCGTAACTCTTAACTTCAAAATCATATCCGGCAAGATTGCCCGTATTGAAATGAATCTTTGCCGAAACCCCATTGATAAGATACAAAGTTTCGCCAGTTGAATCCTTTGCGTTCAGGTCGAACGGAAATTTCGTGTCAATGAAAGAAAATTCATCAACCTTGCTTTCCACCGAACCCGTGAATGATGGTTTAACGCTGTCAAAGTTCTTGCGACCCTCAAAAATGCCGTATTTCGCCACCATTTCGGCTTTCTCAATGTATGATTGCCCCTTTGTTCGCCCCGGCAAACAAAGACGGTCGGCACGATATTTTGAAGTAATATTTTCGGTCGAACCATACACTTTCAACCGTGTAACAATGTTTGATGAAGATACGTTTTCACGGTACAAGTCATACAAACCACGTCCTTTTCCGTACTTGAACACAAACGGCAATGTCTGTCCGACACGTTCATGCAGATTGATTGTGTACACGCCTTTAGCCTGTTCAATCTCAAATTCAACATTAAAGTTTGACTCATTGCAAAGGTTTTGCAGCACCGACAAACAATTGTCGGATTCACCGAAAGTCAAAGTCTTGTCACCAATGGTATCAGGGCAAGCCCCCAATTTCCATTTACCCGGAAACACGCGATTGGCATTGGCAATAAGAACTGCCATAAAACGATTCAAATTGCCCGTCAATGTGTCACCTTGCACGTCTTGCAATTCATTCGTGGTCGTGTCAATAGTCAAGTCGTATGTAACCCTAAATAGGTCATATTGTATGCCCTCAAATTGTAAGGTGTATTGGAATTGGTGCATCCCTGTTTTCTTGACCGACGGCAAACGGTTCAACTTGTAGTCACGCCCAAATACGGTGATTGAATCGCCAATATTATACTTTTGTGGAAATGGTGATTCAATGGTAATATCCACCGTATCTTCCGCATTTAAACCCCAATTCTGTTTTGCAGACGTTATCACGGTTGCCGTGCGCCGATTCTGCATTGGCACACGGTTTCCATTCGGTTGTGTAATGATTATATTCGTTCCCATACTATAATTGCATTTGTTTCAAACGATGAAATTTCATCAATACACCCGGTTACGACCGGGAAATAATCACCATTGACATCATAGTTGTGTGTAATTTGGACGGCATCACCGCTTATGTCATAATCCACTGAACCATCCCCCCAATATATGTTCACATACTTGGAACTTGTCAAAGTAATGGTGCAAGCCTTGGTCGCATCATTGACGCGAATGTGCTTCAATACTCTTTTGACGGGTTCGGGTTCTATTAACTTCAACTTGAATGTGCCAACCATCAAATCATCCGACCATTCCTTTTGAATCTCAATCGCATCTTTGCAATATACTTCATATACCAATGGTTTTACCGGGTGAATATCAATCACAAGGCGATTTGTGCCAACCCTATCAAACAATTGTTCAAAGGCTGTAATCTTCTTAATGAAGTCCATTTTTGTTTCAGCCTTGACAAAACAAGACAAGGTGATTTCCCTTGATTCATAGAACTTATGTGATAAATCAACGCTTTCACCATGATAATTATCCCAATTCAATGTTGCGGGTGCTTTTAATTTGGGGCGGTTCATAACTCCGTCTGAACCTGACACATATATGCCATAATCTTTGAAATCCACACCGTCCAACAAATAGGCTTGTTGTTTACTCATGGACAATTCGTTGATAAGTTTTTCTTGCGACAATGCAACATTGTAAATCTTGACATCATCAAGCAAGCCCAAGCCGTATTCGCCCCCGTAATAGTCTTGGCACAATGATACGCCAAGCAATGTTCCGGATTTTGTTACGGTCTTAATCAATGATGAGTTGACATATATGTTGAAAGATGCACCACGCCTTGTTATTGCCATTGAATACCACGAACCGGGGGTTGCTTCAATCGGAATTTCAACGTAATTATTCATTCCATCAAAGTTAAGAACCCAAATTATCTTTTGTGGTGAACCACATTCAACATCACGGCTTTGCACCCACATCATCATTGAGAAATCAACATTCATGTTGGGTAACACCGATTTGGACACATCGCAAGTGTCCTTTCCACCAAACGAAATTGCATTGCCATTCTTTCCGGCAACGAATGCTGCACCTTGTACAACTCCGTCCGCACGTGTTTGGCTGTAATCGAAAGCAACCTTTGAACCGTTGCTTTCATCGAATGGCATTTGGAAAATTATATTATTCGCATCCATTTTAATAAGTCTTTTTATCTTGTTCCCGAATTTTAATAATGGCATCATTCATTGCATATCTATTGACCGACCCGCCATGATGGTTCACACAAACCTTTGCCCGGTCGCCTGCATAAACACTTATAACGGCATCATCATAAATATCAATCATTACAAAGGCATTGTCTTTGGCAACCACATTCAATTCTGAATTATGCTTGACGAAGATTTCGCAAACTTCATATCCCTTTGCTTCAATGCGTCCGCAAGTCTTTCCCAAACACACACATTTGGGCATATTTTCAACTTTTATATCATCGTCAAGGAAAACCCCTTGTTTCTCCATAACTCCTTTGAAATGCTCCCTTATGAAGTCATTTTTCGGATAGTCGTTGGCAAGGCAAAAATCAATGCCTTTCAAGTACATTTCCACCATTGCTTCCTTGTTTTGCAAATTCAGCAACTCATTATGCCAAGGTGTGCATATTCCTTTGGCTTTTGCTTGCCGGGCAAGTTCTTTTGATAGTTTCATATATTACTTGTTTTATAGTGAAACACTTTCATTTATGATAAACCTTGCGACCTCAAAGAATCACCCGTTGAATTGCGTTCAAGTATGGTGATAATTCTTTCGATTCTTGCCAAATAGCGGTTATATGCCGTATTTTGGGCAATAGTGTTCAAGGCTTGCAATGATTGGCGTAAAATCGCCGTTGATTCAAGTTGGTTGATACGGATTGCATTCATTTGTCCGGCAACAATACTTGCGGTTTCTTCTGAAACACCCTTGACCGCCCCCGTCAAAGAATCATCTGCTTCTTCAACATTTAAGTCCTTAAATAAATCCTTGTAAATGCCCAAGGCTTGTTCATAATTGTTGGCGGCTGCTTGAACCTTGGCTTTGAATGCTGCAATTTCATCATCTGTCAAGCCATCAAAAACAAAAGTGTCGCCATTCCACCAACCCATTGAATTTTCCAATTGGTCAAGTGCGCCTTGAAGCTGTTGTTCCAAGAATTTCTTTTTCAATTGGTTTACAATCAAGTTTTGTAAAACCTGATTCACGGTTTCTTCAAAAGCCTTAGCCGAATCTTCACCAGCCTTGAAAGCGGTTGCCAAGTTATCCGCCAATTGGGTTGCAAAGTCTTTCGCATTGGTCTGTAACAAGTCATTTGAAATTTCATCGTACATATCCGCAATTTGGCGTTCCAATTCGGCATATTGTGCTTTGAACTCATCAACCCTGCCCCAATCGGTGTCCTTTTTAGAAATTTCCGCTTCCCAAGATGCACGCAAATGTTCTTGTTGTTCTTTCATGTTGCGAATTGCGGCTTGTTGGTTCTTATAAACTTCACCGCCCAAAGCCTTGTCAATAGCCCATGAAAGTTGAGTGTAAGCCTTTTCAAGTTGTGAAATGGCTTCTTGGTGCTTCTTTATTTGCTTTTCTGCTTTTCGGTCTTTGAAGTTGAACAAATCAAATGCAGACGACAATATGCCGATTGAACCTTGAATCATAGATAAGGGATTGCCCGTTGCGATACCTGTTGCAAGTTGGCTTGCCCCATCCATAATTCCGCCAATGTCATTCATTATCGCTTGGGGTTCTTCGTCCATTGTAATGCCCATCTTTTCCAACCCGGACGTTACGGCATCAATTGTTCCGCCCACAAGGTCAATCGCACTGCTTGCGCTTTCAAACATATTGGTCAAAGCCTTTTTCTTGCTCTCATCATCCGCCGCCTTGCCATAGTCCTTGATAGATGAAATAAGTGCTTTAAATGGGTTGCGCTCCTGAATTTCATCTTTCATTTTCCCGATTTTGTCTTTCAATGTTTCAAGGTCTTTCGGGTCAAACTCAATTCCAAGGTATGCGCCATCAAGATTGTTGATTTTATCAATCAATTCTTGAAGTTTCCGGGTGCTTATTTCGTCAAGGTCGCCAAACATCAATTCCCAATCCGGGTGTGCCTGTAACTCGTCAAGGGCGAATTTGGAAAGGGCTTTGGCTTGCGCTTTGTTCAAGGCTTCTATCATTTCAGTATTGCCGACCGCTTGTGCTGCTTTGCGCTTTTCCTCGTATTCATCAATGATTGCTTGTTTCTTTTGCTCAAACGTGCCATATTCCGACAACATCGCATCATAATCAATACCGCCAATGCCGTTTACATCATCGGTGTATTTATTTTTACGGTTTTGTATTGCGGTATCAATATTGGCACGTTCCGCGTCCGTGGTGGCTTGTTCCCTTTGCCACATAAGCAAGGCGACATCATTGTTGAATTGTTCTTCAAGACGGCGTTTTTGCTCAACGTATGAAGCATATTCAGCCAACAATGCTTCGGTTTCCTCTTTCAATTGCTCTTGTGTATTCTTTTCGGCTTCATCAAGGGATTCGGCTTTTGCATTGTCCACTTCCGTTCCATCATTCGCCAATTCCTTGCGTTTTTGCTCAATGATTTTGAGCATTTCAAGAACGGTGCTTGCATTGGTCAATTGTTCATTCAATTCTGTATTGAACGCTTCCAAAACCGTTGCTTTCGTTTCTTCTGCAATGGCATCATTGAGTTGCCGCAATTGCTTGTTTTGCGACTTGGTTCGATTGGCGACATCGACCGCCAAAATTTGGTCGCGTTGATTTTTCAAATAGTCAATATATGTCGCCCCCTCTGCAAGCAACTTTTCAAACTCCTTGTGTGCTGATTGAACCAATATGGCATCACCAGAATTGACCCACTTATTGAATCGTTGATATTCGGTTTTATACTTGTTCAATTTTTCCAAGAATGGGTCTTTATTGGTTTGGCTTCCACCCGTGGTTGTTTTCTTGCCTGTAATTGCATCAGCTTTTTTCTGTAAATCCTCTATTTCCTTTAACTTCTTCTTGTAATCATCATTATTGGTAAGGCGTTTCAAGGCTTCTTGTTTCACTTGAATGGCTTGTTCAATAGCCCCCAATGTTCCATCCGCATACGTTTGTGAAGCATCAATTCCGGCTTGTTTCATCAAATTGAAGCCATTAGATTCTGCTTTGGCTGCATCGGTAAATCCTTGGGTGATTTCTGTGCGCAATGCTTCAATACTTGCTTTTACCTTTGCCTTTTCTTCATTAGGAACAACATAAGTTTCTGTTGTCCAATATGCGCCCATTCCTGCACCATGTTTAATTGAACGCGTTTTGGTTACATTATCCGGCATCGCATTGTATGCTTGTTCCTTTTCCATCAAAGTTTTCACCTTTTCTTGGGCTTGTTGAACAAGAATCATTGCTTTAGCCTTTTCTATTTGTGCATTGATGAATGCTTGTTTATTGCGTATAAGCAAGTTTTCCGCATCTGTAACCCCATTGATTGATACCCCCAAATCATCAAAAGCCTTTTTGTTGGCTTCAACAAATTTTTTCTTGGCTTCCATATCATCACCAAGGGCATTCCATTTTACCGATAATTCTTCAATTGATGCAATAGGCTTGTAAGCATTTTCCGCAACGGATTTATACCATTCTTCTTGTGCTTTTTTGGCTTCATTCGCTTTACCGACAAAGTGGGAAACAAGTGCTATCAATGCCGAAATTCCTGCAAGAATCCAACCGAATACCGGGATTGACTTAATCGCCGCACCGACCATTCGGAATGCCCCTGCAAGACCTATGTTTGCAACCGTTCCGGCGGTTGCCGCTGCTGCTTGCGCTCCCGTTGCAGCGGTGTTTGCCCCTTGCGCCACCGTGTTTGCTCCTTGGGCGGTTGTATTTGCTTGGGTCGCTGCCGTGTGTGTGGATTCTGCCGCCGTACTTGCAATGGTCGCGGTTGTATCTGCTACCGTTGCGGCGGTTGATGCAACTTGTTCACCACGCCCGATTGCCAACAACTTGTTCCACCACTCTTTCAAGCCGTTAATGGTTACAAGTTGAAAAGCCGAATCCTTATTTAAAGTTTGCGCCACTTGTTGCAATCCAATGGTGATTGACATCAAGGATTGAACTTTCAACATTATCTTTTGCAAATTCTCATTTTCTCCGGCAAACAATGATATTGCACCTTGGGCGGCTGTAAATCCGCCAACAACACCTGACAATCCTTGAATCATGCCTTGAAATTGGGCTTCATCATTTGCAAGAACGCTTCCTTGTGCTTGAATATCCCCTTGAATATCCATCAAACGCCCAAGTTCTTCTTCCAATTCCTTATAAGCGGCACTTTGTTCATCTACACCATCGGCAATCAATGACGCCATTTCTTCTTTTAGGTCACGAATACGGGTGCGCAAAGAAACATGGGATTGTGCCGTTTTATCTGCTTGCTTGGCTACTTCTTCCAACTTGCCCGCTTCATCTTCAAGGGCATCCGATTGTTCACGCAATTCATTTAAAAGTTGTTGGCGAACCGTGATTTCACCTTTGATTGCGTCCGCTTGTTGCTTTAATGCCCTGTAATCATCATCACGCCCGGACACAAAAGCATCGCTTGCAGCATGGCTTAATCGGTCGTATTCATCATTTAAGCTTGCAATAGCCCTTTCATGTTCTTCACACGCTGCGCCAATTTGCCCCAACATGGCACGGATTTGGTCGAATGACATTGCACAACGCACATTGGTTGATTGTAAATTGTTCAATTCAACCGTTAATGCGGTAAGGGCTTTCTTTTCCGCATTAAGTTCTTGTTTTACCGCAATGGCTTCACTCATCAAGATTTCTTGTGCATCACCGGGTTCAATTGCATTTATCTTTGCGTCCAAATCCGAATATTTGTTTTCCAAATCCTGAACAACCTTGCGTTGAATTTCAATACATTCAACCATTTCTTGCGTGGTTCTGTCCATCACATCACCACTGCCAACAACGGCATTGGAAAACCCTTGCACCCGTCGCAAGGTTTCATCTATCGCCATATTTAGTTGGTCATTGTCCATGATGGATTTAAAGGACAATGCGCCACCGTCAATTTCTGCCATATTACATCAAACTATTTACATAATTCAAAATTTGCTCACTGTTGTTTTCCGTCAATTCGATTTCTTCAACCCCGGTGTCATCATTCATATCATAACCCGGTGCATCTATCATCATACGTTGAACAACCGACCATGCAATGCCGTGCATAAGGTAATCATAAGTCCATCCGAAATGTTGGCATATAGCCCCCCGACGACCGTGCGGACTGTTTAAACCTCGTTGTTTTCCTCTATCCGAATCGGCATTGTGGTTCTTTCTTGCTGCATCAATCGAATAGAGTTCATAAAATCCCCAAGATTGCACATGGCATTGACAAGGACGTAAAGTTTATACAATACAGATGGTTTGATTTTACGCGCAAACAATGAAGTCAATTCTTCAAGTCGCTTCTTGTTTTCAACCCATCGTGTGCATCCTTTCCCATGCACCGGAATCAACCTATCTTCACCAAGTACGGCAATCGCTATAATTCTTGCACATCGAATGGAATGTTTGTGGGCAAGTCCTTTTGCCCGTTGCATCGAATCATCCGACTTCATCATGGATTCATCAATTGCCATTTCGATTGTTTCGGCTGAAATGCGGTCAAGGGTTGAAAGGGTCAGTTCTTCAATTTTGAATGTACGTGTAACTTCGTGGGGAATGTGTCTTTTGACAAGCCCAAAGAACTTTTTTTGTACTTCAAATTCGGTATCTTTGAGTTCAAACGACACGCCCTTTCCTATAAGGGTGTTTAGTTCGTCCCTTTCTTGTTCAAGTTTCTTATTTGCATCTGTCATACTACAACATCTTAGAAAAAAATAAGCCCCGAAACACACTATTGCATTCCGGGGCTTGGGGTATATGCCCCGATAATTTATCATTTCGGCACACCACGTAATGCCTTACCCGTGGTTACTGCCAAAGGTGTTACGGTGAAATCAATTAGGAAAATACCCTTTGCCGACATATCCGCGTTTATTACCGCTTCAATATCAGCATTAGGAATTTCAAAGTCAAGTCCTTGTTCGGTAACTACCTTAATGGCTTTGTTTGCCACAACTTCGTTACCGTCATATCCCCACTTTGTTGTTTCCACCTTTTCACCGCCAACATAGTTTACAAGGTCATCCACATTGGCATCCATGATGCTGAATGTCAATTTAGGCATCTTACGTGCCTTTTTGCGGACTTCCGGGGCGGCTTTACCCTCTTCAAAATGTTCCGTTACATCGGATGCATCTTGTGCCATCTTGCAAGTGTCCTTATAGGTCTTGCCAATCTTCGCCAATTCAGACGGCATTTTCCCATCTGCTCCGGCTGTACCAACTTGGATTTCGCAAAGTCCAAGTGTAATCAATGATGTTCTTTGTACTGCCATAACATTTAATCAGTTTGAATATTCCAATCAATGCGAATGTTGATGAAGTGTTGCTTCGTGTGGGGTTCATACATAATCGTCATATTACCGGGCGTTATGGTTATCCCATCTACATTCGCTTTCCTAACTATCACCAAGACTTCCTTTGCCAAGGATTTAAGGCGCGTGCGGTTGGCTGAAACTTGCATTTCACCTTTGATTTTTTTGCTTGTGTCGGCTGTATATATGTTGATGTTAGACGTACCGATTTGGGGTAAGGTGTCTTGCGCCAAGTCTATTGTGTTTATAACAATATCTTCATTTGCTGAATTTTCGGGTCTGTCGTCACCAACATAGCAACCGCCCTTGATTGACGTGTTACCATCAAGCAAGGAAAACAAAATCCCATCGGTATCAAATATGGTTTTCATTCCGCTGCACGTTTAATGTTACTAATCAATTTTTCCAACATTCGGGGCAATTCCCGTTCTGCAAGGTGTTCAGCACTTGACAACACGTTATATCCTTTTGCTTCGACATAGGCGGCATAATTCATTCCGGCAACCACAACAAGGGCAACACCCTTGGTTTCCTTGCCGATTTTTTCGGCAATGTCTTGCCCTGCTTTTATACCTTGTGCCGCTGCATTACTTTCCGCACCGCTTGCGGCATCAAATTGACCATGTATTGCAACACCATCAACAAAAACTTCATACCCTGTTGACGAAAGCAATGCCCCCGTCTGCATCATGTAGCCTTTATTGTTGCGTGCTTCAATCAAGCACATTTCACCAAGCCTTTGCAATCGTTCAATCTGCTTTCTTTCGACCATATCCAAGAAAGCATCAAAACGCTTCTTGACATCATCTTTGGTGAAGTTTGCTTTTATACCCATAGTCTTGAATGTAGTTGTGCGGGGTCAAAGTTCAAGCATATTCCGGCAATGCGTATGTCCGTACAATCAGGGTCGTTTGCAACAATCACCCTTGCGCCTTTACTTACCTTTGGGCAAGTCTTTGGGCATTGAATTACAGATGTTGCCTTTTGGTATTCACCCCCGGCAACCTGATATTCCGTACCCCTGCCATCAGATTCTTCACGACACATGGATATGAATTTGCTCGACGGTTCACATTCCGTCCAATTGCCTTGTGAATCCTGCACGGATTCCGTGGCAACTTCGATGAATAGGTAATGTGGATATTGCTTCACTTGTGCCATAATCACCAAATATTTGAACGGTTGCGAACTTTAGGACGTGCGACCAACACGTTTTCTTTGCCCAATTCATTACACAATGCGGCATAATACAACTTAACGGCTTCCATGTTCCACGATATAGAATATCCACCCTCGGACACATTTTGCAACATACCTTTCAATATAACCGACATACGGTTGTACACTGATATATCACACCCCCTTGCATCCGCCGTGTCGTTGGCTGCAAGACCGCCTTTAAGCAAGATAATATCAATATCATCTTCGCTTACATTAAGCCCATTCAATGATTTGGTCAAATACTCTTTGTTTGTCATATACTCATACCTTGCAAAAAGACCATTGGGACGGAAATAAACCGCCCCGTTGGTCTATTGTTAGTTTTTATTCCAACTCGTGTGGTTGGTCTGCATCAACACGCTTCTTCCGGCAAGATTCCATGCCGGGAAAAGGTTTGCAATACCCTCGGTAACTTCTTGAACCGGGGATTCATTGGAATACTTCTTGACCAAGGTATGTCCGTGCATAACCTTTTCGGCTACACTGCCGGGCATCTTCTTTGCGTCAATAGGCTTCTTCCAATAGGTATTGCCAAGAATCTTGCTTTCAGAAAAAAGAATAACATCATCTTCAAACGGATTTGAAGTGTCGCGCGTTCCGTCTGCAAGTTCAATCGTAATGTCTTGGTCTATCACGATAATCTGCAAACCACGATACAATTCTTTCTTCTTGGCAAGATATGCGTTAACGGTTGCCAAGTCAGGTGCATCCTGCGTGCCTGTTGCGTTCTGAATGAATGAAGAACACTTCTTCAAAACTTCTTCTTGTGAAGCAAACTTTTCAAAGGTATCAACATTCATGAATGCGAATTTGTAGGTTGCGCCATACAATTTCTTACCCAACTTCAAAGCTGCTGGGAAATCCTTTGTCAAAGGCTTTGCAGCCGAACCGGACGAATAAGAAGTGGCAACGCCAATCTTCTGTTCTGCCGGAATCAGGTAGTCAACATCGTATTCGGTGACAACCGCTGCGTTATTGGAATTGGTGAACTTGACCTTGCCAAGCGAAATTTGGCGCAATGCAATCCATTCGGCGCGGGCTGCAACGCCATCCCAACAGAACTTGGTATCTTCCGCCCAAAATTCGACAAGTGCTTTCAAGTCGGGGTTGTTGCTCGACATAGCAACCATAATGTCGTATTCGGTCAATTCATCTTCATTCTTTTCACGTGAAATGGTAATCTTGGGAATATCACCTTGAATGCGTGAAATGGCTTCACGGGTCTTTCTTGGAATTGTCGCACCCCTTGAAACAAGGTCGGCGGCAATCTTCAAGCCCGATTGCGCTTCAAGCATTTTCCACGTCAAGAAATTTGTTTCTTTAAGTGGGAAAAGGGTTGGGTAATAGTAATCTTTAAGGTCATAGGTGCGAATTACCGCGCCCATATCCTTTTCATTCAACCCAACCATCAATGATTTCTGCATATTGGTTTACTTTTGGGGTTAAACATAAACAATTGATTTCAATGCGGATTTAATGGAATCATCCACGATTGGCGCGTTGGCTGCTTTAACGACACCGATAACCCAAGCATCTACAAACAAGTTTTCGCCACCCTCTACATCTTGGTTTGACCCCGCAATGGCAACCGGGGTGACTTTTAATGTTTTGTTTGCTCCACTTGATTCAAACGCACAAGTTCCGGCATTGATTTGTGCGCCAAGCGTTGTTCCTACTGTAATAATATCCTTTGCGGCATCGCTCTTATCAATCTTGGTAATGGTCTGCCCGTTACAAGCTGCCGTCGCGAATCGGTCGCCAACTTTGAAATGGTGTCCTTTAGCCACTTCGTAATCTGTTGCAGTCCCATTTGCTTGTGTTATTACTTGTGCGGTCTTACATACTACATACAAACCATTAGACCCTTTACCAAGGGGCGTACCCTCCAACAATGCCGAACCACCCAAGTTTGCAACCTGTACGGTTACACCACCGGGGATGTCCGCAACGCGATGAAGCACGCACTTAACAACGCGATTGTCCTTTTTACGTTTAATTGTCAATGACATTGTTCTAACAATTTAGGGTTATACTTAAATTTCCTTGCCCTTAAACGTGTCGTTGTCAGGCTTTAGACTTTCCACATATTCGGCAACACCCTTCGAAATACCGCTTTCTTCCTTTTGTGAGAATAACGGGCTTCCACCGGAATTGCTTAAATCTGTATCAGCCTTGTTTTGATTTGCCGTGGCAATGTCCGCTTCCTTGCTTGACAAGTATTCATTAAAATCTGCATCATCCTTAAAGTTCATCCGGGCAAAGTCCTTCAAAGTTTGAGCCTTGAAATTTTCATCCTTGCATCCGTTTAACTTCTCATTCAATGCTTGAAGCCTTGTTTCGGCAATAGTCTTTGCTTCATAACCATTCAACTTATCATTCAAAGGGGCAACCGCCGCATCAACTGCTGCTTTTACAATAGCTGCAATGTCGTCGGTGTCGGTGTCTTTCTGGTTCTTCTTACCGCCGGGTTCGGTTTTCTGAACCAAATCGAACTTCTTTTTCAGATTGGTTTCAAAGGTTTTGTTGCTTTCGGACACTTCCTTGTCCACATCGGCGCGGTAATCCTTGACAAACTCATTCACTTGCGCATCGGTGAACTTGTCCACAAGGGCTTTTGCTTCATCTTCGGTCGTGCATTGTAACGCAAGTGAACGTGCCAATGCAACAAGTCCGTCTTTTCGCACGCCTGAAAACTTAGCAATCAGTAATGCCAAAATTGTTTCTTTCATTTTCCGATAATTATAATGTTAAACAAATCAATCACAAAAGTATTATGTTTTATAGTGATACACATAGAAATAAACTTGAACTTATGCTTTACTTATCCACATTTTTGCACTGCATTTGCATTTTTCTTGCTTAAAATAGTTGTTTTATTAAATATAACGCTTATCTTTGCGGTGTGTTACTATAATACATAACAGATAATATTCGCAACAATGGAAACATCACAAGTAAAAGGTTACTTCACGAATGAAGATAAATTTATTCCAAAAGGGGAATACAAGCCAACATCAGTTGATGAATACAAAGCATCGGTTGATTTCTTGATTCTCTCATGTGGCAATCGCTATGCAATCAGCTTCAACAAACCAATTGAATTGAAATGCAATCGTTCAATCAGCCGGGCAAACTGTGGCGGTTATGTGTATTACGTTACCGACAAGGCTTTGGCACAACTGAAACAACAATATTCATGGTCGTGTGATTTTTAGTACGACTTAACTTCTAAATTTTCGTAACAATGAAACAAGAAACATTTAATCTTTTTGATGCAATCAACCGTGAGGGCATAGGCAACCATATTTGGGGACTTTGCCAAGACATTGACAACACCGCCGATTATTTCGGAACGGCTGAATCCATCCAACTTCAAGGACAATTTGTTTATGTCTATCGTGAAGTAGATGAAACATTTTGCTTTATCAAGGAATCCACGTGCGGCAAACCGACTTACACATTAAGCGTTGCCAAGAATGAAGTAATAGACATCTACAAATTGTAATAATCCGGGCGGCTTTCGGTCGCCCACAAAACTTTCCGATATGAAACGATACTTTGTAAATGGCATTGAAATAAGCGAGCAAGAAGCAAAAGCCATTGAACAAAAGAACCAAGAATATATGAAAAGCCCCGATTTATCAGATTGGGCAAAATGTGAATTTATAATGGTAATCAATTCTTAATGACTATGTTAATAAAAGAAATAAAACAAGCCCTTATCGGCAAGACAATATCATATTATGATGGTTGGGATGGTTCAAGCAATTATTTCAAAATTGGCTATCTGAAAAAGGATGGTTCAAGTGTTCGTGTATTCCCTGAAAAGGGTAAGGGTTGGGGTGTGTTTATTCCAATTCGCATAATCCCCATACTTATTGAGAAAGGGGAACATAAAGAATCTAACGAAATTGAACGGTGTTCTTTTGAAACAACGTGGAAATTACTATAACCAAATGTGTGTTACTATGAAACCAAAAGGAAATGGACTTGTGGAAATTGCCGGAGAAAGAACCGTTGAACATGGTTTTTTCTGCATCAAGTTGGTTACATTCCTTAATGAAGAAGCCGAAATGGGAACGGAACAATATGCACAACTTTGGGAACAAAGATTTGATGAAGCCAAATCCGGGCAATGTGCTTATTCTGAGAAATGCCCGATTTATGCAAGGACAATCAAGGAAAGTGGGCTTCAATTAAAATTGTTTTAATTACTATATTAAATAAAATAATTACCTTTGTATGGAAAAGACAAGTATTGAAACACTCGCAAGCCAATACGGTTTGACGGTGGATTTCGTGAAAGAACTTCACGACAAGATTGTGGACAAGGAAAACTTTGCCCGTGCGGTCAAGATGTTTAATGACGGCTTGTTGCCGTATGATATGGCGACCGGGAAAGACCCAATCAATGTTGCCGAATACCGTAAAACGGTTGCCGGGAACTTGCGTGGCTTCCGGCACAATCAACAAGAAAAGGTCAAAGAAGCAATGGAACAACAAAAAAGAATTGTTGATTATTACAGTGCTTGCACAACTTTGGCATATCGGCACAAGTCAAATAAAGCCGTCAAAGACATTGTTTTCATCAAAGACGGACACTTGGTTGCCTTTGCACGTTTTGAACCCAAACAAGGCGGCATATATGCGGCTAACAATGAAGTAATGCCGGACTTCCATTGGCAACCGCATGAACATTTGGCACGATTGCGAAAGTTGAATAAAGCCTTTTATCGGCAAGTGAAGAAAGCGGCGGTCAATTCGCCCCGTGAATGGTTTGATTTTAATTTGAAGTGATATGGAACAATCTTTTGAAAACATCAAGGTCGGTGATATTGTCATTTTTGGAAGTGGCGGTTGGTACAATTATACTATCATTGACAAAGTTACAAGGGTTACACCGAAACAATTTGAAGTCAAATCACATCGCTTTCGCAAAAAGGACGGTTCAATGATTGGCAACAATTATAGACATTGCCGACTTGCCACAGATGAAGATATTGCAGCCCACAACAAGGAACAACAACGAATTTCTTTGCGCAATAAGGTTTCAAAGTTCTTCAAGTCGTATGATAGTGTTGATTCTTTAACGATTGAAGAATTGGGCAAGATTGAAAATATTATCAAGAATAAATTACGTGAATGATGAACGGGAACACAATATATCATGTTTGTTTCGGTGACGATAACCACCATTATTTCGGCTCGATTGCTGCCATATTCGACACATTCACCCCGGTTGAATTGGGTGTGTCAAAGTCGCGGTTATGGGCTTATGGTATTACCGAAACAAAGCCTTATCGAAATAACAAGTGCATCATTTATAGGGGTGTGATACATCGAAAGAAAACGAATAGAAAACTACCACAAAAATGAAAATTGAACAATATTGCATTAGTCTTGGTATCAAGGATAAAAAGGATTTATCCGACAAGCAAATTGAAGAATGGGGACGATATTTAAGCCCCGGGGGTATTCTTTCTCAAATTTTTATATTAGGCACGGAATTAGATAAAAAAAATGCCGTTGCTATGTTGCGAACTGCAATCAATAACAACAAGCATTTTCAATATTCTTACATCATCAATGAAAGTGAAGAAGACGTTGAGTTAAAAGAAAAATTCAAAATATGGCTTGATTAAGGTTTTGCCATATACTTTTCAATGATTCTTCGCATATCATCATATAATTGGGGCGCAATTTCTTTGAATATAGGGTTGCCGCCCCAATAGTTTTCAGAACAATGGGCGATAAATTCGGCAAGCTGTTTTTCTTGTGTCCAATACTTGACATCATGCCCCCTTGGTCGGATGAATTTATGCCCGGAAATTGCAGCTTGCAAACAATCGGTAAATGCTCCAAGTTGTTCTTCAAATTCCATTTGTAATGCTTCTTGTTCTTCGCATTTCGCAAATAATTCTTTTTTCAGCCTTTCGGCTTCATCCATTTTGCCTATTTGTTTCAACTCTTGATATTGCTTCCAAGCATTATCCCTGAATTTATCAAAATCAGCCCCGAATTTATCAAGTTTTTCTTGAATAACCCCTTTGAGCCTTTCTCCCTCTCCTGCATTGATAACCTTTTTCCAATCGTCATAAATCTTCATCAATTCGCTTTTAGATTTAAGTGCAATTTGATGGTCAAAGGCGTGTCCAAATTCGTGATAGAACAATCCTTTTCGATACCACGGTGATTTGGACATTCGTTGAAGATTATCATTTTCAAATGATATATTCACATATTTGTAAGTCGGTGAATAATGCGCACCATTCTTTAATGCAACTAATGGAACAAAATCTTTGAGTGAATCGAAAAAATCTTTGCTTGGCAATGCTTCCATCATGCCGGGTATCTTTTTCATATAATCTGTAAAAATGTTGTATGGCATATTGGGTGAAATGTTATCAAATCCTATTTGCTTAACTTCTTTCAATGATGCAAGTTTATAGATGTTGTAAGCCTTTTCAATTTGCACATACACTTTCTCATATCCCTTATTTACAAAATCATGTTCATTTATCGCCTTTATTGCTTCATTGTAAGCCTTGCGCCATTGAATAGGAATCTTTGTTGATGAAACACCTTTTAATTCCTGTAAATGGTCAATTGATTTGAAACAAGGTTTCGCTTGTCCGTTCATCAATGATTTATGACTTGACCAAGATTTCAATTCATAACCAAGCCATCTATCAGATTCACCATTCTTTATTTTTTCACGGGCGGAATCAATATAACCTTGGAAACGCGATTCTTTACCATAGAAATGTTCCAAGTTATCCATCAAAGTAGATAGACGTTCTGCATTTGTCGCTTTTGTCTTATCAGGCTTAAATTGCCAATCAGGGGCTTTAATTTCAAGAACATCATCGTTGGATGCCTGATTTGTTGCTATCTTACTCAACAAGTCTTGAAGTCTTTTCTTAAATACTTCTTTACCTGTAATCCAATCACGCTTATCACCTGTAACGGCGGCAATGTCGTTGAGTATTTCCGAAACATCAATATTATGTTTCCGGGCTTCTTTTATGGCTTCTGTTGCATCCGCGATATAATTCTTGTATTCCTGCATCACTGCATCAACACGACCATGTAAAACAGAAATTGCATTGACAACACCGGACGGATTGCGGTTTTGGATAGCATCATCAAGGATGAATGTATTTAAGCCCCATTCATTGCACATTGCGCGGATTGAAGATATTTGCGGCTTCAATTGGTCAAGCTGCCTTTGTATCGGGTCAATCTTCGGTTGGAATGAAATAATATCCAACTTCAAGCCTTTGGACAATTGACCATCCTTGAAGTTGTCTTTAATGAAATAGGGTGTTGAAGCCCACTTCTTTTGTGCTTCTTCATGGTCTTTCACCCATTGCTTAAACCCGTCCGGCACATCGGTAACAAGGTTCTTGGCTTCCAACTTCTTGTATTGCGTGCCATGCAATGCGGCTTTGAGGTCGCCAAGTTCATTTTCATCAAAGGTTTCTTCATCCATCAAGATAGGCACGGCATAACACATACATTGCGGATGCCACCCCTTGAACTTGAATGTTTTCGGATAACGCCCAACCAACTTTTCACATATATCACACTTGAACAATGGTTCATGGTTGCTTCTGCGAATTTCATAACCAACGACAAAATCAAGTGATTGCCAACGCAAGAAATCACTTTCACGATAAGCCATATTGATTTCGGAACGTGTAAGGCGCATCGCATTCTTATATGAAGAACGGTAAACACCTTGTCCGGGGTGGAATGCTTTGGCGGCTTTTGACAACACAAGGTTTCCGCGCTTATCTCTTACGCGGCGGAACAATCGGTTTGGCTCTTTAAGGTTTTCCCTGACATCACGGGATAATTGGGCGGCATTGCGACCCTCGCCCAAACCTACATCAAGGGCGGATTCCAATTGTGCTTTGTATTGCCCTACATATTTCCAAACCCTTTGCGAAAGGTTCATTCCCTCAACTTTACGTCCTTGGAATGTCTGTAACGCTTCCAAGTTGCGGTCTTGCATCTTCTTCAACCTTGCTTTGCTCAACTTGGATGTGTCCATTATTGAAGCAATGAAGCCGTCATTCTTTTCACAAGCGAACAACCATTGTTTCTTTGACCCCGTTTCAATAACTGTTATCATTCGGTCGGCAAGTTGCTTTGTTACACCTTGCATTACAGATTTAACACCGGGGTAATCATCAAAAGAAAAGGGTTTGTCGGGGTCGTATGTACCTTTTGCCACCGCCTTTGCAATCTCGGTGGTGGCACGGTCAAACAAGGCATTCACGGCTTGTGTGTATTGTTCCGTTTGCCTGTAATGTGCTGCATCGTATGATTGAATCGAAAACCGCGTTGTCTTTTGTCGCTTTGCCATTATCTCCGAATTTTGAAGTGTTCACATTGTGGGTCGTTCAAGAAACGGCAATATTTGCCATTCGTGTAATAGGGGCAACGACACATGAAAGGCTTGCCATTAGCCCCGATTTCATGCCAATCATAAGAATGGGCGCAATCTTGACAATGGTATTTGACTTCCGCTATTTTCGTTTTATTCCGTTTTGCCATAGTACGTACCTTTTGATGTTACAAACTCACCGTGTTTCAATCGGTCAAATGTGCCTTTCTCAACGTGGCAACGGTGTACACCGCATGAATCAGCCACCCAAACAATCCATTGGTCAGGGACACTTTCAACCATCGGCTTTTTCAATATCACATCATAACGGGTCGTGTTATGCGCCGGGATAAAAGCTTTCCCGACAACATACCCACTTACCGGGGTTTCCTTGCAGCTTGCAAGACAAAACACCATCAACATTATAAACAAGACCTTACGCATCGCCATCCAATTGAGGTTCACCAATCATAAATGAATTTTCCACGGTTGATTGCTCTTTGATTTTCTGCATCGTCAAAGCCACATCCTTTGAAATGCCCGCTTTTTCAACCGATTCTTCTTGTGATATTACGGGCTTGTTACCATTTGCCGTTAGCCAATAATTCAAATCTTCAAGTTCATTGGTAAGCATATAAGGCACAATTTCGGGTTCAATCATTATGGCTTCACAATCCTTTTCCCAAGCGGTGTTCATTTGTCCTATATATGCCAAAATGATATTCACACGCCTTTGCAAGTAATCATCGAAAATCTCCCTTTTATCCTGAACTTTCAAATGTGCATCCATGAATAACAGCTTCAAGGCAATGCCACTTATAGCCCCAAGCCCTTTGACCGCATCAAATGAAATATCCGGGGTTTGGGTGATTGTGTAAATCATCTTCAAAAGGGTTTCGATTTCAAGTTTCACGGATTCCGGGGCATTCTGCCAAGAAACATAATTCATTGTTGCGCCATCTTCACCCTCGATTACTGAACCTGCTTCACCTTTCTTTGACCAACCATTGATTTGCCCGGTAACAAATAGTTTCGGGCTTGCATGATAATCGTTGGTATCGGCAAAGTTTGATAACAAGTGTTCCAAGCGGTCAATCAGCTTGTCCACATCTTCCGTTTCAAAATATGGTTGATAACCATAAGCAATCGGAATCTTGCCAATTGCAATCGGTTTAGGATAACCGGGGGCTACATCATAACCGTTTGCCCCATTCACCCACAACCAATGTTCCTTGTCCGTGAATGTTTCAAAGTAATCAATTGAATTTTCGCCATTGTCCTTACGGCTGAATGCTCGTGAAAATGCTACCATATCGCCCGTTTCATCGAAGTATGGATAAAGAGTATCGCCAAATTCAGGGGCAAACAAAGCACAACGCAACTTGTGCTTGGCATTGAAGCCATATTTTGAATGCGGCTTTTCAACCGTGTACCAATATTCCGCACATTCCTTGAATCCGAATATCGCACGGGCAATCTTTCGGTTCAATGAATTGCTTTTGACATCATACAAGATACGGTTCAAAGCGTATATGATACCCTTTTCATTGTCATTGGTCGGGGTTGCATTATATTCGGGTGGATTGCCAAAACAAAAGGACACGGCACGTTTGATTATCAACTTTTGAATGGCAAGTGCAACCCTTGCAACCTTTTCCGTTCTGAAATTGACCGCTTCACCATCGGTTGAAATAACCTTTTGCGCTGAATCCGCTTCATTGTCGGCATCTACTTTCACCCTTTTATCCGGGCGCAATATCAGGTCGTTCACATCGTGCAATTTAGGATTCAATGCCTTTTTTGCACTTTCCACATCAGGTTGTGGTATAAATCGGCAAGATTTCAATTCCGAAATGACATCATTTGCCGTTGCTTTCTTAAATATTTCTTCAATTGGCATATTGTTGTTGTTTTATAGTGATACATTAAAATCCAAAAAGACTTGCCACGTCCGATTTCTTGCGGTTTGCACGTTTTTCAATCGTACCCGTCAAAGCATCGGGGGCATCATCATGTTCATTCTTTCCGGCTTTCAGATAGCCACAAATAGCCTTTGCAAATTCAGGGAATAGGCTTTTCCACCCTTGGGGCATAAACGTGAGGTTCTGAACCATTGCCGAATGTTGATAAATGCGTGTTTCTTTATTCTCCGTTTGGTGGAATGAAGAAAACTTGGTCTTGGCATTGCCTAACAATCGACATTGCTTTTCAACATTGTTCTTGAATAGGCGACCGCCGTTGTTGGCTTCCACAATACATTCGGCAACATCATGTTTGGTAAGCATTTTTGCAAGCGCGGGTTCTGTGTACTCAACCGGGCGTGTCGTATAAAGGACATCAACAATGTAGTTGCCCACATCGGTTTCATCATACACAATCGCACATAAGTAATCCGCGCCCGTGTCGGCGGTATCCACATAACATTTGCGTTTGACATACTTTGTTGCCGGGCGAATAAGATATTCCACAAAGCCACTTTCGTACATAAGTCCGGCACGCGGTTGGGGGTCTTGTTGATACAAGGAATCGAACACTTGCGGATTTCGCTTGCGTATGGACTGCAACTTTTTCAGATTATGCCGTTCCGCCCACAATGCTTCACCCTCTTGCCTTGGGTCGTATTCGGTCGGCTTTCCCTCTTTGATTGCTTTATATACGACAACAACCCACCCATCCGGGTTTTCCTTTTCATCATATATGCCTTGCTGCCGCAATAATGTACCCGCCAAATCATCTTCATGCCACCGGGTAAAGACAATCAATTGTTGGGAATCATTGTGAAGTCGGGTTTCTGCAACCGTATCGTACCAATCAGACACACTTTCACGGACAATGGGCGACCATGCCGTTTTTGCGTCCTTGTAAATATCATCCATAATCAGAATATCTACGGGTTCACCCGTCAATGCTCCCCCCACGCCAACCGTCTTGAAACCGCCGCGATAACCTACAATTTCGCATTCATCGGCATTTCGTAACCAAGAACCCGCGACCGTTGTAACATTTGAAGCATTCAAGTTGGTATTCGGGAATATCTCGTGATATTCGGGACTGTCAATAATACGTTGAATCTCTCGGTTGAACTTCCTTGCCTTGGGTGCATTATAAGACACAATCGCCAATTTGTTATCGGGATTCTTACCGACCAAGAAAGCGGGTAATCGCCTTGTTGAACCCTCGGACTTTCCATGTTGGGGTGGCATAAAGACCATAAGTTTGCGAATCTTGCCATCGGCAAAGTCGGTCAATACATGATAGTATCGGCGGTGAAAGTCTGCCGGGCGAAACGTGGGCATTGTGGACATTGTAAAGCGCAACAAATCGGAACGACTTTCACGAATAAGCCGTTCTTTCAATGCCTTGTAATACTTTATTTTGTCCGCCCGCTTCTGCATTACTCCAACTTGCGTTTCAATTCCTCAATTTCCTTATCCAATTCTTCATCGGTCTTACTTGCGAAAAGGTCTTTGCCGTCCTTGCCTGTTACCTCGGTGGATTGCCTGTTGCGCCAATGTTCCGGGTCGCCATTCGTCAAGGTGAATATGATTGCCGCCGTGTCCGGCTGAATGTACTTTTTTGTGGTGGTTTGTTCCTTGATTATAGGCTTTGGATTGCCCTTTTCGTCTTTCTGTTTACCCGGTATGGTTACAACCTTGGTTTCTGTAACGTCATAGCCTTGTATCTTCTTCATCAAGGATTTCTTGGCTTCAATCACCATCGCTTGCATCCGTTCCGCCTTTGCTTGCTCGATTGCATCGGCAAAGTCGGGATAATCATTCACCCATTGATGGTATGTTTTCGGTGTTATTCCTACTTGACGGCAAATTTCCGCAATGGTGTAGGTGTCGGACTTCACAAGCCCAACAATCATGTCCACCGTTTTTTTACTGAATTTTGCCATTCCTCAATCTCCTTTTTTACGTTGATTTTATTACAATCATAACTATTCTTTCAACTCACACTTAAAGCCCCTGTCTTGTAACTCACTGAATAACAATGACAATTTGGTAACATCGCCACATTCAACAATCAATCGTGTGTCAATCATCTTTTTACCCTCATCATTGTTTTGTTCTTCTTCATCGCCTTGTTCCATAGGAATACCCCAATCTTCCGGGTCAAAATCGAACTTTTCGGCTTCTTGCATTATCAAGTCCGTATCAAACGAAAGGTTTGCTTTACTCGTTGCATTGTCGGCAAGTGCAAGTTCACGTCCTTTGGCTGAATCCAAATCAATGTCCGTTCTTTTGACCGCCACAAGGGAATTGCCGTTGGTTTCAACAATAATCACGTTGTCAAAGCCTATATCGGCGGCTTTTTCAGCGGTTTTGTTTCCTGCAATGATTCGGTTGTTCTTGTCAATAAGGATTGACCGCCCAAGCCCGAATTTCCGCAAGGATTCGTCCATAAGGTGCTCGCCGAACTCCGTTCCCTTGTTGAAATTCTTATCATCAGGAATCAAAGAATCAATGCTTGCTTCAATCATCTTTGCCATATCATCACCAAATCAAGAAGTGAAACAATAACGATAATGGAATTGCACAAGCTGCACCAATCATCGTAAAAACTGCATCCATTACTTCAACCGTGCCATGCCCTTTTGAATCCCACCATTCCTTGATGATTCCGGCAAGGCAACCGACAATAAAACCGACCCAACAACCAAGCAAAGACCCCAAAACAAGGGATATTGCCAAGCCAACGGCGAAATGCTTGCGTTTGCCGGGCTGTTTTGCGGCTTCCTTGACGTTTTCCCATACGTCAATGATACTTTCCTTGACTTCGGCAAAGAACGCCGAAATTCGGTCTTTTAATGCGGGTTTCTCGAAAACCGATTCACCCGAAACAAAAACGGGCGGTTGCGTCTTGCCCGAAAGGACACCCAACCACACTTTGCCCGTGAATAGGATTCGCAACCTTTCCTTGAATGTTGCTTTCCAACACGACACACATTGTTTGCCATCGTTCCACACGGGCAACGACTGACATTCACTTTCCGCCATCGTGGACGGTCTTTGCAATACCTTTGTGGATTGCACAAAATCAATTGGTTTCATCGTTTTTCTACATTTTGCGATTTCATCGCAAAGTTAAGGGGTGTTTCACTATAAAACACCCCTCTTTCGCAAAAAGTTATAACTAACTTATGCCACTTTTTTGTACTGAAATGCGAATTGGCAAGTTTGCGAATGACCACGCAAGCAACGCCGCATCGCGTGCATCTTGGTTGGTTCGACCCATCAACCCGGTAAACGACGACAATTCTTCGTGGGTAATCTTTCGGTCTTTACCTTTCCAACACTTAATCAACGGCGGGTGTTGCACAACCTCGATTCCATAATGCTTGCACATTTCGATGATTTTGCGCCCCGTTTCGTGATTTGCGCCAACGTCCTTTGCAATCTTTTCGGCTCGGCGACCTTGCGCGTCGTGGAAATTGCTTTTCTTGACAATCCACCCGGCTTCGACAACTACAATCAAGGATTCCCCGGTTTCGCCCTGAACCTTTTTCGCGTATTGCAAGTAGTCAAGCAACATCGGGAATGTAAGGTTCGACACTTCAAGTTGCCTTGTGGACGGCTTCAAGAACGCCACGCCCGATTTTTCCTTGTCCGGGTCAATGGCAATGATGTTGTCATACTTCATCGGTCAATTTCTGCTTTAATGAATGCAAGAACTTGGCGGCGGCACGAATCTTTGAAAATGTCTTGATGGTGTGCCACCTCAAAAAGCCTTTTACCTGAACCGCGTATTGAAACGTGTACGATGTCGGCACATATTGCGGTTGCGCCTGTTCGTCCATCACCACTTCCATTGAAGCGACGATGGCTTCTTTCCTCACTCGGTAATTCATAAGGCATCAGGGCTTAAAATGGCAAATCATCTTCACCCGATGTCGGTGTTGGCTCAACACTTGGCGCGGCTGTCGAAGCTGTGTTGCCGTTGTTTTCCGACTTGCCACCACAAAGGTTCACTTCGTTGGCGTACATATTCACCGCGCATTGAACTTGGTTGTTCTTGTCCAAGTATGCTTTTGGAACAAGGCGACCACGCAAGAACACCTTTGTACCTTTTTTCAGGTATTGAAACAATCCGCCACCCTCACCATACCAAAGAACGGACACCCAAACGGTGTTGTCGCTTCCATCTTTGCGCTTTTCCGAATGTGCGACGTTCATTGAAACATACTTCTTGCCGCCGAACTCCTTAATTTCGGCATCATTTCCAAGATTTCCGATTACTTCTAACTGTAACATATCAATTTTTGTTTTTTTTGGTTATTACTACGCCATCAAAGGCAATCTTTTTCAATATCCACCCACGTTTCACCATCAAAGGTTACTCGGTCGGTTGCAAGGTCAATCACGCAACGAATGCTTCTTGACCAACTGTTTTCCACATTGAACCATTCCGTGCAAATCGCGGTTTCGTCCTTGTAAATGATGATATATTGCATCATATTTTCGTGCATTTGTTATGCAAGTGCATTGCATTTGCATCAATAACCCTTATTGTGTCGGATTGGGCGATTGGCGTTGTACTGCATTTTCTTTTCGATGTGCCAAGGCAAACCGATGCACAACGATTCAGTCCAATTCTTGACGAACTCAATTCCGAATTGAATGCGCTTTTCTACCCCGATAACATCACGGGCAAGCCCCTTGCATAAGGCAAACGCATTTTCCGCAAAGTCGAACTTGTCGAATGCTCGGTGGTATCTGCAAGGGTTCATCTTCTCGAAGTCGATTCCCAAAGCCCCGGCAAGGTCGAAAAGACGAATGGCGATGTCTGCAAATTCATCTTCCACGGTGTCTTTGACGTGCCTTTCAAAGTTTTCATCGAAAGGAATACGCGCGTCATACTTCACAAACGCATCAATATCGGCGTGGTGTCCTTTCCTGTCGGCTTCGACCATTTCGCCAATTTCGGTGATAATAAGCATCAAACAATGTTCGTTGCTCCACCTTTCTTCCCAAAATCCGTGATTCACGGCGTTGGTATGTGCTTTATTTGCTAACTCATTAAAGTTCATTTTGATAATTTTTTACGTTATACATTACCCGGCTTTGTGTGGTGGTATTATTCGACCACCTCGAAATCAATTTCACGCACCCGATTTGCCAATACACGCACACAAAGGTCGATTTGCCTTGTGTCCTGTATCTTGAACCCGGTTGGCAAGTATGCGTCCAATAGTGTTTCAAGGGACACCATACAAGGGTTTGTGATTGATTTGCTTGCGCCCATCTTTTGGGCAATAACCTTGTCCATATCCCGGTTGTGCTTCTTCAAGAACTGAATCATCGTGATTCCACACACGGCATCGGTACGCATTTCGATGTATTCAATATCGGGATATTCCCTTTTGATTGCTTGGTTCACCTGTATTTGCATTATTTGGAAATCGCGCTTGTATTCCTCGATGAACTGCACCGCTTGCGTTTCAACGTTGTTGATATGCGCCAAGTCCAAATCCTTGCGCAAGTCGTTGATATACCTTTGGCGAATTTCCTTGATTGCGCGTGCCAACTTTTTGACTTCCTGAATGCGGTTGTCGGCGCAAAACTTCATCGCCTTTTCTGCATACCACCAAGCAATCTTGGAAATCACAAGCGGAACAAACGCAATCATCATATTTTCTTCCCAAGTGAACGTTTCAAGCATTTTGCGTGTTTCGTCCTTGACCTCTTGTTTGAAATCCATTTCACGGCTTGCCATCGGTGGCAAAACGCCATTCTTTGCAATGACTTCAAACATTCGCTTTTCGGCGGCTTCCAATTCCTCAATCGGAATGTTCTTTTCCATCGACATACGCAACAATGTTGCATCGTGGACGGTCGCTTTCGGCTTTTCTTGTGGCGTTGTCGGCGGTGGTGGTGTTGCCTGTTGCTTGGGTTCTTGGGGTGCTTCGTCCCGGCAGATTGATTCACCCTTTGAGAAATCCAAGATTTCGGCTTGCTCAACCTTGGGAACAAAGAATTGACACTTCTTGCCCTGTACCGCGTCAAAGGTGCGTTGGTTCACCTCGTTTTCGCCCATTTGTTGCCCCTCGATTTGCTGTTGCACCGCACATCGGTATTGGGGCATTCTTTTCAATTTTTGGTTGTAGCATACGGACTTCTTGCATTGCTCACAATTCGCGCTTTGCCACAAATAAAGGTCGTATGCACTTTTGAAACATTGTTGCGTGGTTGTTTTCATCGTGTTACGATTTTGAAGATTTCGTGGGTCAATTCAATATCATACATCGCATTGTGCAATGATTCGTCTTTCACGTCGATTCCAAGGGTCTTTGCGACTGTGGACAACTTGAAATTTTCCATATCAGGACGGCGCGTTGCAAGGTACGCCGACGCAAGAACCATCACATCAAGGGTGTTCGACCAAAACCACGAACCAAAATAATTGTCGCCATTCTGCAAGAAGAAACCGCGCAAAAATTGGTTGTCGAAAGCTGCATTGTTGTAACCAACCAAAAAGAACTTGTCTTTCTTGTCGTACTTATTCACATACTTGGCAAGCATTGCGACAAATTGGTTGTACACCTCACGCATTGGTGGGTAAGCCATTATTTGTTCACGGGTAACGCCCGCCACTTTCAAGGCTTCATCTTCGATTATTGCCTTTGGGTTCGGCTGAACGTGAAAGTCGAATGATTCTTTCACTTCGCCATCAATCACGATTTGTCCCGATATTTGGTGAATGCCGTTCTTTCCGGGATTCACGCCCGTTGTTTCAAGGTCGAAAAATACTAATTTCATAATTGTTTTGTTTTATAGTAACACATAAATTCTTAAATCTTCGATAACCATTGTTCCCAAATTTGATTTGCCACTTGCGCCATCATTACGGGTGGAACTGACATTCCACAAACGTAATGGGGTGATTGACCGCCAAAATTGTAATCCTGTGGGAATGATGAAATGCAACAAACTTCGCTTTTGCTTGTGTACTTGGGAATATCAAACCGAATCAAGCAATCCTTTCGGGCGGCAAGTGTCGGACAAACCTTGTCCAAATAGACATAGCGGTTGTTAAACATCGCCTTTTTGCCAAATTCCCTTTCATTTGCACCGCTTAAATCGCTGTCGCCATATTGTCGCGCTTCCCAACACTTGCGCATCTTCGGCGAATCCACGCCGTCGCCCAATCCGTCGGCAACGTCCCCGAATGGAATTATTGGTTCTTTGAACTCCATTTGAAGCCTTGGCAATTCCTCGAACAACGAAACACGTTCCAAGAATGGTTCGGCAAGGTCTTTTCGCAAGCAAACAAAGAACACACGTTCGCGTCGTTGTGGAACACCCATCTTTTGAGCATCAAGCAACCAATGTTGGCAATAATACCCGGCATCCTCGAAGCCCTCGTATATCCGTCTTACATAATCCTTGGCTTCACCAAGCAACAACCCCTTGACATTTTCGGCGACAACGACTTTGGGTTGCAGCTTCTTTGCAAGGTCTATGAAGTCGAAAAACAAGGTGTCTAAAACTTGTTCGGCTTGCCCCTCTCTAAACTTCTTCATTTTGCCCCAACTTTTTTCACGCCCGCAATTCACGCCAGCCATCGAAAATGTAGAACAAGGCGGCGACCCGTCCAAAATGTCAAGATTGTACAATTCGGGTGGCAAATCCGTTCTATCCTTGAAAGTTTGTATCGGTTCAAGGAAAGGGAAACGCGGATTGTGATTTTGGCAATAGGTGTACATCATACGGTGGTCTATCTCATTGCACCCTATCACATCAAACCCGGCAAGTTTGTAACCCATAGAACTGCCCCCCCCACACGCAAAACAAGAAAATACCTTACCTTTGTCCTTGGTGAAGTCGGCATCTTTCAACGTCCAACGGTAATCATATTTGTGCATCATTTAATTGTTTTATTTAATATATTATTTACTCTCGTTGCTATTTCTCTGAATTGTGGATTGTACTTGAAATCATCTTGATACTTCTTCAGTAAATGAAGCATGGTTGAATGGTCGCGGTGTACGTATTCGGCAATCTTTGTAAGTTTCATTTTGTGCATCCGGCAATGGTACACGAAAATCATTCTTGCAAAGAACCCGTCACGCTTTCTTGATTTTGTTATGTATTCATTGAATTTCAAGCCCGTTACTTCGTGAATGGCATTTTGTATCTGCAACACAAAAAGATTGTTACGAACCACATTGGATTCAAACCAAATATCCTTACCCATCCTTATTGCAATATCATATTCAATTGAAGCCCCGGTTGAATCCACCCAATTATCCATCATATAGATTGCATCGCAAGACAAAAGCATTTCAATGTCCTTGCATAAGTGTTCATTCCAAGAAGTATCTTTGTCAAGACCATTTTTCAAGGGGTTGGCAACCTCAAATCCAAGTTCGGTCAATAAATCTTCCGCACCACTGAACCGTTCTTGCACTTCATCATAAGGCAAACCGCTTATCTTTCCCGATATGTATATTCTCATGGCTGCAAGTTCTTTTGGTTGTTGTGCAAAAACTTATTCACAAAGTACACTTGCCCTTTGCCCGTTACCTTGGTCGTGTTGGATATAAGGGTGTCGCCGTTAGGTTTCTGAATGGTCGTTTTCTTAATCTCGAACAACCCAAGTTCCATCGCCTTTTGTGTCGGTTGATTGTACCTTTCACCGTGTTGGCACAAGTAGCCATTTTCACGCATCCAAGCGAAAAGCCTTTTTTCTCCCGTATTCACTCCGTTTTGGCAAATGATTTTTGCAAGTTCTCCAATCAAGACCGATTCATTGGAAGTTTCAACGGCTTGTGAGAATAAAACACGGGGGGCATCGGCTTCAATCTTCTTTTGTTGTTGCTCGATTTGTTCAGCCTGTGAAGCTGCAAGGCGCAATGCTTCGGCAAAAGATTGTGGTATTGCCGGGGTGGTGGGGGCTTGTTGTACTTGCCTGACAACCCTTTCCATTGCATTGAATTGTTCAATAAAACCGACCTTGAATTGCATAGCCTTTGCCCCGGTCAAGCCCATAGCAAGCAAAGAAAAGCCGTCACGGTTCATTATGAACATCGGGCGTGGCTTACCTTGTGCATCAAGATATGTTGATTCATAGAACCAATGGCGGTGGGCTGAATTTTCAGCCGACCCCAAAATGTTGCGAACCGCTTGCATTATATTCTTATGCTGCTTTCCGAACACTTGTGCCACTTTTAGGGAATCCGTTACGGGCGTTCCCTTTTCTGTCTTATAGACCACGTTTTGTTGAATGATAATACCGTTCATTGTTATCATAGAATTTGTTAGTTAATTATTCCGCATCATCATCAAAAAATTCTCGGTTCTCGTCCATAAATGCTTCAAATGCTTCATCGCAATATACACCCTCACACAATGAATCAAATTGATGGTCGATTTCACCGTTTTTCCAAGGGCAAAATGCACATAGTTCATCGCCCAATTGCTTTTTTAATTCTGAATCTTCCATTTGATTATAATTTTCTTCTATCCTTTCCTTTGATTTCAAAGTAATTGCACATTTCCACCAACCGACTTGCCACACGGTCGCCATAACGGTTAATTAATACATCACCTTGCATCTTCATGTTGGAAGTTATCAAAGTCATTTCATCGCATTTGTCGCCCCGGTATTCGATAAGCTGCCGGACTACATCAATACGATTACCCATGTACAAGTTTTCTTGTGGTTCTTGCCCGAAATCCTGAATGCCAAGCATCGGTTGTTTTTTGAATATCTGGAAATTGCCATTCTCAACGAAGTAGTCACACAAAGCATCTGCACGAATAATCCGCCACCATAGGGGGCGCGGTTGTGAATCATCTTGCCAAAGAACTTTGAAGCCGAAAGCCGTGCAATATGCTTGCATTATTTCCAAACACCATGATTTGCCCGACCCTGTATTTCCGGCAATGTATATTCCACGCTTCAATCGCCCCGGTATCACTTGCCCCGTATTGGGGTCAAGGCATTTCATTGACGGGTCGCAATGCGCCCATTTGATGAAGTTTTCGTAAGTGAATCGGTTTTCATCATCAATTACGAATTTTGGATTCCGGCTTTTGCCAATCGCTTCAACAATCTTCAATGCTTCATTTACATCATAGTGAATGTATTGGTAGCGTTGGAAGCCCGCAAATAATCCACGCTGATTGATTGCATGAAGTATTTGTTCAATACTTGGCATCTGAATCTTTTTGTTATTTCCGTCTTTTACTTCCATTCGTCATTCACTTTTGTTGTTGTCTTGTTGCCTGAATATGCCGACCGCCTTTCTTTTTCTCCTTTTGCCCAATTGCGAATGGCGGCTTTCCAATCTTTCATCTTGTTTTTACCGACAAACCAACCTTTGCTTTCGTAGAAGTCGAAAAACCTTTCAGCATCGAAAGAATATCCCTTTTCAAGAATATAAGCCCTTATTTCTTCAATCGTGGGCGGTGAAAAGCGGTGTCCGCTTTTCTCTTTTATATTCTCTTTATTATCTTCTTTTCTTTCCTTTCCTTTTCTTTCCTTTGCATCATTTTGCAATGCACTTGCATCGGATTTGCATTGCTCTTGCTTATCCTTGCTTGATTGCCAACGCTTTATGGCTGCTGCTTTTCGCTTTTCCGCTATGTCCGCACGTTTACCAAGGCGTGTTATTACAGACTTTGACCAAAACTTTTCACCATCATTAGTGAACAAATCAAAGTCATTCACGACACTTTCAACCATTGCTACATCAACGTGCAATGCAAATGCAATACTTTTGCACGATTTCAAAGGCAAATGCCCCCCTTGTTCGTATAATTGTTCTACAACGCACCAAAAGACACCTAACCCCGCCGCCCCGTGCTCAATCAAAACATCTTGCAACTTTGGGTCGGTTCGTGCATTGTAATCATGTTGAAAATAGAATGTATCTTTCATCTTACAACGTGTTTTTGTGATTCTCCAATGCCAAACAATGCAAAGTCATATTTACATGGGTCTGTGGGGTCGAAAACCGCCAAATTTCGCGTCAATTCTTCAACCGTCTTGCGGTCATTACTTTTGCGTGTAATCAACCTCAATTCGCGCCCGATTCGGGCAACATGGACATCAAGGGGCATCATCAGCTTGTCGGGTGTCAATTCGTGCCAAATACCTAAATCAACAATACCATCTTGACGACACAACCAACGCAACATCAGGTTCAAGCGTTTGCAAGCCGAACCGCCTTTGTGTGAATTGCCTTGCGGATTGGGAAAATGTTTTGAATAACTGCCGTTTGCATCTTTGAATATTTCACGCAACTTGGTGAATCCCGCCCATACGTCAAAACCTCGTTCTATGAAGAAATATTCCAAAGTGTCATAAGTTCCCGTAATCCAATATGCAAGTTGCAACCCACTACACATATACGCCAAATCCCGCCCAAAGAATGTGCGGTGGATATTGCAATTCGGGTCTATATGTTTCCACTCATTTTGCATCACAAAATCATAAGGTTTGCCATCCATAATGTCAAATAACATCTTTTGGCAACCTTTCATTATCTGTTTCCTATTACCCCAAGCGATTGTTGAAGCAAGGAACGCGGCAATTTCAATGTCTTGTTGGGATTTACCCAAGAAACAACGTGGAAACAACACCGGGTCATTATCCATGAATGCCGTTGTGTTATATCTTGCCACAAGGGATTCCAATGTTATCTTCAAATCATTCATTGTTGCGATATTTAAGCCCCCGACCCGGCACAAAGTCAAGCCGGGGGCAATCTGTTAAACCTCAATGATTGCGATTTCCGGCGCAATCTCCCTTATTTGCTTCAATTGTTCATCAATCACCTTGTCGCGCAAATCTTCAAGCATGGCTTGCGCACCGGGTGAAAGAAGTACGAACGCAACTTCACGTCCATTTACTTGTGCAAATGTTTCAACCTCTATTGTTTCGGGTTGCATACCCTTGAAAATGGGCATTTGAATTGTGAATGATTCGGGCAAATTGGAATTGACCACTTGTGCAAAATTATCCGTCCGATTACCATTTTCTTTCACGGCACGGTCAATCTTGTTGTTCACATCGGCGGTAAAGTTCATCAGGCATGAAACCAATTTCATGTTTTCGGCACGGTCGGCAAAGAATGCCCGATTCATCTTGATAAACATTCCAAGTTCCGTCGGTGTCCAAACCTTGCCGCCATTTATCCCGAACTCAACAAATTTGGGGTTGTAGCCCAATTTGCCGACTATCTCACCACGTTTGTATTCATCCGCTTCATTGATTATCAAAGTGATTTCAATATTTTCACGGTTTACAAGAATATGGCAATCCTTTTGGGCAAATTGTCCCGTATTGATTCTCTTTGTTAGATATTCAACGACTGCACCAATTACACCGTTCAATAGGGTTTTGACGGGTGCTTTGGGGTCAAGTTCCTTTGGTGCTACACCCTCACGCAACACTAATTCAGCTTTTGCCATTCCGGGGGCAAAGTTGATTTGTAATTTCTCATTCTGCATATTATTCAATTTTTAAATGGTTAATCATTAGTTCCTGTTTTCCTTTCGGTGTTCATTCGTATTCCTTGAAAGATGGTTGGTTGAAGTTCATCCGCTGTTGCTGGTCTGCATTCAATCAAATCACCCTCATCATTGTAAAACCCGGTTTCCTTTCTGTCTTGGTCTGTAAATCTGTAACATACTTCCGTCACATATTCAGCCTTTGACTTGATATTTGAAACCATATTTGTTCTTGCTTCTTTCAATGGTTTCAATCTGCCTTTGTATTCGGCTTGTGATTGCTTCATTTCCGCTTCGATTTCGGCGATTTCGATTGAAACATTGGCAAGTTTTTCTTTATGCCCTTGCAGTTCTTCCGGGCTGTATGGTTTCATGTACCCTTTGTTTTCAACGCCATCGCAATTGTCTTTCAAAAATGCGATACGTTGCATCTTGTTTTCGTATTCTTTTCCAAGCGTCTTATCCATAATATTTCGTTTTATAGTGATACACTTGGTTATCTAAATAACAAAACTTGATTCCACAAGTCAATAAATTGTTCCCCGAATTGGCGGGCGCGAGTGGATGTTTTGAAGCAAAGCCGAGAACCGACATTCGCAACCGCAGTCGAAGCCGTACCATCCGAATACGCATACACGAACCCCGCAGCATCATCGGAATATATAAACCACGGAAACCACTTTGTTTGATTCCTGTTTGAGAAATCCGGGGTGAAATCATCTTCTTTGTTCCATGCTTGTGCAATAGTGCAAAGACGGTTGAAAGCAATAATGGCTTTAACGTGTTTGGGGTTAAGTTCTGAAACCAACCTTGTAACATCTTCAAGTTGGACACAATTACCTGAAAGAATCTTTTTGGCAACGGTAAAATCTGCATTGGGCTTGCCACCAAGATATTCCCTTGCCTTTTCATAATCTGTAACCACTTCGTTGATTTCCTTGCTTTCAATCTCTTCAAGGGTAAAATCAAACGGGGTCAAGTATTCTTCATCGTCTGAATCCACATCTTCGTTGTGTTCCTCGATAAAGCCCAAGATTTCATCTGCTGCTTCACTTTTTGAATCGAACTTTCCGCAAATCTCTTGCGTTTTCTTGTTTGTCACTAAATACTTTTTCATTGTTGTAAGAATTAAAATGGTGATACATTGAAGTTCTTTATTGTCATTCCACTTCGTGCAATGTGAATGGTCTTGCCTGTTGCTTCCAAAATACCTTGCTTAAACTCTCTTTCATTTGAATTGCCATCCGAAAGGTGTATCAAGACAATGTTATTGACTTTTGACAAGTCGTTTGCAATCAAGGCTTCCTTGCACGTGTCATAACTGCAATGGCTTTTAATCGTCCGTTCACGCAAAGCCATCGGCAATTTTCCTGATTCCACATTAGCATCCAATATGTCTTGTCGGTAATTACACTCAATCAAGATGTTGTTCAAGCCTTGAAAGGTGTAACGCAAGTAATGTGTATCAGTTGCGAACAAGACCTTTCCACATTCACGGTGGTAAATTAGAAATCCGAAAGGTTCACGGGCATCATGTTGGACTGCAAAAGGCAACACGATGAAATTGCCGATTGCAACCTTGCATTGTGCATCCATCATAAACGGCGACAAATAAGGGCTTCTAAACTTCTTGACAACCTCGTGCAATGTTCCGGTGGACATATACACGGGAATACGGGCTTGAATGAAGTTTTCAACGTATTTGGCGTGGTCGCCATGTTCGTGTGATACAATCGCCCCTTTGATGCGTGAAATGTCAAAATTGACCGCCTTTTGCACCTCGTTGAATGAAATACCACATTCAATCACCAAGGCTTCCTTGCCATTGTCAAGTATGTAGCAATTACCCTTTGAAGAAGAACCCAAAATTTTCAATTCCATAGTCTTTCGGATTTTATTCATTTAGAAGCCGGGATTTGGCTTGTGTTCATCTTTCGGTGCTTCCGTGGTATCTTTGTTCACGCTTTCCGTTTCGGTGTTTCTTGGGGCTTGTTTAGGACTTTGATTGCCGTTTTCCTCAATATCTGCACCGATAGTTTCTTTATTGGCATTGTTCCGCCTTTCTTCTTCAGGGGATTCTATTACTTCTTGATAATCCACATCAACAATATCTTGTTGTTCCTCAATAGTGCGCATACCCATTGACAAGTCGGGTGCATAAACGGAAGTCCACCATGAAGCTGCACGATACATCAACATTTGTTTTGTCATGGTCTGCCACTTTGAACCGTTCTTTGTAAACCAACCCTCTTGAATGGCAAGGCGGACGGAAACCGGGGATGATTCAAGCACTTCTTTTGAACCTTTCTTTGTCGTATATGCTACACATTCAATGTCTTGTATCGCCTTGCCATCAAACTGCTTTTGCACCGCTTGTTTTCGGTTGCTTCGTGAATCCCAAACATAATCGGTATAATCAACCATTCCCAACATACCTTTGTTGGTGAAGCGGTATTGCAGCGGTTCAAAGCGACCGCAAGAATTGACGGTTGCAATCAAGAACTTTGACGACCAAGACGGCTTGCCATAAATCGGCACCATGTTTTGCATCACCATCAATGGACTTGCACCGATACGCATTGAAATCTCAATGGCAATCATGCAATTGGCAACGGCTTTGTTTTGCGCGGCTTGGTTTTCAAGTTGAATTGCCGCAATTTGTTCGGGATTTGCATTTGCCGGAACTTGCTTAAATGTCGGTTTGTAATTGTCCGGCACAAGGTCGGATGAAGCGAACATTTTGCAAACTCTCTGCATAGTTTCAAACTGTACCGGGTCAAAGAAGTTGAATCCGGCATTCATCGGGTTGGTGGTTGTTACAACTCCAACCGGGTTTTGTTTCTGAATTTCGTTCATAATTGATATTATTTGATGGTTAAGAAATTGTCTTTGTTTACAACCAAATTGATTATTTGGCTTTGCGTTTCGATAATGTCATTGACCGATTCCCGGTTATCAATGAAAATTGGTGCGCAAACCCCATAGAACTTGCACAACGTGTTGATAATGTCAAGACCCGCATTCATTTTGCTTGCAGTGTTTGCGCTGCCGTAAGGGACACCGCCGATTGTTGGAATGCACGTTTCAACCGGGTTGCCGTCGTTGGTATAATCGAACAAATGGAATGATACAACTTTGAACATCGCATTGATACGGCTTTCACATTCATCAATCTTGTTTTTGGTGAACTGTGCAATGGTGTATTCTTCACGCTCTGCATCGGCAATCATTTGTGCAAGTTGCTTGCCCCTTTCTTCAAGGTCTGCAATTTCCTTTTCACAACGGGCAATGACATCACGTTTTGCAAGGCGTGCGACCAAATCACCACGTTTTTTGTTACATTCCGCCTTTTGGGTCTGTAAATCGGCGGTATCAATGCCCGAATTGTCGGTTATAATGGTTGCTTCAATGTCGGCAATCTCCTTTTGCTTTGCTACATATTCGGGTATTTGTTCAGGAACGACGGTGGCAATATCAATAACCGGGACTTCAACGAATTTTTCTTTGAGTGTATCAAGTTCATTACACAATGTTTCTTTGGTTTTAACCGCATTGTCCACATCTTGTTTGATTTCATCAACTTTGGCTTCAAGTTCCGAAACCTTATCACCAAGTCTTTTGCCCTCGGTTGATATGTCATTGCATTTTTCGGCTTGTGCCTTGGTGAATACCTCACGGGCTTTTGAAATCATATTTTCGGGCAACTCTTGTCCACAATGTGGGCAAACTGTTTCACCATTGTAGGTCTTTTCATTTTCCGCAAACCATTTGTTGCGCAAATCGTCTTGCTTGGTCTTGATACCCTCAATTTCACGGTGAATTTTGGCAATTTCAACTTGCCCGGCGGTTATTTCCTTTCGGGTGTTTTCAAGTTGTCTTTCCTTATCCTTGATTTGGCTTTCAAGTTCACGGCGGCTTGCATTGGCTTCAAAGGCGGCATTTTGAGCCTTGCTCTTGGCATCGAAAAGAATTTGTTGACATTCTGATTTCAAGTTGTTTACCCTTTTTTGCTTGTTTTGTTCCGCTTCATATTGGCGACGGATTGCGGCGGTTACGTCTGCAATTGCCTTGTCGATTTCTGCAATCTCCTTGTCCATTTGTTCAATCTCCACTTCGATTTCATGGAAATCTTCATTTTCCGGCTTCATCTTGTGTGTTTGGTCAATCCTTGGTTGGATTTGTGCCAATTCATCTTGCAAGCGCTTTTTCCGTGCCACCAATTCTTTTTTGAAGTCTGCAAGTGATTTACCGCTTATCTTGTCAAGCAAAAGGGCAAATTCGGGATTCCGTGAAGCAATTTCGGCATCTGTAATTGTCCCTGCAAGTTGAAACAGTTGTTCACGTTGCAACTTCCAATTCATACCCACGAAGAAAGCCGGGTTTGTAATCATCTTGAACACGGATGAATCAATAATGGCTTCAATTCGTTTTGTGTACTCACCGACATTTACCGGGGTGTCATTCCACCAACATTCGGTATGGTTGCCTTTGAACACCCTTTCAACTTGTCCACGTGGCTTCACCCAATCTTCTACAAATGCACGTTTCAATGTGATTTCTTGACCATCAACCACAATAACACCCGACACACTGCATTCTACGTTGTGAAGTTCTTGCCCGTTGATTCGGGTTTTTACTTCATAATCCTTACGGTCTTGGGTGTCTTTGCCGAATAGTAGCCAAATGAAAGCATCAAAATGGCGTGATTTACCCATGCCGTTACCACCTGTTATTGTGGTGACATCGGCATTGAAATTCGTTATCCGTTCCTTTTCACCTTTGAAGTTGCAAAGGGTAAGGGATTTTAAAACTACCTGTTTCATTGTTAGATATTATTTATTAGTTCTTTTATATAATTCCAAGGCAAGGTCGGCATCAACCACTATGATTCGCCCGGTCTGTGTTATTGCCCGGTCTATTCGTCCACTTGCCTTGATTCGGTTTGCCGTTGTCACACTGCAATTGAACAATTGGGCTATTCCGGCAATTCCATAAACCAACCTTTTGTCGGGTAAGGTCTGCACTTGTGGGGTGCTTGGGGTTGCCGATTCCAGCAAGTCCACAAGTTCGCCAACCGTCAGGTCGATAATCCTTGTATTGGGGTCGATTTTTATCATTAGCCGTTAAATATCATCGTCCATATCGGGCAATAAGCCTTTTGATTCCCATCGTACAAATAATTTGTATGCGATATATCCCACAAGGAACGCAAGCCCCTTTGTCATAAAGAACACCCGAAACCATGTTTCATCTTCAATGGGTTCACCACATAAAAGTATTAGTGCAATAGACCATAATATGCCCAAGATGGAACTTCTTATAATTTGCATTGTTACATTCTCTTTCATTGTTGCGAAATTTTAAATGTTCTACATTGTGAAATTGACCTTTGGAAAGTCGTTTTCGGATTTTCTTCTTACTCTAACTCTCACTGTCCGGCAAGTGGTGTTGCGAATCCTTATTGCCGTATTGTCAAAGTCAATCATTTGCGGAATCATCAAGACAAGAAGAATTATTGTGATTACATTGCGTTTAAAAGGCGACAAATCGAAAGAAATATGAAAATTCGTGCAAAACCACCATGCAGACAATTCATTGACTTTGGAACACCCGACCTTTTCGTATATGTTTCGGGTATGGTTTTCCACCGTCCGTTCCGAAATATAAAGTCGGGTGGCAATGTCTTTTTTGCTTGCACCCCAAGCGAACAATTCCGCAATTTCGGATTCGCGTTTGGTTAATTCTGCAAATTCATTCATTGTTTCTTTCCTTGATTAAACCTTTCACCATGTACCGGGTTTTCACACACTTCTATCACTTCACCGCTCATTATATAAGCGTCCAAATCTTCAATGGCAAAATAGGTGTCTTTGCCGTTTGGACGGTAATATTTTACCTTGCGATTAAAGCAAAGGCGGTTCATCATACTTGAAGAAACACCCAAGTATTCAACGGCTTCTTTTCTTGAAAGAAAGCGTTTTTGTACTCCTATAACGCCACTATTCTTTTTCATAATCTTCCAATCGTTTTGCAAGTTCATCGAATACTTTTTTGAAATGGTCAATACCTATTTTTCCGTATTCTGCAACATCAAGAAATGATTTGTACGCTTCTTGCTCAATCATCATTTCTTCTTCCGGGTATAATTTTTCTTTTTCCATATTAAGCCCCCCAAACTTCTTTAATGCCAAATTCGGCAAAGATTGATTCAATTGCTTTTGCTTCTGATACTTTCGGCTCTACATCGCCCCTTAATCGGTTTAAGAAAGCCATTCGGGTTGTTATACCCAATGCTTCCATCAACTTCTTTCTACACTTTCGGACATCGCCGTTCTTAACTTGCGACCATCCTTTGTTGAATGAAAATTGTTCTTTACTCATACTCTGTTGTTTATAAAGTGAATTTTTCGTTGTTTCCTTTTGGAATGCCATTAAAATGACGTAATTTTGCTATTTGTATATGTTCGTCTTTGCTTTAACTTTGCATTGTCGAACTTTACAAGTGCAAATATACGGAATAATCCGTTAAACAAACAAGAAAAAACACGGAAAAATCCGTGTTGATTTTTAGCATTGCAAATATTTAATTGATTATGAACGATATAGACATTAAAAAAATTCGCAAGGAATTAGGCTTAACCCAAGTAGAATTGGCGAAAAGACTTGGTGTTGACACTAAAACCGTGCAAAATTGGGAATATGGTTCTAATATTCCGAAATCCAAGCACGCAATTTTGCGTAATTTGATAAAGAAGCCACAAATGTATGCCGGGGGTGGAGAACAAACCAATATTCATGGCAATAACATCAATGGCAACAATGTAACGGTAAACCAAGCCGAAACAATGGATAAATTGATAGAAGTTCTTACAATGAAAGAAGCATCCTTGGTCAAAGCACAAGAACATATTGATAAACTATTAGAAATAATCGGGAACTTAACGAAAGGAAATAACAATGGTTGAAATTGAAGTAAACAAGTATTATGGCAATCCGTCTTATTATTCGGTAATGCCACAAGAAATTTTTGATGCACTCGAATTGGCAAGCCTGAAAGGTGAAGAATATGCTACTGTAAATAAAGACCTATTCGATAAAATGATTGTTGAATATGATAAAAAGATGAAGTTATGCAAAGAGTGATTCAATATATATTTATTATTTGTGCATTCGCATTGTCATTTTCAAGTTGTTCAAAATCGAGCGATGAAGATGAAGAACCGCAAACTAAATTAAGTACGATTGCCGGAACGTGGCTTGAATACGCATATCTTAATAGTGACGGATATTTTACCGATATATCCAATACGGGATATAATATGTATTATGAATTTGCCATACCAAATAAATTCACGCAATATTCTATCAATGAAAACGGCGAAAAGGAAATTTCACATACGGGAACATGGGGTTATTCCGCCGAATCGCAACACGTATATATTGAAGAAGAACGCGGGTGGAATTTGGACATTTCCGTTGAATTTGATAATGATATAAAGAATGATGGTTTATTTCATGCTACTTTTGACATAAAGGGGCGAACACCAAACCAATCTTCAACAATCAAAGTTAAAAGGATAAGTCAATGAAAAAATCTATCAATCCACGGGCAATTGAAATCCAACGGCGATTTTTTGAAGCATTGGACATGGCTATTTCCTTGGGCAAGGTGAATGGTTTGAAAGGTTTTTGTGATACCCACAAATTGAACCGCACCAAGTACTCAAGGATAAAAAACGACTTGAACAAACCGCTTGATGAAATGACATACAAGATGATTGATTTGGATGCACTTTCGGGCATTTGTACGGACTTTGGCGTATCGGCTGAATGGTTGTTGCTCGGACGTGGCAAAATGCTTAAATCGGACAAATAATGCACATACAAAAGGGAATAAAGTTTTTGTTACACAAAAGAGGCAAGGGTGATTCCGAAAATCTTGCAATCCGAATGCGCGTTACATTGAGGGGGCAAAAACCTTTTGATGTTCCGACCGGGCATAATATAGACCTTGCCGATTGGGATATGGAAAACCAGCGTGCATTACCATCTTGCAATTCATCATCAGACATAAACCGAACCATTGATGAATGGAAATCGGTAATGAATGAAATCTTTGCCCGATATGAATTGTTAGAAAAGCGTATTCCAACACCGGGTGAAGTCAAGGACTTGTTTAATGACATGATGGGGCGAAAGACCCCAACCAATGAATCCCTTGCTTCACCCGGCGACAACTTCTTTATGACATTTGATGTTTTTACCGAAACGATGGGCAAGCAAAATGGATGGACGGAAGCGACACAAGAAAAATTCCGCGCAATAAAAGCGCATTTGCAAGCCTTTGACCCGTTATTATCATTCTATACATTGAATGAAGAAAAGATGCAAGCATACCTTGCACATTTAAGTAAGGTTGGATTACGGAATACCACCATTGCAAAGAACCTTGCTTTTGTCCGTTGGTTTTTACGTTGGGCGGCAAACAAGGGATATTATCTTGGTAAGCTGCATGATACCTTTAAACCGAAATTGAAAGGCATTGACGGCAATTCAAAAGAAATAATATACTTGACCCAAGATGAAATCAGGATTCTTGAATCATTCACATTCTTGCCTACACAATCCGCGCTTGAACGGGTGCGCGATGTGTTTTTGTTTTGTTGCTTCACCGGGCTTCGATATTCAGACGTTGCTAAATTAAAACATACGGATATAAAAGACGGCTTTATTGATGTCGTAACCAAGAAAACCAATGACGGGTTGCGTATCGAATTGAACAAGCATTCACAAGCCATTCTTGACAAATACAAGGAATGCCACTTTCCGGGGAACTTGGCATTGCCTGTAATATCGAATGTGAAGATGAATGCACACTTGAAAATACTTGGGCAAGTGTGTGGCATTGATGAACCGACCCGAATTGTGTTTTTTCAAGGCAACACCCGGCATGAACAAGTATTGCCAAAGTGGGCATTATTGACAACTCATTGCGGACGGCGAACATTTGTTGTTACCGCCTTGCAACTTGGCATCCCAAGTGAAGTCATAATGAAGTGGACGGGGCATTCCGATTATTCGGCAATGAAACCATATATTGCCATTGTTGATGAATTAAAGGCAAAAGCAATGTCGCGGTTTGATAATCTCTAATGTACACGATTTGATATTGGGCAAGCCGCGTACACGATTTTGTACACGAAAAACAATGCCAAAAGCGGTATTGTATGATATTGTAGAATATCGCACATTCTTTGAAATCTTTTATTTTCAATAAGTTTGGTATGTTATGGCATTATATGAAACTTTTGTTTTGAGAACCTGTCTCTCCGCTGAAACCTTTAGACAATAAAAGGTCAAAAGCAGACAAAGTCCGTAAAACCAGCGTTTTACGGACTTTTTTTATATACCTTCCGGACAGTTTGAAACCATTGAAAAGTCAAAAACGGACAGAGTTCAGTTACAGATTCGTTACATAAAATTGGGCTTCTGTTTCTGTAACGATTTCCACTATAAGTCCTTGATTTGTACAGAGTTTGTCCATGTCTGCATAGCTTATAACAACATTATTAACTTTACCTTTGTGGCGGAGGAATTAATCCATTCCCCAAAGGTTTAAAAATTAAGAATTATGAGCAGCAGTACTTTTAAGATTCTCTTTTATGTGAGAAAGAACTACGTGAACAAGAACGGCAAGACAGGTATAATGATTCGCATTACATTAAATGGCGAAATCAGTCAGTTCAGTTCTAAATTGGATGTCGATCCAGGACAGTGGGATGTCAAGGCTGGCAAGTTGAAAGGCAGAAGTATTCAGGCTGCCCAATTTAATGCATTGTTAGATAATATTCGTGCATCGCTGGTTAATCATTATCATGAGATAGAAAACACAGAAGCATTTGTTACAGCAGAAAAAATCCGTAATGCATTTTTAGGAATTACTACTCGTCAGCGTACTTTATTGGAATTATTCAAACAACACAATGAAGATATTCAAAAGTTAGTAGGAATAAGCAAGACGCCTGCAACAATAGCTAAGTATGACCGTACTTATAGACGTTTGATTGATTTCATGAAATACAAATATAATATCTCTGATATTTCTTTAAAGGAGATAAACCATATGTTTATTACTGACTTTGAAACCTACCTGCGTAGTGAAAGTGGTTGTAATGAGAATACGACTGCTAAATTCATGCAGTTTTTTCGCCGCATAATTATTATTGCTAAAAATAATGGTTGGATCTTTGCAGACCCGTTTGCTAATTATACCATTCGTTTGAAACGGGTAGATAGAGGTTATCTAACAGAAAAGGAAGTGGAGAAAATTATCAAAAAGAAATTTGCGACAGATAGATTGAATAATGTCCGTGATATATTTATTTTTTCGTGCTTTACAGGCTTAGCTTACATAGATGTCAAAAATTTGACAGAAGATAATCTCCGTACAGGTTTCGATGGAAAACTATGGATTATGACCCATCGCCAAAAGACGGATACCAATGTGAATGTTCCCTTGTTGGATATTCCTCTGAAAATATTAGCAAAATACAAAAATAATCTGCCTAATAAAGTTCTATTGCCAGTCCTTAGTAATCAAAAGATGAACTCATATTTGAAAGAAATAGGTGACCTTTGTGGTATAGATAAAAATTTGACATTTCATCTTGCGCGCCATACATTCGCAACTACTATAACGCTTGCAAAGGGGGTACCTATTGAAACTGTTAGTAAAATGTTGGGCCATACAAATATCCAAACAACGCAAATCTATGCACGTATAACAAATAGCAAGATAAGTAATGATATGGAAGATTTGGCCGGAAAATTAGGTAATGTAGAGAGCGTTTATAACAAGGCAGAATAATTAAATCAGTATATTTGTCCCCCCAAACAAAATCATTATGGAAAGAGGATATATTAAAATCACAGAGGAAGAAATCGGCAAACCCATTGTCGAAGTCAAAATAGTAAACGGAACCGTATGGATGTTCAAGCATGAAATTGCCCGCCTTTTCGACGTACATCTCCAGACGGTGGGCAACAACTTCCGTTCCATCTTCAAGTCCGGCGTGCTTCATGAAGATGACGTAACGATGGAACGTAAGATGAAGAACGAAAAAGGTCAGGACATCTACGTCACCTTTTACAATCTCGAAGCCATCATTTTCCTAAGCTATCGCATAGATTCCCGCTACGCCAAAGCCTTCAGGGAATGGGTGATGAACGCCCTTTGCGAATACAACCGCATGGACAAGAAAGCAACCGAGGTAATTGTCGTGTTCAATGCTGACACCCGCCATGCTTCCATCCAGTACCCGCAGATACCCAACTAAATCTCCCCTGATATGGTAAATCAGAGCCTGATGCATAAATAAACGTATCAGGCTTTTTTAATATCCTCAAAAAACTCTACCTTTGAACAAACTATTGATTATGATTGAGAATCTTGTCGTTTCCGTTCCGTTTGAAGATTTAGACAACGCACCTATATACAACTATTTCCAGCTTGTTGAAATGTCCGGCGAGTTCCTGGTCATACAGAAAGAGGATGGAATGTTCTACTTCCTCTGTTCTCACGACTGCCCGATAGAAAAGATAAGCCGTTCCTTCGACTGGTACATCGTTTCCAAAGACAAATTCAACGACCACCTGACAATCGGTGTTGGGTTGGCAGATAAGGAACCTATAGAAGGCGAACTCTATCGCCTGCAGGATGAAACCACCCTGAACCTTTGGCGTGACATACTCCATTTTACATTCGAGGGTGATTTCGTCCGTCAGTTCTTTCCTTATGATACCTATTTTAAAGGCAAGGTGCGGTACGACGGTACATTATGTTTTTATATCCACGATTATTATCCAACCAGAACCAAAGAACTGACCCTATATCAAAAAAAGGTCAGCAATTTAGTATTCCGTTTTAAAGAAGGAAGCGAAAATGCCGCTCCTTTACTTGCTAAAATTTTCTCACTCTGTATAGGTCGCATGCCATTCTTTAAGGAAATGAATGATCCTATCCTTATACCTATCCCCGCCGCTACACGTGAGCGAAATATCGCTCGCTTTGCCCGTTTTTGTAGCCTTTTATCTCGTCGTCTAAAAGTAGCGGACGGTTTCCGTGCTATTTGGATCAAAGAAGACCGGGAACAACTAAAAGGCAGTACTGGTAATGATAAACTTGCCAATCTCATTTTCCATCCCGAATATATTCAAGGAAAAGATATAATTCTGGTCGACGATATCGCAACCACCGGCCAGAGTTTTATCCAGATGAAACGTAAATGTATGCGGTTGGGAGCCAATTCGGTAGTGGGAGTCTTTTTGGGAAAGACAATCTGATGATTTCGTTTCATTATTTCTATAACGTCTTGATACCATAATACCAGCCAGGAAGAGAACAGGTGACCAAACAATTCTTAGAATCGTTATTCAAAAAACAATCAAATATAAAACTACTGATATTTAAAGTTTTCAAAGTCTTTCATCGGTATAAAAACCGTTTATCCGTCAAAAAGCAATTTCCTGTACATTGTACCGGAATTTACATTTTGCCTATCCATAACCGTAGAAAAGTATTCATCTGGCCATCGAATATAAATCTTCACCAGCCAGCCGAAAACATTTCTTTTCCGATTATGCCAAAAGGTTGTTTTTATGATTGTTTATCCCATTCGGATCTTAGCGAGAATTAGATTATTTATTTTTCAGTACTTTCATGGTACTGGAAAGAGCAATATCCATTGCTTCATAATGGTCATTATCATATTTCATCAATCCGGAAAGTAGCCTATTCAAAGCATTGATAGCATTTATACCTTCCTCTGAACTTCCGCATTTTGAAATTAGGTCGATAGCAGTACTTAAATCTCCCCGTAGTTTTACGAGATCACTGACTTTTTCGATTTGTAAGAGATAGAACAGTTTTCCATTATCTGTTCCTAAAATACCCTGCAAAGGGGTTTCATTAAATTGTTCCATATCATATAAAATTAAAGAACGTGACACTGCCAATTACAGTTCCAAAGGCATCGCCAAACGCCCAACACAAAAGTAACTGACAGGTCACGTTAGTATATGACCGAGCCAGTTTACTTACCTTTGTGTTTTGAAATTGGCGATTTCTCGGAACGGTAAATAAACTCACTAAATACAGAGGACATTTATCCTCTCGTGGCAAAAATAAGAAATTTATAGCATATATCTTAGGGATTAATGTAAAAGATTAATAGCATTTCGTCTTTAAGAAGTCATGATAATAAAATGGATAGCTCCCAGCGAGCTATCTTTTTTAATGGTTATCACAAAGTTTTTTCTTCATTTTTCTCTTTATAATTTCTTCCTCATTTACTCCTGCCAATCTATAGGGAGCCAACTATTAAGCAGTGTTCCATGTGCGAAGATAAACGACCGTCTATTGCCTGTCAAATTTTTATTTGTAAAATCTCCAGCCCTTCGGGTTGTAGATACTAATTGAAAAGTGCGCTGTATTCTAATTGAAAAGAGCTCCATCCATAACTTGTTACAAAATTACTATAAGTTTAAAATATTCATTTATCTTGTCTCATTTTTTGTGTTTCCTTAAGCCTATAAGACAGTCCGGTCATATTAACCAGATAAGCTTTATGTGTAAGCCTGTCAACCATTGCCGCCACAAGCACCTTGTCCTTTATGATTTCATTCCATCTGTTAAAAGCCAAATTAGTAGTAATGATTGTAGCCTTTTTTCCGGCTCTTAACGACAGGTGGTTAAAAAGCAGTTCTCCTCCTTCCTTGTCACAACTGACATATCCGAACTCATCACAGATGACCAGATCGTATTTTTCAAACCTTAATTGTAGCGTCCTCAGTGTCTTTGCTGATTTAGCCTCCCTTATCTGGGTAAGCAGGACCGGCACTGAAGTAAACAATACGGTAAAGTCCTGTTGGCAGGCCTTTATTCCCAAAGCCGTAGCAATATGCGTCTTTCCCGTTCCCGGATTTCCATACAGGACCAGGTTTCTTCCCTGTCTGATGAAGTCCAGTGTCTCCAATTCAGGTAATATTACCTGTGCCTCTTTGGGCATGTCTTCCATAACAAGCTCATGCAGATACTTCATTTGTGGAAATCCCGCAGATCTTATCCTTGATCTTCTTCTACACTCCCTTCTCCTGGCGCTTTCCTTTCCAAGCAATTCCGTCAAGAACTGCAGATGGTTCCAGTTTTCTTCAGCTGCCAATGAAAGGGTGCATTCCAGTTCCTCTTTAAAGGCCAGAAGCTTCAGTTCTGCAGCATAGTCATAAATGGTTTCTTTTTCTGATTTCATATATTATAAACTTAAATGGTTGGTATTATATCATGCACTTCATTGTATCCTGTCATGAGCGCCGTGATGCCTTCAA
>ERZ1027217.26-NODE-26-length-87261-cov-13.131218_pt1 | contig 87261 bp, 74 predicted proteins | sample MGYA00519268_ERZ1027217 | MGnify/ENA primary metagenome ERZ1027217 (study PRJEB26926, sample SAMN06164537) | human gut metagenome | biome: ENVO:00009003; feature: ENVO:2100002; material: ENVO:00002003 | host: Homo sapiens | place: USA | collected 2012 ...
GTCCGAGGAAAATAAAAAGCCAAATAGGGCTTGAAAGTTTTAGCGGACACCAATAATATGGCGGAGAAGGCTGCATCATCATAGACGGTGTGTATGACCGCGCCGATGTCTATGACATCAGCGGCAGCCGCACCTACCGCACCGATTCGCTCGCCCCAGGCATATACGTGGTGGTGGTCGACGGCCACACCAGCAAAGTCGCAGTCAGATGACACTCGGATTTATTACTCTTCCGAATCCCTCCGCGTGATATGCGCTCCGAGGGCATTGAGGCGCGTGTCTATATCCTCATAGCCACGGTCAATCTGCTCTATGCCGCCTATCACGGAGCGGCCGGGAGTAGACATGGCCGCAAGGAGCATCGCCATGCCGGCACGTATGTCAGGTGACTTGGTAAACGCCGGGTGCAGATCCACCTTGTGGTCAAGTCCGATGACTACAGCACGGTGGGGATCACAGAGGATTATCTGCGCCCCCATCTCTATCAGATGGTCTACGAAGAAAAGACGGCTCTCAAACATCTTCTGATGTATCAACACACTGCCGGAGCACTGTACGGCAGCCACAAGCATCACACTCAGCAGGTCAGGCGATATGCCGGGCCACGGTGCGTCGGCGATGGTCAGCACCGAACCGTCAAGGGCTTTCTCTATGACGTAGCTCTCCTTGGCAGGGATAAACAAATCGTCGCCACGCTCCTCCACGTCGATGCCGAGACGGCGGAATGCCTCGGGAATGATGCCGAGATTGCGTATCGACACGTCGCGGATAGTCAGGCTGCTACGTGTGATAGCCGCCATGGCTATGAAGCTGCCTATCTCTATCATGTCGGGGAGCACTGTATGGTCCGCCCCATGGAGCAGACGGCCTCCCGTACCGTGGACCGTGACCAGATTGCTCCCTATACCGTCAATTTCCACCCCCATGGCCGTGAGCAGATGGCACAGCTGCTGCAAATAAGGCTCGCACGCTGCATTATATATAGTCGTGTCGCCCTGAGCCATCGTGGCGGCCATGATGATGTTGGCCGTGCCGGTCACACTCGCTTCGTCGAGAAGCATATAGCAGCCCTTGAGATGCTGTCCCTCGGGCATGTCAAGTTTATAGGCATGACGCGAATCGTCATAACCGAGCATCGCGCCGAGGTTGAGCATACCCTGGATATGTGTGTCGACCTTGCGGCGACCGATTTTGTCGCCTCCGGGTTTGGCAAACCAGGCACGGCCCAGACGGGTCAGCAACGGCCCCACCACAAGCACCGAACCACGCAGACGCGCACAGCGGCGAGTGAAATCCTCGCTCTCCAGATATGCCGCATCTATATTTTTAGCGGTGAAAGTATAGTGGCCTTTGGCATGGCGGACGACATCTACGCCCATAGCCTCGAGGAGGGCGATGAGATTGACCACGTCGCTGATTTCAGGTATATTCTTTATGGTCACAGGGCAGTCCGACAGAAGTACCGCGCTGATGACCTGCAGAGCCTCGTTTTTCGCGCCCTGCGGAGTGATTTCGCCACTGAGGGTGTGGCCGCCTTCAATTATGAACTCGCTCACAGTTGATATATATATTCGGTTATTATCTTATCATATTTTGACCACTTCACACTCCAGAATGACGCCGTAGACCTCATTGACACGGTCACGTATCATCTGCTCCAACGCTACGACATCGGCCGCAGTGGCATTGTAGCCGTCATTAACCAGCACGAGAGGCTGTCTGGGCCATAGTGACGCTCCGCCTACGCGCATGTCGCGGCATCCGGCATGGTCTATCAGCCACGCCGCCGACAGTTTCACCTGTCCGTCAGGCAAGCGGAACGCCGGAGCCTCGGGATTTGACGCGCTGAAAGCCTCTCCGACGGCGGCCTCCACTACAGGATTCTTGAAATAGCTGCCCACACTGCCCACCACGCCTACATCAGGCAGCTTGGAGCGGCGCATGGCTATCACCGCATCGCGCATATGCTGCGGCGTCAGTGCATCAATGTCGCTGACAGCTTCGGCGAGAGCCTTGTAGCCGAGACGAGGAGCCGGCGAGGCCGAGAGGCAAACATCCACCGCGGTGACGATATAACGCGAAGCGTTGGCCTCCTCCTTGAACATAGAGTGACGGTAACCGTAGTCAAGGCGTGACGCCGGTATCGTCACCACACGCCCTGTGAGCTTGTCATAGGCATCAACAGCGATGACCACATCGGCCAGCTCGGCACCGTAGGCACCCACATTCTGCACCGCCGCACCGCCGATATGCCCGGGGATGAGCGACAGGTTTTCAAGTCCCCACAGCCCGAGGCGGCATGTGATGGCCACAATGTCATCAAGCACCACACCGGCATCCACATGCAGCATCACCTGACGCAGAGAGGGAGAGAGCGCGGCATCCATGACAGGAGTAGCCTGGTAAGTGTTCATGGCCGGATGGAGCAGAGGTCTGTGGAGCGGAGAGGTCACAAACAGCATGTTGCTGCCTCCGCCCACCACCACGGCATCGTCAAGAAGCCCCTGCTCCTGCAGTCGTGACAGGTCAGCGGCACAGGTGAAGCTGACAAGACGGTCAGCCATTGCCGAGACCCCCATGGAGGTCATCGGGGCTATGTCGCGGTCAGATGCAATCGATACCATAGCGTTGTTTGATGTAGAACAGCACGACATCAGCCACCTGCTCCATTGACATCAGCGATGTGTTGATGCAGAGGTCATAGGTGGCAGCATTGCCCCAACGGCGGTCGGTGAAGAAATTATAGTATGCCGCACGTATTTTATTGGTGCGGGCAGCGAGAGCCTTAGCCTCCTGATGGGTCTTGACATCGCCTCGGGCCATGATGCGTCGGGCGCAATCCTCGTCAGACGCATGCAGGAACACGTTGACACACCGCGGATGGTCACGGAGTATGTAGTCGGATGTACGGCCCACAATCACACATGACTCCCTGCGCCCGAGCTCGCGGATGTAGTCACTCTGTATGGCATAGAGGTTGTCATCGCTGATGGCTGACGGCGTGGCATAGAAATTGACAGGCGAGTGGCCGAACGTGAACGACATCACACCCGACAGAAACGAGGGGGTGCGTTCATCCTTAGAGGCGAGATACTCGGGCGGCATGCCGGCCTGACGCGCCACGTCGATGAGCAGTTCCTTGTCATAATAGCCTATGCCGAGACGCGATGCCAGGAGACGTCCGAGCTCACGGCCTCCGCACCCCATCTGCCGTCCGATGGTGATAATCAGAGGAGTATCGTCATGTGATGATTGCATGATGCTGTGTGTCTAATTATTTTTTCTTCTTGAAATAATCGTTGTGTATCTTGATGCCAAACACTATGATGCTTGACACCGTGGTGATGGTGTTGGTCACCACAAGAGGTATGTTGCCGAGCATGAGTCCCTGGATTACGAAGAAGACGCTGCCGGCTCCGAGGAGGAGAAAGGTGGGGAGAGCGATACCGTCGGTCTGTCGGGTGCGTATGGTGTACCAGGCCTGAGGAAGATAGCCGAGTACCATACATATGGCTGCCGTGTAGCCGACGATGTTGACAATAAGTTCGTGAGTCATGATATAAAAGAAATAGATTTAAGGTTATGAGGAAACACAAAAATAGCAAATAAATTGCAAAAGCGCAATATCAGCATCGCGGAGCTATCCGCGAAAAGATGGCACGTGCCGTGGTCAGCGCCGGAGTGGCATTGCCCAGACGTGTGCGCATCAGCGCATAGTTGCGCTCCATCAGGTCACGCCCATGGGTGCCGGGGAGCAATTCGGACAATTCTGCCGCCACCCTGTCAGGAGTGCAGCAGTGAAGCAGCATCTCAGGTATGATTTCCTCGTCCATGATGAGATTGGGGAGGGTCACATAGGATATGCTGAGCAGACGGCGCATTATTTCATAGGATATGCGCGACCCGTTGGCGCGGTAACATGCCACTTGCGGAGTGCCCACTAAGGCGCATTCGAGAGTAGCGGTGCCGGAGGTCACAAGAGCCACACTGGCCGATGACATCAGTTCAAGCGACGAATCGTAGTAGACCGGGATGTCGGGTGTCAGCGACTCGTAGAAATCAAGCGGAATACCCGGTGCGCCGGCAATCACCGGCGTGAGCGACCCGGCAAACATGGCTGCCACTTGGGCCATGACGGGGAGATTGTTACGTATCTCGCCCATGCGGCTGCCGGGGACGAGAGCCAGCAACGGCATGTCGGACACTATGGGGACCAGATAGCCCAGTGCGGCATCGACTTCCTCGACTGAGGGATTTCCCACATAGGTCACCTTCATGCCGTGTTTCTCATAGAAAGCCTGCTCGAACGGCAGGATGCAGAAAACCTCCGTGCAGTAACGGCGTATGCTCTTGACGCGCCACTCCTTCCATGCCCACACTTTGGGCGGGATGTAGTAGAACACCGGTATCCCCAAGCGATGGGCCTCTCGGGCTATCTTGAGGTTGAAACTCGGATAGTCTATCAGGATTACCGCATCGGGGCGCATGGTATGCGAACGCACGGCATCTATGGCGACACGCAGATTGGCACGTATGTCAGGCAGATGTCGCAGCACCTCGCTGAACCCCATATAGGCCATGTCGCGGATATGCACGAGCGGTGTGGTGCGGGCAGCCGCAGCCATGCGGTCGCCGCCGAGAAATGAGAAGCACGCGCCCTCATCGACACTGCGGAGAGCATCGATGAGGGCTGCGGCATGAAGATCGCCGGAGGCTTCTCCGGCCGATATGAAGTAACGCATCAGTGTGACGAAGGTTTGCGTCGACGGAGCACCATGGCCGTGCGCGAGGGCAGGTAGAGCTTAAGCCACTCTATGCCGTGGGGCGAGTAGAGGGGGTCAAACTGTGTGATATGGCTTACGCTCTCGTCGATATTGTCGTAGCCGCCGAAACGGGGATTGTCGCTCGAGAGCACCACATCATATTCGCCCGAGGGTGCCAGGATGCCGTAGTCGGTAAACGAATTGAACGGACTGAAATTGAACACGAACACCAGGTCGCCGCGCTTGAACGCCAGCACCTGGTCATCGTCCTTTTCCCAGAGCTTCTCGATGGGGAGAGCCTGGAAGTTGTAGACGTTGCCGATGAGCGAAATCATCGCATTGTCAAAATTGTTGAGGAACTGGTACTTGAGGTCGGTGCGGTCCACGAGGTCCCACTGACGACGGGCATACTTGTAGCTCCAGCCGTTGCCCTCGCGAGGGAAGTCAATCCACTCGGGATGCCCGAACTCGTTGCCCATGAAGTTTAGGTAGCCTCCGTTGATGGTGGCGCAGGTAACGAGACGCATCATCTTGTGCAGTGCCATGCCTCGGGCCACGGTCATATTGTCATCGCCCACCATCATGTGCCAGTACATCTGGTCATCGATAAGCCAGAATATAGTGGTCTTGTCGCCCACGAGGGCCTGGTCGTGGCTCTCGACGTAGCTGATGGTCTTCTCGTCAGCGCGGCGGTTGGTAAGCTCCCAGAATATGCTTGTGGGATGCCAGTCCTCGTCCTTGCGCTCCTTCAGGGTCTTGATCCAGTAGTCGGGGATACCCATGGCCATGCGGTAGTCGAAGCCTATGCCTCCGTCCTTGACAGGTATGGCGAGACCGGGCATGCCGCTCATCTCCTCGGCTATGGTGATGGCACGGGGATTGACCTCGTGGATGAGTTTGTTGGCGAGAGTCAGATATGTGATGGCATTGGTGTCCTGACCGCCGTTATAGTAGTCGGTGTAGCTTCCGAATGCCTGACCGAGACCATGGTTGTAGTAAAGCATGGATGTCACGCCGTCGAAACGGAAACCGTCGAAACGGTACTCCTCAAGCCAGTATTTGCAGTTGGAGAGGAGGAAGTGGAGCACCTCGTTTTTGCCGTAGTCGAAGCAGAGCGAGTCCCACGCCGGGTGTTCGCGGCGGTGGTCACCATAGAAATACTGGTTGTAGCTGCCGTCCAGACGGCCGAGACCTTCGTTCTCGTTCTTCACGGCATGGCTGTGCACGATGTCCATGATGACGGATATGCCGAGCTCGTGTGCCTTGTCAATCAGGCTCTTGAGCTCTTCCGGCGTGCCGAAACGCGATGATGCGGCATAGAAGTTGCTGACATGGTAGCCAAACGAGCCATAATAGGGATGCTCCTGTATCGCCATGATCTGTATGGCATTGTAGCCGTCTTTGGCTATACGGGGAAGTACCAGGTCGCGGAACTCGGCATAGGTGCCGACGCCCTCGGTCTGCTGCGCCATGCCTATGTGGCACTCATATATGAGGAGAGGGCGCGTGTCAGGGACAAACTTTTTGACTTTCCACTTGTAAGCCTTTTCAGGCTCCCATACCTGGGCTGAGAACACATGTGTCACATCATCCTGCACCACACGGGTGGCATAGGCCGGAATGCGTTCGCCCTCGCCGCCGTCCCAGCGTACTATCATCTTGTAGAGGTCGCCGTGGTGTATGGCATCAGCAGGGAGCTTGAGTTCCCACACGCCGTTGTCAAGGCGTTTGAGACGGTATTTGAGGTATTCTTTCCAGCGAGAGAAATCGCCGATAAGTGTAATCTCTGTGGCATTGGGGGCCCATTCGCGGAACACCCAGCCGCCCTTTTCGGTGCGGTGGAGTCCGAAATAGTTGTATGCGTTGGCAAACTGGTCGAGCGACTTGCAGGTGGAGGTCAGTTCACGCTCCTTGTTGACCGAATCGTTGTGTCGTCCCTCTATAGCGTCAGAGAACGGCTCGAGCCAGGGGTCATTCTTGATGATGTTAAGCTGTTTCATTTATTAGTCAGAGTGGATTTGTTTTGGGGGGTTGATGTTATGGGGGGATGGAGGTTGTCTTTTCGTATGGTATGGTTTAAGGCGAGGGTTGATATTGGTGTGTATATGATTAACGGTGTTGTCATAGGCACGCATTTGCGCATGTCTCAGCAAAGATAATGAAACATGATGTGCATCGCAATGTTTTTACCGTTTTTTTCAAAAAAACTTCGCTAAGCCGAAGGAATGTAAAGCCATAAGCTGTGCAAGATATACAAAAGCTGACAGGATTAAAGCATTTTAGGGTGTTAAATGGGGCGGTTGGGTGACAGATTATTTGGGGATGAGCAAGAAAATCGGTAATTTTGCCACAATTTCCAGTAACTTTCTACAAATTTCTAAGGATTATTATGGTCAACCAACTCAGGAGTCACACAAGCACCCACGGACGCCGCATGGCCGGAGCCCGCGCACTCTGGCGTGCCAATGGCATGAAGGAGGAACAGATAGGCAAACCGATTATCGCCATCGTCAATTCGTTCACACAATTTGTCCCCGGACACACCCATCTCCACGAGATTGGCCAGGAAGTCAAGAAAGAGATAGAGAAACTCGGCTGCTACGCTGCGGAGTTTAACACGATAGCCATCGACGACGGCATAGCGATGGGCCACGACGGCATGCTCTACTCGCTGCCCTCGCGTGACCTGATAGCCGACTCGGTGGAATACATGGTCAACGCACACAAGGCCGATGCCATGGTGTGCATCAGCAACTGCGACAAGATTACCCCCGGCATGCTGATGGCTGCGATGCGCCTCAACATCCCGGCGATATTCGTCTCGGGCGGCCCGATGGAAGCCGGCGATGTGGACGGCCGCAAGGTCGACCTCATCGACATAATGATAGAGAGCGCGGATGAGACCGTAGGCGAGAAGGTCGTGGAAAGACTCGAGAAGGACGGCTGCCCCACGTGCGGCTCCTGCTCGGGCATGTTCACAGCCAACTCCATGAACTCCCTCAACGAGGCCATAGGCCTGGCTCTCCCCGGCAACGGCACCATCGTAGCCACCCACATCAACCGCAAGGAGCTGTTTAAGAAAGCCGCCAGACAGATTGTAGACAACGCCTACGCATATTATGAGCGCGGCGACGAGAGCGTGCTGCCCCGCAACATAGCCACACGTCAGGCCATGCTCAACGCCATGACCCTCGACATAGCGATGGGCGGCAGCACAAACACCGTGCTCCACCTGCTTGCCGTGGCCAACGAGGCCGGTGCCGACTTCACCATGGCCGACATAGACATGCTCTCGCGCAGAACCCCGGTGCTGAGCAAGGTGGCCCCCAACTCCCACTACCATATAGAGGATGTCAACCGCGCCGGCGGCATCCTGTCGATAATGAAGATACTCGCCGACAACGGCCTGGTTGACACCGCCGTCAACCGCGTGGACGGCATGACCCTCCAGCAAGCCATAGACCGATATGCCATCGGCGGCAAGGATTACTCCGACGAAGCCGACGAACTGTGGCGCAGCGCTCCCGGACGCAAGCACACCACCGAGATGGGAAGCCAGAGCTCATACTACAGCGAGCTTGACACCGACCGTGCCAATGGCTGCATCCGCGACATGGAGCATGCCTACGTCAAGGACGGCGGCCTGGCAGTGCTCAAAGGCAACATCGCCCTCGACGGCTGCGTGGTCAAGACCGCCGGCGTGGACGAGAGCATCTTCAAGTTCTCGGGTCCGGCCAAGGTGTTCCACAGCCAGGACGAGGCCGTCGATGGCATACTCCGTGACAAGGTCAAGAGCGGCGACGTGGTAGTCATCACCTACGAGGGTCCCAAGGGCGGCCCCGGCATGCAGGAGATGCTCTACCCCACCAGCTACATCAAGAGCAAGCACCTCGGCAAAGAGTGCGCCCTGATTACCGACGGACGTTTCTCCGGAGGCACATCAGGCCTTTCAATAGGCCACATCTCGCCCGAGGCGGCTGCCGGAGGCAATATCGCACTCGTGCGTGACGGCGACATAATAGACATCGACATACCCGGCCGCAGCATCTCCGTGCGCATCACCGACGAGGAACTCGCCGCACGACGCGCCGAGGAGGAAGCCCACGGCAAAGAAGCCTTCACGCCCCGTGGCCGTGACCGTCAGGTGAGCCGCGCCCTGAGGGCATACGCATCGCAGGTGACATCGGCCGACAAGGGCGGTGTGCGCAGCATAGACTAAACAGGATAACAATCACACATCATATCAATTATGAGCGAAAAAATAACAGGAGCAGAAGCACTGATACGCGCCCTCATCGACGAGGGGGTCGACACAGTGTTCGGTTATCCCGGCGGAAGCATAATGCCGGTGTACGACAAGCTCTTTGACTATACCGACCGCCTGCACCACATGCTGGCTCGTCACGAACAGGGTGCAGTCCACGCCGCCCAGGGCTATGCCCGGGCATCACACCGCACCGGAGTCGTGATCGCGACCTCCGGACCGGGAGCGACCAACCTCGTCACCGGCGTCAGCGACGCCATGATGGACTCCACCCCTCTGGTGGTCATCACCGGCCAGGTAGCCACAGGATTCCTCGGCAAAGACGCCTTTCAGGAGACCGATGTGGTGGGCGTCATGCTCCCCATCACGAAATGGGCCGTGCAGATACGCCGCCCCGAGGACGTAGCCTCTGCAGTGGCACGCGCCTTCTACATAGCCTCCTCCGGCCGCCCCGGACCCGTGCTTCTCGACTTCGCTAAAGATGCCCAGACATCGCTTACCGAATACCACTTCGAGCCGTGCAGATTCATACGCAGCTACGACCCCGACCCTGTCATTGACGAGGCCAAGGTGGCCGAAGCCGCCCGTCTGATCAACTCCGCCGAACGCCCCATGATACTGTCGGGCCACGGCGTGATGCTGTCACACGCCGAAAAAGAGCTGATCGAACTGGCCGAGAAGGCCCACATCCCTGTGGCATGCACCATGCTCGGACTCTCGACCATCCCCAGCGCCCATCCGCTCAACAAGGGCATGCTGGGCATGCACGGCAACATCGGCCCCAACGTCAACACCAACCGCGCCGACCTGATAGTGGCCGTGGGCATGAGGTTTGACGACCGCGTGACAGGCGATGTGGCCAAATATGCCCCCAATGCCAAGATAGTGCACATCGACATAGACGCATCGGAGTTTGACAAGACCGTGCGCACCCACACCCATATCCACGGCGACGCCAAGAAGGTGCTCCGCGCACTGATTCCGCAGGTCAATCCGGCCATACGCCACGACTGGGCAGCCTCATTCGACCGCCACAACGCCGTAGAGCAGGAACTGGTCATCAAGCGCGAGGTAGAGCCCGAAAGCCCCACCGGCCCGATGCTCATGGGCGAAGTGGTGAGCCGTGTGTCGGAAGCATTCGGCAACAAGGCCATCGCGGTGACCGACGTCGGCCAGAACCAGATGTTCGGCGTGCGCTATTCTCGTTTCACCGAGACCGACAGCATCATCACATCAGGAGGCCTCGGCACCATGGGATTCGGTCTGCCGGCTGCCATCGGAGCCAAGATAGGTGCGCCTGAGCGTCAGGTGGTGCTCTATGTCGGCGACGGCGGTCTGCAGATGACCCTTCAGGAGCTTGGCATGATCATGGAGTATAACGTGGGAGTGAAGATTGTGCTTCTCAACAACAACTTCCTCGGCAATGTGCGCCAGTGGCAGTACCTGTTTTTCAACGGACGATACAGCGCGACCCCGATGCTCAACCCCGATTTCGTGGAAATCGCGGCAGCCTACGGCATCAAGGGCGAAGACGTGTCGGACCGTACAGAACTCGCCGGTGCCATAAAGCGCATGGCCGAGCATGACGGAGCCTATCTGCTCAACGTCAATATCGACCCGACCGACATGGTATTCCCCATGACTCCCGGCGGAGCCGGCGTTGACGAGATACTCCTCAACGAGAAAGATCATTACGTACCCGAAGACTAAAGCCGACCATCATGGACAACCAATTATACACCATCACTGTTTTTACAGAAAACCAGGTAGGTCTGCTCAACCAGATTTCTATCATATTCACACGCCGCTGCCTCAACATCGAGAGCATGACCGTCAGCGCATGCTCTATCCCCGGTGTGCACAAATTTACCATCACATGCCGCAGCAACCGCGCCATGATGGAGCATGTGGTCAAGCAGATAGAGCGTCGCATCGACGTGCTGAGAGCTTTCCTGCACACCGACGACGAGCTTATCTACCAGGAAGTGGCCCTCTACAAGGTGCCCACCGACCGTCTGCTCAAAGAGGGCCATCTCGAGGGCATCATACGCCGCAACGGAGCCCGTGTACTCGAGATTACCGAAGAGTACACCATCTTCGAGAAGACCGGCCACAAGGCCGAGACAGAGCGCCTGTTTGAGGAGCTCAAGGAATTCGGCATACGCCAGTTTGTGCGCAGCGGCCGCGTGGCTGTCACCAAAAACAAGACCGAGTTTGTGGATCTGTTCCTCAAAGAGCAGCAGATGCGCAAGCAGCGCATGGAAGCGAATTTATAATTTGACCTGACTTTTTTTCGATATGGCATCTCTTCCGACATTTCTCAAGACTGATTATTTCCTGACGGCTGCCGAGTGCAACGCCGAGAGCGAACTCGCCCTCAGCACCCTCGTGCGCCACATAATCGAAAGTGCTACCGAGCATGCCAACCGTCTCAATGTAGGTTACTCGCGTCTGGCAGAAACCGGCATAGCATGGGTACTCAGCCGCATGGCACTGGAGATGAAGCGGATGCCAAAGGTCAACGAGCGTTTCTCGCTCGAGACCCGTGTGACCGGCATAGACCGCCATTCGTCTGACCGCCTTTTTGAGATTACCGACGCCGACGGCCAGCTCCTCGGCATGGCGCGCACCGTGTGGGTGGCCCTCGACATAGTCAACCGCAAGCTCGCCGACCTGTCGATGCTCAAGGAGCTTGCAGCCATCGCCGCCCCCTACTCTCCGGCATGTGCGCCCCCCAAGCGCCTGAGGATGCAGAAAGAGCCTGACGAATCAAAGGAAATCAGCGTATGGTACAGCGACCTTGACATCAACCGCCACCTGACCACCACGCGATACATCGACTTCATGGTCAGCGCATTTGACATGGAGTGGCATGACCGCAACCGCATAAGCCGCCTCGACGTGGTATTCATGCGCGAGACGCTGCCCGGAGGGTCTGTAACCCTGGCTACCACAGCACTGTCAGACCACGAGGTGCAGCTCGACATCAGCCAGAACGGCGAGGCACATGTGCTCGGCCAGTTTACCTACGAACCGCGCCAATGATAGCCCACGGCGGCTTTTTGATGATAAAATATCAGACAAACCGCACAAATATGCGATAAATTGCAACGAACATGTGCGTATGTCAAGATATTTGTTTAACTTTACACCCGTTTTAGGAAGCAAATAACATTTTATTCATAATCCACGAAGTAATTATGGCAAAATTGAATTTTGGCGGCGTTGAAGAAACCGTCATCACACGCGATGAATTCCCCTTGGAAAAAGCACGCGAAATCCTCAAGAACGAAACTATCGCAGTGCTCGGTTACGGCGTACAGGGCCCCGGCCAGAGCCTCAACCTCCGCGACAACGGATTTAACGTAATAGTAGGCCAGCGCGAAGGCAAGACCTATGACAAGGCTGTAGCCGACGGATGGGTGCCCGGCGAAACCCTTTTCAGCATCGAAGAAGCATGCGAGCGCGGCACTATCATCATGTGCCTCCTCTCTGACGCTGCCGTCATCTCAGTTTGGCCCACCATCAAGAAATATCTGACAGCCGGCAAGGCTCTCTATTTCTCTCACGGCTTTGCCATCGCATGGCAGGACCGCACAGGCGTAGTTCCCCCCAAGGATGTCGACCTCATCCTCGTGGCTCCCAAGGGCTCGGGCACATCGCTCCGCACCATGTTCCTCGAAGGCCGCGGCCTCAACTCGAGCTATGCAGTGGAGCAGGACTACACCGGCCACGCCCTCGAGCGCACACTCGCCCTGGCCATCGGCATCGGCTCAGGCTACATCTTCGAGACCACATTCAAGCGCGAGGCCTACAGCGACCTCACCGGCGAGCGCGGTTCGCTGATGGGTGCCATCCAGGGTCTTCTCCTTGCCCAGTACGAAGTGCTCCGCGAAAACGGACACACACCCTCTGAGGCATTCAACGAGACCGTAGAGGAGCTTACACAGTCACTCATGCCCCTCTTTGCAGCCAAGGGTATGGACTGGATGTATGCTAACTGCTCTACCACCGCACAGCGCGGCGCACTCGACTGGATGACTCCCTTCCACGATGCCATCAAGCCTGTAGTAGAGAAGCTCTATGCAAGCGTGGCATGCGGTCAGGAAGCCCAGAACTCCATCGACTCCAACTCCAAGCCCGGCTATCGTGACGGTCTTGAAGCTGAGCTCAAGGCTCTCCGCGAAAGCGAGATGTGGCAGGCAGGTGCTACAGTGCGCAGCCTCCGTCCCGAAAACAACTGATAACATCCGGTTAACCCACATACAGCGTGGAGGGCATCGCCAATGCGATGCCCTCCACTGTTTTTTTTCTATATGTCTTTAAGGAGTCAGACTTTCATGTTTATCTTCAGCCCTCAAACTCCACAGGACCGTCGCGGAGCACATGGGGCGTCAAAGGGTCGGTGAGATCCACTATGGCGGAGCCTTGCAGTCCGCCGGAGCCGCCGTCGATGAGCAGCGATGCAATCGGGGCAAAGGCCTCAACGAGCACTTCAGGCTGCTGGGCGGTGTCATCGTAGGGCGACGCGGCTACGGATGTGCTCATGACTGGATGGCCGAGAGTCTCCGCGAGGGCTATGGCTATGGGATTGTCGGGGATACGTATTCCTACCTCCTTGCGCCCCTTGAACACTTTGGGCAGGTCATGTGAGGGCGGCAAGATGAAGGTGAACGGTCCGGGCAAGTAGCGTTTCATCACCTCAAAAGCGCGATTGTCGATACGCGCATAGCCGGCGGCCTGTGACAGGTCAGAGCACACTATGGCCAGCGTATTGCGTTTGGTGTCGATGCCCTTGAGGTGGCACAGACGCTCTATGGCGCGCTGGTTGAGGGCATCGCACCCTAAGGCATAGAGCGTGTCGGTGGGATAGATGATGATGCCTCCGTCACGCATGACATCTACAGCTTCGTCTATAAACCGCTGGTTGATGCTTGTGGGATATATCTTGAGGGTTTTCATCGCTGATAACAGTTACAATGATTAAACTTTTGCCTTGATGTCATGGCACACAGTGATTATATTCCTGAATGACCATTGATGTTGTATGGACATGCCATGGCATGTCACCAAATGCATTGCGCATGAAGCATTTACATTAGCAGACATGCCATGGCATGTCCCTACTGCAATGATGGGCCTACACCTACATATACACACGCATATCGTCGTTTTCTATGCCTCTGACGGCTTCGGGCGGTAGACGAGCCGCATCGCCTTGTCGGGCACGATGACCGATGATGCCACATCGCACAGACGCTCGGGGGTGACGGCGTTGTATTGGCCGACGAGGGTGTTTATGTCGTCATGCTGCATCTCCGTCTGGGCGAGCAGCTGCGCTTTGCCGAGATAGCTCAACATGGAAAATGTATGCTGACTTTCATAACGAGTATGAGCACGTGAGAGTTCATCGTCGGTGACACCTTCGCGCCATATTTTAGAGGCCTCCCCTATCAGGCGGTCTGTGGCGCGGGCTATGTCGGCGTCCTTGTCTGACGTAAGCCGGGCATTGAGCATCAGCAGTCCGGGCTCGTCGCTGCCGAGTATCGAGGCATCGGCCGAGGTGAAGAGCGGGTCGGCCATCATGATGTTTCGGTAGAAACGTGATGCGTGGCCCGATGCGAGTATGTCGGTTATCTGGTCGCACTCCACATATCCGCTCTCACCGTATCCGGGCATGCGGAAGGCCACGGTAAGGGCTGTCTGGGGCACGTTGCCATATGCCTCTGCATATCGCGGCGAGTCGACCTCTCCCAACTGGCCGTAGCTTCTGGGGGCTATGGAGCGTGACGGGATAGAGCCGAACCATTTCTCGGCCAGCCTGACGGTCTCATCGGCGGTGATGTTGCCACAGACGGCGAGCACGGCATTGTTAGGCGCGTAGTGGCTGAAGAAAAAGCCTTTGACATCGTCCAGCGTCACGTCGCGGATGTGCTCAGGCTTCAGGCCTATGGTAGGCCAGCTGTAGGGATGGGAGTCAAACGCCATGCGGCGCAGATGGTGCGCCATGTCGCCATAGGGACGGTTGAGACACGTCTGCTTGAACTCCTCTATCACCACCCCTTTCTGTACGTCGAGTGACCTCTCCGTGAAAGCCGGCGACAGCATTCGGTCGCTTTCAAGCCAGAAAGCGGTCTCGGCATTGACAGCCGGGAGCACGATGTAGAAGTTGGTGAAATCATTGGAGGTCCAGGCGTTGCTCATCCCTCCGGCCACTTCCACCTCACGGTCAAATGCAGGTACATTGACCGAGCCTCCAAACATCAGATGCTCAAACAGATGCGCCATGCCGGTGCGCTCGGCCGACTCGTCACGCGCACCAACATTATACATGACATTGACCGCCACCATGACCGTCGACGGGTCATAGGAGTGGATGATACGCAGTCCGTTAGACAGGGTATGTCTGCTGACCTCTATCACTCCTCTATCACCTTGGCGGATATGATTTTGACATCGTCCACAGGGCGGTCATTGCTGTCTGTGGCCACGCCTTCTATCTTATCCACTACATCCATGCCGCTGATGACTTCGCCAAACACGGTGTAGGCTCCGTCGAGATGCGGCGCACCGCCCACAGTCATGTAGGCCTCGCGCTGCTCGGGAGTCAGGGAGAAATCCATAGAGGCACCCTTGGCCTCGGTCTCGGCTATGAGCTGGTCCTGGAGCTTCTGCAAGCCGGCCTGGTCTTTGGCGCGGCGCAGCGACATGATAGTGTCACGATGCTCCTTGACGAGGCTTTCGAATATCTGCTGCATGCCCTGCTGCTTGAGCTGGTGCTCCATCTGTCGGAGCTGCTGCTCGTTGAATTTGCGGCCTGTGACTATGTAGAACTGGCTTCCGCTCGAGCGGCGTTCGGGATTGACCTGGTCGCCTGTACGCGCTGCTGCGAGGGCTCCACGTTTATTGAAGTATTTGGGAGCGATGATTTCAGCTTCCACCGTATATCCGGGGTCGCCTGAGCCAAGCATGGTACCCTTGGCGGCATTGCGCGAGTCGGGATCGCCCGTCTGCACCATGAAATCCTTGATGACGCGGTGGAAAAGCAGTCCGTCATAGTAGCCCTCCTTGACGAGCTTGAGGAAATTGGCGCGGTGCTTGGGGGTGTCGCCGTAGAGGCGCAGCGTGACGTCGCCCTCGGTGGTCTTGAACTCTACTATGGCGTCTTTGGCCGGAGCTGTAGTGTGGTCTGTAGTCATGTCTTCACTTGAATTTTGTGCTTTGCAACTGATGGAGGCCAGTATGGCCGTCAGGCAAAGCAGCAGTGTGAGTTTTTTCATCTGTGTGTATATGTATTATATCCCTACATCTTGCCGCCCTCAAACACGCGCTTGTGTATGCGGCGGAAATTGTCGTCGGTAGCGATGAGTTCCCCGGCTCTGGCATCATAGTCCGCGCCCCACAGGCTCGGCAGCAGGTCGGGTATATAGCGGTGCTCGCGGTCCTTGTCTATGGCAGCCTTCACGAGGCGGTCTATGGGGTCGCGGAAGCCCTCGGCATCTATGGCAGCAAGATAGCGCGCCGCCGACACGACAAATTGACCCGAATGGTCCACATTTATCATATTGTCGACCAATCGCGATATGTCGAGGTCATCGTCACCTATGTGGTTGGCGATATATTCATATGTGAGCAGCCCGTCGGCATCCTTGCTCAGCCGCTTTATGTCGTCTTCAGTCATAATCAGTAATTAGGTGGTACTTATACAATCTCGTGATAACATTGTATCTGCAAACTTACTAAAATCTCCCCACATATCCTAATACCCCACGCCAACCACCCCCTATAATCGGCCTGTATCAGCAACAAATTCCCGGTGGGTCGTACTCATCGTAGTAGGGACATGCCATGGCATGTCGCCTAAAGCCATGCTAATTAGTGTGTTGCGTCAGCAGACATGCCATGGCATGTCCCTACTGCGATGGGTGCATTCCTTGAGTTTATGGCATTGTGACATGATTCGGGCCAAATGCAGTCAGGGCCGCCCTGTATGGGCGGCCCTGAAAGGTTTTCAGCTATCCTGTGTCAGATTTGACTCGGATATCAGCGGAGCTGCTGCGGAAGTGCCATGGGCACACGGAATGTTGTCTTGCGGGCTGCCTTGGGAGATGCAGACTTACTCTCCGAACGCTTGCCTACCATCTTGGCGGCCTTGGCTGTCATCGCGTGCTTTTTGGTAATCTTGAGAGTCTTGTGGCTCTTGGCTGTTACCTTGCGGGCTGCCTTGGAAGCGGTGGGGAGCACAACCTTGAAGAGACCCTGCTTGTTTGAAATCAGCTGAGCATTTGCTTCGGGGATTACAGCCATCATTGAGGGCATAGTTCCATCTGACGCCACGACCGCAGCAGGGAACGATACAACCCCGTTGACGAGCGTACCGGCAATACCGGCATTAATCATGGCTCCGTCAGGTACATTATTTCCAGCGAGATAGTACGAGTAGCTCATGATTTCAAGAGTCTGATTGTCAGCGGGCCAGCTGCCGGCTACAAAGGGAGGTATCTTGACACACTGCGGATTGGTGGCATCGATTACCATAGCCTCGTCAGCAGATTCGAAGTCACTGAGGCCAATCGGGAAGTATTCTGCAGAATAGGGGCTGAGCACACGATACATGCCGGCATCTGTCTTGTGCTTCTGCACGGGGACATCATAAGCGATTACATATTGGTCAGGGATTATGCCACCCTCAAAGTAGAACGACAGGAGCATGTCGTCAGTCATCTGGCCAATGCCCATGTCTTCCCAGTTGGCGTCTTCGCCGCCCATCTCGGTGATGGACTGGAACTTCACACCTACAGTAGATGTCTCGGCCACAGCACCCTCATTGAGAGAGAATGCTACGAATACGTAATCTGTAGACTCCTGGGGCACCTGATAGCGGAAGTTCTTGGAGTTGCCTTCGGTGATGGTAGTCTCTGTGTAGCCATACAGGCCTTCAGGTACGGGCACTGCATCGGGATCCTCAGCTTTCTGACGGTCCTCATAGAGCTTCTGCACGACAGCGATTGCTGCATTGGCATTTTTGGTCTGCACGAGACCTACCACGAAGTCCTTGCAGTCAGTACCTATAGCCTTGACTTCTGCATCAAGATATTCCTGAGTCTTGTCGGCATTGAATGTATGACCGAAGTACGACAGTTCAAACGAGTAGTCGCCGAGCGAGCCGCCCGGGAAGATGAATTTCATCTGCTTGCTGTTGATAAACTGCGATGTACCGCTGCCTGACTGCTCGCGCATGATGAATGCGCCGAGGCCTACGGCATTGGGGATACCGTGGAATTCATCAGTACCGGGAGTGGCATCGGGATTCGGCTCCATGAGCCAGCCACCGAGCACGCTTATAGCTTCAGCAAATGCAGCATTACCGTCAAAAGAGTTCAGATAGATGGGTGATACGAACGAGTCGTAAGCATCGCCGGCGCCGGAGAGGTCAATGGGTACCTGATATGTCTTGCCAAGGGCCAGTGTCAGTGTCTCTGATTCACCCCAGCTGAACGGCATACCTGCCGGATTGGTAGCATAAGTGTTCCAGAAGTCTGTGCTGTAACCGGGAGGACAGATATAGAACTCTATACCTTCGGGCCAACCCTGGGCCAGTTCTTCGTCAGTTGCATCAAAAGGATTATAGATGCGATAGTGACCCCAGTAGCCCTTTGAGCCTTCAGGCCATTCGGCATCGTCGACCTGTACCTCTGCATCCCAGGTAGGATTGTTGAAGAAGCCCATGGTCAGCTTGCCCTTGCCGAGCGAACGCCATACGGGCTGCGGATCGCCGGCGGAGATGCTTACAGTGAGTGCTACGAGGTCGTTAGCTCCGAGTGCCAGGCTTGAAGTAGATGTGATTTTCAGGCCGAACTTGTAAGTGCCCTCGTCAGAAGTAGTAAGAGTCACAGGGATGATGGCCTCGTCACTGCCATCGGCAAATGTCGCTTTGGTGGGGAATGTCCACGGAGCGTTGGCTGCCAAGGGCACGGTATAGTCACCATTGGCGTCGGTGGTGAAACCGGCCACGGTGACAGTCTCGGTGCCGGAAGTAGAGCCGCGGCGCACGACTACGTTGAACACTGGTGAGGGTATCTGGTCGCCCGGCTTGAATGTCGTGCTCATGGACTTGCGGTCAAAGGTCACGCCCTGTCCCGAGATACCGTCTTCATCCCAGTATTTGTCATCGCTGCACGACGATGTCAGGGCTGTCACCGCTGCAAGCGCGGTGACGGCCAGGAATGAAAGTTTCTTATTGAGTTTCATATTCTGAGTTGTCTATTGTGATGATAGTTAGTGAGGAGAGAGATTATTGCTGTGGGATTATTCGGTTACCGGCATGGGTCGTTCGGACGACGGGTTATTGTCGGCAGCTGAAATCATGGGGTTAGCCTGGAGTTCGCTGTTGGGGATGGGATAGCGCATCACATTGCTCTCGGCAGGTATGTTATACACCCAGTTGGCCGGCCAGCCACCGCCGCGACGGTCGATGGGCTTCTTCAGACGCATGATGTCGAAGTAGCTGAGGCCTTCACCCCAGAGCTCCACGCGACGCTGGAACCATACTTCGTCCTGTATGTCGGTAGGAGTATTGGCGTGGCATGCGTATGACTTGAAGCGGTAGGTCTTGACAAACTTGGTCAGAGTCTGCTTGGCACCCTCGGGGTTGCCGCTCATGGCCTCACCCTCAGCCTGGATAAGATACATCTCCTCGATACGCATCAGAGGGATGTCCTGGCCTTTGACGGTGTTGCCGAGCTGGTCCTGATAGGGAGCGAACTTGACCTGTGTGTATGCCGGCATATCGGTCTCCTTGCAATAGTCCTGCTGGGCCTCGGTCAGGTTGGCCGATTTCTTTTTGGGTCCGAGCCACCATCCCTTGCGGGCATCTTTGCTGGGAATCTGGTCATAGAGATTCTTGGCCACCTGACGCCATGCGCCCACTTCGGCATAAGAGTTGCCGCAGAGCGAACCCATGTGTGAGGGCCAGTTGACAATACCGGAGGTAACGACACGGTCCTGCTCGTTGATGGCGATACCCCACATCCAGTTGTCCTCGTCGATTGACCAGAGGCCGGGCTTGGAAGCGGTTTCAAACGATGAGGGCTGGCCTTTAAATGCCTTGATGGCTTCCTTGGCATCGTTGGCAGCCTCAAGATACTTGCCCATGGTCAGGTTGACGCGAGCACGGAGTCCGTAGGCTGTAGCGAGGCTCACCAGACGCTTGGGCTTGGAATCAAGCACGGCATCGGGGGTAACCTTGGCAGCGTTGGCGGCTGTCAGGTAATTGACGGCATCGTTGAGGTCGTTCATGATCTGGGCATATACTTCCTGGACTGATGAACGCTTGGCTCCGCCGGCAGCGGCCACCTCGTCGATGTTCTTGTCAGTGATGATAGGCACACAGGGCTGTGACTCGTGGCCTACATAGTTAAACTGGTAGAGCTGTGCGAGCACCCAGTAGTCATAGGCGCGGATGGCCTTGGCCTGAGCCATATAGAACTGCATGGTGGCGTCGTTGCTCTCGCCCACTGTCTTGAGAAGGGTGTTGGCGGCCGAAATCTGGCTGTACATGTAGCTCCACGCGAGGTTGGTACCGCGACCGTTGACGTTGCCGTCAGAGAGGTCGTTGGCCCATGAGAACCAGTTATAGCCTGAATCACATCCGAGCATGTCGATGCCGCGGCTGTCAAGTACCAGCATCAGAGAGGGGTAGCCGAAGTCGAAGTGCTGTTCGTAGACCGTCATGTATTTGCTGAACTCAGCGGTGGTACCTGCCACAGCTGCCACGAGCTTCTCGGGGAACTCCTCGGTCAGATCTTTCTTCTGATCCGTGGTGGCGTAGTTGCCCTGGATGTCGGTGTCGAGGTCGTTACATGCCGCGAGAGCAAGTGCCGACAGACCGACGGTGAGAAATTTATTGATAGATTTCATATTTTGATTGATCTTAGGGATAAGTCTGTGATTGATGGACTTTTATACGCGCTCATCAGAACGATACACGGATACCGCCCGAGATGGTGCGGCTGGGAGAATATGTGGAGTTCTCCGATGCGGTGTAACCCTGACGGGGGTCAAGACCCTTGCGTGCGCTCCAGAGGGCAACGTTCTCGGCGGCACCGTAGATGCGGAGCTCCTGCAGACCGAGCTTCTGCACCCAGTCCTTCTTAAATGTATATCCGAGAGTGATGTTGTTGAGGCTCAGGTAGTTGCTTGACACGAGCCAGCGGTCGCATGCTGCAGTATAGACAGTGTACTGGTCGCTGGTGGCCAGACGGGGCACGTCGGTGTTGGTGTTGGTCGGAGTCCAGGCGTTGAGGAGGTCCTTGTGCATGGCCTGACCGATGTAGGTGGTGTTGCCGCCGTACATGAGCTGGCAGTAGGTGTTGTCGATGATCTTGCCTCCGAACTGGTAAGCGAACGAAATCGAGAAGTCGAAGCCGTAGGCCTTGAGGTCGGTACCGAAACCGCCGTAAGCCTTAGGCATCAGGTTGCCTGTGGATACACGGTTGGTGTTGAATGCCTCTGAACCGGAAGTAGTGGCGTATTCGTTGCCCTGCTTGTCCTTGGCCCAGTAGAGAGCGAGACCGGTGGTCGGGTCAACACCTGCATACTTGGTGATGTAGAGCTGGTACATCGACTCGCCTTCGCGGAAGATACGGCTGCCTGAAATCCATTCGCCGTTGAGGTCGGGGTGGAGCTTGAGCACCTTGTTGCCGGCCCAGGTTATGTTGGCGTTGACATCCCACTGGATGTTTTTGGTGTTGAAGATGTTGACGTTCACGTCAAACTCCATACCGTAGTTACGCATAGAGCCGATGTTCATAGGTATGGATGAGTAACCGATAGAGGGGCTGGTAGGCTTGAAGTAGAGCATGTCAGATGTCTGACGGTTGAAGTACTCGATTGTACCTGCCACCTTGCCGTTGAGGAAGCTGTAGTCAAAACCGATGTTGAAGTTGTTTGATGTCTCCCATGAGATGTCGGGGTTACCCTTGAAGTAGAGGGTAGCGTCTGACCAAACGCCGTTACCGCCGGTGAGCTTGTACATGTCGGTATAAGCGTAGTAGTAGCCGTAGCTGCTTGTGCCGAGGTTGTCGTTACCGTTCTGGCCGAAAGATGCCTTGAACTTCAGCATGTCAAGCCATGTCCAATCCGTAGCGAAGTTTTCCTTGGCGATTTCCCATGCGCCGCTGACTGACCAGAAGTTGCCCCAGCGGTGGTCCTTGGCGAAGCGTGAAGAAGCGTCGCGGCGGAACGAACCCATGAAGAAGTACTTCGAATCATAGTTGTACTTGGCGCGGAAGATCAGACCGCGTGTGGCGTAGCTGTAACGCAGACCGCCTACGTTGGGCTGGTCGATGGTGTTGCCCACGTAAGGGATGAAGGGATTGTAGAGGTTGCTTCCGGCAGCTTCCACATACTCGTTGTGACGCTCGAGGCTTTCGTAGCCGGCCATGAGGTCCATATTGTGCACGTCATTGAATGTGCGGCTGTATGAAGCCAGAGCCTGGAGTGACAGGGTCGAACCATTAGAAGCCTGCTGTACCACTTGGCCGCCGTATGTTGAAGACTGACCGTAGAGGGGTGTGTGCAGGTAGTGCAGACGCTCGTTGTTGGTGGTGTAGCCGAGAGTTCCGGTCACGTTGAGACCGGCGATGGGAGTCACTGTGGCATACCACTTGCCGGTGAAGAAGTCGGTCAGATATTCCTCGGTATTATAGAGGAGCGCGCTGACAGGGTTGGCACCTGACATGAAGTTACGTGACAGACCGTGTGCGTCATAGTCCTTGGAACCGTAGTCATACACGGGGTTGCCGGTGGCTTTGTCGTAGATGATGTTGCCGTCGGCCGAGCGGAGATACATCGGATACACCGGACCCATCTGGTAAGCGAGGAAGAATGCGTTGCCCGATGACGAGCCGGCATCAGTGTCCTGGTCGCCGGGATAGCCGGAGTTGGTGTAGACATATGACATGTTGGCACCTACCTTGAGCCAGGGCTTCATCTGGTAGTCGACATTGAGACGTGTGGAGAAACGCTTGAAGTGAGAGCCCTCGATCAGACCGTCATTGCCGAGGTAGCCGGCTGACAGGTAGTAGTTGATCTTGTCCGAAGAACCCTGCAGCGAGAGGTTGTATTCCTGACGGAAACCGGCGCGGAAAGTCTCGTCGATCCAGTCGTCGGGAGTGTAGTAGTACTTGCCGTCAGTGTAGCCCAGAGTAGCGTTGGGGTTGATGTCGAAGTTCTCGTTGAGGAAGAAGTTCTCGCCGGTGGGGATAGTGTAGATCTGGTAGCCGAGCGACTTCCACAGATTGGCATTGGCGGTGTTGAGAGCCGAAGCACCCGACACACCGTTGACATAGCGGGCATTGTTATAGATAGCCTGGCCCACCATCTTGAGATACTGGTCGGTATCGGTGACCACATCGTAGTTGGGGAGAGCGCGGTGGTTGGCACCCCAGCGTGCGTCAAATGTCACCTTGACGTCGCCGTCACGGTGTCCCTGCTTGGTGGTCACGAGGATGACACCGTTGGCACCGCGTGCACCGTAGAGTGCGGTAGAGGCAGCGTCCTTGAGCACGGTCATCGACTCGATGTCCTGAGGGTTGAGCTGGTTGATGTCGCCCTCGAAAGGCAGACCGTCCACCACGTACAGAGGGTTAGAGTTGGCGTTGATAGAGCCGACACCGCGGATGCGCACTGTCGGAGCCACGCCGGGCTGGCCGTTGGAGCTGAGGGTCTGCACACCTGACACCTTACCCGACAGGGCCGAAGTGACCGTAGTCACCAGAGCGTCCTGCAGCTGCTCGGAGTTGACCACCGAAGCCGCACCGGTGTATTCTGATTTCTTCACTGTACCGTAGGCCACGACCATGACCTCGTCGAGGCGGTTGGTGGAGTTGACGAGCTTCACCGTCATGCCGTCGGATGCAGGGACAGTAGCCGCATGCATGCCCACGTATGACACCTTGAGTTCCTTGACATTGGCAGGGAGGGTGAGGGTGAATTTGCCGTCAATGTTGGTCGCCGTACCTGTCCCGCCTCCGATAGGCATGACAGTGGCGCCTACTAATGGCTCGTCATCCTCGGCGCCGACCACGGTACCGGTCACTGTGCGTGACTGAGCCGAAGCCGATACGGCGAGTGCGAAGACTGCCACAAACAATAGCAATAGCTTTTTCATAATTGGGTGAAAAACTTGGTTAAAACATACTGATGTTAAGAATGAACTATCTTTATTGTACCAAAGCCCCCTCAGAACGCCCCGGACGTACATTGTCGTAGCACAAGTCCGGGCCGGACAACGTACACTCCGCGCGCAGGGCGCGCCCGGACGGGGGAGAGAGGCAAGAGTTCTGACAGCGATGTGATGTCAACAGAGCAACGTGCCTGAATATTAGAGGCTTGGGGTAATGTTAAATGCAAACCGCAGCATCTGACCATGACGAAAGATGATGACGATAGGTTGCAAATTTACACTTTTTTATGTTTAGTTGCAAATCGTCAACATTTTTTTTGGCATTTTCACGAAAAAGCGGACACTTTTTTATTGTTTTTGTGGCTTTGATTTATGTTTGATTTAGCATATTGCCATCAAAAGCGGTTGATTTTGATGCGCAAACGTACGATTTTATTTGCAAATGGTTATTATCAGCCGCGCAGGGTAGCAAAATGACATTAACATTTCTCAGAGGCACCAACAAGCATTTTTCACTAAATAATAGTGTTATAAAACATATCTGCCAATAAACGCCTCAGTGACATACCATGGGCGCCAACGCCACAAACTTGGCTCCCGACGCACCCAACATGCAGTAGGGACATGCCATGGCATGTCTGCTAACGCAACACCATCATCATCATGGCTTTAGGTGACATGCCATGGCATGTCCCTACTGCATACGAACGCCGTTAGAGCATCAACGACCGCTTATGTTAGTGACATTGAGCCATGTCACCCAAAGCATCATACATATTATTATTATAAGGTGTGCCTTTGACTGCTTCCCCATCCTCATCAACGACCGAGCGTTGGCAGACAATCCATAGCGCAATGCCGCAAACTAAAGAAGTCCCGAGGGGACGGATCAATGGCAGCACATCCCTGACAGTCAACGATTCTACCATAAGCCCGTCCCTCTCGGGACTCCTTACCCCTGCGTACGGAGCGTACGTTGTCCGTGCGCGGAGAGTACGTTGTCCGGCCCGGACAACGCACACTTTAAATATTTATTAACAAGCAAATATGGATGCAATAACAACACTGAAATAAAGACTACCAACGACGGCGATAAGGAATACCAGCCCATCCAGGATGCGCCGAAACGGCTCCCGAACGTGAATAGACTCCACGTGCTGCACGTTGCCAAGCAGCTTTAGCAGCATCGGAAGCTGTACCAGTATTCCAATTATCAATATAATGTAAAAGCGCATCTTCACCTTTGATAGTATTGTTAATGAGGTCTTGATAAATCATTTCCTCTCTATCTGCAAAAGTAGCATATTTAAAAACGATTATCCAAACTTTGACCCCAAATAGTCGCATTAAGATGACGAACAGAAGCATCATTGACACGAACACGAGAATAAGCCTCAGCCATTTCAGAAGCAATCTTACGAAAAGTTTGCTGTAGGTTACGCAATTCTTGATCAGATTTAACAATACCTCTTTGAAGCAGTTGACCCTCAAGAATCATATTAGCAGTACGAAGAGAAGTTTGACGTATATTCTCCTCAGACTGAGTAACAGCGAGCGCGGCAGACTTTAGAGTTTACTTCATCATATCAGACTTAAGACGGTTGTCTATCTCAAGACCACGGTTACGGCTGAACTCGGTTATCATCTGTGCAAGCTTAAGACGGTTTTCAACTGATTGGGCAGCCACCTGAGACTCTGCTAGCTCTGTCTCATTCTGGAGACGCTTACGGTTGAAGTAAGTCGAGACTGCATCACCGATACCTTGAAAGGCATCACCATAGCGGAGGGCTTCCTGTCGTGGGGCTTCCATCTGAGCAAGCTGAGGGGTCGGGGTCTGACCTGCATTGTTGCCGGTGACTCCGTTGCCGTAGACGAGATGGAGGTCAGCCCTACTGGTATAAACCCCGTCAGTAATTTCTGATACAGCAATATATCAAATAGACAGCGGCCCCGTCCATAACGCGACGGGGCCGCTTCTTTATCTGGCTGAACATGTGAAAAGCATTATTTTTTGCACAGTCGGAGATTAAAAGCTATATTTGCATAATACTAACAAAAGTGTGCAAAAGCACCGACAATCTGAAATCAATCATAACAATATAACTCAGAACTGAAACCACCATGGATCAGCAGATAGACTGGGCCAATCTCCCCTTCGGCTACATCAAGACAGACTACAACGTACGTTGCTATTACAAAGACGGCAAATGGGGCGACATAGAGGTGTCGGATTCCGAAACCATCAACCTCCACATCGCTGCCACCTCCCTCCACTACGGACAAGAGATTTTCGAGGGCATGAAAGCGTTCAGAGGCAAAGACGGAAAGGTCAGAGGATTCCGCATGGAAGAAAACGCACGCCGCATCGCAGCCTCGGCCCGCGGCCTGCTGATGGAGCCTGTGCCCGAAGAGCTCTTCAAGGAGATGGTCAGGAAGGTGGTGAAGCTCAACGAGCGTTTCATACCGCCCTACGGCAGCGGAGCGTCGCTCTACATACGTCCGCTGGAGATAGGCATGTCGGCCCGCGTGGGCGTGCAGCCGTCACAGGAATACCTGTTTATGATACTCGTAACGCCCGTAGGCCCGTACTTCAAGGGTGGTTTCAAGCCCACAAACATATGTATCATGCGTGAGTTTGACCGCGTGGCTCCCAAGGGCACCGGCCGCTACAAGTGCGGAGGCAACTATGCCGCAAGCCTCGTGGCCGGCGAGAAAGCCCACGAATTGGGCTACTCGGCTGTGCTCTATCTCGACCCCAAAGAGAAGAAATACCTCGACGAATGCGGCCCGGCCAACTTCTTCGCCATCAAAGGTGACAAATACATAACCCCGGCATCCGAGTCGATATTGCCGTCGGTAACCAACATGAGTCTGCGCCAGCTCGCCAAAGACATGGGTCTGACGGTAGAGGAGCGACATATCCCCGTCGAAGAGCTCGCCGAAGTTGACGAAGCAGCAGCCTGTGGCACCGCCGCCGTAGCCTCGCCTGTAGCCGAAATACATGACCTCGACAACGACATCAAGTATGTAGTGGCCAAGGACGGCAAGCCCGGCCCAGTAGTCACAGCCCTCTACAACCATCTCCGTGGCATACAGCTCGGCGAAGAGGACGACATCTACGGCTGGAACACCATCATCGACTGAAAGCCACGAACTCACGGGATGCACCAACCGCTGTAGGGACATGCCATGGCATGTCTGCTGACGCAACATCCCTCATCAGCATGGCTTCAGGCGACATGCCATGGCATGTCCCTACTACATAAGAACGTCATTCATGACGCATTGGGAGACATGCAGCGACACATTGGGCGACATGCCATAGCGCGTTACTACCGGCTCTGACAGTCCCGGAGGGACTGACTTATGCTTAGGAATGGCGGAGCCATGACGAGTCTATGGGCAGACACGCAGCCAACCCGATAAAAGTCCCCGAGGGACGGATTGATGGCAGCCAAGGGGCTCTCCCATGAGCACATCCCTCAGAGACTACTGGATAGACTTTTTTTGACCCCGGTGCATCCGCCATCGCCCCACAACAACCCACACGATATATGACAAATTATCAGGAAATAATTGACCGATATTATCCCGCCGGGTCTGCCTTGCGGGATATTTATTTGCGCCACTGCGGTCAGGTGGCCGACCTCGCCGCCCATATCAACGAGTCAAAGCATCTCGGATTAGACCCAGGGGAACTGCGCTCCGCAGCCATGCTCCACGACATAGGCATATACCGATGTGATGCCTCATCAATAGAGTGCCACGGTACAGAGCCGTATATCCGCCACGGAATCATCGGTGCACAGATACTCCGCGACTGCGGAGCCCCAGAAACGATGGCACGTGTGGCCGAGCGGCATACCGGCGCCGGCCTGACCGCCCGTGAAATCGAACAAAGCCGTCTCCCCCTCCCTGCCAAAGACTACCTCCCGGAAACGACACTTGAACGTCTCATCTGCTACGCCGACAAGTTTTACAGCAAGTCATCCATCCTCTCTTCAGGCCCCAAACCCATCGACAAAGTGAAGAAACAGATGGCTCGCTTCGGCGAAGAATCACTGTCACGATTCATCGCTTTAGATGCTGAATTTGGCCCGGCAGACACTTGATTTCCGTAATGACAGGTCATATTTTAATCTATATTTCACAAAACATGCCATAACCACAAACATCTTATTACCAACGGAATAAAAATAAAAACGGTTATATTTAATCTATATTTCGTTTATATTTTATTGCATACCGCACACACCGTGCGTAACTTTGCAATGTCAGAAACAAAGACACTGACTCTCGTTTTATTAACGACAGATGTTTTTAGGTTAATGCAAGAAATAAGAATTGGTAAGAAAGATGTGTTTTTAAACTCTTAGCCGACCATCTCGGCAAAAGCAGGAGCGACGTTGCGAAACGCCGCTCCTGCTTTTTTATGCCCAATGAAACACCCAGCTCGTCAAAATCAGACAGGATATGGGGGGGGGAGGGGATAAAAAGTGAAAGTGCACATCTTCACAGATGCGCACCTCCCTCATAACCAAAATTCAAGTATATATCGTTGTAATATCAGCGTCAGAAAGTATCATCAGCAGGGATAATACGTAAAAGCCCACAAACCGCTCAATATTAATTCCAAGGATGGAAAAACAGTTCAGCGGACTGTAAGGAGTCAAGATCCGTAATTTTATAGATTAAAGTAAATCATTTGTGCCATCACGTAAGTTTTCCCCTTAAGGCTACTGCAAAAGTAATATTCATTTTCATATTATCAAAATAAGTTCACATAAATTTGAGCAAAAAATCTTTTTTTCGCCGCATTTAAACTAAACATATTTAAACTTGTCAGCAAGATTCCATTTCGGATTGCGATTTATAAATACATGGGCGAACATGTGGCACATGTGACACTGCCCCCAAATGTCATTTTACGCTAATGGGCTGCATTGGCCTATTATTTCCTCGGTAGCCATCCGGTCAGCTTCAAGCTGGGCAATGAGAGCCTCAAGAGAATCAAACCGCCGCTCGTCACGGATTCGCTGCACAAACTCCAGGGAGATGACCGAGCCATAAAGGTCACCGTCAAACCCTATAAGATGCGCTTCGATAGTAACCAGAGGGTCTGCGGAGGTATCAACAGTGGGTCTGCGGCCTATATTGACCATAGCCGGGACGCAGGGATGCTGCGTTGCGTCCACATCACAGCCGGAGCCGTCAACGCCCACAAAGGCGCGACAGGCATACACCCCCTCGGCCGGGACGGCGCACGATGAATCAACCTGCAGATTGGCCGTGGGGAAGCCGATGGTGCGTCCCAGACGCTTTCCGCCGACGACCTCGCCCGACAAAGTGACAGGATGCCCGAGCAGACGAGCTGCCGAGTCCACATCGCCCGACGCTATGAGATGGCGTATGGCCGTGGAACTGACATCGCCTCCAAACCCGAGGTGGTCATAGCGCGGAGCCGGCAGAATCTCGACGTCAGACTCCGCCGCGGCTCTTACATAGTCGTCAAAATCCTTGAGGCGGTCGCTGCCGAAACTGTTGTTGAAGCCGAGCACTATGGCATCCACTCCATATCTGTCATGGAGCATGGCGATAAAGTCACGGGCCGTCAGCTGGCGCAACGTCTCGTCAAACGTCAGGAGAATAACATCGTCCACCCCGGCCTCGCGAAGGCGTGCCGTGCGCTGCTCCACAGAGCACAGCGACTTGGGCACCCTCTCCGGGCGCACCACCGCCAATGGATGCGATGAGAAAGTTACCACCGCAGGGGCCAGCCCCCTCGCTTTTCCCTGGGCCACGAGATAGCCCACCACAGCCTGATGGCCGCGGTGCACACCGTCAAAGGTGCCTACGGCAGCGATGTGGCGCGGTAACTTAGGCAGGGACTGGGATGGCATCGTGGGTGGGAGGGGGATAAGGTCTTATATATCTTATAAATCTTATAAGGTCTTATTGTAATGTGGCTCCGGGTATCAATGTTATGAACTCGGTGCCGGGTAGCACCTGCGCGGCGTGGAAGCCGAGAGCACGAGCCGCTTCGCAATTGGCTTCTGAATCATCCATAAACAGCGTTTCGGCCGGATTGATGCCCAGTTTTTTCTCTGCAAACAGGAATATCCCGGCATCAGGCTTGCAGACTTTGGCCTCAAAACTCGTCACAGTGCCGTCAAAATAGTAGGCCATGTCGTGGCCGTCCTTGCGAAATTCATGCTGGATGACCGAATCCCACATGATGGCATTGGTGTTGCTGAGCATATAGATATGGTAGTGCCGATGTAGACGCTCGATTTCGCGCAGCCGCTCCACCGGGATGCCTATAAGAAACGCATTGAACGCATCGTCAATCCGGTCATCGGTCACAGGATGGTCAATCAGCGTGCGCACCTCGTCACGAAACTGCTGCGGAGTAATCAGACCGGCCTCGATATTGTGGAAAAAGCCGCTCTGCTCGTAATCGCCGAGATACTTGCCGGGGTCGTGCACCCCAAGCTGCTCGAAAGCCTTGATGCAGTTGTCACGTTTTATATCAAGTATGACCCCTCCGAGGTCAAAAAGCAGATTGCGTATCATAGATATATTAAGGAGTGTTTATGTCAGCAAAGGTACGAATATTCTTCGTATCTTTGCCTATTAACTTAATCACCCACCCATATCATGAACAACCACACCCAACGAATCGATGACCTCCGCCAGGCCATGAAGTCACAGAATATCGACGCGATGATAATACCGCGCACCGACGCCCATCTCAGCGAATACATCTCAGACCACTGGCATGTGGTCAGGTATCTGAGCGGATTCACAGGCTCAGCCGCCACGATGGTGGTCACCGCCGACAAGGCCCTGCTATGGACCGACTCGCGATATTTCCTGCAAGCCGGGCAGCAGCTCGACGGCACAGGCATCGGACTGATGAAAGAAGGTCTGCCCGAGACCCCCGACATAACGACCTGGCTGTGCAGCCATCTGGCCAGCGGAGCCACAGTGGGAGTAGACGGCATGACAGTCTCCATCGACAGCTGCGCCGCCCTCGCAAAAGCTCTCGCCGACCGTGGCATCAACCTCAAGGTGGATTTCAGCCCCATAGACAGCATCTGGACCGACCGCCCCGCCCTGCCCTCCGACAAGATATTCATCCATGACATCAAGTATGCCGGCGAAGAAGCGAAATCCAAGATAGCCCGTGTGCTTGCCGAAGCCGCCGCCAGCGGCGCCACATCAGCATTCCTGTCGGCACTTGACGAGATAGCATGGGTACTCAACATCCGCTCCAACGATGTGCCTGACAACCCTGTGGCGACATCGTTCCTGTATCTTTCGCCCAAGGGGTCGACACTGTTTACCGACCCGGTGAAGATGACACCCGAAGTCGAGGCATACCTTCAGTCCGCTGATGTGAAAGTGATGCCCTACACCGCAGTCAAGGAGTATCTCGGCAATCTCGCCCGGGAGGAGAAGGTGCTGATGTCGGCCACACAAAACGCCGTGGAGCTTGCCCACATCGGAGGCGAGCGCATCATCAAAGGTAAATCCCCGGTGGCTCTGCTTAAAGCCGTCAAAAACGACGTGCAGCTTGCCGGCACACGCGAGGCCATGAAGCGTGACGGAGTGGCCCTCGTCTACAGCTTCATGGAGATAGAGAAGCGACTCGCCGAGGGCTCACGGCTCACAGAGATGGACGTGGCCGAGATACTGACACGCCGCCGCTCCGAGCAGCCCCTCTACTTCGAGGACAGCTTCGCCACCATAGCCGGTTTCGGCCCACACGGTGCCATAGTGCACTACACCGCCGACGAGCACAGCAATGCCGAAATCAAGGGCGACAACCTGCTGCTCATCGACTCCGGAGCCAACTATATAGACGGCACCACCGACATCACGCGCACCATAGCCATCGGCACCCCCTCCGCAGAGATGAAGCACGACTTCACTTTGGTGATGAAAGGCCATATAGCCATCTCTACCGCCGTATTCCCTGCCGGCACACGCGGACACCAGCTTGACGCCATGGCCCGCATGCCGCTCTGGAAAGAGGGCAAAAGCTATCTCCACGGCACAGGACACGGTGTAGGACATTTCCTCAACGTCCACGAGGGACCCCAGAGCATACGCCTCAACGACACCATGGCTCCGATGCTTCCCGGCATGATCACCAGCAACGAGCCGGGCATATATCTGAGCGACCGCTACGGCATACGCTGCGAAAACCTCGTGCTGACAGTGCCGCGCATGACCACCGAGTTCGGCGACTTCTACGGCTTCGAGGAGCTGACACTCTTCCCCTTTGACCTGCGCCTCTTTGACACCTCCATCATGTCAGACGCCGAAATCGCATGGGTCAACGACTACCACGCCACCGTGCGCCGGCTTCTCACCCCGATGCTCGACGCTGCCGGCGCGGCATGGGTAGAAGAGAAGACCCGTCCCCTCACAAAGTAAACCCACACATACGGTCACCCCTCCAATCCGTTATCACATGAAAATCAAACTTTTATCATTAATATTATTGACAACGACACTGATGTCTACAGCTACAAATCCGCTTTTCAGCGAGTTCACAGATACCCCCTACGGCACCATACCGTTCTCTCGCATCACCCCCAAGGACATGGAGGAAGCCATGGAGCGCGGCATCAAGCTCGGCCTTGACGAAGTCAACGCCATCGCCGACAACAAGGAAGCACCCACCTTCCAGAACACCATCGTGGCACTCGAACACTCGGGCGAAGACCTCAACCGCGTGCTCAACGTGTTCTACCCCCTCCTGGAAGCCGCCAACTCCGACGAGATGAACGACATAGCCATGCGCATGACACCGCGTCTGAGCGAATACAGCACATCCATAACCCTCAACGAGAAGCTGTGGGAGCGCGTGCGCGCCGTCTATGACAACCGCGCCGCGCTCAACCTCAACACCGAGGACTCCATGCTGCTCAAAAACGCCTACGAATCGTTTTCGCGCAACGGCGCACTGCTGCAGGGCGAAGACCGCGAGAAATACAAGAAACTCGACGCCGAGCTTAGCGAACTGACCACCAAATTCGGCCAGAACGTACTCAAGGAGCTTAACACCTATGAAATATGGCTCACAGCCGACGACCTCGCCGGACTGCCCGAGTCATCGGTAGAGGCTGCCGCGTTCGCCGCCAAAGAGAAGGGGCGCGACGGCGAGTATCTGTTCACCCTCGCCCAGCCCACCTACATGGCGTTTATGAAATATTCATCGCGCCGCGACCTGCGCGAGAAGATGTGGCGGCTCTACAACGGCCGCAACCAGAGCGGCCAGTATGACAACACCACCATCATGCGCCGCATAGCCGAGGTACGCCGCCAAATAGCCGTGTTGCTCGGCCACAAAAACTACGCCGAATACTCCCTCGAGCACACCATGGCCAAGACCCCCGAAGCTGTATACGACCTGCTTAACAAGCTCGTGGAGGCATACCGCCCTGCACAGCAGAAGGAGTTTGCCGAACTTACCGACTATGCGACCCAGCTTGAGGGCAAACCTATGGAAATAATGCCCTGGGACTACAGCTACTATGCCAACAAGCTCAAGGAAGCCAAATATGACTTTGACGAAGAGGCTCTGCGACCCTACTTTGAGCTTTCATCCGTAATCGACGGAGTGTTTGGACTTGCCGGAAAGCTCTACGGACTCAAATTCAAGGAGAATCCTGACATAGAGGTATATCACCCCGATGTCAAGGCTTATGAAGTCACCGACGGCGACGGCAAATTCATGGGCATCTTCTATGCCGATTTCTTCCCTCGCGAAAGCAAGCGTCCCGGCGCATGGATGACCGAATTCCGCTCCGAGCAGGTCAAGGACGACGGCACCGAGGTGCGTCCTCTCATCACCATCGTCACCAACTTCACCAAGCCCACCGGCAGCAAGCCGTCGCTGCTGACCCCCTATGAAGTGGAGACATTTCTCCACGAGTTCGGCCACTCGCTCCACGGCCTGCTCGCCGCCACCAAGTATCCCTCCATGTCAGGCACCTCGGTCTACCGCGACTTCGTAGAACTGCCGTCACAGTTTAACGAGAACTTCCTGACACAGAAAGAGTTTCTTGACGGCTTCGCACGCCACTACATCACCAAGCAGCCCATCCCCTCCGACACCATAGCCAAGATGGTGGCCTCGCAGCAGTTCGGAGCCGCCTACGCCTGTCTGCGCCAACTAAACTTCGGCCTTATAGATATGGCATGGCACACAGCCCTGGCACCTGTGGAAGATTTCACCGCACTGGAACTTAAAGCCGGTGCGCCCGTCCAGATGTTCCCGGCCATCGAAAACTCACTGGTATCGCCCCAGTTCAGCCACATATTCGCCGGAGGTTATGCAGCAGGTTACTACAGCTACAAGTGGAGCGAAGTACTTGACGCCGACGCATTTGCCAAATTTGAGGAGGACGGCATATTCAATCCCGAGACCGCCGCATCCTTCCGCCACAACATACTTGAGCGCGGAGGCACCGAAGACCCGGCCGAGCTCTACCGACGTTTCCGCGGACAGGAGCCGACTATAGATGCCCTGCTGCGCCGTGACGGCATACTCCCGGCCAAATAAGCAGAGGAGACATCCGAGAAATCGCATATATATGATAAGTCGTATAGATCTTATGAATCCGATAAGATTTACACGACTTGTTATTTTATAAGATTTATAAGACTTATAAGACTTATACGACTTATCCAAAAACTCCGCCCGCCCACTCTCGGAGAGCAAAATGTAACTTTTTTCAAAGAAAAACAAGCAAAAGTATTGCAGATTGCCGTAAAATGTTTTAACTTTGCGCCGAAACATTACGGATGGCATAAGATTTTCCAAGGAAAACCTGCTCGCACAAGTAAAAAAGATAGTTTAAATACCTCTTTATATAATTTCCAATAGTATATGAAAGCAACGGAAGTAATGGACGACCTCCGTCGTCGTTTTCCCAACGAACCCGAGTACCTCCAGGCAGTGGAGGAAGTAATCTCCACCATCGAGGATGTCTACAACGAGCATCCCGAATTTGACGCCTACAACCTCATCGAGCGTCTCTGCATCCCCGACCGCATCTTCTCATTCCGCGTAAGCTGGATTGACGACAACGGCAAGGTACAGAACAACATGGGCTACCGTATCCAGCACAACAATGCCATCGGTCCGTACAAGGGCGGTATCCGCTTCCACTCGAGCGTCAACCAGTCAATCCTGAAGTTCCTCGCATTCGAACAGACTTTCAAAAACTCACTCACCACACTCGCCATGGGCGGTGCCAAGGGTGGTTCAGACTTCTCACCCCGTGGCAAGAGCGACAAGGAAGTTATGCGTTTCTGCCAGGCATTTATCGCCGAGCTGTGGCGTCACATCGGCCCTGACACCGACGTTCCTGCAGGTGACATAGGCGTAGGCGGCCGCGAAGTAGGCTACATGTACGGCATGTACAAGAAGATGGCCCGTGAATTTACAGGTACATTCACCGGCAAGGGTCTCGAGTTCGGCGGTTCACTCATCCGTCCCGAGGCTACAGGCTACGGCAACGTCTACTTCCTGCTCAACATGCTCGCCACCAAGGGCATCGACATCAAGGACAAGGTGGTAGCAATCTCAGGCTCGGGCAACGTGGCCCAGTACACAGCCGAGAAGCTCCTCCAGCTCGGAGCCAAGGTAGTGTCAATGAGCGACTCAGACGGCACAATCTACGTGCCCGAAGGCATCAGCCAGGAGCAGCTCAACTACATCTTCAAGCTCAAGAACGAATACCGCGGACGTATCCGTGAATTTGCCGAGGAATACGGCTGCCAGTACTTCGAAGGCGAACGCCCCTGGAAGCACTGCAAGTGTGACATCGCCATGCCTTCTGCTACACAGAACGAAATCGACGGCGACGATGCTCGCGCCCTCCTCGCCAACGGTGTCATCGCAGTCAGCGAAGGTGCCAACATGCCCTCGACCCCCGAGGCCATTAAGGAGTTCCTCAACGCACGCATCCTCTACGCTCCCGGCAAGGCTGCCAACGCCGGCGGTGTGTCAGTATCAGGCCTCGAGATGGCTCAGAACTCTCAGAAGCTCTCTTGGAGCGCAGCTGAGGTGGACGAGAAGCTCAAAGGCATCATGAAAGAAATCCACCACCAGTGCGAGCTGTTCGGCAAGGAAGCCGACGGCTACATCAACTACGTCAAGGGTGCCAACGTGGCCGGCTTCATGAAAGTAGCCCGTGCAATGATGGCTCAGGGCGTGCTCTAAAAAGCAATCAGAGCAATTTCCAAATATATATATCCCATCCAACAATTCCCCGGAGGGGTGCCACGCGCGAAGCGTCGCACCTCTCTATCTTTTTTTACGGCAGTCTTAAAGAGCCATCTGCCATAGGGTCTACAAAATCTATGGGCAGCTCCTCCGATACCGGGAAGCCGCCCATGGTGCAACAAAAACAACTATAAACAACAGCTATGACAGCTTAGAGAGTCACAGAGGGGATGAAAGCAGCCACATCGGTGTCACCGAAGAATGACGCAATCGTGAGCCATACAAGCAGTAAGGCTATCAGCACCAGCACCCCTATAAGGAGCCAGGCATTTATTTTCTTACGTTTTTTATGATCCATAATGTGTGAATTTTAACTATACAACAAAGCCGGGGACGCTAAGGTTTAAAAGCATCTAAAATTTCGGAAAGGCATTAAATTTTCGCGACATGTCGTAAAACCGTGTTTGCGAGATTTCGTATATTTGCATGTTAAAGCGTTGACAACGCCATCGGCTGTTTTTATGCAGCCCCGTCAGCGCAGCGCAGCCGCATGCCGAGGCAGGTCAGCGCAGGTCAGCGCAGGTCAACAACGACATATTTTAATTCAAAATAATAAGAGCAATGAGCCTTTTTGAAAAATTAATTGAGACAGCAAAGGGTGAGCGTCAGCGCATAGTGCTCCCCGAAGGTACCGAACCACGAACCCTCACGGCCGCCGACCGCATAATAGCCGAAGGCATAGCCGACATAGTGCTCATAGGCGATCCGGCCGACATCACCCATATGGCACAGTCGCTCAAGCTCGACAACATATCACGCGCCCGCATCGTCAACCCCGGCGACAAGACGGTCATAGACATATATGCCCCCCTCTTCTACGAGCTTCGCAAATCCAAGTGCATCAACATGGAGCAGGCGCGCATGACCACAGCCAATCCCCTCTATCTCGGATGCCTTCTGGTCAAGGCCGGTGAGGCCGACGGCATGGTAGCCGGCGCGATGAACACCACAGGCAATGTGCTGCGTGCAGCCTTCCAGGTAATCAAGCCTCGCAAGGGCATCGAAGTAGTGTCGGGTGCATTCGTGATGCTCGTGCCCGAAGGCCTCCCCTACGGCACTGACGGAGTGCTGGTGTTTGCCGACTGCGCCGTGGTGCCCGACCCCACAGCCAGAGAGCTTGCACAGATAGCCGTATCGGCAGCCCAGACCGCACGCGACATCGCTTGCATAGAGCCGCGAGTAGCCATGCTCAGCTTCTCGACCAAGGGAAGTGCCAAGCATGAGCGCGTAGACAAGGTAATCGAGGCCACACGCATAGCACGTGAGATGTGCCCCTCGCTGATAGTCGACGGCGAATTGCAGAGCGACGCAGCCATAGTGCCCGGCGTGGCCCACTCCAAGGCTCCCGACAGCCCCCTGTCAGGCACAGCCAATGTACTGGTGTTCCCCTCGCTTGAGACCGGCAACATCGCCTACAAGCTCGTGCAGCGTCTCGGTGGCGTAGAAGCCGTAGGCCCGATACTCCAGGGTCTCGCAGCACCGGTCAACGACCTGTCACGCGGATGCTTCCCCGAAGACATCTTCAAGACCATCGTCATCACCGTCAACCAGGCCATAGGCATCAAGCACGGCCAAGGCGGAGGCGTATGCCCGGCGCCTATGCCCAAAAAGGACTGATAGCTACGCATACCTGCAACTAAAATCAATATAAACATACCTCATAGCAACTACAACAGATATGAAGATTCTCGTGCTCAACTGCGGCAGCAGTTCTGTCAAATACAAGCTCATCGACACCGCCGACAACCGTGTAATGGCCGAGGGCGGCGTGGAGCGCATAGGCCTCGATGACGGCATGCTGAAATTCAAGCTCTCCGACGGCTCCAAAAAGACCGAGATGCTCGGCACCGTGGACCACAAAGGCGCCATCCAGGCCATTCTCAACAACCTCATCAGCCCCGAATACGGCTGTATCAACTCGTTTGACGAAATAGACGCCGTAGGCCACCGCGTGGTCCATGGCGGAGAGAAATTCAATGCCAGCGTGCTCATCAACGACGAAGTCAAGCAGATGATACGCGAGTGCTATGACATAGCACCCCTCCACAATCCGGCCAACATGACCGGCATAGACGCCATCACGGCTCTCATGCCGAGCGTGCCCCAGGTAGCAGTGTTCGACACAGCCTTCCACCAGACCATGCCGGCCAAAAACTACATGTATGCCCTCCCCTATAAGTATTACAAGGAGGACGGAGTGCGCCGCTACGGCTTCCACGGTACCAGCCACCGCTATGTGTCGCAGCGTGTATGCGACATGCTCGGCGTAGACATAGCCAAGCAGCGCATCATCACATGCCACATCGGCAACGGCGGCTCCATCACAGCGGTGCTCCACGGCAAGAGCTATGACACCTCCATGGGTCTGACTCCTACCGAAGGCCTGATGATGGGCACACGAGTAGGCGATGTGGATCCCGGAGCGCTTACATTCCTTATGACCAAGCACCATCTCAGCCCAGAGGAGATGCAGAAAATCATCAACAAGGACAGCGGAGTGGCCGGAGTGTCGGGCATATCGAGCGACATGCGCGAAATCGAAGCCGCCGACCGCGCCGGAGACCCAATGGCAGTGCTCGCCCTCGACATGTATGAGCAGCGCATACTCAAATACATCGGAGCCTATGCTGCCGAGATGGGCGGAGTCGACATAATCGTGTTTACCGGCGGCGTGGGCGAAAACCAGACGGGCGTGCGCCTCAACGTATGCGAACCACTCGGTTTCATGGGCGTGAAAATCGACCCCGAACTCAATGCAGCCACACGCGGCACCGAGACCGTCATCTCAACACCTGACTCACAGGTCAAAGTAGTGGTAGTCCCCACCGACGAGGAGATGATGATAGCTCGCGACACCGAAAGCATAGTCAACCGCAAGTAACGTCAACATCCCAATGCTATTAACTTAAGGAATGCACACATCGTAGTAGGGACATGCCATGGCATGTCTGCTGACGCAACACTCTCATTAGCATGACTTTAGGCGACATGCCATGGCATGTCCCTACTACATATGAACGCCATTCAAGCATTTACGCTTGCTTAAGTTAATAGCATTGGCCAACATCCTTACACGACATAAGGATGTCGACCCTGACAATGAACAATCATCATTAAAAATTAAAGACATATATGACAAAAATCCGTGCAGCCGTAGTAGGTTACGGCAACATTGGACGCTTCGTGGTAGAATCCCTCCAGGAAGCCCCCGATTTTGAAATCGCAGGCATCGTGCGCCGTGACCCGTCAAAGCGTCCCGCCGAACTCGGCGACCTGCCGGTCGTGGCCGACATCCGCGAACTCGGCAAGGTGGATGTAGCCATCCTCGCCACTCCTACACGCGAAGTCGAGAAACATGCTGTAGACATCCTCGCCCAGGGCATCAATACAGTAGACAGCTTCGACATCCACACCGACATAGTCAAACTGCGCGAGACCCTCGACCGCGCCGCCAAAGCCCACGGTTCTGTGGCCATCATAGCCGCCGGATGGGATCCGGGCAGCGACTCGATAGTCCGCACTCTCATGCAGGCAGCCGCCCCCAACGGACTCACCTACACAAATTTCGGACCGGGCATGTCCATGGGACACACCGTCTGCGTCAAGTCTAAGCCCGGTGTCAAGGATGCGCTCTCCATGACCATCCCCCTCGGCACAGGCATACATCGCCGCATGGTCTATGTGGAGCTTGAGGAAGGAGCCCAACTTGCCGATGTAGCCAAGGCCGTAAAGGAAGACCCTTACTTCGCCAACGACGAGACCCACGTGATGGCAGTGCCCTCCGTCGATGCCGTCAAGGACATGGGTCATGGAGTGCATATGACCCGCAAAGGCGTATCAGGACGCACACAAAACCAGCGGTTTGAGTTCAACATGTCAATCAACAACCCGGCCCTCACCGCCCAGATACTCGTAGGCGTGGCCCGCGCTTCCATGAAGCAGCGTCCCGGAGCCTACACTATGATTGAAGTTCCTGTCATAGATCTGCTGCCCGGTGACCGCGAAGAACTGATAGCGCACCTGGTGTAAATCATACATCCACCCATAAAACGTAGGGGGGACAGACGGTTTTTTCACGTCTGTCCCCCTTTTGTACACCCGTGACAGGGCATTTATTGCGACGGTTATCAATAACTTTGGGACATCACATAGCACATTGATTACATAACCATTATTCAACCCCTCCAAAATCATTGTCCCCATCTTGTCCCATACATATCCTGCTGTGCACCGACTCACGGTATGCCCCTCACTGTGGGGTGACAGCTACCTCCGCACTTGAGAATGCAGGGGGACTGCCTGTAGAAATACACATATTCACCGACTCGCTGACTGCGGAAGATACCCTCCGCTTCAAGTCATTGGAGCGGAAGTATGATTGCCACATAAATATAAAGGTGATTTCGGGGCAATGCGTTGACAGGCTACCAAAGAATATAAAGCGATGGCCTCCGTCCTCGTTCATGCGGCTTCTTGCTGCCGAACTCCTCCCTGCTGACATACACCGGGTAATATATCTCAACTGCGACACAGCCGTTGACACTCCCCTCCAACCGCTATGGCAGACGCAACTCGGCAGAAACATGTGTGCAGTGGTGCCCGACGGACCCGACGACATCCCCAACAAGCTCTACAAAGCCACACTTGACATCAGTTCAACATATTTCAATTCAGGAGTCATGGTGCTGGACCTTGACTTGTTGCGCGAAAACGGCATATTCACCCAAGCTCTGAATATGCTGAAAACCTCAGGCGATGCCTTCAAATGCCCAGACCAAGACGTGCTCAATCTGCTTATAGACGGCAAAGCTCTCTACCTGCCCATACACTATAATATCCAGTCATCACATCTGCTGCAAAACAGGCCTCCCCTCCCGATATCAGACGAGCATACCGTCAGAAACATTCTGAGGCGAAGAAGCCCCTTGATCATCCACTACACGAGCGAATTTAAGCCATGGGCATGCAATATCAACCACTGGCATCCATTACGCTCCGTATGGCACCGCTACCGCCGTAAATCGCCATGGCATGACAGGTCTCCGCTGTCATGGCGCACCAGATTTGCCATATGGCGGCTGTCGGCAGCATACCGGCTACTGCAACCGGGCCGTTTGCGTGCATATGGAAGTGATTTTTTTGCTAAGAAATGCTTTTAAACATATACTCTTCTTGCTATTTGACATGTATAATATGCTAACTTTACACCTCAAACCACACAATGCTCCGCCTCATAGTCGAGAATCACATCTTTTCCAGCCATCATGCAGTCAGCCGATGGCAGCTCACAACTCCACATTAGAACTAACACATTGAGCACCAGTTGTTTACCCCCACCCCATATCAGTTCAATCCATATTCTATGCTCCACTGATACGAATTACGCCGCATATTGCGGCGTGATGCTGACATCGGTGCTGGAGAGCAATCCCCGTAACAGATTTGTAATCCATATACTGACCGACGGACTCAGCGATGCAGACACGCTCCGCTTCCACCAGTTGTCGGCCAGATACGGATGTATCATTGACATCCATACCCTAACGCCCCAACATCTGTCGGGACTGCCGGAAAGGATAGGCAAATGGCCACGCTCGATATGCTTCCGCTTATTTGCCCCCGACCTACTTTCGGAGGAAATCAGCCGCTTAATCTACCTTGACTGCGATGTCATCGTCAACACAGACCTCCGTCCGCTGTGGGAAACCGATATGGACGGATATACCTGCGCTGCCGTAAACGATGCAGACCGTTGCACAGACAGCGCACTCACAGGGATACTGTCTCCGCTCAAGAGTCTGCCTCACAGCCACCGTTATTTCAACTCCGGTGTTATGGTCATGGATCTTCAGGAGATGCGACGCAGCCGTATCCAACGTTCTATGCTCCGGCTAATATTGGACTATGGCGCCATGCTCCCCTATCCTGATCAGGACTCCCTTAACATTGTGCTCTCGGGCAGATGGAAACGTCTGCCATGCTACTGGAATCTGATGCCCGGTGCCTTAGTCCGCAGCATATACCCCACTCTGGACGAGGACGAACAGCGGACCGTCAAAGAGCTAACCTCAGGCTCGCCACGCGGCATAATACACTATTACGGGCCGTATCATCCCTGGGACGAGACGACACTTATATTCCATCCGATGGAATATCTATGGGAATCGTGCCGGCGCATATCTCCGTGGCGTAATGCCATATGCCGACGACACTCCACCTCTGTCCTCACACGCTTACACCGCCAGAGGCTGCGTCTATGCTGGAGACACAGAATCCCCACGGTCTACGATCTTACGTGGATAGACATACCTAAACGCTCTTGATTTCTTCCCGCTCTCTGCCTACAACCATGAAAACCGACACTCCGGCATCACACATACATATACTCTGCTGCACTGACAGCAATTATCTCCCTTACACAGGGGTAATGCTTACCTCACTGCTCTCCAATAACCGCCGCCACGACATAGACATATATGTGGCGACCACCGACAACAACAACGAAAACCACCGACGTCTGAACATATTGGCCGACATATTTTCATGCAGGATACATATCATACATATAAATCAAGCCGAAATTGACGCATTGCCCGATGCTAAGGACAGCTGGCCCAAAGAAGCATATCTGCGTCTGACCTGTCTTGACCGACTGCCCACAAACGTCACCAAAGTGCTCTATCTCGATGGCGACATCATAGTCAACACCGACATCGGTCCCCTGTGGGAGACTCCCATGAAGGGCAAAGCTGTTGCCGCCGCACCCGACATCAACAACTACATCACAGACTATCGACACCGCCTGAACATCAGCTCTCAATATTTCAATTCGGGTGTGATGCTGATGGATATAGTGCAGTGCCGACGTATCGCCATGAGTCGCCGCTGCATCCACCTGATATCCACCCTCACGCTTGAGTATCCGGATCAGGACGCCCTTAACATCGTGCTGGAGGGGCAAGTAGCCTATGTATCCCAAAAATGGAACCTCGTAGACGGTTATCTGCTGACACGCAATCAGGGGCGTCTGCCATCAAAAATCAAGAAATTGATACATGCCGCTGCAACCACCCGAAGGAGTGCCATCATTCACTACACGGGGATTTACAAACCTTGGCGCGTCGGAACATACATGTTTCACCCCATGTATGCCATATGGCACAAATTTTACCGCCGGTCACCGTGGCACAATCTCGACATACTCCGGCATATACCGGCCAATATTTTAAAACGCATCACAATAACACGGCTGAAAACACTCCACATATTCGGTCTACGCAGCTCCTACAACGACACCTGGACACTCATCTCACGCAAATCATGAAAAGCCACAGCCCCAGCACCCAGGAAACAGATACGAGACTGCCACTTGTAAGCATAGTCATAATCACCTACAACTCCGCACGTTTCGTCAAGGACACTCTTGAAAGTGTCGGCAACCAGACTTATCTCGGCCCTATGGAACTCATAGTCAGCGATGACTGCAGCAGTGATGACACCTTAGAAGTATGCCGCAGCTGGATAGCGGTACACGCCGACAGATTTACAAGGGCATCCGTAATCCGCACTCCACGAAATACGGGCATATGCGGCAACTATAATTTCGCACTCAGACATATCAACGGCGAGTGGATAAAATATATTGCCGGCGATGACATGCTGATGCCGCGGAGCATAGAACGCTTCGTGGCGATAGCATCAGTATCCCCCGACCGCTTCTATATATCCGGGATAGACAGATTTCAGGGCGCACAAGGTCCATGGTATCCCATGGGCACTTACTTAGACTGTCGGAGCGCGGACCAGCAGACCTACAACCTGGCTATGCACGCCGGAGGCGGCATAGTTTCGGGACCTGCATTTTTCATCCATGCCGGGCTCCTAAAAGAACTTGGAGGGATGGATATGCAATACCCTATGCTTGAAGACTTCCCTTTTGCTTTCAGATGTGCCTTTACAGGCCATCACATCACCATCATCAGAGAGTCACTGGTAAGATACCGCGTATATGGAGAAAGCGTGTCAAATTCCGGCGACAAGTTCAATACCATGTATCACAGAGCCATATATCAGGCACGCAAGGATATAGCCTTACGCCAACGGCGGTATCTATGGTGGTGGCACAACTCGGTAATGAAACTGCTGTCACGCCCGGATGAATGCCGCGGATTCATGCGCTCCATAACCGAGTGCTTGCTCAAATGCACTGACGTCTATGCTTGGGCTGTCAAAGTGCAGAGCCTTGTCAGTTCCAGCCTCCCCCGAGAGCTTTGTAGAGCTGTATCATGGCGAGGTATTCGTCACGTATGGCATCGCTAAGCCCGATTTCCGCGTCAAACAACCTGCGCTGGGCATCCAGGACATCGAGGTAGCTGAGCGTGCCGGCATGGTACTGCATGACGGCGAGTCTCAGATACTGCCCGGCCGCCTCCATAAACTGCTTTTTCGAATCAGCCGAGGCATGTGACTGCTGATAGTTGATAGAGGCATCCCTGACCTCGCCGAATGCACGGAGCAAGTCCTGTTCATACTGTATGCGTGATTGCTCATAACGCGCCACCGCAGCCTTGTGCATGCGCTTCTTGCGTCCGAAATCCAGCACCGACCCTCCTACGGCACCGATAGGATAATAATATGCTGATTTGAAGAGGTCAGGGAAACGCGAGTTCCAGAAACCGGCCGTAAAATCAAGCCTTATAGAGGGGAAACGGTCAGCATATGCCACACCTACCGCCTGTGCTGACGCCTGTAACCTCTGCTCAGACGCCCTGAGGTCAGGACGCCGCTGAAGGAGTTCGGAAGGCACTCCGAGAGGAAGACTCGGAGGCAGCACATCGCCCAGGTCAATCTTGTGGCGGATATAGTCAGACGACGGGTACTCGCCGGTCAATACCGACAGTGCCGTGCGCAATATCTCGGCCTGACGGCTCAGCTCGGGTATCAGCGACTGCGTGGAAAGATATTCCGTACGGGTCTGCAAATACACCAGTTCGCTTGTCAGACCGGCCTCAAAACGCAGACGCGCCTTATTCATGGATTCCTCGCGAGTAATCAGTGTCCGCCGTGTGATGTCTATCGTGGCTTCCTGAGCCAGGAGGCGGTAATAGGCCGAAGCAACCTCCGCAATCACTGTCATGCGCATAGCGTGCTGGTCATCCAGAGTAGCCTGAAAATCAGCCGCAGCCTGACGTCGGGCATAGTTGAGCTTGCCCATCAGGTTGTACTCCCACCCTATATGCACTTTGATGCCAAGCTGCGGGTCAGGCGAATAGTTGCCGTCAGGCAAAGATCCGTCATGGTACCACTTGGTCTCGCGTTCGCCTCTAACAGTGGCATCCACCGTAGGATAATAATCAGCTTTCGCGATACCGTATAGCTCCCTGACCTCCTCCACACGTGCGGCAGCTTTGAGTATGTCATGGTTATGAGCGAGGGCCTTGTCAATAAGACCGCAGAGAGTCTGGTCGTCAAATACACGTCTCCAGTCATTTTCAGCATAGCTTACTGAGGCCGGAGCCTCTCCGACGTCATATGACTCGGGCATAGAGGTGTCAGGCTGCTCCAAGTTCCTGAGCGGATGGCAGCCACACAATGCCAAGGCTGCAACAGCCAGGGCTATGACATATGAATACCGCTTTCCCATCAGTGCTTGAGTGTCTTGTACTTGCTACCCTTTTCTACCGCATCCACAGAGCTGACAGCGATGTAATCTCCGGCTTGCAATCCCGAGGTCACAAGCACCGAATCCCCGATGGCAGTGCCTATTTTCACCTCCCGGCGGCTGAGTTTTCCGTCGGAATCCGATACATAGACATAAGTTTTGGCCGCATCCTCCACGAGAGCCGCATTGGGCACTGCAAGACGCGAGTGTGTGTGACCACAAGTTACTTCCACATCAGTGTGAGTGCCCGGCATCAGCACATGCGGCATATTCGGGACGATGGCACGGATACATATAGTGCCATTCTCGGCATCGGCCCGGTGGGCGGCGAAATCCACGCACCCATGCTGCGGATGCACACACCCGTCAGTGTTGGTTACCGTGACGAAATAATCGGTCTCATGCTCGGGGTTGGTGCAATGGGCATCAAAGCATACGCCGGTCATGCGGCTGCGCTGGTATTCCTTGGCCGAAAGGCTGAATTCCACATTGACGGTGTCCACATTGATGATAGATGACAACTCTCCGCTACCCGGGCTTACGTAACTGCCGACATCGACATTGCTCCGGGCGATAAAACCCGAAATCGGTGCGCGTACGATGGTGTTGCTGAGATTCAGACGCGCCAGCTCAAGCTCGGCCTGGGCAGCCTGGACTTCAGCTGTGGCATTTTCGTAAAGGTTCTCAGCGTTGTCAAGGTCAAGCTGAGAGGCAGCATTAGCCTCAAACAGCGGACGAATACGCGCCAGGTCGCGCTCAGCCTTGCGCTGGTTGGCCTTAGCCTTTGACAGGCTTGCAGCTGCTTTGTTGACCAGAGCCTGATAAACCGTAGGGTCTATCTGAAACAAAGGTTGTCCGCGCTTCACCTCCGCTCCTTCGACAAAAAACATCTTCTGGAGGACACCCTCGGCACGCGAGCTTACGCTTACGGTGCGATGCGGCATAATCACGCCGTCATATTCCCCAAGGTCCTGCGTGCTGACAGGCTTGACCTCTTCAAGCATCACGGTATGCAAAGCAGAGTCACCGGCGGTGTTATTACAAGAAACCAGACATAGGCTGACTACAGCGGCACAGAGGGCCGACATGGTCACTTTGGAAATATTTTGTGCCATATGGAGAGAATGTCTAATCGATTGGTCTTTACATTAAGCAGAATCTCCACAATGCGCCGGTGGTCCTCATCGGCATGTAATTTGGTGGCTTTGTGGAGCATGGTATTTAGAAGATGGACACCCTTGTCACGTGTAGCCTTGGCTGCTACGAGTGCCTCTCCGAGGTCTATTGACAAGTTAAGTCCGCGCAATGTCAGCTCAGGCTCTATCTTGGTGAGGAACTTCAGCGCACGGGTGAAATATGCCACAGCCTCGCGCTGACGGCCCATCTGCATCAGAGTGCGTCCCTGGGTGGCCAGTGAGTCAATCAGGCTGTCGGTGGCAAGAGTGATGGCTCGGTCATCACCGGCCTCGACCTTAAGTTGCTCCATATAGGTCATGGTGGCTACCTGACAGTGGGCCAGCATATTGGCTTGCTTGACACGCGAACGGTAGATACCGCCGGCCGCATCTATGGCAGCCAAGTGTGCCGGGCCGTAACGTTCGGGGTCATCCTTGGCAAGGCGTTCAAACAGCGATGCACATTTTTCTATCTCTCGCTCGGCAGCCTTGAGTTCGCCTCGCGAGGAATGCACCTGAGCCAGATCGTAGAGCAGCGATCCGAGTATGCTGAGAAAGACGGCATCCTTGCGCTTGGGCTCGCGCATCATCACATTGAGAGCCGCTGCGCCGCAAACGAGAGCCTCCTCCGACTGCCCTTCACGTGAATGCAGGGCCGTCAATACAGACAGACCCATGGCGTGCAAGTCAGACATCTGCCGGCCTTCGTCACCGGTCTCGGCAATATACTCGCAAAGCTCCTGACAGAGGAGCACAGCGTTCTGAGCCTCCTCCTTGTCAGCCATGCGCATGGCGCGCATCCTCAGATAGTCATACGCCACCACGCCATCAGCAGCCAACAACTGGCTGACAAGCTCAGGGAGTCCGCCCGAGCGGCGCCGTAAAGCTATCAATGCTCCTACAGGAGCAGCCATGGTCATGAAGCGGGTATCTAAAGAAGTGACGTTCATTGAGACGAAATATATGACTATTAATTATTGGTAGCGTACGGTTGTGAATGCCCTGATGGCGTAATGGCACGTCCCTACAACTATGGGTGCAGCCCTTAAGGATTACAGCTTGATTGCGTCCAGAAGTGCCTGACGGTCATCGGCAGTCAGACCCTCGGCCAGGCGCATGAAGCTCATGTCACACTCAGTCAGAGCACGGGTAAAGGCGGCGATTACTACCGCGTTGCCGTTACGGGTAGTGACAAGGCTCTCGTCAGGAAGCGGAATCCTCAAAGTATGCTTAGGCGAATAGTAACGCAGACAGGGACCATCATCATCCACTGTCAGACCTATAAACTCGGGGCAGTAAAATGAGATGTTGTCGCGATAAGCCGCATCAAGGCTACGGCATCCGAAAAATTCCTTGAGTTCGGTTTCCGTGGCTATCACAAAATCGGCAAGCTCGAGATTGTCGAGAAGCGACGGCTTGACAGGTGTCAGCTGTTTGCCCTCATGTATGTCAAAACCGGGTGCATAGACCACCAAAGCCCTGCGCTGGCGGCAAGAGCCGATAAACTCTCTGACAAACTTGATGTTACGCGGAGCCACGGCGAAATAATCGCCCATGACCACGACATCGTCACGGTCAATCCGCGGCCACACGGCATCAAACGTATCCTCGGGATACACACGGTAACGCACCGTATCCGCGTTGTCATGGCTCTCGTCGGGGAGAAAATGCAGATTGAGGGGAGTGTGACCTCCGGCATAGCGGTCAATGCTTGATACGGCCACGCCATGCGCCGACAGGTATTCCACGATGAAATCGCCGACACGGTCACGTGCCGCCTCGCTTACAAATGTCACCGGGACACCTTTGCTGGCGAGATGCACACTTGTCTGTAGCATGCGCCCTTCAGGCCACATGGATATGGGAAGCCCCCCGGCGGAGTCAATACCGAGAGCCGACGAACCTATTACTGCAACTTTCTTCATATGCGGAAAAATGTGTCTTTGAACCTTGAGAGGCCGTAATTATTTGCCAGCAGAGGCCACCGTGCCGAGATAGCCGCCATGATGACGCAACGCATATTCACGGCGTGTGAAACCTGTGGCGTTCATCACATTGACCACAAGGATGTCACCGATGACGGTCATGGCTGTGGTAGAGGTGGTGGGTGTCAACCCCAGAGGGCACACCTCAGGCGCGCCGCCTGTCGAAAGCACTACGGGGGTCATGTGTCCCAGCTCGCTGTCGGGGTTTCCGGTTATGACTATCAGCGGCAAAGCCGGATACAGATTCTTGGCCAGGTCAACCAATTCGATGATTTCACGGGTGCGTCCGGAATTGCTGACCAGCAGCATGACATCGCCGGGCTGCAGCACCCCGAGGTCACCGTGCTGTGCCTCGCTCGGATGCAGGGACACGGCCGGTATGCCCGTAGAGCAGAATGTCGTGGCAATGTTCATGGCTATCTGGCCGGCTTTGCCCATGCCTGCTGTCACGAGCTTACCGCCATGTTCGTGTACATGCTCCACTATAAGGTTGACAGCCTGATCATAGGCAGGAGTATATGGTATATTCTGTATGGCACGACTCTCGGCATCGAGAATCTCAAGCATGGTCTGCTTTACTGACATCGCACAATGATTTAGAATTTGACAGGGAGCGTGTGGTTTCCGTCCCTGCATAATGTTTTTTTGCAAATATACGATTTTTCCGCCAATCGGCATCGTCACAAAGCCGTAGCCGACGGAAACTTTGCCTTGACGCTGCACCACTGCGACCCCGAATCCCGCGCCGTCATATCAGCAACGTAGGTTTCGAGAACAATGAGAAGCCAAGCGACTCCTTGAACAGGCACAGGCCGTCGTCAGGAGTACCGGCTATCGACGATGGTCCGAGATCAAACCAACGGAATCCCTTACGGGCGAAATCCATCGACATGCTGACCGCTATATTGTTCATCGGACGCAGCTCTGCGGCCTCCGGGATATTGCCCCAGTACACTCCCTGGACGATACCGCAGGGATGGTGGTAATTTATGGCGGATGCGACAGACTGCCCTTCGGCAGTCACTATGTACACGCTCCCTGCCACCATGCGGCCTATGGTAGACCGCAGGTTGTCAAGGGTCATATGCACAGGGTAGCCTCTCGACTCATGGTTGATGGTGACAACGCGATAAGCCTCGGCAAGCGCATCGTCATCAGACGCATCATAGGCACGGCACTCCAGACCGGCTCTGACCGACGCCCTGTATTTGCGCCGCGACTGCGGGATCAGCAAACTCTCTACGTCCATATCCTGCGCAAGAGGCATGGCGTAGGTATAGTCGGTATATAACAGTTCGGCTCCGCCACGCAGGGCTGCGAGATACTGCTTGGCTATCTGAGAGCGTGTAGAGTAGATGTCAGGGGGGAGAGTCAAGCGTATGCGGCAGCCATATTCCCGGGCATATCCGCGCAGGGCCGCAATCGCTTCCACATAATAGAGAAGCTGCTGAGGCCTCGTCTCCTCGATGCAACCGAAGGGAGCCGAAAACGGAGCCCTCAGCTCCCCGTCTTTCAATCCGAGGGTGAGGCCGAACCTGATGCGTCCGTTGGCATCGCTGACGGCCACATAATGCAGATCGTCACATTTGCCGCGGTTGAGTTCACTGAATTCGGTGCGGCTGTAGACCAGTAGCGGATCAGGAAACATTGCGGCATACTCATCTGCCTGGAGTCTCGTAGCTTTCATAGGGTTTTGATTACAGTGATTAACCGCCGAAGGGTCAGATAAGCAGTGTGGGCTTTGTAAGGAGCTCATATCCAAGCGACTCCTTGAAGCGGCACAGTCCGTAGTTAGGTATGCCGTGAAGCGAAGACGTCCCCTGGTCAAGCCATGCAAACCCACGCGAGGCATAGTGACGAGCCATCTCCACCGCCAGATAATTCATCGGACGCAGATAGCCGGTATCCACAATATGTCCCCAATATACAGGCTGCACGATACCGCCGGCATGTATATAATTGATTGAGGCAGCGATATTATCATTGCCGCATGAAACTATGAATACCTCGCCTCTGACCCTTGTGCCAAAACACCGCAGGGTGGCCTCAATCTGCTCCATAGACATATGAACCGGATAGCCGTGGGCCTGATGGTTGTGCTGGACAATGCTGTATGCCTCCTCAAGCATCACATGCGCCGATGCTTCGGCCACACGATACGAGAGTCCTCTGCGGCATGCCGCGCGGTAACACTTGCGGGCATGGCGCGAAAGGGCGGCCAGCACATCTGCTCCGCACGACAGCGGACGCACATAATTGCAATCAGAGTACGGCTGCGTGACACCGCGCGTCAGCGCGGCCATATACTGCTTCTCGATATGAGAGTTACGCGAATATATACTCGGAGGGAGAGTGAGACAGATACCGCACTGCAGCTCCGCTCCATAGGCACGCAGGGCATCCACCGCCTCAAGATAATATGAAATCTGCTGCGGACGGGTCTCCTCTATACACCCGAACGGAGCCGAGAAGGGAGCCTTCAATCCATCTTCGCAGAGCCCGAGCGTGATGCCGAGTCTGACTTTACCTCCGTCATCGGTCAGGAGTAAATAGTGCACGTCGAGACATTTGCCCTTGTTGAGCTCGCTGAACTCTACCGTGTTATATGCCACCGAAGGGTCCGGGAAATACCGGGCGTATTCTGACGGAGATGTCCTTGTAGCTTTCATATGTGCAAAAGTAATTAATTCCTGTCAAGAAATATCCTGTATCAGAGCTATTTTTGTAAATTTGCATCATACCATGACACTAATCCGTTTAATCCGATACTTCATATGGCACTTTTGATACCCCTCCGCGGTTTTACTCCCCGATATGGCCAGGATTGCTTCTTCGCTCCCACAGCCCAACTCATAGGCGATGTCACCATAGGTGACGGATGCAGCATTTGGTTCAACACCGTGCTGCGCGGCGATGTAAACACCATCAAGATAGGCAACCGCGTCAACATACAGGACGGCTCGGTACTCCACACACTCTACGAGAAATCTACAATAGAGATAGGCGACGATGTGTCCATAGGCCACAACGTGACCATCCACGGTGCCAAAATCCACGACCTCGCCCTCATCGGCATGGGCGCTGTGGTGATGGACGATGCAGAAGTGGGCGAAGGGGCTTTGGTGGCAGCCGGCTCTGTGGTGCTCTCGCGCACCAAAATCGGCCCCCACGAGCTATGGGGCGGAGCTCCGGCGAAGTTCATCAAGATGGTAGAGCCTGAAAAAGCCCGTGAAATGAATCAGAAGATAGCCCGCAACTACCTGATGTATTCCCAGTGGTACAGCGAGCCGGGCTGCGAGCCTCGCGAGATAGACCAGCACGGCAACCCGGTGGAATAAGCGTCAGCTTATCGGGCGCCGAATGTGAGCTGGTAGACGGCCAAGGCTGTCGACACGGCAACATTGAGGGAGTGCTTTGTGCCGAACTGTGGTATTTCAAGACACAGATCGGCTGCATCTACCACCTCCTGCGATACCCCATGCACCTCATGCCCGGCCACGATGGCATATTTGCGACCCTCCTCAGGCACGAACTCGGGCAACGACACCGAGCCGTGGACCTGCTCAAGGGCGCACACGGTGTACCCCTCGGCATGAAGCGCATCCACGGCCTCCATGGTCAATGGATAGTAGGCCCAGTCCATTGACAGCTCCGCCCCGAGGGCAGTCTTATGTATCTCGGCCGATGGAGGGGTGGCAGTGATGCCGCACAGTATCAGCTTACCGACAGCAAAACCGTCACATGTGCGGAATATCGACCCTATATTGTTAAGACTCCTGACATTGTCAAGCACCACCACAAGCGGTGACTTCTCGCTTGCGCGGAAATCATCGATGCTGACACGGTGAAGCTCACGAATATTTTTCTTCTCCATAATTAAAGATTTGCACCCGGCATGCCTTAGTGGGCACACCGGGTGCAAATTTAACATTTTTCATCCATAACGCCACTACGCAGGTGGCTTTGATGTGACCGCAATGTCAGGCTTGCTCCTCGTACTGGTCGAGGGTCTCCTTCAGGCTGGAGACCATCATGGCACGCAGTTCGGGCGGCTCGATGACCTTTATGCGAGGGCCGTAGCCGAGCAGTTCCTGGACGAAGTCGGGAGTCAGACGCAGACGGTAGCTGAATATGGAGTAGCTGTCGTGGATGACCTCGCTCTGCGAATGGTGCAGCGGAAGAGCGCGGAAATATTTGGCCTGACGCGAGTCGGTGCGGATTCTGACCGTCTTGGCCTCTCCGTGGGAAAATATGATGCCATAAGAGTCTCGCGAATAGCTCTCGGCATCGAAATCCGGAGGCATCACGAAGCGTTCGGCATCCATCGTGACATCCGACATGCGGTCAAGCGCATATGTCTTGATAGTATCCTCCGCCCGGTTGCGTCCGGTGACATACCACCGCTGGCGGAATATCTTGAGAAAATACGGCTCCAGCTGCAAGCCGGTAGTCGGCAGTGACCTGCTGTAGGAATGATAGTCAAACTTCAGCACATGGCACTCCCTGAGAGCATCCATGACCACCGAGAGATACACACGCGCCGAGGGGACGTCCTCGATAAATATGCGCTGCGACAGGTCTCTGGCACCTGACAGCACACTGTTGGTGGCGGCGGAGTTAAGCAGCCAGTCAGTCATGCTCTCCTCGTGGGCATCACTGTATTCTATGAAATACTCGTAGGTAGAGGGATTACAGCCTATGTTGACATTAAACAATTCCTCTATTGCATTGCGATAATTATAGAACGTGCGCCGCGGCAGATCCTCTCCCGTATAAAACGGCGAGTTGCGCCAGCGTCGGTTTAGTTCGTCGCGAGTAATCGATCCATGCCTGCGTATGGCGTCGACAATCCAGATGTAACGGCTTAATAGATTTTTTGACATCGCTGAGATAAGTAGAGATAGATTAGAGGTGAGATATATTTGACAGGTCAGCATCCCCCGGGCAGGCTTTAATGATAAAAAGCCCCTGATTCAATACATGTGTTTTTCTAATCCGCGCATAAGCAGTCGGATATCGGAGGAGGATGCGCTCAGTAAATGAAATCCTATTAAGAAGACAGTATTTTAAATAAAACCGCGCGGATTGCATCGGGCATGGCCCGGTCTACAATCTCAGCGCGGTTATGAGGGTCAGGAGTACGGACCTTAGCCGTATGCCTTGAAGGTCCTGTGTCAGAGCCCCGTCATGCCGTCAGTGGGCAGACGCTGCTCCGGCATAGGCAGATAGCCATTAGTGCTGCTGCTTATGCCTCAGAGGGTGTAACATTGATGAAGCGGCGTCCGTTGCGGCCTACGGTGAATACCACAGTGCCGTCTACGAGAGCGTAGATGGTGTGGTCCTTGCCCAGACCTACATTGAGACCGGGATGGTGCACTGTGCCACGCTGACGCTTGATGATGCTTCCTGCCTTAGCGTACTGACCTCCAAAAATCTTCACGCCGAGACGTTTGCTTTCTGATTCGCGGCCGTTCTTCGAACTGCCGACTCCTTTTTTGTGTGCCATTGTGTTTAGTTAGCGATGATTTAGAGGGTTAGGCTACTACTTCCTTGATTAACACTTTTGTGAAGTACTGACGGTGACCGTTCTTGCGACGATAGCCTTTGCGGCGTTTCTTCTTGAAGACAATCACCTTGTCACCCTTTACGAGGGGAGTGAGGACTTCACATACTACCTTTGCGCCTTCCACAACGGGTGCGCCAACCTTCACTTCTCCGTCAGCGTCAGCGAGGAGCACACGGTCAAATTCGACCTTCTCTCCTTCTTTAACTGCTTCGCCGAGATAGTGTACATACAGGAACTTGTCTTTTTCAGCTTTGAACTGCTGTCCCTGGATTTCTACGATAACGTACATTGCGTTGATTAAGAGTTTATTAAAGGTTATTCCGCCAGGCGAGCGACACGCATCTTTCAGCGGCATCAGCTGCTTCACATCAAGCCCGACACGGATTTTAGCTCACAAAGGTAACACTTTTATTTCATTCCACCAAATATGTCCTCTTCCCCGAAATTTTCTGAAGTTTTCAAAAGCCACCGGGGACACAAGCAGGAGAAGCCTCACGCATTCGTGCAGCTTCTCCTGACAGGGTGTCCCGTGAGTGGGGAATACGACGCAACTTACTGGGGATGGATTACTTCCCGAAAAGCACCTCATAGTCTGACTTATAGGTGCGATATGAGTTGCCCATCTGTTTGATTATACCCTGAAGAGTGGATTCGTTATTGTCATACCATAGCAAAGGTGGATACCAGCTGACATCAGTCCGACGCTGCGAAGGTTTCATCCTCACACCCTGCACATAGTCAGACGACATGCCTTTGTCAGTCTTTGAAACAATCATGCCCTTGGTATGCTTATGCAGCTCCTTGTTTTGGGCATCTAACCAGCCTCCGGATTTTGCGGAATAGGTCTGGAGCTCTCCGAACGTGAACTCATCTTTATCTTTATCACGGTCAAGAATCTCAATGCGGTAGCGACGCGGTATGCAATCGGGCGACGAATGGCCGTCAAACGCCATCGCCATATTGACATACAGTGCCATAAGAGGATCTGAAGGGTTGATTTTCAGATTACCGAAAGTCACGTTACCGCCTTCGGCGACAAGCCATTCGCGTCCGGAAGCATCAGTCTGAGAGCCCACGACTTTCAACGGTGCCGAGAATATGTAGGTTTCGAAATCAGTGTCGACATAACGTTTCTTTGGGTCAAACATCAATACGAGGAATCCGGACGTCTTCGGCCCGTAAGGCGATTCGACACCCTGCTCCTCGCTAAGTTCGGCATACACAGGAATATCATCGCTCAGTCCTCCCGGTTTTTGGGACTGTATATGGAGTGTCCCTTGATAGATGCCGGTCTGCACCGGATTTATATCCTCCTCTTTGACGAATTTGACCTTTATGGAGAGATCAGATGTCACAGCAAAGGGCTGTCCGGAAGTGACCGACACAGACGACGGCGAAGTCGTGATGTCTGCAACAGCCCAATGCTCTGCCGGAGTTGCCGTCAAAGTCACATAATCGCCATATTTAATGGCTGATGACTGAGACACGCTGACAGCCCCTTCACCTTCATGTGACAGCTTAATGCTATAGCGATGTGATGCCCACGTTTTGGGTCCAATCGGAGGCTTACGCGGGTCAACAGGTTGTGGGTCTCTGATGCCGGCTCTTATCGTGTCGACCGGTTCAGGCTCGACCGGAAGCTTGGACATATCAGGCGTTACTCCGGTTCCAAAAAGCCATGCAATCTTGCCATCGGTGTCCATCAGGCCCTTATAGTCTTTATGGTCAATCTTCACCTCCCGGAGCTTTGCATATCCTGATTTCTGAAACTGTCCAAAACCACTGATGCAATATTTCCCATACTCGTTGTCCCAGTCCGTCAGAATGACATATCCGTCAGAGTTGATTACGAAATTACCGCTCATGTTACGATATGTAGCCAATCCTAATGGGCCGAAACAAGGCCCGTGTTCAGAAGTCGTCGAGCCATTGAGCACCTTGTTAGAATACGTCTTCAACACATTAAACTCTCTATCAACCATCGACACCATATGTCGCCGGCCGATAAATGCATGTCCGCCAAAGAATGTATTGCCGTTTTCCTGACGTGACAACTCTTTGCCAGCGACATCATAATAGACGGTCTCGCCGCCTTGCAGCAGATAGAATATGCCATCGCCGACTTGTCCGACACTACCCATAGTTTCTGTAGTGCGGAACACCTCATTACCCTTAGTGTCAATGAGCACACAGCCTCTCCAATCCGGCACTGTCACCCAGCAGTATCCGCCCCGGAAATCACCAACCTGATTATACTTTGCCGGAATAACCACCTTCCCTTTGGAGCTGACAAATCCCCACTTCTGATTGAAATCAGGAGCCGTCCCTTTGAAACACACGGCTCTGAGACCATCACGGAGAGGACGCACGGGATTAACGACTGCCTTAGATAGAGACAGTGTCGGGAATATCTTCTCGCCCCGCGGATTTATGAAGAAGTAGGTCTTATCATAATTGACGGTCTGCTCTACGAGGGCTACGCCGTCATAGAACTGCGACACCGATGTCCAGTTGGGGTCAAGCTGCTTGACACTTCCGTCAAGATACAGCAGCGAATATACATCCTTGCCATTGACCTTCTTCTCATTGTGTATAGCCACAGCCACTCCGGAGTCAAAACGCGGAGGGTCCGACGTGTATTTCGTCTTCCATTCAGACCCATACAGGCAGTCACCGTCAATGGTCCAGAATGAGTAGAGATAGCCCTGCTTCACAGTAAAAACGCCCTCATATACATCTGACACAGTGTCGTCATAGAGATTAGGCACTGTCATATAGAATGTTTCCTCAGTCACAAACGGATGTTTGAATCCTTGGCTTACCACAGGATAATCAAGGCTACGCGGCTTAGACTGCGACGCCTGTGCAGTCTGCGAGGTATTGGACTGCTTTTCCTTTTGCTTATCCTTAGGCGAAGTCAGAGAATCAACCTTCTTGAGGCTCTTGTTGACCTTCTCAAGACCCTTGGTGAGCTTATCGAGAAACTGCGCCTCGGATGTCAGCGGAAAAGCCAAAACCGACAGCCCTATGAACAGGGCTGCCGATTTGCGACACAGTATGTTTCTCATCATTTAAGGGGGAGCTGTGATTCAAGTTCTTCCATACGTGCCTTTTGCTTGCCGCTCAGTTTATCGCTTTTCTTGGCACCCTCCAGACCCATAGCCAATACAAACAGTGCTTCTTTCTCCTTTTTGTCCATCGTTTTGATGAATTCATTGTATTGCTTGCGGTCCATTCCCTTGGCCTTTCGAGCAAGAATCTCTGTCTGATCAAGAATGAAATCAATGTCGTCGGAGTCAAGCTCTTTTTTATCAGTCAGAGCGTTCAGTCCCTCCACATCAAGATTGGCTTCGGTCACTTCCACGGTCTCTACGGCAGACGATGTCTGTTCGGTGCTTGTGGAGCCATCGTTACTGCTCTTCTTGTCAGAGCATCCGGTCATCAACGGAATCAGGATGGCTACCGCAGCCATCATTTTCAAGAAAGTTTTCATGATAGATTAGGTTTACTGATAAAATGGTTAATATTCCTACCGACAGTTATCGGTTGTCGTTTCCAAATATGGAGTCTCTCAATGCTTATCACGCTCACAACCCATACAATTCAAGTCACAAGAGGTATAAACAAATGTCATAAAGGATAAAACCACGAGTAACAAAAGATAAATAGGACTGCTAATCAGTCCCTTACATATTCAGTCCTGAACCGCTCGGGCGTCTTGCCTGCCATCTTTGAGAAAACGCGATGGAACGACTGACGGGAATTAAATCCCGACCTCTCGGCGATAACATCCATCTTCTCGTCAGATGTTTTTAACAGCTCCATGGCATACATGACACGACAACGGTTGACATAGTCGAAAAACGAAGTGCCTTGGTCGTCGTTGAAAAACCGGCTCACATAGGTGCGGTTGCTCCCGGTCATTGCCGCGATGTCGGCAAGTTTCAGATTGGGATTAAGAAACACCTCTTTCTCCTCAAAGAGCCGCTTGATTCGCAGGGCAAGCACAGACTCTTCTTCCGGAGTTTCCTGGCTGTTGGCCGGAGCCGTCTTCAGCTCCTTGATAACAGTCTCATGCCGATATATGAAGTAAGCAAGAAACATCCACATCACCAGAGAACCCAACATATAGATGCTCTCCAGATCAATATCTACATGCAGACAGTCCAGCACCCACAGAGTGAGAATCATAAAGAAAAATGCCAATATGATTTTCAGCCAGTTGAGATTTATATTGTCCTCATAGGAAAACTGCTGGTGCAGCATCACATTGTATCTCCTTATTGCAAATACCGTCCAGACGGCATACCCCACACCATATACGGCGATGTACGCTACCTCAATGAGATAGAACACCTTATGCCATGTTATGATATAAAGCAACGGCAAAACCACCACCGGCAGCATCTGGGTCACTACCATCCTTGTCGTGACCATACCTGGACGGCACAATTCCATCAGTATGAACGCATACAGAGGCACCGCCACCATGTCGGTGGCTGTCATAACCGTCCATATATGCGTGTCGCTATAGAGGTAATCGTTGAGGAAGAAAATATCCTTCAGGCACTGTGCGGCTATAAGAGCCATCAAAGCCATCACAAACCGTGAAAGCCGTTCCGAACGTTTCCGCCAGAAAAACCATGTCATCATGCTGTAGAACATGAAGCACATTCCATAGATGAAAAAGATATAATGGGCTTGCTCCATACCGTAGCGAGCAAGTGTTATACATCATATCCGGCAGTGATGTGGGGACCGGAATGCAAATATAAAGATAAATTTCCAATACCGCCTTTGTCGCACCATCCGAGTCCGATTTTACCCTTGGTATTTCAGAGGGTGTTGTGTTTCCATCCTTTGTGAGAGGCACAGATGGATTCCGCGAAAGGAAAAACGCGAGAGAAAAAAACCGACAATACCGCCTTAAATATGGGCGGTTTGACGGAAAAGTGCTATTTTTGTAGGTTGAATCAGCACTTAACAGCCAATGGCACAAAATACAACCCAGAAATCATCAGGCTCTGCCGACATGAACGCTGACCGATTTGCCACCCTCAACGGCACCCGGGTGCACTATACCGTCTCAGGTGAGGGGCGGCCTATCATCCTGATGCACGGCTGGGGATGCAACACCACCACACTCGCCAGCATCGAGAAAACCGCCATAGCGGCAGGATGCAAGGTCTACAACATTGACTTCCCCGGATTCGGCCTCAGCCCCGAACCTCCGGCAGTATGGGGCGTGGAGGAATACACACGTGTGCTTGAAGATCTAATAGAGCATGAGGGCATCGCCAGCCCGATGCTCCTTGGGCACTCGTTCGGCGGCCGCGTCGGACTGCTCTACAGTTCGCGCCACGGCGATGTGGCCAAGCTGATACTTGTGGACGCCGCCGGTGTAAAGCCCAAGCGCACCCTGACATACTACCGCAAGGTATATACGTTTAAGCTGATGAAGTGGCTGATGTATTTCTTCATCGGACGCGAGAACACACGGATGCGCCTCGACCGCATGAGAGCCAAGCGCGGCTCGTCAGACTACGCTTCGGCCACTCCACGCATGAGGGCCATACTGAGCAAAGTGGTCAACGAAGACCTGCGCAAGGTGATGCCGTCAATCCAAGCTCCCACCCTGCTGATATGGGGCGAAAACGACACGGCCACGCCTATGGAACAGGCCCGCACCATGGCTACGCTGATCCACGGAGCCGGATTGGTGTCATTTCCCGGAGCCGGACACTACAGCTTCCTTGACGAACCGGCAAAATTCGCATCCGTCTTAACCAGTTTCCTGTCTGACCGCTAATCCCTGACTATAGAAAATGTCATCAACAGTGATATACATCATATACATCCTGACAGCCCTGATGGCCCTCGTGCCGTTTGTGGCCGAACTGAAGCGCGACCTGATGATGCTCCAGCAGAACTCATACCGCAACGAGCGGTACATGCGCTGGCTGCGCTCGTCGGGCGACACGACCTCGGTCATACGCCTGATGGGCATAGTAGTGCTGCTGTTTCTGCTGACACCGATGGTGCCGCCTGTGGTATCCATGCCGTGCGCATTCCTCTACTGCGGATGCGTCACCGGGCGTCTGTTAGGAGCTATCTACAAGAAGCCGCTCGTATGGACCAACCGCGCCAAGCGCATCTACGCCGTACAGATGGTGCTCGCAGTACTCGCCGGAGTGGCAGTGGCTCTTCCACTGTCGCTCGGCGGAGCCGTCTACACCCTCTGCCATGTGGTCACCTGCGTAGCCATAGGTCTATATCTGCTGAGCCACCCCATCACCATGGCGGCCAACTGGCTGTTGCAGCCTGTGGAAAAGCATATCAACCGCCGATACTACAACGAGGCCGCCGATATGCTCCGCTCGATGCCCGACATGAAAATCATAGGTGTCACAGGCAGCTACGGCAAGACCTCGACCAAGCACTATCTCCACCGTATACTCAGCGAACAGTTTGACACACTGATGACACCGGGCAGCTTCAACACCCCCATGGGTGTGATACGCACCGTCCGCGAGATGATGAAGCCCTACAATGAGGTGTTCATAGTGGAGATGGGAGCCAAGCAGGTGGGAGACATCAAGGAGATATGCGACCTGGTGCATCCCCACATGGGCATAGTGACCGCAGTGGGCGAGCAGCACCTGGAATCATTCGGGTCTATAGAGAACGTGCAGCGCACCAAGTTCGAGCTGGTCGACGCCCTCCCCTCCGACGGGCTTGCCGTGGTCAACAACGACTTCCCAATGTGTGCATCACGGCCCGTCAGCAATGTAGAGTGCATACGCTATGCCGTCACCGACACTGACGGTGCACGCTTTGTGGCCGAAGACATCAAATACGACGCCGACGGGACGGAATTTACCATCGTCGACCGCGAAAAAGGCATGCAGCTCAAGCTGCACACGCGCTTAGTGGGTGAATGCAACATCTCCAACCTCATCGCAGCCGTCATCATAGCCCTGCGCCTCGGCATGGACAACGACAAAATCGCCTATGCCGTGGAACACATAGAGCAGGTGGAGCACCGCCTCAATGTCAAGCGCACCGCCGGAGGCATCACCATCATCGACGATGCCTACAACTCCAACCCCACCGGCTCCAAGATGGCCATGGACGTATTACGCCAGATGACCTCGGGCAAGCGCATCGTCATCACCCCCGGCATGATAGAACTCGGCGACAAGCAGGAGGAACTCAACTACCGCCTGGGCACATACATAGCCACTGCCGCCGACATAGCCATAATCGTAGGACGCTACAACCGCCAGGCCCTGACCGACGGCATAGCATCGGTCGAAGGCTCCCAATGCCGGGTGGAAACAGCCGACACCTTTGCAGAGGCGCAGCTGATGCTCGGCTCGACAGCACGCAGCGGCGACACGGTGCTCTATGAAAACGATTTACCAGACACATTCAAATAAGTAAATGAAGACCAATATCGGAGTGTTTTTCGGCGGACGATCCACCGAACACGAAATATCAGTGATTTCGGCCTCACAGGCCATGCACGCCATAAACCGTGACCGGTATGACGTTACACCTATATATATAACCAAGCAGGGCCGCTGGTACACCGGCGACGCGCTGTTTGACGTGGCCAATTACCGCCATCTTCCCGACCTGCTCAAGCAGTGTACCGAAGTGTACATGCGACCCACCTATGGCGACTACAACCTCTACGGAGCCAAGAAGCCGATGTTTGGCGGCAACCCTGTGATAGCACATCTCGATGTAGTCATCCCTGTGCTCCACGGCTCCAACGGCGAGGACGGCATATTTGAAGGCGTCCTTGACACCATCGGCATCCCCTACGCCGGATGCAACGTGCTTGCCAGCGCCAACGGCATGGACAAGATCACCATGAAGATGATACTCGGCTCATGCGGAGTGCCCGTAGTGCCCTACGTATGGTTTACCGACAAGCAATGGTTTGCCCAGCGTGACGCCCTGATAGAGGAAATCGAGAAGAAAATCGGCTATCCGGTCATAGTGAAGCCGGCCAACCTCGGATCAAGCGTGGGCATAGGCCGCGCCGCCGACCGCCAGCAGCTCATCGCCAAGGTAGACGAAGCCGAAAAATACAGCACACGCCTCATCGTGGAGCATATGGTCGACAACCTCAAGGAAATCAACTGCTCTGTGCTCGGCGACTGTGACGACTACGCCACATCGGTGTGCGAGGAACCCATCAAGAGCGGCGAAATCCTCAGCTACCAGGACAAGTATATGGGCGGCACCAAGGGAGCCCAGGGCATGCAGGCCTCACAGAAACGCATCCCGGCCGACCTGCCCGAGGAGGTAAGCGACCGCATCCGCTATCTCGCCGGAGAAACGTTCCGCGTGCTATCGTGCCACGGAGTGAGCCGTGTCGATGTCATCATGGACCAGGACAACGGCGAAATCTACGTCAATGAAATCAACACCATCCCCGGGTCGCTGTCATTCTACCTGTGGGAAGCCACCGGCATACCGTTTGACAAACTGATGGACCGTCTCGTGGCCCTTGCCATCAAGCGCAAACGTGAGATGGAGCGGAAAACAGTAAGCTATGACCAGAATATATTCGCCCTGTCAGGAGGCGTCAAAGGGGGCATCAAAGGCGGCGTAAAAAGCCGTTGACACAGCGTGCCATCTCCTGAGTTCTAAATACCAAATTATCAGAAACACTCAACTTGCATCTTTGTGACTATGAATGAAGAAACGATGACTCCCGAAGCAGCTGAGGAGAAGAAAGGCCTCAACTTCGTTGAGCAGATTGTCAGCGACGACCTTGCCGCAGGCAAAAACGGCGGACGACTCAACACACGCTTCCCACCCGAGCCCAACGGCTACCTCCATATCGGACATGCCAAGGCCATATGTATGGACTTCGGTGTGGCCGAAAAGTTCGGCGGAACATGCAATCTGCGCTTCGACGACACCAATCCCGTCAAGGAAGATGTGGAGTATGTGGACTCGATACGCGAGGATATACACTGGCTCGGATTTGACTGGGGCAACCGCGAATACTATGCCAGCGACTACTTCCCCCAGCTCTACGCCTTTGCAGAGCGTCTCATAAAGGAGGGCAAGGCTTATGTCGACGACCAGACAAGCGAGGAAATCGCCGCCCAGAAGGGCACTCCCACTCAGCCCGGCGTGGAGAGCCCCTACCGCAACCGCACACCCGAGGAAAACCTTGACCTGTTTCACCGCATGAATGCCGGCGAATTTCCCGACGGAGCGCGTGTGCTGCGAGCCAAAATAGACATGGCCAACCCTAACATGCACTTCCGTGACCCCATCATATACCGCATCATACATCATCCCCACCACCGCACCGGCGAGAAGTGGAAGGTATATCCCATGTATGACTTCGCACACGGCCAGAGCGACTATTTCGAGGGAGTGACACACTCTATCTGTACCCTTGAATTTGAAGTACACCGTCCGCTCTACGAGTATTTCGTCAGGGAGCTTGCCGAAGATGCCGAGAAATACTGCCCCCGTCAGATAGAATTCAACCGTCTCAACCTGACCTACACGGTCATGTCGAAACGCAAACTGCTGCAGCTCGTCAAGGAGGGGCTGGTAAGCGGCTGGGACGACCCACGCATGCCGACTATCTCCGGTATGCGCCGCCGCGGATTTACCCCACAGTCCATCCGCAACTTCATAGACCGCATCGGCTATACAAAATACGAGGCACTCAACTCCATGAGTCTGCTGGAGCATGCAGTGCGTGAGGACCTCAACGCCATCTCTACCCGAGTGATGGCCGTTATGAACCCGCTTAAAGTGGTGCTGACCAACTATCCCGAGGGAAAGACCGAGATGGTCAGCATGGAAAACAACCCCGAGGACCCCGAAGCCGGCATACACGAAATGCCTTTTGCACGTGAAATCTACATCGAGCGCGATGATTTCATGGAGAATCCTCCCAAGAAATTCTTCCGCCTCGCCCCCGGCCAGGAGGTACGCCTCAAGGGTGCATACATCATCAAATGCGAGGAGGTCATCAAAGATGCCGACGGCAACATCACCGAACTGCGGTGCACCATCGATCCCGAGAGCCGGAGCGGCATGCCCGGAGCGGCACGTAAAGTCAAAGGCACGCTCCACTGGGTATCTGCCAAGGATGCAGTGGATGCCACAGCGCGTCTCTATGACCGCCTGTTCATGGTAGAAAACATGGCGGAGGCCGAAGGCGACTTCCACGACCACATGAATCCCGACTCTCTCAAGATAGTCGAGGGCATCAAGGTTGAGCCGTTTGCAGCCAAAAACGCCACACCCGGCGCGCACTTCCAATTCCAGCGCGTGGGATACTTCACCCCCGACCTTGACAGCACCCCCGACCATCTGATATTCAACCGTTCCATAGCCCTCAAAGACACCTGGGCCAAAGAACAGAAGAAGTAGCATCCCAACCTCTCCACGCATCCATCTACCGTGTAGGGACATGCCACGGCACCAATGCCACCGACTTAAGCAATCGTTAATGCTTGACCGGTGTTCTTATGCAGTAGGGACATGCCATGGCATGTCGCCTAAAGCGGTGCAAATGAGGTGGCTGCGTCAGCAGACATGCCATGGCATGTCAAAATATGCAATTACTTCAAACATCCGATATATGGACGAGAAAGACGAACGACAGGAACTGACCGACCGTTTCCGACGCGAGATACGCGCCGGGCATGACAAGGCATTCTTCACCGAAGGCGAACTCATAGAAATCTATGACTACGCCAACGACAATGAGGATGAATTTATCATGTTGGAAGTGCTGTATCATGCCGCCTCACACTACCCACACAGTGAGGCCCTGTCAGTCCGTCGTGCATACCATGCCTACTATGCCGGGACTGACGGAAACATCGTGCTGCGAATGATGCGTCATATACCCGATGACAATATTCTGGCCAACATACTGACGGCACGTGTGAAGGAACCGTCAGGCGCGGAGGCTGAAGCCGATTTAGACCGGATACTCGCCTCTGTGGAAAAATTTGAGGATGAGGAAATAATCCAGCTTGTGGATCTCGCCGCAGACCTCAACTGTTATGACTGGCTCAAAGCGAACCATGAGCGCATCCTCGCCAAACTGACCTATGTGCCGACCTATCTCTACGAACTCGGCGAAGTCTTCTACGAGAAAGGCGATTATGACAGTGCCATCAGATATTTAGAGGAACTGACCAACATAGACCCCTTCAACCCGTCGTTCTGGAACCGCCTGACCGATGCAGCCGGGATGAAAGGTGACTTTGAAAAGGCGTTGCAGAGTGTGGAGTTTTCGCTCGCTGTCAAGCCCGACAGCTCTGCGGCACGCTATCTCAAGGCCCAGGCGCTATTTGCGCTCAAACGTGACCCTGACGAGATAGTGCGTCTCATAGATGACGCGGCCATCAAAGATGCGATGGAAATCGGCAACACACGTCCGCTGCAGCTGCTCGCATCCACATACAGCTGGCTGCTCAAGCAAAACGACAAAGCCCTCGAACTGCTGTTGAAAGCCAATGACAGTTTCCCGGCTGACCGTGACATCATCAACGCTCTGATGCAGCTACAGATTGACGACATATCCCCACGCCTCGAACGCTTCCGGCAGCTCCATCCGGAGGCAGAGGGAGACGCCTGGATCAAATGGTCACGCGACCTGGCCCAGCCCGACTCCAATTGCGGTCCGCTGATGATTGCTCAGGTGCTGGAGACATATTTCCGCCACAACCTGACTGAGGCCGGAGCCGAACAGATGTTCCTGATGCTCTATCTGACCCGTCAGTTTGACAAAGTAGTGGAATATGGCACCGCATTACGCGAGGCACTGCAAGACACTGCAACCCACGAGACCACCGATGCTCCCCCGGCTCAAGGAGGCCGCATGACCTTTACCACCGCACTGACGCTGATTATGAGTCTGCTGAGAAACGGCAACATGTACGAAACCGTCATGGTCATACAGGACGAGCTTAAATGGCATCCCGTGCTTGACACCGTATCGGAGGTGCTTGAGCTCCGCGGCTACCGTCAGGCACTGTTTGAGGTGCTAAAATTTATGACCGAGCACCCCAATCCTCGCCAATCATCCATTGACAGGATGGACCCACTGCCTCCGCTGATTCCCAAGGAACAGCTTCCGGGATTCAAGCCGAAGCACAAAGGCAAGAAAGACCAATGAACCCTGACACGCCCATCATTTGTTTCATAATAATGAGCTACACTGCATAAGGTGACATATAGATATGGCAAGTATATTTTCAATAATGTTGAGCGGACTGCTGATAGGCATCCTTATTTCGGCTCCCATGGGGCCGATAGGAGTGCTCGTAATCCAGCGCACACTCACCAAAGGCCGCTGGCCGGGATTCTTCACGGGGCTCGGCGCAGGGCTAAGCGATATCATATACTGCCTGCTCACAGGCCTCGGGTTGTCGCTCGTCATTGACTTCATAGAGCGCAATCAGAATGTATTGCAGATTATCGGCTCGATATTCCTGATAGGCTACGCAGTGTATCTCTTCAAAGCCAATCCGTCACGCTCCCTGCGGCCGCCGTCAGAGACGGCCAACACCTATTGGCGCGACTTCTGGACCGGATTTCTGTTCACTTTCTCCAATCCGCTGATTCTGTTTTTCATCATAAGCCTCTTTGCACGCTTCAGCTTCCTGGCTCCCGAATACCGCTACTACCACTATGTGCTCGGCTATATCTCCATAGTGGCCGGAGCACTCGTGTGGTGGACCACCATCACATTCATTGTCGACAAGGTGCGCGGACACTTCAATCTGCGCTCAATGTGGATAGTCAACCGCATCATCGGCTCGCTGATAGGCCTGATGGCCATCTTCGGACTCGTCACAGGTATAATCGCCATAGCATGACCCTCTCATCCTGCATCAACAATGCCCGAAAACGGCTGACAGAAGCCGGATTCGCATCATCGGAAATCAGCTGGATGATCCGCGACATATTCGCGGCCCTCAAAGGATACACGCAGGTAGACCTCATAACGCGCAGCGATGACGAAATCACTGACTGGCTCGCATCACACGTCGACGGCATCGTCACACAGGTATGCGCCGGCACTCCCATCCAATATGCCCTGGGGCAGACAAGATGGATGGGGATGACACTGAAAGTCACACCGGCCGTGCTGATTCCGCGTCCCGAAACCGAGCAGCTCGCCGACATGTCCATAGCCGATGCCGGCGACAGGACAGACCTCCGAGTGCTCGATATCGGTACAGGAAGCGGCTGCATTGCCATAGCCATGGCGAGAGCCTTGCGCTTTCCCGAAGTCACAGCGATGGACATATCGCCGGAGGCTCTGAATATTGCCAAGGAAAATGCCTCCACGCTCAAGGCCAAGGTGACCTTCAAAGCAGCCGACATCCTCTCGGCAGTCCCTGTCAGAAACAGCTATGACATAATCATAAGCAATCCGCCGTATATCGCAGAGAAGGAGATGGCCGACATGAGCGCCAATGTGGTCATGCACGAACCTCACACCGCTCTGTTTGTCCCCGATGACGACCCCGTCAGATTCTACACGGCGATAGCCCGCTATGCCGCGGCCTCCTTAAGCCCAGGCGGCTCCCTGTGGCTTGAAATCAATCCTCTCTATGCTGCCGAGACCAGTGCCACCGTAGCCGATGCCGGATTCATGTCAATAGAGCTTATACGCGACGAGAGAGGGAAGCAACGATTCATCCACGCACGACAAGCATGAGACGGCGCAATGACGAACCGATGAAACCGGAGGTTGCACAAGCCAAACTGGAGGAGCTGTGTGCCGCATCCGAGCGTTGTTCATGGGAACTGATGACCAAACTGCACCGCTGGGGCATCAGAGGAGAGGAGGCATCGGCCATCATAGACCGCCTGACCAAAGACCGTTTCATCGATGATGAACGATTTGCGCGGGCATTCGTCACTGACAAATACCGATTCTCGCGCTGGGGACGCATCAAAATCCGTGCCGCCCTCTACGCCAAGCGCGTACCGTCATGGATGATTGACGAAGCCATGGACGAAGTAGACGACAGGGAGTATGCCGACAATCTGCTGCAACTGCTACGAGCCAAGCGCCGTGCCCTCGGAGAAGAAGCCGCGACCTACGAAGGACGCACTAAACTATTTCGCTACGGCGCGTCACGTGGCTACGAACTGCCATTGATAGCCTCGGCAATCAAGGATGCGAAACTGTGGCGCGACGATGAGTAGTCTGCTATCGGATATAATCGCCGCGGCAACCAACCTCGCGTGGCCGCGCACCTGCGAAGTGTGCGGATGTGCATTGGTCAAGGACGAGGATGTGTTGTGTCTTAAATGCCTCATGGGGATGCCCATGGTCAATCTCCATGGCGACGATTTCAATCTGCTGCATCAGCGTCTTGCCGGCAAGATACTCTTTGACCGCGTGGCAGCGATGTTCTGGTACTACCGCGACACCCCTTATGCACGGCTGATACACCATGCCAAATATGACGGACGCCCACGCATAGGGGAAATATTGGCCGCCAGATACGCCCTGAAACTGAAAAACGACGGTTTTTTTGATGGCATAGACGCCATAGTGCCTATCCCTCTGTCGCCCCTGAAACTGCTTAAACGAGGATATAATCAGAGCGAAGCCATAGCCAGAGGATTGAGCCGCATCAGCGGCATAAAGACGATACAGGGGTTAACCACATCGCATTACCGCGCCACGCAGACGCGCCGCAACGCCTACGCCCGTTGGCTCAATGCCAGAAACGGCTTCACACCTGTAGCGAAGCAGCTCCGGGGGCTGAAACACATACTGATTGTCGATGATGTACTGACCACCGGTGCAACAATATTGGCCGCAGCCGAAGCGTTGCACCGCCACGACCCGACGGTCAGGCTGTCATCATTCACATTGGCGGCATCCCATCTCAGATAACCGTAACCTGACGTGAACCGTCGTCCATCTCGCGTATGGATACAGTGGCCATATCGTCAGGCAAGAGCGACAGGGCTATGTCGGGCCACTCTATCAGGCACAGGTCACCGCTGTCAAGATAATCCTCGATGCCCATGTCATATGCCTCCTCTATATCATTGAGCCGATAGAGGTCAAAATGGTATATGGTGCGGCCGTCAGCACCTACATATTCATTCACTATGGAAAACGAGGGCGATGATGTAGCATCATCCACAGCCCCGAGAAGGCGGCTTATAGCATTGATAAGCGTGGTCTTGCCGGCACCCATATCGCCCTGGAAAGCCACCACAGTCCTTGCTCCGATAGCCTCCATGACCTTGGAAGCGGCAGCATCAAGCTCATCCAAGCCCTTGATGCTTATAGTGACAGGAGATTGTAAGGTTTCGTTCATTCGGCAGTCTGTATATCCGGCATCACCTTGACGCGCACTTCGGCGATGCGGTGGTTATGGACATCGAGTATCAGGAATCGGCAACGGCCATAGACAAGCGGTTCCTTTTCCTTGGGGAAATCGCCCTTTATCGAGAGCAGCATACCTGCGAGGGTCTCATTATCAGCGGTCACCTTCTCATATTCATCTTCGTTGAGCCCGGTGATGCGGAAGAAGTCATTGAGCAGAGTCTTGCCCTCGAAGATGTATGTGTCATCGGGCAGCTTGCGGTAGGTCTTCTCTTCGGTGTCATACTCGTCATCTATGTCGCCCACTATCTCCTCGAGCACGTCCTCCATGGTGACAAGTCCCTGCGTGCCGCCGAACTCGTCTATGACGATGGCCATATGCAGGTGACGACGGCGGAAATCCTCCAGCAGGTCATCTATACGGCGCGACTCCGGCACGAAATACGGCTCCCTGAGCAATGATTGCCATGCGAAATCCTTCGGAGGCTCCACACCTATGTAAGGCAGCAGATCGCGGCTGTAGAGGACACCTTTTATGTCATCCTGCGAATCATTGACCACCGGCAGACGCGAGAAACCGCTCGAGATAACCGTCTCCATCACCTCGGCGAAATCGGCTGAAATGTCTATGTCGGTTATATCCACTCGCGGCGTCATCACCTCCGAAGCAGTAGTGTCACCGAACCGCAGGATGCCCTCAAGCATCCTTGTATCGGAGTTTTGCACATCGGCTATCTCAAGCGCATGCGTCAGGTCATCGGTCGTAACCGTCTCCTCCTGCTTGGCCACTACGCGCTTTACTATCCATGAGGATTTGACAAGCACTGACGAAAACGGACGGAAAAGACTTGACAGCAGGTGTATGCCGGGGGTGGCGAAACGCGCCCATCCGAGATTATTGGTATTGGCATAGAGCTTGGGCAAGATTTCACCGAAAAGCAGTATCAGGAACGTCAGTATGACAGTCTGGAGCACGAAGCTCGCCCAATCGGGCATACCCTCGAATATCGGCCCGAGAGCGTAGTTACACAGCACAACTATAGTCACATTGACCAGATTGTTGGCTATGAGTATGGTGGCAAGCAGACGTTCGGGCTGGGCAAGCAGCTTCAACACGCGCGACGACGGATTGCGGCTCTCTATTTCTTCTATCTGGGAGGGGGTTATGGAAAAATAGGCAATCTCACTGCCTGATACGAATCCAGAGATGACAAGGGCTATCAATGCACAGCAGAGAGCTATAATCTGTGGGACTCCGAACGATGCCGGGAGTGCCATTGTGACGAAATCATTGACAAAACAGGCCACTGTATCCATGGCCGGAAGCGGGTCAAAATCCATATAGATTTTAATTGGTGATTATGAGGGGCAAAGATACTAATATTTCGCAACAATGCCAAGCGTGACCACGGCCACTCCGCGCCATAGATGCAATACGGGCGCTCAACATATTTTAATCTCTTTTAATAGACTTGATATGAGCTATTTGCAAAGCCGGAGTGTTTGAATAATGTAACATTTCATACGCAAAGAGATAACATCCCTCGTCCTCCCTGTCTGGTAGTGATACCCGGCACGGAGGCTCTCATAAATAAATAGTTGAAACGTGGAGAGGGGGCTGCAACGAAAGCTGCAGCCCCCTCTTTTCGATATGCAGTGCCTTACATCCGGGCGACGCCGGTCACCGAGCCGATCATTCAGCAGCTCAGCAGCAGTTTCTTGGCCTCAGGCGTAAGCAGTTTCTCGATGACGAACGGAGCCAAAGGCACATCTATCTGTCCGAGTGAATACGGACCTATGTCATACGGATTGTAATGGAATACAATCTGACCGTCGGAGATAAACACATTGTGGCTCACAAACATCTGATCCATAAAGATACCGGCATTGCCCAGCTTGGCCGGACTGCTGACACCGAGCTGGTTAGCCAGAGCCTCCTCAATCAGCGGACGCAAGGCCGCATCGCTTCCGGGCTTGAAAAGTGCGTCAAAAGTAAGCACCTTGCCGGCAGCAAGATCATAGGTAAACGGCGTATAAGCCCAGTTGGGATGCGCACCGCCGGTAAACGAATAATTATAGATCTGATAGGTGACAGTCTGCTCGTTGAGCTCCGTGACTTTCACTGTAGTCTCTATGTCATAGGAGTTTACCTCATCGGTCATAGCCGGGATGGAGTCTACCGCAGTAGCTTTCACGTCTGCGCCCATGCCCATAAGGTCGTTATTGTTGACATAGGCCGACATTGCCTGCTCAATATTGTAGGGCGACTTTGTGCCGAGAGCACTTATGATGGTGTCCTGAAGAGCTATGAGATCAGACTTGCCAAACTCCACAGGCCACTGCACAGTGGCTGTAAGGGTCATGTACGCCGTATCTCCTGACGCATATATCAGCTTGTAACTCTTTGAAGCCGATTTGAGCTGCTCTCTGATTTCGAAATTGGAAATCTCCTCGCCGTCAACGGCTTTAGAGCCATTGCCCGAACATGCCGCCAGCAGGGTTGTGGCAGCAAGAGCTGAAATGATTAACGAAGCGGAAACTTTCATTGCCATACTAATTATAGGAATAACTATTTGTTGATATCACTGGTACTTTAACGTTAAAACAGACAATACGTTACGTTGGTTGCATCGAGGTATAAAAAGCAAAATGCCGATAACCTAAGGCCGCTCCATGACACAGTTAGACATGGCGGAACTCGGTTAACGGCAATTATGCCTGATTGAAAAGATGTTTTAAAGCATCGACTGCGGACAGTAGCCCGTCAGCCCTCATCGGCCATTAATTACTTGCTGGCGATAGAAGAGCTTACAGAGAGACGCAGACGACCCTTGGCGCGACGACGGGCAAGAACCTTGCGGCCATCGGCTGTAGCCATGCGGCTGCGGAAGCCGTGCTTGTTGACACGCTTGCGGTTTGAGGGTTGGAATGTACGTTTCATTGCCGTAATTGATTTATTGTGTTGTGTTTATGCTTTCTTTTTCGCAACGCACAAGACGTTTTGAGGTGCAAAGTTACATTTTTTTATTTACATCCGCAACAACCCCTACCCATTACTCTAAAAAACAGTTGTCAATATTACCCAAGCCACACACCGTCGCGACACCTCTGATGATGCAATCTCTCACCTTTTTAACCAAAAATTTTTTGGTGTTTCAAAATTCTTAAGTAATTTTGCACTGAAATTTAGTGAACATCTGTAAAAAACAGTTTCACAGTTTCAACGCATCAATGCAACAACTAATTGTATAGCTATTCTTCTATTCCCAAATCAATTCCAGCACAAGGACAACAAGAAATAAGTGAATCATAGGTTAGAGATCCGTCGGCTCGTGAAGAGTAGGCGGGTTTCATTTTTTATGGCTATATTTGTTTGCCTCTAATCCCAGACCCCTTATCTTCATGGCTGACAACTACCTCGAAAACAAGATGGAAGAACACCGCCGCGGCATAACACCGAAGTATCATCCGCGCAAGACCCCTACCGGACATGCACCGGGCTCGGTGACCTACGGCATAGGCATCCGCAGGGTATTTGTCACCGGCGGCGCCTCAGGCATAGGACGTGCTATAGTCCGTGAGTTCTGCAATGCCGGATGCAGGGTGGCTTTCTGCGACATCGACCGCAAGCGCGGCTCTGCCACCGCACAATCCACGGGGGCTCGGTTCATACCCCTTGACGTGACCGACTCCGACAAGCTTGCAGCGTGTCTCGTATCGCTCATGGATGAATGGGGCGACCTGGATATAATCATCAACAATGCCGGCATCACTGATTTCAAACCCCTGACAGACACATCGGTCGATGACCTCAACCGTGTCATAGCCACCAACGCCACCCCCATTCTGGTGACTTCACGCACTTTGGCCCTACACAGGCAGAAACAACCCGAGGCCAACCCCTATGGACGCATCATCAACATCGCCAGCACCCGGGCCATGCAAAGCGAGGCCGACACTACGGCCTACAGCGCATCCAAAGGCGCCATACTCGCCATGACCCACTCGCTGATGATGTCGCTTGCTCCCCTCCGCATCACCGTCAACTGCATCTCGCCGGGATGGATAGCCACCGAAAGCTACGGCTCCCTGTCGGAAGCCGACCACGCCCAGCACCCTTCAGGCCGGGTGGGCAAGCCGGGCGACATAGCACGCATGTGCATGACGCTCGCTCTCCCCGACAATGATTTCATCAACGGAGAAAACATCATAATTGACGGCGGCATGACCCGCAAGATGATTTACTGCTGAACGGCCTCTTCGGAGGACAAGGCCTTACGCTCCTGCTCCTGTTCCTTGTCAAAATGGTCGTATGCCTCGACTATGCGCTGCACCAGAGCATGGCGCACAATATCTTTTTTGCCAAACTCCACTTTGCCGATGCCATGCACGTCGCGGAGCACCTTGAGTGCCTGTACCAAGCCCGAGGTCACCGAACGCGGAAGGTCTATCTGGGTGACATCGCCTGTAATAATCATCTTGGCGTTCATGCCCAGGCGCGTCAGAAACATCTTGATCTGATGCGTAGTGGTGTTCTGTGCCTCGTCAAGCACTATGATTGCATCATTGAGGGTGCGGCCGCGCATAAATGCCAGCGGAGCTATCTGGATTACGTTGCTCTCCATGTATTCCTTCAGTTTCACCGCCGGAATCATATCTTCCAGAGCATCGTAGAGCGGTTGCAGATACGGATCTATCTTATCCTTCATGTCGCCCGGGAGAAAACCGAGCTTTTCGCCGGCCTCGACCGCAGGGCGGCTAAGTATTATCTTGCGTGCCTCCTTGTTTTTCAAAGCCTTCACAGCTAAGGCAATCGCCAGATATGTCTTGCCAGTACCGGCAGGACCGAGGGCAAAAGTCAGGTCGTTTTCATTAAAAGCCTCCACGAGAAGCTGCTGGTTATGGTTGCGCGGAGATATAGGCTTGCCGTTGACACCATAAATCACCACTCCGTCGCCCTTGACATCCTTTGGCTTCTCGCCACGCATGACATCTATGATGACATCCTCTGTCAGCTTGTTGTATTTGGCGCAATAAGCCTCCAGCTCTTTGATTTTCTGCTCGAACATGGCCGTATCCTCCTCATCGCCAAGCACTCTGAGCACCGAGCCGCGGGCAGTGACCCTCAGTTTCGGGAACAGGTTGCGTATGAGCTGCATGTTGGAGTTGTTGACCCCGTAGAAACTTACCGGGTCCACATTGTCGATGATAACTATCCGTTCGATCATAAGAAAATACAGAAAAAGAATACAGTGTCCTGACTTGATAAAAACAGTGCAAATATATGCACTTTCATCCTATTTAACATCCATTCGTCCCTATTTGTTATCATACTGCGCATCCAATGTTGCATGGCGGTGTTGCGATTTAAAATATTATGCGTACCTTTGCACCATCTACCAGCCCGGATGGCGGAATCGGTAGACGCGACGGTCTCAAACACCGTTGGAGCAATCCATCCCGGTTCGATCCCGGGTCCGGGTACATAAGAAGAGGACTCTCGTTTTGAGAGTCCTCTTCTTATGTACCCTCCACCCGTAAATTTCATAATAAGAAGTATGCTTTGGTTTGCCGATTTATTTGAGGAGCTGCGACAGCATCCCACCACTGGCACAGGGCACGTTGAACAACTAAAAGGCAATCGATCCAGCTTATGGAGCCGAGAAATCAACAAAGGCGACCGATTGATTTGCGGCATTGAAAACGACAAAGTAATCGTTTACGTTGTTTCGCTTAAAGGTCATTACGGGGACAAATAAAAGTGCAACAATATAACAATTTTTCTGACGTATAGGGCTATAGTATTTGCGTAGGGGCAGAAATTACGCTGATGGACGGGATGCTATTTGGGTGGTTGGTGGGAATTTGCTAAATTTGTAGATTGAAAGCTCATATACATTCCTTGCGTCCTGCGCCATCAGGTTTACGGCCACATAATCTGCAAAATACACCAGGCCGGCAGGATGCGCCAACACTGTATCGATACGACACATATGAAAGTTCTGAAATTTGGCGGCACATCGGTAGGCACTGTCGAGAGTCTGCGCAATGTCAAAAAAATCGTCGAAGGTATCCCCGGCCGCAAAGTCGTGGTGGTATCAGCCCTCGGCGGCATCACAGACCAGCTCATAGCGACTGCACACCTTGCCGTCAAAGATGACATATCCTATCTGGAGTCATACGCACGCATAGTGCAACGCCACGTAGATGTAATCGAGGGCATAGTCCCCGAAGCACGCCGCAACGAGACAATGGACAAGGTGCGGCTGCTCCTTGACGAACTCGCCAACATCTACCGCGGCGTGACCCTGCTGCGTGACCTGTCGCCACGCGCTCTCGACATCATCGTCAGCTATGGCGAACGCCTCTCAAGCGTCATAATCAGCAACATCATCGAGGGGGCCACACACTTCGACTCCAGAAACATCATCAAGACCACTACCAACACCTACGGCCAGCACATCCTCGACAACGAGCTGACTCAGGGGCTGATACACGCTGCATTTGACGGAGACGCATGGACCACCGCCGTCATGGGAGGTTTCATATCGTCAGACTCCAAAGGCGACGTCACCAACCTCGGACGCGGAGGCAGCGACTACACCGCCTCAATCATGGCGGCGGCTCTTGACGCCGATGTGCTGGAGATATGGACCGATGTGGACGGCTTTATGACCGCCGACCCCAAGGTAATCAACTCGGCATATGTGATTGACCACCTGTCGTTTACCGAAGCCATGGAGCTTTGCAACTTCGGCGCCAAGGTCATTTATCCACCTACAATCTACCCCGTCTACCACAAGAATATACCCATCTTAGTCAAAAACACCTTCAACCCTGCGGCTCCCGGCACCTGCATCAGCAATGAAAGCGGCAGCGACGGACAGCTCATCAAGGGCATCTCGTCAATAAACGACACATGCCTTGTGACCATCACGAGCCTCTGCATGGTGGGTGTCATCGGCGTAAACGCGAGGATATTCTCGGCTCTCTCGCGCAACGGAGTGAGCGTGTTCCTGGTGTCACAGGCGGCGAGCGAAAACAACACCTCCATAGCAGTCCGCAACGCCGATGCCGAGCTGGCTGTCAAGGTACTCAGCGAGGAATTTGCCGAAGAACTTTCAAGCGGCATGTTCAACAGCATCAAGGCCGAGCCCGACCTTGCCACCGTGGCCGTCGTAGGCGAGAAGATGAAGCATACCACCGGCATCGCCGGCAAACTTTTCAACACCCTCGGCTCCAACGGTATCAACGTCATCGCATGCGCCCAGGGTGCGTCGGAGACCAATATCTCGTTTGTCATCGACAAGAAGAGCCTCCGCAAGGCCCTCAACGTAATCCACGACTCGTTTTTCCTCTCCGAAAGTTCCGTGCTCAACCTCTTCCTCGTGGGCATAGGCAATGTAGGCCGTAGCCTCCTGAGCCAGATAAGCAAGCAGCAGGACGAACTGCTGCGCAACAAAAACCTGCGCCTCAACGTAGTGGGTATCGCATCGAGCAAACGCGCCATCTTCGACCGTAACGGCCTTGACACAGCCGATGCCCACAACCTTCTTAAAGAGAAAGGCATAGATGCCAATCCGCAAATCATCGTCGACGAGGTGCTTAAGATGAACATCTACAACTCGGTATTTGTGGACTGCACGGCGAGCGCTGACATCGCAGCTCTATATTCCACGCTACTATCCCATAACGTCAACGTCGTGGCAGCCAACAAAATAGCCGCCTCAAGCGACTACGAAAGCTACAAGGAGCTTAAGACGATAGCCCGCAAAAAGGATGTCAAGTTCCTATTCGAGACCAATGTTGGCGCAGGTCTGCCCATCATCAACACCATCAACTCGCTCATCAACTCCGGCGACAAGATTCTCAAAATAGAGGCGGTGGTTTCAGGCACCCTCAACTATATCTTCAATGTCCTGAGCAAGGATGTACCGCTGAGCCGGGCCATCCTTATGGCACAGGAGGCCGGATACACCGAGCCAGACCCGCGCATAGACCTCTCAGGCAAGGACGTGATACGCAAACTGGTGATTCTCGCCCGTGAAGCCGGATACAAGGTAGACCAGGCCGATGTGGTGCGCAACCTCTTTGTCCCCGAAAAATATTTTGACGGCTCGATAGAGCAGTTCTTTGAAAATATCAAGTCGCTTGACGGCGAATTTGAGCGGCACCGTGCCGAAGCGGCAGCCAACGACGAGCACTTCCGATTCGTGGCGACCCTCGAAAACGGTGCGGTCAGCGTAGGCCTCAAGCGTGTAGGGCATAACCACCCCTTCTACTCGCTTGAAGGAAGCAACAATGTAATCCTCCTCACCACAGAGCGTTACAAAGAGTACCCTATGGTCATCAAAGGCTATGGAGCCGGTGCCGAAGTCACAGCCGCCGGTGTATTCGCCGACATAATCAGCATCGCCAACATCCGATAAGCAATACGACACATGAAACATATAATCGTACTCGGCGACGGCATGGCCGACGAACCATGCGAGGCTTTGGGCGGACTGACTCCGCTTGAGGCGGCCGACACCCCCACTCTCGACATGATGGCTGAGCATGGACGCCTCGGTCTGCTCGCCACTGTCCCCGAAGGGATGCACCCGGGCAGCGAAATAGCCCACCTGTCACTTCTGGGCTACGATGTACCCAAGGTATTCGAGGGGCGCGGCTCGCTTGAAGCAGCAAGCATGGGCATAGGCATAGAGCCTGACGAGATGGCCGTGAGGTGTAACCTCATATGCATCAACCCCGACGGCACCATAAAAAACCATTCAGCCGGCCATATCACCACCGAAGAAGCCGACGAGCTGATCGGCACTCTCAATACACGTCTCGCCGACGGGCGTTTCAAAATCTATACAGGTGTAAGCTACCGCCATCTGCTCAAAATCAAGGACGCAGACAAACGCATCTCATGCACCCCTCCCCACGATGTGCCCGGCGCACCGGCAATGGATGTGATGGTAAAGGCCGATGTGCCTGAAGCCGAAGAAACAGCCGACTATATCAACTCTCTCATACTCGACTCGCAGGAGATACTGCGTGACCATCCCGTCAACCTCCGGCGCATAGCCGAGGGCAAAGACCCGGCCAACAGCATATGGCCGTGGAGCCCGGGCTACAAACCATCGATGGAGACCATGATGACCCTATTCGGCATCAAAAAGGGAGTGGTCATCTCAGCCGTCGACCTGATCCGCGGCATAGGTGTCTATGCCGGACTCAAACCGGTGATAGTTCCCGGTGCTACAGGTCTCGCCGACACCAACTACGAGGGCAAGGTACAGGCTGCCATAGATGCTCTCAAGGGTGATGCCGACTTCGTATTCCTGCATATAGAGGCAAGTGACGAGGCCGGACACGAAGGTGACGCCGCCCTGAAAAAGACCACGGTCGAATACCTTGACCGCCGGGTGCTTCGTCCGCTGCTTGATGCGGTCAGCGAGATGGACGAGGATGTGGCCATAGCCGTCCTCCCCGACCATCCCACCCCCTGCCATCTGCGCACCCATACCAGCCATCCTGTTCCCTTCCTCATCTACCGCTCCGACGTCGCCCCCGACGAGGTGAAGCATTACACCGAAGCTGAAGCTGCCGCAGGTGGCTACGGACTGATGCAGGGCGATGAATTCATCCGCGAATTTCTAAAATAACTCATATATACTGATGAGCCAGCATATAAAATACTATAGCACATCGGGCAACGCTCCGATGGCCACCCTCGAGGAGGCGGTGGTCCACGGCCTTGCCTCTGACAAGGGTCTGTTCATGCCTGAGACCATAGGTCTGCTCCCTCAGGCGTTTTTCAACAACATAGGCGAGATGAGCCTCACCGACATAGCCTATGTCGTGGCCAACACCCTCTTCGGCGGCGACATAAAGAGCGAGGAACTCAAGCGCATCGTCAGCGAAACGCTCAATTTCGACATACCTCTGGTCCACGTGGCCGAAAACCGCTACTCGCTTGAGCTGTACCACGGACCTACGTTGGCATTCAAAGATGTAGGCGCACGCTTTATGGCTCGTCTGCTCGGCTATTTCAACGCCAAGCGCGGCAACGGACGCATGGTCAATGTGCTTGTAGCCACCTCGGGCGACACCGGCAGCGCGGTAGCCAACGGTTTCCTCGGCGTAGAGGGTGTCAGAGTGTTTGTGCTCTATCCCAAAGGCAAGGTCAGCCGCATCCAGGAGGCGCAATTCACTACCCTCGGGCAAAACATCACAGCACTTGAGGTCAACGGCACATTTGATGACTGTCAGGCTCTCGTCAAACAGGCGTTCATGGATGCCGAACTCAACGAGGCGATGCAGCTCACCTCTGCCAACTCCATCAATGTGGCGCGGTTCTTGCCCCAGATGTTCTACTACTTCCATGCCTACGCACAGCTCGCGGCAAAAGGCCTGCGCACCGACAATGTGGTGGTGGCCGTCCCCAGCGGCAATTTCGGCAACATCACTGCCGGACTTATAGGCAAACGCATGGGTCTGCCCATCAAGCGTTTTATCGCCGCTAACAATGCCAATGACATCTTCTACCAATATCTCCAGACCGCCAAATACAATCCCCGTCCATCCATAGCCACTATAGCCAACGCTATGGACGTGGGCGATCCGAGCAACTTCGCGCGTGTACTCGATCTCTACGGCCATGACCACTCGCGCATCGCTGCCGAAATATCAGGCTGCACATACACCGACGAGCAGATAGCCGACACCCTCCGTGAAACGCTTGATAAGGAGGGCTATCTCCTTGACCCTCACGGAGCTGTGGCTTACCGCAGTCTGCTTGAAGGCCTTGCTCCTGACGAAACAGGCATATTCCTTGAAACAGCCCATCCGGCCAAATTCAAGGAGACGGTAGAATCCATCACCGGACGCGAAGTCGACATACCGGCCCGGCTCAATGCATTCCTCAAAGGCGAAAAGCAGTCCATACCCATGCAACGCGCTTTTGCTCCATTCAAGAAATTCCTCCTCTCACAGCAATGAATCTCCGCATAATGCCGCCTGACGGCATATTGGAAGCGACCATAACGCTCCCTTCGTCAAAAAGCCTCTCAAACCGGGCGCTCATCCTGCGTGCCCTGACTCCGTCGGGCCAAGGCTCCATCAACAATCTGGCCCGGTGTGATGACACAGAAGTCCTCTCGGCAGCCCTTGCCAAGGGTGCTGAGGTGCACGAAGTCAATATCGGGGCTGCCGGCACAGCCATGCGTTTCCTGACCGCCTACTATGCGACTTTAGACGGCTGCGACGTGGTGCTTGACGGAAGCGAGCGTATGCGACGCCGCCCTATCAGTGCCCTTGTGGATGCGCTGCGTCAGGCCGGAGCCGACATTGACTATGCAGCCGAGGAAGGGTTCCCTCCCCTGCGCATACGTGGCCGCAAACTGACAGGCGGCGAGGTGAAAGTAAAGTCCGACATCAGTTCCCAGTATATATCGGCCCTGCTTATGGCCGGTCCTTTGATGGCAGACGGCCTGAAGCTGACCCTTGAAGGGGAAATAGCTTCACGTCCCTACATACTGATGACTCTCGGCATGATGGCCGAGCGCGGTGTCGAGGCCGACTTCACAGGCAACACAATCACTGTCCCTGCGGCCTCATACCTTCCGGGGGATTTCACCATCGAGGGTGACTGGAGCGCAGCGGCGTTCTGGTACGAGATAGCAGCTGTAAGCAGCGGTTTCGTGGGCCTCAACGGAGTGAAATTGCCGAGTCTGCAAGGCGACTCCGTGGTGAGCAAGATATATGCCCATCTCGGCATCACCACCGAGGACGGCGAAGATGCGGATATGGATCTGCTCGCGTCTCCTGACCAGGATGCCCGTCTCAACTACGATTTTTCAGACTGCCCCGACCTCGCTCAGGCTGTCATAACCACATGCTCACTGCTCGGCATCCCATTCAGATTCACCGGATTGCGCTCACTCCGCATCAAGGAGACCGACCGCATAGAGGCCATGCGCCGCGAACTGCTCAAAATCGGCGTCCCGGTGGCCGTCACCGGCGATGACCTGATGGAGTGGGAAGGGAAACGAACTCCCATATTCGAGATGCCTAATTTCGACACCTACGATGACCACCGCATGGCCATGGCTCTCGCCGCCGTAAGCATATTCATCCCCGGCATCATAATTAATGACGCACAGGTGGTGAGCAAGAGCTACCCCACATTCTGGGACGACATGCGCAGTGCCGGATTCTCCGTCGTCGATGCTTCGGAGCCTTACGAGGAAGAAGCAGCCCGGGAGGCCACGGAAGACTAACAAACCTCATCTCCATGCTGCCGCTCATTCTGCTCATACTCTGGATAGCCCTGACGCTCTACATCTTTTACCGCTACTCACAGTGGCGCAAACGCCGTGCCGTAGCCCGACCGTCATCTACCTCCGCCACAGCATCTGAGTCTGCTCCGGCAGCCGACTCCTGCCATTCACACTCGGGCATATGCTGCGGACTGCATGCCATATGCGAGAAAGGGCTGCCAAAATCGGCCGATGACCTCTATTTCGACGACGAGGAACTTGACCGATTCCAGGGCAAACACCCATCGGACTATACAGATGACGAGATAGAGGAATTCAGGGAGGTGATGATGACCGTCCCGGCCGACGAACTCGGTCTGTGGGCTCGCTGCATAGGGATGCGTCATCTGATGCTGCCTGAGCCTGTGCGTGACGAACTGTTGCTGCGCATGCGTGAAAACGACGATTCTACCACCGCGCATATTTCCTGATTGTCATGGAAATTCTCAATTACGGATTTTTTCAAAATGCTCTATGGGGCATAGGGCTCATCAGCATCACCGCCGCCATAATAGGCGTCTACGTGGTGTGCCGCCGCATGGCCGCGCTGGCCGGAGGAGTGACCCACGCATGTTTCGGAGGTCTCGGACTCGGCTACTTTCTGGGATGGAATCCGCTGTGGCCGGCGATGGCTTTTGCCATAGGGTCATCTCTGCTTGTGGAACGCATGTCGGCCGGTGGCCGTGTGAGATCCGACTCCGCCATCGCGGTAGTATGGGCGATAGGCATGGCCATAGGAGTGCTGTTTGTGTTTATGACTCCGGGATATGTGCCCGAACTAACCACTTTCCTTTTCGGCAACATACTGACCATCAGCACTGCTGACCTCGTCATGGAAGCCATATACGCTGCCATCTTGCTTGTGGTCATTGCCATAGGCCACCGCCAGATAGTGGCATGTGCTTTTGACCCCGATTTCGCCCGAGTCAACGGACTGCATGTATCGGCCATCAATCTGATGATGACAGTCATTGTCGGCATAGGCATCGTACTGACCATACGCCTCATCGGAGTAATGCTGCTGATGTCGACCCTCGTCCTCCCTGCCCTCGCAGCCGAGAACCTGACGCGACGCTATGCACCCATGACCCTGACCGCCATAGCCATCAGCCTGTTCACATCCTATGCAGCCCTCCTCCTCAGCACAGCCGTAGATGTCCCCTGCTCGGCCTTCATAGTCATCTTCCAAGCCGCCGCCTACGCCCTGACCCTCCCCCTGCGCCACCGTCGCTGACCACCACCATCAGGAGACATTACATGCCATAACTACCGGCATCAGCTGACAGCATTACGTAAGTCAATCAGTCACGGCTCGGACCGAAAAACCTAATGTCCTGTAGTCATAGTCACGGTCTATATCCACATCTCCGCTGCTGAAATTGATAAAATAGGTATATTTCCCTATATGGTCACCGATTCTATAATATCCATTATCGTTACAATAAGAAAGCCCACCATACCCAGTATCATCACATTTACGGCCGCTGGCTGGCATAAAAATTGAATTTCCGTTAGGTCCAGTCACTTGATAACCATTGACGCCATCAATATTTGTCCACCTCCAGTCACAGTGGTCAACAAGTTCATTTAGCTCTGCATAAGTAGGCATGCGCCATGAGCCGCCCCATTTGACATGGGCAACATCTTTATCAGTACCACATAGATTCATATCCACATGATTAGGATTGGGGTCTATATAGTTCTCAATCGTGTAATAATCCTTCTCCTCGATCTCGCCTCAGGCATAATAACCCCCGTAATCTGTGGAGGAAACAGCCCCCACATTGCAAGCTGCCCATCTGACACTCAACCCAAGGTCTACCGCCTCATGTCCTTGCAGATCGCCTCCGTCATCGTTTTTGACATCAAAGGTTATCTCCTTTATCTTAGCTATGTCTACGACCTGCATAGATCCGTCGTTCATTTCTATTTTCATCACCTCGGTTTCAGCATTAGCCACAGCTACGGTTGCTGAAAATGATGACAGCGCATATCATTTCATACCTCGTCATCTCTGTATCTTGATTGATTTGTTGTTGACCTTCACGATGTACACTCCTTTGGGCTTAGAGGCCAGCGAGACACGTCCGAATCCCATGGCTACCAAAGCCCCTGACATGTCGTAGACATGGATTTCCTCTCTTGCGCAAATAAACTGATGTCCTTCGTAGCGAAACATTATGTCGCAGTCGGCGTTAACGTCCCATTCATCCAGAGAGACCGTGAAATCCACCGCCTTTACATCGTCACGTTGATACTCCGACGTCACTTTTGATGTCGCCACCAACATATTATCACCAGAAAATGATATGATAGGCTTTTCGCCGAGACGATAACCCTCAACCCTCCCATTGTTAAGAGTGACGCGCAAATAACTATTGGCACCTGTCGCAAACAGACCACCTGTAAGCAACGCCAACAAAACATACAGTTTTCTCATAGTTCAGATTAGTTTATTACAACACTCACAAATATACCCACAATACGGCAAAAACCGATACACTTTCCCGTAATAAATTCTTTTACACCTCCGCGTAAACCTGACACCACAAATCAGTTAACTTAAGAAGTTGCGCTCATCGCAGTAGGGAGGGTGTTGCAGACCCTCAAACTTGTAGGGATTCACCATGGTGCAGCCCTACAAGTTGACAGTATTTTCAACATTTACTCTACAATTTGACGGTTTGTTGCTCCGCCTTATATACTTTCACTGCGGGACTCGGGAGGGGGTGTCAGCGGTATTCCCCCAACGCTTTGCGGTAGACGCTGAGGAGGTCGGCAGTGAACTTCGCCGGGGTGAAACGCGCCACATAGCCGCGGCCGGCATCGACCATGGCTGTCCGCAGCGAGCCATCGTCAAGCAGACGGCTGACGGCAAAGGCCATCTCCTCTACATCATCGGGATGCACATACAGGGCGCCCGGGCCTCCTGCCTCCTCAAGGCATGTGCCGGTGCAAGCCACTACAGGCGTACCGCAATTGATGGCTTCGATGACAGGGATGCCGAAACCCTCCATGCGCGAGGTGTATGCAGCCACGGTAGCCCCGGCATACAGAGCCGGCAAATCGGCAAACGGAGCATCATGCACAAAAACGACCCTTTCGCCGAGGCGTTTTTCGCGCACAAACCGCGTCAATTCGTCCATATAGGCAGTGGCACGCCCTACTATCACCGCCTTGACATCATTGGGAAGCTGTGGCAGCGCAGCGAGCGTAAGCATCTGGTTTTTGCGCGGCTCTATGGTGCCCACACTGACTATATACCTCTCAGGCAGGGAATATTTACACCTCACTGCAGCTATCTCGCAGTCAGTGACAGGACGGAGAAAGCCGGCATCGCACCCCTGATAGACCACATCTATTTTATCAGGTGCAATCCCGTAGGATGATATGATGTCACGGCGCGTGGCCTCCGAGACAGCGATAACGCGCGTGGCGGTCTCGGCCGCACGGCGGAACTTGAAATCATAGATAAGCCTGTCGGCACGCTTATATCCGCGAGTAAAGTGCTTGAATATCAGATCGTGGATAGTGACGACCGTAGGTATCCCGGCACGTGAGATGTCAAGGGGGAGCTCATTACTCAATCCGTGAAACAGGCCAACTCCGTCGGCTATCACATCGGAGGTGATGCCACGCTGCACGCGCCATACACCCGACACCCGGGGCCACACACGACCCCGTGGCAGCCGCATCTCCACATTGCCATGAGCCAGCACAGGAGCGAGGCGCGACGAATGGCGCATACGCGGAGCATAGAGCAGCAGACGGTCGTCAGGCAATGCGCTTGCCAACGCATCTATCACCAGACGGCTGTAATTGCCCAATCCGGTGAAATTATTTACTGCCCTCTTGGCATCAAACCCGATAATCATACCAATCAAGGACGCGCGAAATAGAATATCACAGGCTCTGACTGGCCGGGCCAGTTGACCTTGACGGCATCCATGCCGTCGACCTGTGCCTGACCTATGATCTCAGAGGGTTGCAGATAGTTTCTCACAAATGCCAGAGCATCTTCAGTAGTGAGCACGATAAAAGGCTCCTCGCCTGTGACACCGCTGCCCGACGAGAATATCAGCGTACAGATGGCGTCAATGCGTTTCTGGAAATCAGCCGCACGGGCCTTGATACGCGGTTCCGGACTGCTGGCCGCTGCGACATAGCCGCGGAAAAGCTGGTTGAGGGCCACAGGGTTCTCGCGAAGCACGGCATCGACCAGTGTCAGCGTGGCCGGATAGTCCTTCTTGGCATATGCAGCATCCACATCCGGATAGTTAGCCGCAGGTTTGTGTCCCGGCACATAGGCCTGACCGTAGTACACCACAGCCATTTCGGCAGGTGTCAGGGCCTCACCCTTCTCATACTTTGCCACGAGAGCATTGCGTTTCTCGGGGGTCTTGGTTACGACCGATGCAAGAGCCTTGCGGTCAACCTTTATACGTTCGGTAGCCATGACAGCACCGGCAGTAAGCATTACTGCCATAAATGCAATGATGAATTTTCTGATAGTCATATACATAATATTTAGAGGGTGTTTAATAACAAAAGTTAAATCCTGAGCTGCGGATTTTGAGATGGATTCGGGTCTGTGCTGTCATCGACGAAGTCGCTTTGCTTGCAAAGAACGAGCATAGCGGGCTATGTGACTGAGGCAAAGACCCGAAGACGCTCAAAAGCCGCA